>JAABUP010004556.1_pt1 | contig 22412 bp, 17 predicted proteins | sample 5559201 | NCBI WGS metagenome assembly JAABUP01 (sample SAMN10711887, study PRJNA513373) | rock metagenome | isolation source: Antarctica rocks | place: Antarctica | reverse complement strand
CGCCGAGCCCATCGCGAAAGCTGCTCACGCTCCTCCCCGGTCAGTTCCAGCGGCGCCTTCGGACGACCCGTTCTCGGCATAACCCATTCTACGACTTATCACACGAACTAAGGGCGCACGACACTAGGCCCTCGGCGTTAGCCGAGCGGCCTGGCAACATCGGCGTCCAGCGCCGAGGCCAAGGTTCTGACGGCGTCCGAGGCCTGCAGGTCCTCCAGGCTCATCATCCGCCCCGCCCCGTCCGCAACCGGCAGCCGCCAGTTCGGGTACTCGTCCGTGGTGCCCGGCAGGTTCGGCTGGCGCAGGTCGCCCACGGCGTCACCCAGCGCGGCAAGCACGACCCGCGCCGGCGAGAGAGCCGCGACGCGGTGCATGCCCAGCACGACCTCGGCGTCAGATGCGTTCGCCTCGGCGAGCCCCTGCTCGACGATCATCCGGCGCAACGCCTCCTTGTCCTGCTGCGCCTGCGCGCGCTCCTCGCTGACCGGCCGGCCGAGGACGCCGAGCTCGGCCCGCACCCGCACGTGCTCGCCGGCGAGGAACCCCGCCGCGGTCGGCAGGTCGTGCGTCGTCACGCTGGCCATCACGTCACGCCGCCACCGTCCGGGCGGCAGGAAGGCTGGCCCGTCGTCAGCCCCGTCAGCCCCGTCAGCCTCGTCGTCGCGCTCGAACCACAGCACAGCCGACCCGAGAACTCCCCAGGCTTCGAGCGCGGCGCTCATCTCGCTGGGCACCGTGCCGAGGTCCTCGCCGACGACCAGCGCGCCAGCCCGCGCCGCCTCGAGCGCGACGATGCCGAGCAGAGCGTCCACGTCGTACCGGACGTACGTGCCCGCGCCGCTCGATTCCCCCTCCGGCACCCACCAGAGCCGGTAGAGCCCGAGGATGTGGTCGATGCGCACACCGCCACCGCGGGCGAGGACGGCGCGCAGCATGTCGCGCACCGGCTCATAGCCGGTGTGCGCCAGCCGGTCTGGCCGCCAGGGTGGCAGCCGCCAGTCCTGACCCTGCTGGTTGAACCCGTCCGGCGGGGCGCCGACCGTGAAGCCGTGCGCCAGGTCGTCCTGCAGCGCCCAGGCATCGGCCGCGCCGGGGTCGACGCCGACGGCGAGGTCGTGGACGATCCCTACCCGCATGCCGGCGTCGCGGGCAGTGGCCTGCGCGGCAGCCAGCTGCTCGTCGCAGCAATGCTGCAGCCAGGCGTGGAAGCGGACTCGCTCGTCCAGCCGCTCGCGCTCGCCGGCGACAGCGGTGCCGCGGGGGTCGTGCAGCTCGGCGGGCCAGATGGAGAAGTCGCGCCCGTGCACCTCGGCCAGCGCGCAGTAGGTGGCGAAGTCGAGCAGGCCGACAGTGTCCCCTGCGTCCTCAGTGTCTCCGCTGTCCTCGGCGCCCTCGCGCGCCGCGGCGTACGGGAACAGCGCTTCCAACGCGGCCGACTTCGCCCGCCACACGGCGTCGCGGTTGATGCGGTCAGCCGCCGGGACCTGTTGCCGCAGGTCCGCCACGGCCGCGCGAACCTCGGCGGGAGCGGCCACGTGCTCGGGCAGCTGCTCGGGGCGCAGGTAGAGCGGGGAGGCGAAGCGGCGCGAGGCCGGAAAGTAGGGCGACGCCTCGACCGGGTAGGTGGGCGCGGCGGCGTGAAGCGGATTCACGAGCAGCACATCGGCGCCCTGCCCCGCGCTCCAGCGGGCGAGCTCGGCGAGGTCGGCGAAGTCGCCCATCCCCCACGAGCCGGCCGACCGCACGGCGTAGAGCTGCACCATCCAGCCCCACGCCCTGCCGTCGGCCAACTGCTCGGGCAGCGCCACGCGGTCGGGGACGACGGCCAGCACCGCAACTTCAGCCCGGCGCTCGTCCACCCGGCCCTCGTCAGCCGGGCCCTGCACCCGCAGCCGATGGTAGCCCAGCGGACAGTCGGTCGGCAGCATGATGACGCCCTGCTGCACGGGCAGCTCGCTCGCCGTCCCGTCCTCGAGCTCCAACCCGGCCGACGCCACGGAGCCCGGTCCGGGCGGCTGGTAGGCGCCGAGGTCGCGACGGCGGACGACCAGCGTGGGCGGGACGAGCCGGGCCTCGTCCTGCTCGTCTCCCGAGTGAGCACCGAGCGCATCCAGCACCCGGCGCACCGTCGCCTCCGGCACCTGCGTACGACGCTCGAGGTAGTCCTCGTAGAAGGTGGCGACCCCGCGGGCGTCGGCGAGCGCCTGCAGGCGGGCATCCACCGTCACCAGCAGTCGGGGTGCCGGTCGTGCCAGGGGTGGGCCTGCTCGAGCTGGGCGGCGAGGCGCAGCAGCCCGGCCTCGTCGGCCGGGCGCCCGATGAAGTGCATGCCGACGGGGAGCCCGTCCGGCGTCTGGCTCAGTGGGAGGCTGATCGCCGGCTGACCTGTCATGTTGATCAGGGCGGTGAACGGCGTGAAGCGCCCCTGCGCGGCGAAGTCGGCTTGCGGGTCGTCGTCGTTGCGCAGCTGGCCGACCAGCACCGGCGGGGCGGCAAGCGTGGGCGTGAGCACCGCGTCGAACGCCTCGGTGGCGAGGATCCACCGGCGGGACGCCTGCTGCAGCCCTCCCATCGCCCGCGCGAAGTCGATGGCGGAAAAGCCTCGCCCCTGCTCGCGCAGGAAACGGGTCAGGGGCCGCAGCAGCGCCTCCTCTCCGGGCTCGACCGGCTGAGTCGCCGCGTTGACGGTCCAGGCGACGACGAACGAGTCGAACAGCTCGTGGCCGAAGTTCATCGCCTGCGGATCCAGATCGACGACGTCGTGCCCGAGCGCGGCGAGGTCCTGGCTCGTCTGCTCCCACGCGGCGGTGACCGCGGGGTCAATGGGGGCGCCGAGCGGGTTCGCCTGGGTGCGGGCGATGCGCAGCCGGCCGGGCTCCTGCTCGCAGGCGCCGAGGAAGCTCTCGCCCGCAGGCAGCGGCGGGGCCCAGGTCGCATCCCCCGTTCCGTAGCCGGCCATCACGTCGAGCAGGACGGCGGTGTCACGCACCGTGCGGGTCAGGGAGCCGTCGGTCGACAGGCCGGTGACGTCGATCCGCAGCGGCCCGCGCGTGATGCGGCCGCGCGTCGGCTTGAGGCCGACGAGCCCGCAGACGCTGGCCGGGATCCGGATGCTGCCGCCGCCGTCGCTGCCGTGCGCCACGGGGACGATGCCCGCAGCCACCGCGGCGGCCGCACCGCCGGAGGACCCTCCGGCCGAGCGGTTGAGGTCCCAAGGAGTGCGGGCCGGCGGTGCGACGTCGGGCTCGGTGTAGCACGGCGTGCCGAACTCCGGGGTGTTGGTCTTGCCGAGGCTGATCGTGCCGGCACCGCGCAGCCGCTCCACCAGGGTGTCGTCGAGCGGTGAGACATAGTCGCGGTAGATGGCCGAGCCGAAGGTCGTTCGCACGCCCTTGGTGAGGTTGAGGTCCTTGATGGCGGTGGGGACGCCGAGCAGCGGCGGTAGGGCCTCCAGGGCCGCCGCGTCACCGGCCGCCGTCACCTGCTGCTCGGCTGCCCGCGCCTGCTCGCGCGCCGCGTCCGCCGTGACGGTGACGAACGCGCCGACCTGCTCGGAGAGGGCCTCGAGCCGCGCGAGGGCGTCGTCGACCAGCTCGACCGGGCTGACCTCGCGGCGTCGGACCGCTGCGGCCATCTCCAGCGCGCTGAGGCGGTGCCACCCATCCGGACGCGAGGCGGTGGTTGGGGCAGACGGGTCGGTGGCGGTCACCGCACCGACGCTAGCGGGTCAGGCGGACGCGGCCTCGACCGGCTCCAGGTAGGCCCGCCAGCGCGGGTCGACCCGCCGCGAGCCGAGCACCCGCCACGCTGCCCCGGTCGGTGCCCTCGGCTGGCGGGGCAGCCGCCAGCCGAGGTCGGCGACGGAGCGGTCGGCCTTGGCGTGGTTGCACCTCGCGCACGCGGCGACGACGTTGTCCCAGGCGTGCCGGCCTCCGCGCGACTTGGGGACGACGTGGTCGAGGCTGGTCGCCGCGGCCCCGCAGTAGACGCAGCGGTGGTTGTCGCGGGCCAGCACGCCGCGGCGGGTCAGTGGCACATCGGGCCGAAAGGGGACTCGCACGAAGCGGCACAGCCGCACGACCACGGGGGCAGCGATGGCCTGGGTCGCCGAGTGCAGCGCCTCGTCGCTGTCCTCGACAGCCACGGCCTTGCCGGTCAGGACGAGGACGACAGCCCGGCGGACCGAGACGACGCACAGCGGCTCGTACGTGGCGTTCAGCACCAGCGCCCCGCCTACTGCAGCCACGCGCCAGCCTCCCGCCATCCCCAGGGGGCAACCGCTCCCGCCGGCGCGAAGCGCGCCGGATGGCTACCGGCTGCTGAGAGAACTCTCTCATACGGGACGAGCTGATGCCCTCTGTGACCGGGCCGAGTGCGTCGGTTGCGTCGCGGCCAGCCCGACGGGACAGGCACCCGCGCCAGGTGCTGCTGCAGGCGCAGCCGCACGGCGCTCCCGCCTCAGCCGCCCGGTTGTCGGCGTGTTAGGCCGCCGGGATGACAGCCTGAAGCGCGTGACCTTCCCGCGCCTGCGCTATCCCGTCGCCGAGCGCCTGCCGCTCGTCGAGCAGCTGCCCGGCCACCGCGTCGCCAACCCCTACCGCTGGCTCGAGGACGCGGCCGATCCGGGGACCGTCGCCTGGTCAGCAGCCCAGGACGCCCTCGCGCGTCCCTACCTCGACGCGCTGCCCGGTCGTGCCGTGCTGGCCGCCCGGCTGCGGACCCTGCTCGGCGTGCGCTCCGTCGGTACGCCGCGCTGGCGCGGTGACACCGCCTTCTGGAGCGAGCGGACGGGTGACCAGCAGCACGCCGTGCTCTACACCGGCGACAGGCTCGCCGGTGGGGCCGGGGTGGAGGCCCGCCGGCCGCTGCTCGACCCGATGGCGCTCGACCCATCCGGGCTGACGACGCTGAATGGCTGGGCACCGTCCCCGGATGGGCGGCTGCTCACCTACCTCGCGTCCTCCGGCGGTGACGAGGAGTCCGACCTGCGCGTGCTCGATGTCGCGACCGGCACTGACGTCGACGGCCCGCTGGACCGCACCCGATACTCCCCCGTCGCCTGGCTGCCCGACAGCAGCGGCTTCTACTACGTGCGGCGCCTGCGCCGCGAGGACCCCTACCACCGGCGGGTGTGGCTGCGGCACTTGGGCGACCCACTCGACGGCAGCGGCGACACCTACGTGCTGGGCGAGGACCGCGACCCGCGCACCTACTTCGGGGTGGACCTGTCGGTCGACGGCCGGTGGCTCGTCGTCAGCGCCGCGGTGGGGACCGAGCCCCGTGACGACGTCTGGCTCGCCGACCTGTCTCCGCCGTCCAGCAGCACCGCGGCCGATAGCACCGCACCCGCCTTCACGGCGGTGCAGGAGGGTGTCGACGCGCGCTGCTTCGCGGGCGTGGAGCACGACGGGCGGCTCTACGTCTGGACCGACCGCGACGCGCCCCGCGGCCGGCTCTGCGTCGCCGACCCCGCGCAACCCGCGGCCTGGTCCGAGCTCGTGCCCGAGGACCCCGAGGCGGTACTGAGCAGCTACGCGGTGCTCGACGACGAGGTCGTCGTCTCGCGCAGCCGGCACGCCATCGCCGAGGTCGCCGTTCTCGATCGGGTCACCGGCGGCCACGTGCGTGACGTTCCCCTGCCCGGGCTCGTCAGCGTCACCGCGGTGAGCGCCCACCCGGACGGCGGCACGCAGGCGTGGATCGGATGGACCGACACGGCGACCCCGCCGTCCGTGCTGCTGTCGGACGGGACGCCGTGGGACCCCTCGGGTGAGCTACCGGGCGCGCCTGGCTCCGTGGCCCCGCATGTCACCGCCCGGCAGGAGACCTACACCAGCCGAGACGGCACGACCGTGCGCCTGACCGTGCTCGCCCCGTCGGCTGCCTCATCAGTACCGGGCCAGCCCGACGTTCCCCGCCCGACCGTGCTCTACGGCTACGGCGGCTTCGGCATCGCCCTCGAGCCGGCCTACACCGCCTCCGCGCTGGCCTGGGTGGCGGCGGGCGGCGTCTGGGCCACGGCGCACCTGCGCGGCGGCAGCGAGGAGGGCGAGCAGTGGCACCGCGCGGGGATGCGCGAGCACAAGCAGAACGTGTTCGACGACCTGCACGCCGCCGCGGAGTACCTGCGCGCGAGTGGGCGGACCTCGCGCCTGGGCATCTCCGGCGGCTCCAACGGCGGGCTGCTCGTCTGCGCGGGGCTCACGCAGCGCCCCGAGCTGTACGACGCGGTGCTGTGCAGCGCCCCTCTGCTGGACATGGTCCGGTACGAGCACTTCGGCCTGGGCAGCACGTGGAACGACGAGTACGGCACGGCGCAGGACCCGGTCGAGCTCGGCTGGCTGCTGGGCTACTCGCCCTACCACGCGGTGCGCGAACCCGGCACACCGGGCCCGGCCTACCCCGCCCTGCTCATGGAGGTGTTCGAGGGCGACAGCCGGGTCGACCCGCTGCACGGGCGCAAGCTCGTCGCCGCCCTGCAGGCCGTCCAGCCGCCCGACGAACCGCCGATCCTGCTGCGCAGGGAGAGCGGCGTCGGGCACTCGACCCGAAGCCTCGACCGCACCATCGGTCTGGCCGTCGACGGCCTGGCCTTCCTCGCCCAGCACCTCGGGCTCGCACTCGAGCCCGGGTTGGCAGACTCGGGCCAGTGACCGCTGCTCCCGTGCTCGCCCTGCCTGCGCGGCTGACCGACGCGTGCGGCGTCGACCCGGGGGTGCTGTGCCGGTCGGTGCTCGACACGACCCACAGCCAGTACCTGGCCTCGGGCGCCGAGGTGCTGTTCGCGACGCCCCTGCGCATCGCCCTCGTCGTCCTCGTCGCGCTGCTCGTCCGCCGGGTGCTGCACCGCGCGATCCGGCGGCTCGTCGCCCGCTACCTCGACGACAGCACGGCCAGCTGGAGTGCGCCGCTGCGCACCCACGCGCCGCAGCTGCTGGTCGACGCCCTCGACGGCCTGCCGGGAAGCGAGCGGCGTCAGCAGCGGGCCGAGACGGTGGGAACGCTGCTGCGCAGCATCGTGTCGTTCATCGTCTTCGGCATCGCCTTGACCACTGTCCTCGGCGAGCTCGGCATCAACCTCGCGCCGATCGTGGCGAGCGCCGGCATCGTCGGGGTGGCAGTCGGGTTCGGTGCCCAGAACCTGGTCCGCGACTTTCTCACCGGCATCTTCATGATCCTGGAGGACCAGTACGGCGTGGGCGACGTCGTCGACATCGGCCCGGCGACAGGCACGGTGGAGGCCGTCGGGCTGCGCACCACCCGCATCCGCGACGTCAACGGCACCGTCTGGTATGTCCGCAACGGCGCAATCGACCGGACGGGCAACATGAGCCAGGGTTACGCCGTGTCAGTGATCGACGTCCCGTTGGCCTTCGGCACCCCGGTCGAGCCGGTGCGGGCCATCATGCAGCGCATCGGCGACGAGGTGCACAACGACGCCGCCTTCGCCGACGACGTCGAGGACGAGCCGGAGGTCGTCGGCGTCGAGACGATGAACCGCGACGGGCTGACCCTGCGACTGACGATGAAGACCGCCCCGTTGCGGCAGTGGGCGGTCTCGCGCCGGCTGCGGGAGCGGATCAGCGAGGAGATGGACCGCGTCGGGCTGGAGCGACTGTCGGTGACCCGGCAGGTGGTTATCGGCGAGCCGCAGACCGGCCCGGGCCTGAGGCCGGGTCAAGGGCCGGCACCCAGCTGAGCCGGTGTACCCGCTGCCGTCGGGTTGGATGGGCCAGGTGGGTAGCCCGAGCAGCCAGCCGTGGTGGCGCGACGCGGTCGTGTACCAGGTCTACGTCCGAAGCTTCCAGGACACGGGCGGCGACGGCGTGGGTGACCTGCCGGGGGTGCGTGCCCGGCTTCCCTACCTCGCGGCACTCGGCGTCGACGCGCTGTGGCTGACGCCGTTCTACCCCTCGCCGATGGCCGACCACGGCTACGACGTCGCCGACCCGCGGGACGTCGACCCGCTGTTCGGCACCCTCGCCGACCTCGACGCTCTGGTCGCCGACGCCCATGCAATCGGCCTGCGCCTGCTGGTCGACCTCGTCCCCAACCACACCAGCGACGCACACGCCTGGTTCGTCGAGGCGCTGGCCGCACCGCCCGGCTCGCCCGCGCGCGAGCGGTACCTGTTCCGCGACGGCCGTGGGCCAGGTGGCGACGAGCCGCCGAACAACTGGCAGTCCGAGTTCGGTGGGCCGGCCTGGAGCAGGGTGCCGGGTGGCCAGTGGTACCTGCACCTGTTCGCTCCCGGCCAGCCCGACCTCAACTGGCGCAACCCCGAGATCGGTGACGACGCCGAGCGCACCGTCCGCTTCTGGCTCGACCGCGGAGTCGACGGGTTCCGCATCGACGTCGCCCATGGGCTGCACAAGGCCGAGGACCTGCCCGACCAGGCCGCCCCGCGCACCAGCGCCCTCATCGGCGCCGAGTCCTCCGGCAAGTACGACCAGCCGGAGGTCCACGACGTCTACCGGCGCTGGCGCCGCGTCCTCGACTCCTACGACGGCGACCGGACGGCGGTCGGTGAGGTGTGGCTGTCCGACCCGCAACGGTGGGCCGACTACCTGCGGCCCGACGAGCTGCCGCTGTCGTTCACCTTCTCCCTGACGATGGCGAAGTGGTCGGCGCTGGAGTGGCGCGAGGCCATCGATGCGGCGCTCACCGCCGTCGGCCACACGGACGGGACCGCGACCTGGGTGCTGGGCAACCACGACGTGGTCCGGCCGGTCACGCGGTACGGCAGCGTCGACCGGGCGCGCGCCGCTGGGCTGGCGACACTCGCGCTGCCCGGGACCTACTTCCTCTACCAGGGCGACGAGCTCGGCCTGCCCGACGTCGACGTGCCGCCCGAGGCGCGGCAGGACCCGATGTGGAGGCGGACCGGGCGCGGGCGCGACGGCTGCCGCGCCCCCATGTCGTGGAATGCCGCCGAGCCGGCGTACGGCTTCTCCACCGGCACGCCGTGGCTGCCGCAGGGCCCAGACTGGCAGGCGCTCGCGGCCGACGTGCAGGCCGACGACCCGCTCTCGACCCTCGTCCTCTACCGCGGCGCGCTCGCCGTCCGCCGCCGGCTGCCCGCGCTCGGCGGCGGCGAGCTGCGCTGGCGCGACGCGCCGGAGGGGTGCCTGGCGTTCGACCGCCCGGGGACGCCGACGGTCACCACGGTCGTCAACTTCGGGCATGACGAGGTGACGCTCGCGCTGCCCGACCGGCTGATCCTGGCCAGTGCGCCGGTCGGTTACGACGGGCAGACCTTGACGCTGCCGGCGGACTCGACCGTGTGGGTCGCGCCCGGCTGAGTGGCGAGTGGGGATCGAACCCGCCGCGCGGGCCGGAGCGAGGCATGATGGCAACGATGTCCGGTCCACCCGCCCGTCCGTCGACGGTCCCGCCCGCCCGGCCGCCGATGAGCTTCTACGACGCTGTGGGCGGTGAGCCGACCTTCCGCCGGCTCGTCGCGCACTTCTACCGCGGAGTCGCGTCCGACCCGGTGCTACGCCCGCTCTACCCCGACGAGGACCTGGCCGCGGCCGAGCGGCGACTGCGCATGTTTCTCATTCAGTACTGGGGCGGGCCGGGCGAGTACTCCGCCGAGCGCGGGCACCCCCGCCTGCGGATGCGGCACGTGCCGTTCCGCATCACGAGCGTTGAGCGCGATGCGTGGCTGCGGCACATGCACGCTGCCGTCACGTCGCTGCAGCTGCCGGACGAGTTGGAGGCGCCGCTCTGGGACTACCTGAGCAACGCCGCGGCGGCGCTGCAGAACACGCCGGACTGAGCGCCGCTGATCGCTGTCAGGCGGAGACGCGGACCCGCTGTGGGCGGCGCTGCCGAGGCAGGGTGACGACGACGTCGTCCTCGCTGTGGCGCTGGTCGGGTGTACTGCTTCGGCGCTTGTCGGCTGGCACGCCCTGCCGCATGTCGGGCGCGGTGCGGCCGAGCCGCTTGGCGTAGGTGGAGTGCGCAGCGAGGGCCGCCACATAGTCCTCCCGGCGGTGCGCCGCGCGAGCGCTCTCGCGACCGGCCGGCGTCGCGTCGCCCTCGAACTGCGCCCGCAGGCCGGCCCGCATGAGGGCCAGGCCCTCGGAGCGCATCTGCGACACCCGCGACTCCGTCACGCCCAGCTCGGCCGCGAGGTCGCTGGAGCTGCGGCCTTCCATGAAATAGCCGCGAACGACGCGGTGCAGCCGCTCGGGCAGCAGTGCGAGCGCGTCACGAAGGTAGGACGCCTGCTCGCGCTCCTCCAGCTGAGCGGACGGGTCGATGTCCCTGGCCTCGACCAGGCCGTCCGCGAGCGTGAGGGGGTCACCGTCCTCCTCCCCGCAGGGCGCGTCGAGGCTGAGCACGAGGGCACGGTGGACCTTGCCCTGCAGCTCATGCAGCTCGCGCACGGTGATGCAGAGGCGTTCGGACAGCTCGTCGGCACTCGGCTGGCGTCCGAGCTCGTGCAGGAGCGTGGCGTGCGCCTCCTCCACGTCACGCGCAGCGGCCCGAAGCGAGCGAGGCGCGAAGTCGAGGGCGCGCGCCGCGTCGACGATCGCGCCACGGACCCGGACGGCGGCCCACCGCTCGAACGGGACGCCGCGGCTGGGGTCAAAGCGGTGCGCGGCCTCGACCATGCCGAGGGTGGCGGCCTGCGCCAGCTCCTCGCGGTCGGCGTGCCGAGGGTAGTGCGCGGCCACCTGGTACAGCACGTGCTGAACCAGTGGGAGATGTTGCTCGACCAGCCGCCCGATCTCGTCCTGAGTGAGCCTGGTGACGGGCGGGTCGGTCAGCTGAGCCGTCTCGTCAGTGGGGAATGGTTCGGCCTGCGGCTCAGGATCGGCCAGGCGGGAGTTCGTGCGGTCTGTTGGCATCGGAAGATTCCGTCCTCAAAGGGGTCAGGCGGGAGACGGGCGAGCCGAGGTGCTCACACGGAACTGGGGTCAGGAACGGCGGCCGGGGTGACACGCCACGGCTGCGGCACTGCCGGCGGCATTGCTGGCGACACTGCGACGCTGCTGCTGGCACGGCAGCGGGGACTGCGGAGGGCGCCGGCACCGGTCGGTGGCCCGACCGCTGCGCAGGCGCGGGAACGGGCTGCTGCTGCGGCGCAGCGCCCTGGGCGGCGATGGAGACCAGGACCTCCTCGCGGTGCACCGGGACTGTCCTCGGGGCGGTGATGCCCAACCGGACCTGGTCACCCTTGACCTCGAGGACGGTGACGACGACGGAGTCGCCGATCATGATCGACTGCTGTGGGCGTCGGCTGAGCACCAGCATGTGATCGTCCTTCCGTGGCGGTCCCCGCGCGTCGCGGGCTTGTCGGGGCGGCCGGTTGCGCGTCGACCTCCGGCCTGGTGCTGCGCTTATCTCTTCGGTCGGACGCCACGAGTTTCTGCATAGCCCGTCGTAGGCATCTTCTCGTCACGAGGTTGCCCGTGGTTAACCCTGAGAGACCGCCATTGGCTCCGTTTGCCTTGACAAACCACAGCAGGACTAGTTACTCTTGACTAGTTAGACGGTGGCCACTCTGACTCCATCGACAGCAGGCAGCCGTCGGTTGAACTCAGCCGCGGATTACCACTCGCGCGGACCAACGGGGTAGCTCGATCGTGGGTGGACGCCTGGCCGGCGGTCAGGCGGGGCCAAGCGCCCGGTCAGTCTCGGGTCAGCTTGCGGTAGGTGACCCGGTGCGGACGGGCAGCCTCGGCACCGAGCCGCTGCAGCTTGTTGGCCTCGTAGTCGGCGAAGTTGCCCTCGAACCAGAACCAGCGGTCGGGATGCTCGTCGTCGCCCTCCCACGCGAGGATGTGGGTCGCGACGCGATCGAGGAACCAGCGGTCGTGGCTGATGACGACGGCGCAGCCGGGGAACTCGAGCAGCGCGTCCTCGAGGCTGCGCAGGGTGTCGACGTCGAGGTCGTTGGTCGGCTCGTCGAGCAGCAGCGTGTTGCCGCCAGCCTTCAAAGTGAGAGCAAGATTGAGCCGGTTGCGCTCACCGCCCGACAGCACGCCAGTCGGCTTCTGCTGGTCAGGGCCCTTGAAGCCGAACGTGGAGACATAGGCGCGGCTGGGGATGCTGGTCTTGCCCACCACGAGGTGGTCGAGGCCGTCGGACACCGCTTCCCACACCGTCTTTTTTGGGTCGAGCGCCGACCGCGACTGGTCGACGTAAGAGATCTTGACGGTCTCGCCCACGGTGAGCACACCCGCATCGGGCTGCTCCTGGCCGATCAGCATCTTGACGAAGGTCGTCTTGCCGACGCCGTTGGGCCCGATCACTCCGACGATCCCGCCGCGCGGGAGGCTGAGGGACAGGTTGCCGATGAGCCGGCGGCCTTCGAACCCCTTCTCCAGCGCCTTGGCCTCGACCACGACGTTGCCCAGCCGCGGGCCGGGCGGGATCTGGATCTCCTCGAAGTCGAGCGGCCGGGTGCGGTCGGCCTCGGTGGCGAGCTCCTCGTAGCGGGCGAGCCGGGATTTGCTCTTGGCCTGCCGTGCCTTGGGGTTGGAGCGGACCCACTCAAGCTCCTGCGCCAGCAGCCGCTGCCGCTTGGCGTCCTTCTGCCCCTCGACCTTGAGCCTGGTCTGCTTGGTCTCGAGGTAGGTGGAGTAGTTGCCCTCGTACGGGTAGGCGCGCCCGCGGTCGAGCTCAAGGATCCACTCGGCGACGTTGTCGAGGAAGTAGCGGTCGTGCGTGACCGCGAGCACCGCGCCGGGGTACTTGGCCAGGTGCTGCTCGAGCCAGGCGACGGACTCGGCGTCGAGGTGGTTGGTCGGCTCGTCGAGCAGCAGCAGGTCGGGCTGCTGCAGCAGCAGCTTGCACAGCGCCACCCGGCGCCGCTCGCCGCCGGAGAGCAGGGTGACGTCAGCGTCGCCCGGTGGCAGGCGCAGCGCGTCCATCGCCTGGTCGAGCCGGGAGTCGAGCTCCCACGCGTCGTGGGTCTCGATGGAGTCGATCAGCTCCGCCTGGCGGGCGAGCAACGTGTCGAAGTCGGCGTCGGGCGCCGCCATCTTCTCGTTGATCTCCTCGTACTCCCGCAGCACCTCGCGGATCTCGCGGACGGCCTCCTCGACGTTGCCGCGCACGTCCTTGCCCTCGTCGAGGGGCGGCTCCTGCAGCAGGATGCCGACGGAGTAGCCAGGCGAGAGGATGGCGTCGCCGTTGGAGGCGTGCTCCAGGCCGGCCATGATCTTGAGGACGGTCGACTTGCCGGCGCCGTTGGGGCCGACGACTCCGATCTTGGCGCCTGGGATGAACGCCAGGGTCACGTCGTCGAGGATGACCTTGTCGCCGTGAGCCTTGCGCGCCTTGCGCATCTGGAAGATGTACTGCGCCATGCCCACACGGTACGAGCCAGCAGCGACAGGATCGGGCCGTGCCTTCGCTGCAGGACGTGACAGGCGGCACGCCCGACCTGCCGGCGCCCCTTAGCCGGCCGAAACGGTGATCGCTGGCGGAGGGGCCGACCCGAAGTGCCCGACCTCTGAGCCGGGGACGAGCACGTCGGCACCTTGGGCGCCCGTCCGCACACTGAAGTCGTCGTGCTCCGCGATGACCTGCCGCACATCCGAGCGGCGCCATTGCAGCTGCACCCGAACCTCCCCCGCGGGCAGCGTGACCGGCGGGTCGGCGCGCGGGGTGGCCGGAACCGGAGCAGGGATCAGCCCGAGGGGTCGCGGTCCCTCCGCCGTGGTCACGAGCCGGATGCTGGTAGTAGTCACCGGGACGGTCCACGCCTGCCGCCGGGCACCGGTTTGCAGGACCAGCAGGGCGCTGGTCGTGCGCCGCGGCAGCGTCACGGAGGCAAGGATCGGCACGGTGAACCCCGACCGGTGGTCGAGCCGGGACAGCACGGCGCGGGAGCGGTGCGCCGGGTCGTACGCGCCGTAGATCCGCAGCCGGTAGGTGGGGCGACCCGGCCACGCGGCCACGGCCCGCGCGTCACGGGCCCCGCCGAGCAGGGCGTAGACCCGGCGCCCGCCCGGCTGCAGCCGGTTGTCGAGCACGGCAGAGGGGTGCTGCAGGAAGGGGCGCGGGGAGTCGAAGAAGACCAGCCCGCCATCGGCGCGCGCCAGGAGCGAGGTGAGCGATCGGTCACGGGCCGTCTGCCGGACGTCGCCGGGGATGGCGCTCACCGCGACGACGACGAGCCCCGCGGTGGCCAGCGTCAGGCCCACCAGGGCGAGCCGCCGGCGCCGGACCCACACATCGATCACGCCGCGGGCGCCGAGCACCACCAGCGGCAACAGCAGCACCGTGAAGTAGAACGGCCCGATCCAGCGGATACCGCCCCACAGCAGGGCCGCATTCCACGCCCCCCAGAACGGGATGTAGCCGACGACGAGCGCCAGACCGCCGGCGGCGAGCACCGGACCCGCTCCCCCGCTGCGGCCGCGGCGCGCGCCATAGATGGCTGCTACGGCGAGCAGCAGGCCGCCCGCTGCCCACCCCGTGCCGAGCGCCTGCAGGTGCCGGCCGACCCCCGCCAACCCGTCGACCAGCCCGAAGTGGTGCGCCTTGTCGGTGGGGAACAGCCTGCGGGCCCCGAAGCCGAGCTTGTCGCTCTTCTCCAGCAGGTTGAACGGCATCCGCAGCGGGTTGCCGGTGGCCGCCTGGTCGTAGGCGAGCAGCAGCGCGAGCGGGGCGACGGCGCCGGCAAGGACCCCGCCGACCAGGCGCAGCCGCCGGCCGGGGAGGGTAGCGAGCACCCACACCGCCACCGGCCCGAGCAGCAGGACCGCGTCGAACGGCCGCGCCGCCACCGCCAGCCCGGCTGCGAACCCGGCGGCGACCAACGGACCCGCCCCGCCGGTACGCCGCCACCGCAACGCCCCCCACATCGCCAGCTCGATCAGCAGCAGGGACGGCAGGTAGGGCAGCAGCAGCCCGCTCTGGATGAGCACCAGGGGGCTCGCCGCCATCAGCACCGCGGCCGTGGCCGCGACGCGCCGGTCGCGGTGCACCTCACTCGCCAGCAGGTAGGTGGCGACCACGGTTCCCGCAGCGACCGCGCCGAGCGCCGGCAGGAAGCTCCCGCTGACGAGCAGCGACAACGCCAGCAGGCCGGGGACGACAGGCGTGTACTTGAGGATGTAGTGGCCGCCCGACACGACCGCCAGCCAGGGCCGGTAGGCATCGGGGTCGGCCGGCGCTTTCGGGAACAGGTGCCCGCTCGCGAGCGCCTGCGCCTGCAGCCGGTAGATCGGCTCGTCGTTGTCGACAGACAGGTAGGTGAACAGGTGGCGGGAGAGCAGCATGGCGACGAGGGCGCTCAGCACCGCGGTCACGAGCACCACGAGCTGAGGTGCGTCGAGCCGGCGACCGCGGCTCGCCCCGGTGGCCCCCGGCGCTGGCGACGCCCCCGCAGGCGGACGGGTCCGGTCGAGCGTGCCGTGCATCTGCACAGCGGACGCTCCTTTCTGCGGCACCGTTCGAGTGTGCCGCACGCACCCGCCCGTGCCCGGCAGCGACAGCGCAAGCCCCAGGTAAGGGAGGCCGCGCTGCCCGTCGCCGGCGCTTGCCGTCAGGCGGCCGCTGCGGGCATGGGCGTCGCCCACGGGTCGACGTCGGCACCTGCCGCATCCACCGGCGCGCCCTGGTCGACGCCCGCACCTGGGTCGGAAGGCTCAGTGGCCGGGGCATCGGGAATGGCGCTCGAGCGCTGGACCCGACGCAGGGCGGCGACACCGCGTGACAGGTCCGGGGCCACCGACTCGGCCTCGACCTCGAAGGCGTGGCGCTTCTGCCCGTCGACCTCGTAGGCGCGCCGGCGCAGGCGGCCGTGCACGACGACGCGGTCACCCTTGCGCAGCGAGTCGACGACGTGCTCGGCGAGCCGCCGCCAGCAGACGGCGTCGAGCCACACCGTCTCGCCATCGACCCAGCCCTCTGTCGTCTTGTCGTAGCGGCGAGGCGTCGCCGCGAGGCGCAAGCGAGTCCACACCGTCCCGTTAGCCGTGAACCTCGCCTGTGGGTCCTCGACCACGTTGGCGCCCATCGTCACCAGCACATCGCTCAGCATCAGGTCCGCTCCTTCGTCGGGTCCGCGGGGTTGCGGCTCCACCAGATGTTCGCGGCAGCAGGCGGGGCGCGGCGGCGCGAACAGGCGCCGGTGGACAGGGCGCACTCATCCACCGATCACGCCGAGGCACTTGACATCCGCGTCGAGGTGGAGGGACCAGGAGCCGACCGTAGGGTCGATGTCATGACGACTCCTGGCCAAGCAAGCGGCACCCTCACCCTCGGCGGCGACCGCACCGTCAACCGACTCGGCTACGGCGCGATGCAGCTCACCGGCAAGGGCATCTGGGGCGAGCCGGCCGACCACGACGAGTGCGTGCGCGTCCTGCGACGGGCCGTCGAGCTGGGCGTGGACTTCATCGACACCGCCGACTCCTACGGCCCGGAGGTGAGCGAGGACCTCATCGCCGAGGCGCTGCACCCCTATGACGGTGTCACCATCGCGACCAAGGGCGGCCTGACCCGGCACGGACCAGGCATCTGGCAGCCCGTCGGGCGCCCGGAGTACCTGCGGCAGTGCGTCGAGATGTCGCTGCGCCGCCTGAAGGTGGAGCAGATCGACCTCTACCAGCTGCACCGCTTCGACCCGCAGGTGCCCGTCGAGGACTCCCTCGGTGAGCTCAAGGCCATGCAGGGCGAGGGCAAGATCAAGCACATCGGCATCAGCGAGGTCGGCGTGGAGGAGATCGAGCAGGCGCGCCAGGTCGTCGACGTCGTCAGCGTTCAGAACCTCTACAACCTCACCACCCGCAAGCACGAGCCGATCGTCGAGTACTGCGAGCGCGAGGGGTCGGCCTTCATCCCCTGGTTCCCGCTCGCCACCGGCAGTCTGGCGGGCCAGGGCGGCGTGCTCGACGAGGCCGCGAAGCGGCACGACGCCACGCCGGCACAGCTCGCCCTGGCCTGGGTGCTGCACCGCTCCCCAGTGATGCTCCCCATCCCCGGCACCTCGAAGGTCGCGCACCTGGAGGAGAACATGGCCGGCGCGCAGCTGCAGCTGACCGACGAGGAGTACCAGGCGCTCGACACGCTGGGCACCGCGAAGTAGCGGCAGCCGCCGGCGGCGCTCAGGCCCGCGCCGTGATCCCCCCGTCGAGCGGGATCACGGCGCCGGTCACGTAAGCGCCGGCACGGCTGGCCAGAAACAGGGCTAGGCCCGCCATGTCGTTCGGGTCGCCCGGCCGGTGCATCGGGATGTTCTCGGTCACCTGCTCCTCGGTGCCCCCCTCGAAGACGAACGCCGTCATCTTGCTGGGGAACAGCCCGGGCGCGATGGCGTTGACGGTGATGTCTGGCGCGAGGTCGCACGCCAGGTGCTTGGCCATCTGGTGCACCGCCGCCTTCGACGCCGGGTAGGCGTAGTTGGGCCAGCGCGGCACCGCGACCCCCTCCACCGAGCCGATCATGATGACGCGCGCCGGGTCGTCCGCGCTCGAGGCAGCGCGCAGCAGCGGTACGAAAAGGCGGGTGAGGACGAACGGGCTCTTGACGTTGAGTCCGAGCACCTTGTCCCAGGCCGCGTCGGGGTACTGCTCCAGCGGGGCGCCCCACGCCGCACCGGCGTTGTTGACCAGGATGTGGACCGCCTGCTCGCGCTCCGCCACTGCTGCGTGCAGCGCGTCGCAGCCCTCGGGCGTCGAGAGGTCCGCCGGCAGTGCCGTGGCGCCGATCTCGTCGGCCGTCGCCCGCAGCTCATCGGCCTTGCGGCTGCTCACGTAGACGGTGGCGCCGGCGGCGGCGTAGGCGGTGGCGATCATCCGCCCGATGCCGCGCGAGCCGCCGGTCACCACAGCGACCTTCCCGGAGACGTCGAACAGCGTGTCGGACAGCGCGAAAAGGGAGCTCATGGGTCCGGACGCTAGCGCCAGATCGGTCCCGGCCCTCCGCGTCGCTACCGTGGATGGCGTGACGACGACCTACGAGCCCGGTACCTCCCGCTACGCCGACCTCGACGGCGAGCTGCACTACACCGACCACGGCGGCCCGGCAGGCGCTCCCCTGCTGGTGTGCGTCCACGGGCTGGGCGGCTCGTCGGTCAACTGGATCGCCGTCGCTCCGCTGCTGACCGACGCCTTCCGCGTGCTGGCTCCCGACCTCGCGGGCCACGGCCGCACGCTCGCCGGCACCCGCACGACGGATGTCAACGCCAACCAGCGGCTGCTCGACCGCTTCCTGCGCGAGGTGTCGGGCACCCCGGCCATCCTCATCGGCAACTCGATGGGGGGGCTTATCTCGCTGCTGCAGGCGGGGCGCAACCCCGAGACCGTCGCCGGGCTCGTCCTGGTCGACCCGGCACTGCCCAGGGAGCAGCGCAAGCTGCCCGACCGCGAGGTTGCGGCCCGGTTCGCGCTTGCCGCGCTGCCAATGGTGGGTGAGCGCTACATGGCCAAGCAGCGCCGGCAGCGCACACCGGAGCGGCTCGTGGCCGAGACGCTGGCGCTGTGCTGCGTCGACCCGTCCCGCGTCCCCGCGCCGGTCGTCGCGGCCCTGGTCGACCTGGCGCGCGAGCGCTTGATCAATCGTGCGATGCGGGGCCGCGACATCAGTGGCGGCAGCAGCGGCGAGCGGCCCTCGCCATCCGAGGTTTCCGTGGGCACGAGGACCGCGACGACAACTCCATGGGAGGCGAGCAGGTCGACGTTGTGCAGTTCTGCTGTGACGATGCCCTCGCCCGCGGCCCCCGCCACCAGGCGGACCGGCGCACTGGACATGCCGTCGATAAGGGCCCGCTGGAAGACGGTGATGACCGCGACATGGTCCTCCGGAACGAAGAGCTCCATCGGGTTATGAGCGGGCATGTGCGAGTGCCCATGCAGGTCGAGCCTGTCCGGATGGGCAGCGAACACGCCGGTGGAGGCCAGAGTCGCCACCGAGGCTTCGGGGTGCGCATCCAGCAACTTGTGCAGTGCGACGAGACGCTCGGCGTCGCCTGCCGTCATCTCGCCCCCCCGCCGCCGGTGCTGTCAGAAGCCTCTTCGGCAGGAAGCACGGGCACCTTGCGTGCCTTGGTGCAAGAAGGCGTTACCGCGGGGGCTCGGGCGTGTCGGCGGCCGACGCTGCCCGTGCTGCGCCCGCGGCCTCCTTGGCCAGCCAGTCGTGGATGGTGGCAGCCGTCCACTCCGGGTCCTCCAGCTGCGGGACGTGCCCGATGCCAGCGCGCTCCTCGTAGCGCCACTCCGGGCGCCGGGCCGCCATCGCCCGGGCCGCCGCGACGGGTACGAGCCTGTCCTGGTCGCCGGAGATCAGCAGCGTGGGCTGGTTGACCCGGTCGATGCGGGCCAGGAGCGCCTTCGGCCGCGCCATGATCTTCACGATGGAACGCGCTGCGCCCAGGTAGGCGGCGATGGTGCCGTGCTGGGACGTGAACGGCGCAGGCGGCGTCGTCAGCGTGGACGACAACACCGTCGCGATGTTCGGGTACACACGCGACGAGCTCCTCAGCATGCCCCCGCTGGTGCTGGTGCATCCCGACGACCATCAGTCAGCGATCGGCACGTGGATGGAGATGCTGCAGTACCCGGACCTGGCCAGGCGGGGGCAGCTGCGGTACCGATGCGCTGACGGAACCTGGTTGTGGCTCGAGGTCACCAACACCAACCGGCTCGACGACCCCGACTACTCCTGCGTCTTCACGGACATCGTCGACATCTCCGCGGAGATGTCGGCGCAGGAGGAGCTCACCCGCCGAGAGAGGCTCCTGCATCAGATCGCGGAATCCTTGCCGCTCGGCCTCATGCAGGTCGACCTCGAGGGGACCGTCTGCTACACGAACGAGCGGCTGCTCGAGCTGCTCGGCCGGCCAGCCGGCGTGCTGCTCGCCCAGTACCTGTCGTGCTTGCGGCCCCAGCACCGCCGGCGGCTGCTCACCCTGGCCGACGAGGTGACCACGGGGTCGGCCGAGGGCGACATGGAGGTGGAGCTGCTCCCGGGGCCGGCACCGGACGACGGGCGGTCGAGCACACGGCTGCTGCACGTCGGGATGCGGGCGCTGACGCAGGGAGGCGAGGGCACCGACGGCATCATCATCACCGTCTCCGACGTCACCGATGCGGTGCGGATGCGCCAGGCGCTCGAGCAGCGCGCCTCCTTCGACGTGCTGACCGACTGCCTCAACCGGGCGGAATTGATGCTGCGCCTGGAGTCAGCCCTGACGCGGGCGACTCTGGGGACGGCTGTCGTGTTCGTGGACATGGACGGCCTGAAAGGCGTGAACGACACGCTGGGCCACCGCGCCGGGGACGAGGTGCTGCGCCAGCTCGCCGAACGGCTGCTCGTCGAGCGACGCGCCAAGCAGATGGTCGGCCGGCTGGGCGGGGACGAGTTCCTCGTCGTGCTGCACGCCGTGCCGGATGCCCAGACGGCCGAGGCCATCGGGGAGCGCATCGCTCGGCAGGTGCACGGCGTGCTCTCCCTGTCAGACGGCGCGCTCGTCCAGCTGCAGTGCAGCGTGGGAGTCAGCTGGGTCGCCGCCGGCACCGCTGGCTCGACGACCCTCGTGGCGGAAGCCGACGCAGCCATGTACGTGTCGAAGAAGGCGGGACGCGGTGAGGCGGTCTCGTTCCGCACGCTGCCGTCGCCCAGGGTGGCCGCATCGCCCACGCCGGCCGCCTGACCGGGAGGCGCGGCCCTTGTGTCGGGGCAGCACACGGCGTCACCGTCGCAGAATGGTGGCGAGCGCCCGTAGCTCAGTGGATAGAGCAGGTGCCTTCTAAGCACTTGGTCGCAGGTTCGAGTCCTGCCGGGCGCACAGCCCTGACCGGCGCAGATACCCTCTCAAGCCCTCGTGCTGGACCCGTCAACAGACCCGTCGTGCCCGCTGCGTGCCCGTACGGTTCGCGGTCGTGCCCGTTGGGCGCCCGCCATCCGCGCTGCGAGGTCGCGGTCGCGGTCCTCCGCGGCGTGCTGGTAGAGAAGTGCCGCGCGGCTCGTCGTGTGGCCGGCGCGCCGCATCACCTCAGCAAGAGTGGCGCCGGCCTGCGCCGCGAGCGTGAGTCCCGCGTGGCGCAGGTCATGTACTCGGAGACTGGGCAACCCGACCCCGCGCCGCGCCCGGTTCCAGTAGCGGTGGACGTCGTAGCCATGCAGCAGCTCACCGTCAGGCCGAGTGAAAACCCGCGCCCCCGGCAGAGCCGGTCCACGGGCGCGTAGGTGGTCAAGCAGAGCCTCGACGGCAGGCGTCGGCAGATGCACCGTTCGGATGCTGCCAACCTTTGGCGCAGTCACCAGCGTCTGCCGGTCGACGTCCTGCTGCTGCCGCTCGATCCGCACCGACCCCGACCGCCCCCCGGCGTCCAGGTCCAGGTCGCCAACCTCCAGCGCGAGCAGCTCCCCAAGCCGCAAACCACCCCAGAACGCCAGCAGCACCAGCGCCCGCAGGTGGCTGGGCATCGCAGCGGCGAGCGCCTCAACCTGGCTTCGGTCAATCAGGGGTCGCTCCGGCGTCGTCGGCTGGCCGGCACCCTTCACCTGGCACGGATTACGGGCAAGGTCGCCGTCGGCGACTGCGGTGGCCAAAACCCCGTGAAGCAGCCGATACGCCTGCGCCGCGGTCGTCGCCCCGACCTTGGTCGTAACGGCGTACCAGGACCGCACAGCGGCGGGGGTGATGCGGTCGATCGGGACGTTGCCGAGCGTGGGGACGATCTGCGCGTCGAGACGTCGGCGGTAGGTGTTCATCGTTGCGGCCGCCAGCGGCTGGCCCTTCACCCGGCGCGCGGAAAGCCACGCGGCGGCATAGACCCCCAAAGTCACTGCGCCCCGCGTCGGGTCCAGCCAAACGCCACGGCCGATGTCGACCTCGATCACGGCCAGGAACCGGGCGGCGTCCGTCTTGGTCGCGAACGTGTCTGGTGCGGTCAGCTCCTTCCCGTTCGGCCCCACGTAGCGCGCCTGCCACCGACCCGACGGCAGACGACGGACGCGCCCGAAGCGACGACGAGTCGTCATCCGGCACCCCTACGTGCGCTCGTGGCGCCCCGACTACGCCAGCCCCTCTCGGTAGGCCCCACGAAAGCTCCCTTCAGGCTCGGGTTCTACTCCTACCTTGACGGCACCCCGGGCACTGTCCAGCCCAGCAGGTTCCCAAGCTGAGAACGCGGGTTCGATTCCCGTCACCCGCTCAACTCCCTGACCTGCCCAGTCGGGGATCCCTCTGCGACAACGTTCGGGTCCCCTCGACGGCAGTTCGACGACGGCCTTGGCACCCCGGGTGAGGGTCGACCCCCGCCGGCACGCGTAGCTCCGATTCGCGTCACGGGTCAGGGCTGCTGATCGATTGCCATCTATGCGGTAGCGAAGGAGGCAGGTGCTGGCAAGATCGGACTCATGATGACGGCCAGTGTTGTTGTTGCCATCGCGCTGGCCTTTTACTCAGCTGTAAAAGCACGCCGCGTTGAGCCCATTCA
>JAABUP010004555.1_pt1 | contig 22418 bp, 18 predicted proteins | sample 5559201 | NCBI WGS metagenome assembly JAABUP01 (sample SAMN10711887, study PRJNA513373) | rock metagenome | isolation source: Antarctica rocks | place: Antarctica | reverse complement strand
GCTCCCATTCAGCCTGCCAGCCGGGTGTCGGATTGGTGGAGCGGGCGACACCTTGTCAGTGAAGCGTCAATGCGCAAACGATTCGCGAGTCAGCCCGCTCCACCTCTCACGCTAACATATAAACGATATGTAGAATTGAGGCGCGTGGAATGAGTGGATTTCAGGGTAGGGCCGGTCTCATCTTCTCGATCGCGGAGACGCTGCGCGGCGACTACAAGCCGTCCGATTTCGGCCACGTCACGCTGCCCTTCGTGTTGCTGCGTCGCCTGGACGCCGTGCTGGTCCCCACCAAGGCCGCCGTGCTGAAGGAATACGAGGCGTTCAAGGACACGATTCCCAATCTTGATCCTATCCTACGGCGCGCCGCGGGGCAGACGTTCTACAACACGAGCCGGTTCGGCTTCGACGCGCTGCTCGCCGACCCCGACGGCATCGCCGCCAACCTGCGCACCTACGTTAACGGCTTTAGCCCGCAAGTGCGGACCACGTTCGAGAAATTCGCGTTCGCCGAGCAGATCGACCGGCTGGCGGAGAAAGACCTGCTCTACAGTCTGATGGGGCGCTTCAAGGGCGTCGACCTCGACCCTGGCGCCGTGAGCAACCTGGAGATGGGCTACCTCTTCGAGGAGTTGATCCGGCGCTTCGCCGAGCAGAGCAACGAGACCGCCGGCGAGCACTTCACCCCGCGCGAGGTCATTCACCTGATGGTGGATCTGCTGTTCCAATACGATCACGCCGAGCTGGTGCGCAAGGGGGTGGTGCGCACGCTGTACGATCCCACCTGTGGGACGGGGGGCATGCTCTCGGTCGCGGAGGAGTACCTGCGCCATCAGAATCCGGGCGCGCAACTCCAGCCGTACGGGCAGGAGCTCAACGACGAGACGTACGCGATCTGCCAGTCGGACATGATGGTCAAGGGCTACGACCCGTCGCGCATCGTGAACGGCAACAGCCTGACGCGGGACGGGTTCGCGGGACGCCGCTTCGACTACTTCCTCGCCAATCCGCCGTACGGCGTCGAATGGAAGAAGATCGAGGGGGTCATCCGTGCGGAGCACGAGCAGCAGGGCGACGAGGGCCGCTTCGGGGCGGGGTTGCCGCGCATCAACGATGGGTCGTTCCTCTTCCTCCAGCACATGATCGCGAAATGGAAGCCAGTCACGGAGGGGGGAGCGCGCCTCGGCATCGTGTTCAACGGCTCGCCGCTGTTTACAGGCGCGGCGGGTTCGGGCGAGAGCGAGATCCGGCGCTGGATCATCGAAAACGACTGGCTCGAAGCCATCGTGGCGTTGCCCAAAGACCTGTTCTACAACACCAACATCCAGACCTACGTTTGGGTCCTGACGAACCGGAAGCCGGACGGCTCGCGCCCCGGCGAGCCCAACCGCTGCGGTAAGGTGCAACTGATCGACGCCTCGGGGGACGCGTTCTACCGCAAGATGCGCAAGAGCCTGGGCGAGAAGCGCAACGAGATCGGGCGCGACCAGATCGACGAAATCGTGCGCCTCTACGGAGACTTCGCCGAGGGGCCGCACAGCAAGATCTTCGCCAACGCGGCCTTCGGCTACCGGCGTGTTACGGTCGAGCGGCCCCTGCGCGTGCGCTACCGGGCGACCGACGAGGGGATCGCGGCGGTGCTGGCCACCAAGGCCGTGCGCAAGTTCGTGGACGCGGTGCCGACAGGGGGCCTGGGGTTCGAGGAAGCGGGGGGGCGCGAGCGCGATCTATGCGCGGCGATTCGTGCGGCGCTCATCGAGCCCATAGACGACGTGGACACGGCCGGCGTGGCGCTCGATCGAGCGCTGGCGGCGCGAGGCCTCATCGTGCCCAAGCCGGTGCGCAGGGCTGTCGTGGAGGCGCTGGCGGTGCGCGACGAGGATGCCTCGGTCGCGCTCGATGGTAAGGGCAACGCGATTGCTGATCCAGAACTGCGCGACTACGAGGATGTGCCGCTCGCGGAGGACATCGATGCCTACATGGCACACGAGGTGTTGCCTCATGTGCCAGATGCGTGGGTCAACCCGATGGTGGTCGACCCGAACGACGGACGAATCGGCAAGGTCGGCTACGAAATCAACTTCAACCGCTATTTCTACGAATACACGCCACCGCGCCCGTTGGACGTGATCGACGCCGAGTTGCAGGTGCTGGAGCGGGAGATCGCCGACCTGCTGCGCGAGGTGACAGCATGAACGCCGTCGCCATGGCTGCAACCTCATCGGTGGGGCGGGGTAAGTATAAGATTTACCCCTCCTACAAAGCGTCCGATGTTACGTGGCTCAAGGACGTACCCGCCCACTGGCTTATCACTCACCTGAAGTATGCAGCTCCCGTCGCCACGACCAAGCTCACTAACAAGCCGAGCGACTTACCGTACATTGGCCTGGAGAATATCGAATCGGGGACGGGACGGCTTTTGCCGGGCGCGTCCATTGAGGAGGTGGACGGTACTGTCAGCATTTTCTCTTGCGGAGACATCCTGTTCGGCAAATTGCGGCCCTACCTGGCCAAGGTTGTCTATGCCACCTTCGATGGGGTGTGCAGCACGGAGGTGCTCGCCTTCCGTCCTAGGAAAGACGTGGATGGCAGGTATCTATTCTACCGTCTGCTATCGGACGATTTCATCAATCTGGTCAACTCTCTCACGTACGGCGCGAAGATGCCGCGAGCGAACCCCGAGCAAATCGGCACCATTTCTCTCGCATTGCCGCCTAAGATTGAGCAGCATGCTATCGTTGCCTTCCTCGACCGTGAAATGGCCAAGATCGATGCGCTGATCGCGAAAAAGGAGCGGCTGATCGAGGTGCTGGAGGAGAAGCGTACAGCATTGATTAGCACATCAGTGACCAGAGGTCTATCCTCGAACGTGTCGTTGAATGATTCGCGGGTGGAATGGTTGGGGGACGTACCCAGCCACTGGACGGTCGCCCGTTTGAAACAGGTGTGCCGCGAGTCGGCCCTTTATGGTGCTAATGAATCGGCGGAGAGCTATGCCGACGATGGTGTTCGTTTCCTTAGAACGACCGACATCGATGATAATGGGGGGTTGCGAACAGAGGGGGCGGTGTACTTGGATCGTGCCCTGGTGGGCGAATACATACTCAAAAACGGGGATCTATTAATCTCGCGTAGCGGTACTCTGGGACGCTCTTTCATCTACGATGCACAGCGCCATGGTGAGTGCGCATACGCTGGCTATCTCGTTCGCTTCGTGCTCGACCGCGACATGGAGCCGCGTTTCGCCTTCTATTTCACCAAATCGCGCCACTTCGCCGACTGGTTGAGTGTCTCTGTTATTCAATCCACCATTGGCAATGTCAACGGACAGAAGTATGCGAACATGCCGTTACCTGTTCCGCCGTTGGATGAGCAACGAGGAATAGTCGCTTACCTCAACCGGGAAACATCAAGGTTAGGCGAACTCATTGGCAAGGTGCGTGAACATATAGGCGCGCTTCGTGAGCACCGCACCACTCTCATCTCCGCAGCAGTGACGGGCAAGATTGACGTCAGGGAGGACTCGCGCTAATGATAGCAATCCACTCCGAGCAAACCTTCGAGGAGGCCATTGAAGCGCACCTCCTCGCCAATGGCTACCTCAAAGGCTCGAAAGCAGGTTACGACCTCACCCTGGCCCTCGATCGCGCGCAAGCCCTCGCCTTCGTGCAAGACACGCAACCGAAAGAATGGGCCCGGCTCGTGACGGTCCACGGGGCTACCGTCGAGGATAAGTTTATCGCGCGCTTGGCCAAAGAACTCGACGCGCGCGGGACGCTCGACGTCCTGCGGCGCGGCGTCACGGACTACGGCGTGAAGGTGGCGATGGCCTACTCCCGCCCCGCCACGACGCTCGCCCCGGAGACCCTGGAGTTGTACAGGAAGAACCGCGTGTCCGTCACGCGCCAGCTGCGCTACAGCCCCAAGCACCACAACGAGATCGACCTGGCCCTGTTCGTGAACGGGCTGCCCGTCGCGACCGCCGAACTCAAGACCCCGCTGACCGGGCAGACCGTCAAGAATGCTATGGCGCAGTACCGCGCCGATCGCGACCCACGCGACCTGCTGCTCCAGCCGAGGAAACGGGCGCTGGTGCATTTCGCGGTGGACCCGGACGAGGTCTACATGACCACGCGGCTGGCGGGCGAGAAGACGACGTTCCTGCCGTTCAACAAGGGGCGCGGGACGGGCGCGGGCAACCCCGACAACCCGGTGGGCTACAAGACGGCCTACCTGTGGGAGGAGGTGTGGCAGCGCGACAGCCTGCTCGATCTCCTCGCGCGCTTCCTGCACGTCGAGAAGAGCGACGCCGCCGGGGGCGCGGGCGATACCGTCATCTTCCCCCGCTACCACCAGTTCGATGTGGTGCGCAAAATCGAGGCCCACGCGACATTCACGGGCGCGGGCCAAACCTATCTGATCCAGCACTCCGCAGGCAGCGGCAAGAGCAACAGCATCGCGTGGCTGGCCCACCGCCTTTCCACCCTGCACAACGCCGACGACAAGCCCGTGTTCGACACGGTCATCGTCATCACCGACCGCCGCGTGCTGGACAAGCAGCTCCAGGACACGGTCTTCCAGTTCGAGCACAAGCAAGGCGTCGTGGAGAAGATCGACCAGGACAGCGCCCAGTTGGCCACGGCGCTCGTCGCGGGCCGGCGCATCATCATCACGACGCTCCAGAAGTTCCCGTTCGTGCTCGACAAGGTAACGGGGCTGGCCGGCACGCGCTTCGGGGTCATCATCGACGAGGCGCACAGCAGCCAGACCGGCGAGTCGGCTAAGGATCTAAAAGCGGTGCTCACTGGGCCGGGCGTGGATGAGCGGGCGGCCCTGGAGGCCGCCGCGCGGTCCGACGAGGCGATGGCTACGGCGGAGGGCGACGCCGAGGACGAAATCGCGCGGTCCATCGCCGCGCGCGGGCGGCAGGCCAACCTCAGCTTCTTCGCCTTCACGGCGACGCCCAAGAAGAAGACGCTGGAGTTGTTCGGCACGCCGGGCATCGACGGGAAGCCGGCACCGTTCCACCTGTACGCGATGCGCCAGGCCATCGAGGAACGCTTCATTCTGGACGTGCTCAAGAACTACATTACATACAGAACCTTCTACAAGCTGGAGAAGGCGAGTGGGGACGACCCGACGGTGGACGCAGGCAAGGCCGGGGCGGCGATCGCACGGTTCGTGAGCCTGCACCCGTACAACATCGCGCAGAAGACCGAGGTCATCATCGAGCACTTCCGCCGGTTCACGCGCCACAAGATCGGCGGCCGGGCCAAGGCGATGGTCGTCACGCGCTCGCGCCTGCACGCGGTGCGCTACAAGCAGGCGTGCGACGCGTACATCACGGCTAAGGGCTACGCGGACATCCGGACGCTCGTCGCCTTCTCGGGCAAGGTGATCGACGAGGCGAAAGCCGAGTACACCGAGGCCGGCATGAACGGCTTCGGGGAGAAGGCGCTCCCCGAGCGGTTCGGCACGGACGAGTACCAGGTCCTGATCGTGGCCGAGAAGTACCAGACCGGCTTCGACGAGCCGTTGCTGCACACCATGTACGTCGACAAGAAGCTCGACGGTGTCAGGGCCGTGCAGACCCTCTCACGGCTCAACCGCACGTACCCCGGCAAAGATGATACGTTGGTGCTCGACTTCGTGAACGAGCCCGCGGACATCCAGGCCGCTTTCCGCCCGTACTACGAGGAGACGGTGATCGACGAGCCGACCGACCCCAACTTGCTCTACGACTTAAAGGCCAAGCTCGACGGGACGGGAATCTACGACGAGGCCGAGGTCGAGGCGTTCGCCGTCGCCTTCTTCACGCCCGCGACGTTGCGTAGCCTGGCCACACAGAAGGGGTTGTTCGCGGCCCTTGATCCCGCTGTCGCGCGCTACAAGGGACTGAAGAAGGAGGATGCGCGGGAGGAGTTTAAGTCCATGCTGATGTCCTTCACACGCCTGTACGCGTTCCTCTCACAGATCATCGCGTTCGGAGACCCGGCCCTGGAAAAGCTCTACGCCTACGGGCGCTTCCTGCTCACGCGGTTGCCCGCTCGCCCCGAGGGAGGCGGGGGCGACCTCGACTTAGGCGACAGCGTGGAGTTGGAATACTACCGCTTGCGCAAGGTCAGCGAGGGCAGCATCGCTTACACGGACGACAACGCGCCGGTGACAGGGCCGACCGAGGTGGGGACGGGCGGCGAGCACGACGTCCTCATGGCGCCGCTCTCCACCATCGTCGCGCTGCTCAACAAGCGGTTCGGCACGGAGTTCACGGACGCCGATCGCCTCGTGTTCGACCAGATCGAGGAGGAGCTTGTCGCCAAGGACGACATCGTGGACCAGGCGCGGGCGAACACGCTGGAGAACTTCGGGCTAGGGGTCATCGATGACGCTTTTACGGCCGCCGTCATCGACCGGCGCGCGCAGAACGAAGACATCTTCGTGCGCCTGCTAGGGGACGAGGAGTTCGCCGCCATCGTGAAGGCCTACATAGTTAAGAAGGTCTACGAGCGCATCAACAGAACGACATAATGCGCGTGCTGGCCGTCGTACGCGTCGGGTTTAGGAGGAGTCGTTGGGCGGCGCTACGCTCGGTGAGCGTGCTGCGCTGCCAGTGCGCGACGAACGTGGGCACATCGAGACGTGATGACATGATACTGTTGGTAAATGCGCTTTTAGCCCGCTTTGTCTGCTGAATCTACGCCTGACTCCCTGTCGGCTGTCCGCTAGAATAGGCCCCGCGCAAGGATTTACCAACAGTATCCTGACATGAGGCCTCCTCCTACAGCAGTGTAGTAACACGTTGCAAGTGCCCACAGGACATAGCATTAGTTGCCGCTGCGAAATGGACTTGGCAGCGTAGCGTAAGCGCGGCCGCATGCCATTCGTTTGTCATTGCATCAACATCATGAAGGGTAATGTTGCTGTTTTAGCAAGATCTCTTGGCCGGTATTTACCGAGATTTCTATTTCGCAGCAGCAACTAAGCGGGTCAGCGGTCAAAGTTCGTAGGATTTGCTATGCTGGTGGGCATGTACCGAATCACCTTAACTGACGAGCAACGCCGTGAGTTGCGCACGCGCATGTGGCAGGCTGGACTGGCGCCGAGCACCCGTGAACGGCTGGAGATGGTGCGTCTGTCGGATGCCGGCTGGAGCGTGCCGCGTATGGCGCGCCACCTGGGCCAGCATGAACAAACGGTGCGCACGTGGGTTAAAGCCTTCCTGGACGGTGGGTTTGACGCCCTGCCGCATAAACCGCGGGGCGGCAAGCAGTCGGCCTTGACCGCGCCCATGCTGGAGAGTGTGCGGGCGGAGGTCGCCACCGGCACGCGCACCTGGACCGCAGCCCACCTCGCCGAGTGGGTGGCTGAACACCACGGTGTCCACGTGAGCGCCGACCGGTTGCGCATCCATCTGCGGCGGGCGCGGATCTCCTGGCAGCGGACCAGCCGCACCCTGCGGCACAAACAGGACCCCGACGACGTCGCGGAACGCGAGGCCGTGCTCACGGACCTCGCAAAAAAGGGGATGCCGGTATGATCGACCTGTACCATCTGGACGAGGCGGGCTTCGCCCTGACGTTGCCGGTGACCTACAGTTGGTATATAGAAGGGGAACGGCTGCGCGTGCCCTATCAGGCACCCCAAGGGCGACGGGTGAACGTGATCGGGGCGTATTGCACGCACGGCCCCGCCGCCGGCCACCTGGCCTATCGAAGTTGGGCCATGCTGCCCAAGAGCCGTGCCAAGAAGCCCCGCACGACGCCCGAGGAGCGGGCCGCCGCGCAGGGGCTGACGGTGGATGAGGTCGGTCCCATCGACGCGGAGCGCCTCGTCGCCTTCCTCTGGCACGTCGCCGGACGCCCGGCCGATGCGCCGCCGACCTGGCGGCGGGCATGTCCCGCGGTGATTGCCCTGGATAATTACTCCGTCCACACCAGCCAGGCCGTCGTCGCGGCGCAGCCCCCGTTGGCGGCGGCCAACGTCGAGCTGGTCTACCTGGCCCGGTACTGCCCCGCGCAATCGGGCATCGAGCCGATCTGGAACGACGTGAAGCAGCATCAGATCCCCCTCCGCAGCTTCGCGCAGGTGGCCGACCTCAAACGCGCGGTCGATGATGCGCTTGCCCACAAAGCCCAGCTCCTGCAGCACGCCCATGGTAAACCTACGAACATACACCGCCTAGCCGCTTAGCATTAGGGCAGGCCTGGTTAGAGACTGGGGTGGACGTGGACGCCGAGGTGGACCAACATGATTAGATCATCCATGATTAATTATGGCTCAACAGGACTTAAGTACCCGAAATCAAGCAGTGTACTTCTCGCATAGATGCGTGTGGGAATGTCGTCCAAGAAGCCGTATTGATTAGCCAACACTGGCAACCCTTGGGCGGTCGTTGTAAGCTGTACGTCCTGCCACCACGCATCCAACCAGGACTTTACTATCGCCTGTTTTTCTTCGCTACAGCCATCCACAAAAATTGCCATTAGCCTTGCCGATGCAGGGAGAAGATGATTACCATCAACCTCCAAACGAAGCTGCTTTATGGAGTCTAGGATGTCATCCTGCTGCTGACTGTTAAGGTTGTTTAGCCTGTTCCGTAACGTGTTGACGATGTGATCGGAGATTACATTTGCGAAGGCAGGGCGTCCGCGTCGTTGGGCTAAACGATCTGCGAGTTTCAGATAGCCGTCCTCGTTTGAGAACGCCTCGATCGGCGCACGATCAACCAACCAACTCTTCTCAATCGGGAATTCAATGCGCAGGTCTGCGGCCCACAACCCTTCAGATAATGTTTGAGTGTCTAGCGCGATCAAGTGCTGCATTCGTCCCTTTTTAACATGCCCTTGGCGACCACGATCCATGATCGTGTCGATGCGGTAGACGGGACAAACTTGCACCCAAGGTTGTCTCGGGTTCATAGCCTGCTCGTTGATATCACATGTTTGACTAACAATTAGCCCAAAAGGTGGCCCATCCTCCGGATCAATCTGCAATAAATCATCCTGGATCGCGGGGTCTCCGACATCTTGTGTGAATTGCCAGACGCCGAACTCCGGGCGCGCGACGTAAAAGAAAGGCGGGCGCTCGACAAGGTGTCCCTGTTTGAACCTGTCGAGCGCCCGCATCACCTCGATGGGCCATGAAGCGGGAAGATGAGAGTCGATCATGAACGCGATAACCTACTCTCTTAATCGACCTCGCCGCGGCGATTGACGTGCTCGCCGTAATGGTGCGGCCGCCGCAACGATGGGAGGCACGTCGTCAGCCACGTCCACCATATATGCCGCGTAATCCGGTTTTCGAGAGGCTACGCCGAATAGCACTGCTGCCGCCTGATCCTCGACAGCTTCAAACGTGCCGCCCTTGAGCAATTCTAGTGGTGACGGATTGCCCGACCGCAACCAAGCCGCGGTTCTTTCTTGGCCTCGTTGCACGATTAAAGCTTGAACAAGGGCATACGCTCGCAGCAGCCGCCGCACGGTAGCCGGGCGTGGCTTCCCGTTTTCTCGGTGCCAGTAATGTATCGTTGTCTTACTTATCCCTCCGATTGCAGCGAGATCGTCGATAGTTAGACCCAACCACTTTTGCAGGCGATCTGCGATCGCAACTGGGTTAAGCGGATCGATGTGCGCCTCCGTTGGAGGTGTCTTTGTCTCGGCAGGACCGCCTGCGGATGTTCGTGTTTCGGAGACTAGAGCATAGCCAGCAGGTCCTGTATCAAGACTCGACCACCACACCTGTTGATCGTCCACGTGTTGTGCCGCTGTAAGGTGCTTGCCCTCGTGCAAGGCGTCTTCCCGGCCAGCTGCTGTCGTTGGCGTAGCTGTCGCCCATCCTTGAGATGCCGCATAGGGCGGATGCACTCTTTCATCAAGGAAATAGGCGCTCGTACGCTCAGTGTTCACGAGCGTCAGGGCCGTGGCAGGCGTTGTCATTGCTCAACTCCTAACTGCTCGCGAGAATGTCGTAGAGATGATCCGTGACGCACTCTCGGAATATTTGCACGGATATATCATTAAACTCTGCCGCCGCAGCTTCGCTGTCGTCAGGATCAAACTCATGAATGTCTTCTCGATACACATCAATGTCGATCAAGTAGACAAAAGACCCGTTAGTGCGTCGAGAATCGGCGAAGCCATGGCGCAGACCACATTTTATGTCATTTCCACAATCAATATCGAATTGCTGCTGCGCGGCCGCAACACGAGGGCCGAGATGATCATGTAGAACTACGCCAAGTAGCTCGGGGGCGATGTATTCCTTCCACTGCTCTGGCGACTTAACCGGGGGATGCGCAATTTGGTTGACATATCGCAGCCCCAAACGCTGCTCGGTTGTCGGCGACACGCTCTTTGAGAGTGCGATGAGGACACTCCTCAGCCGCTCGCGAAAATCACCATCCCATGTCGTATAGCGAGTTGTCTCCAACGCAACGTTGTCAGGCATAAGCATTACGGCCCATGTCCCGTCTGCCGATACAAGCCGCCAACCGTGCTGGACCGCATCGATTGAAGGCTGGGGAAGACCATTACCTATCTGGCGAATAATAATAGTCGGGCTAGCCAATCGCTCGCTGCGGGGATACGCGCCTGTTCGACCTCCCAATTCATTTTGGAAAGCCAACATAGTTCGAGGTTCGCTAACGGCCACTATCTCCTCAAACTTGATTTGACAGACGGTGGTAATCAACGGTGATCGCGACAGAGGGCGCTTATCTGGTGACGGCATGTCGGGTAGCATCACAGCACCTTTGACTACGCAATTTGAACTCTATTTGAACCATGCAGGCAGTTAAGATCATACCGTAATGTACCGCCCTTGACAAGTCCCCGAATGGATAAGCCTGGATAGCAAATCTATCGCGAGGCACTGCTTACAGAGGTAAAAGAGGGGCGCTGACCGGCGTGCGCTGGCGCGGCGTGGTTGCCCTATAAGGCGCGCTGTGGTGGTCCTGAGCGTCCCAGGGGCACTATAGAGGCTCCTGGGGGCCGGAGGCGGCCGGTAGGGGGCGTGGAGTGTACCTTAGCCCTCCGATGCCCGTTGTAAGGCGTCAGATTAGATGAGCGGGTTTCACCCGTACAGTGGTGAGAAACGTCACAGTAGGTGAGCGGGAAACGTCACAGGAGGTGAGCCACTCCGCACGGTGCGTCACCGTACGTGAGCCACCCAGCGCGTGAGGGGTGCGCGTCGGCGCGCGTCGCGCGGTGGTCCCCGTAGCGGTTTGACGCGTAGATGGACGTCGAGAGAGGCGGTGACGGAGCCACAGTGAGGGATGGCTCACGTACGGTGACGCAAGCGGCTCACCTACTGTGACGCTTGGCTCATCTAATGATATTGTTGGCGAAGTCGGCTCCCCCGCCGCTTATGCGCCGCGTGACCCGTTTGAGGTGATAAGCGACGCCGGACAAGGGGTGCGACGGGCACTTATTCGCCGTCTCTTAGCCCTTCTACGACTTCGCCAACAATATCATCTAATGTGACGCCTTACATGTGGCGTCCAACGTGGTGGGCTGTTACGATAGGCGCGACGGAGAAAGGCGTGATGGAGAGGGTGACACACATGGAGATGACAGCGCGGCGGCGCACGATGCGCCGGAGGGCGGGCGTGAGGGGCACGCTGCTCGGGCTCGTGGGCCTTGTGCTCATTGCAGGTGCGGTCAGCGCCGTGGTGGGGCGTTCCCCGTCGCTGAACGGCCCGATCTACACGATTGCTGAGGTGCGGGCCGGATTACGCACCCATCCACAGGCGTGGGTGGGACGGACGGTGTGGGTGGAGGGGAAAGTGGGGAGCCTGGGGGCCGTGGTGCCGATGCCAGGCGGGAGCTATGGCCTCCCACGCAACCTTGACTACCTGCATCCCCCGCCCGGCGTGTCGGTCCAGATAAGCATTCTGCCGCCGAGCTACGACGTGCGCAGCCGCCAGGACACGCGGACGGTGATCACACAGTTCATGGCGGCCCCGCATCTCGGGGATGAAAACCCGTTGCTGCGCTGGGCGCGGCGGGTCCCTGTGCTTAATCGCTTGGTCTCCCTGTCCATGACGGGGCAGATGCGTTTGTACGCAGCGCACGCCTTTCGCCTCACGCTCTTGCCCGTGCAGTGCCGTTATCTGTATGACGCCGCATGCACGGATGCTCAATTAACGGACGTACGTTAGCAGAAGAAGGGTGCGTAGACGAACATTTTCATAGGCGCTGCGATGGCCTTGTATGGCTCGGCCCCTGGCGCGCTGTGGGGCGCGGTGTAAGATCCCAGAGTTTTTGAGCCAGACATCCCAGAGTTCGTGCGCCACCCTGCAAAGAATCCCAGAGTGCGTGCGCCGATCCGTCGGCCCGGTTCCCTGGGGACGGGGCGTCTCACACAGGCGGAGGGGACATCTGTAGGATGGCTCACAAACTGTGGGATTTTGGAGACTGCGTAATTGACGTGGGGTCTTGCCTGCCTATACCTGTGCCACCCCGCCTGGGAGCCTATTTACCTTCATCTTGCGGGTTGTATGCTCCTAAAACCGCGCTTATCAGGACCGTTTACACGACCTGACTGTCTTCCTACACCGGCACCTCATGTCAATTACGCAGTCTCGGATTTTGGGCGCAGGAACGGTGGGACAGGGCGCAAAAACTATGGGATCTTACAGCAACGAACGTGACGGCTTACAATACAGCACCGCACGCGGTGGCGTCAATGCGTGTGATGGGGGCCTGGGGCCGTGCGCAGGCGGCGGGGGGCGTCACGCCCTGTCGCAGCGGCTAGGGGCGGAACGTGATGCTGGTGACAACAGCCCCCATCTGGGCGCGCTCAGCGGCGGTGCGCGGCCCCCGGGGCGTGACGACGACGAAGAGGTAGGTGAGGGTGCGGCGCGTCGCCATGAGGGCGTCGCCGTCGATCGTGCCGGTGCGCGTGGTGAAGGTAGCGCGGGCCTCTTGGAAGACGACGCCGCCGATGAGCCGGTGGCCGAAGGTGAGGGGGCCGTCTTGGGTATCGCCGGGGTCGCCGCCAGAGAGGAGCGCGCGTGTTTCGACCTGGCGGATGCGGGCGGGGCTGTACACACCGGGGCCGGCGACGGCGACAAGGCCGGTGTTGGTGCGGGGGGAGCCGAGGACGAGGACGACGGGGGAGAGGGCGTCGAGGCCGGCGTCGACGCCGCCTCTTTCGACGCCGGTCTGGAGGGTCCAGGCGCGGGGGTAGCGCAAGGCATAGCCATGGGCGTGATCGGTGTAGGTACGGAGCGCGGGGGCGGGGCGGGTGGCGCGCGAGGGGACGGCGGGATGGCGTGGACTTGTGCCGTGCGTCCCCGCGCCGGGGAGGGTGAGGGCGAGGAGGAGGGGACAAGCGAGGTGTCGTGTCACGGCGGTCGATCCCCTTCTGCTTATCCCTGGACGGTAGCTGTATCACGGACTAAGCTGCTTCTATGAAACGTCGGGCTATTGCTGCTGCAGTCCTTTTCCCTCCGGGGGCTTTCGCCCTTGCGAGCGTTAGGGCCCTACTGGTTTGGAATCAACCCTCAGTGGGGCCGATCTACTCGCTGGCGCAGGTGCAAGCCGGCCTCTACCGCAACCCGCAAGCGTGGGCGGGGCGGACAATCCGCGTCCGCGCACAAATGGAGACGCTGGGTGGGGATGGGACGCCGCAGCCCCTCTCAAGCCGCCCGTCGCTTTATGACAATCTGTTAAGCATGCCGCCCGGCTCGCGCATAGAGATTACCTTGGGGCCGTCCCCCTCACCCCACGCTGATGTTAGCGCATCATTCCCTGCCGTTAGTCTTTTCGTCGGCCCACGCGTGTCGGACCCGCTACTGTCGGCGCTCCAGCGTTTACCAGTCATTGCGCGGGTGGTGCCTGCGCCCGATTTCGAGCCCACTCCCCAGAACTTTTTTTCTCTGAAAATATTCGTCCTACGTCTTTTGCCACGGGGTCAGTACGTCGATGCACTCCTTCTCGATGTGCAATGACACCGCCTCAGACCGACGAGACATGACGCGAAAACGTGACTCAATCGCACCACGTTCGCCTGTAGTAGGAGTCTAACCTTGTTCAGGGACGCAGCCCTGAACAAGTGGCTCCTGACGGAGCAGCAAAGATCGACAAAAAAGTCGATGTCGCCGCCCCAAGCGTCTAGGGAGAGGCCCCGGTAGCGGTGTGGCTACCGGGGCCTCGATGTGTCGTGCGGGCTCCGACGGCTCGGGGACCGCGCAGAACGCTGGATAACGGTTAGCTGGCGCCCTTACTAAGTTGCTGTTGGAGGGTGGACTTGGCCTGCTCGGCGGCCTGGCGGGCGCTCTGCTGGGACTGCTGGAAGAACTGGACAAGCTGCTGATCGCCGGCCTGCTGGGCGTCCTGGACGTACTGCTGGGCGTCGGCGGCAGCCTTGAGGGCGTGGTAATAGACGCTAACGACGTTGTAGAGGGGGTCGGAGGTGCCGGTAGCTTGCTGGCTATTGCTCATGTCTCGTCTCCTGCGTGCTGATAGACGTAGTGAGGGGGTGATGCGCCCCGCCGGTGTCGCTGCTGCAAGGGCTGTACCGCACGTCGGGGGGTGGGGAGGACCCGGCGGCGCTGCGCGGCTGGGGTGCGGTGTGTGCTCGTAAGCAGCCAGGGCGCTAAGGGTGTATCCTATGAAGCATCTGGAGCGTTTACGTAGAGTAACGACTTTGCCCCTCATTAGCTCAGGTAGGCGGGGCTAATTCCCCGTGAAAGGAGTGCGGCAACATCACGTCCGCCGTCCTCGCCACGACGACGAGGACCGCTGGAGAATAAGGGGACGATCATGACACGACACCTCCGTCTATCCGTCGCACTCGGAGCCCTCCTCGCGCTCCAGGCCATCGCACCGCGCGCACAGGCCGCCATCCCCAGTGTGGCACGCCACGATCTGCTGGTGCTACGCGCGGGTGCCTGGCCCGTCGGGTCGCTGGCAACCCTATCGGTCGGCACGGGGCAGGCGACGCACGCGCTGCCCCTGGGCCTGTTCAGCCGCGACGGGCACACCCTGTACGTCGCGGCCCCGCAGCCAGATGGCGCCCATTCGCTGGTGCAAGCGATCGACGCCGCGTCGGGGCGCACTCTGCGCTCGCTCACGGTCGCCGGCAACTACACCACGCAGGCCGGCAACTACACGCCGGCTACCTTCTATGGCACGGCAACGGCCGCGACCCCGCCGGGCACGCGGTCGGGCCAGACCGGCTCGCCCCTCGACGGGCACCCCGCCGCGCGCCTCGCGGGCGGCTATCCCGTCGATACGTCCGAGACGCTGACCGCGCTCTCCTTCAACGGCCGCTGGTTGGCCCTGCGCGACGCCACGCCTGGCGCGCGCGACACGCACGCCATCATGATTGACACCGCGACGCTGCGCGTGGCCGCGACCGTGCGCCTCGCCGGCCACTTCGGCCTCGACGCCATCAACGCCGACGGATCGGCGCTGTACCTGATCGAGCCCCTGGCCCAGCGCGGCCCGCACGCGTATCAGGTGCGCCTGTACGACGTGCGCCAGGGAAGGCTGGCTACGGACCCGTTGCGCGAGCCCGGCGAGCGCGAAGACATCATCCGCGGCACGTCCTACACGCGGGTGTGGTCGCCGCGCGGCGACTGGTTATTCACCCTGTATGTCCAACCGGGGCACAGCGGCGCCTTCGTTCACGCCCTGGGCGTCGCCGACCGCCGCGTGCATTGCATCATGCTGCCCGACGACCATGCGGCCGCCGCGGACCTGGCGCACTACATGCTCGCGGTGGCGCCTGACGGGGCGTCGCTCTACCTGGTCAATCCCGTGCTGGGGCGCGCCATCACCGTCCATGGTCTGCCCATTGGGATGGCCGCAGAGGTCAGTCTGGCCACGCGTGCGGGGGCACCGCAACATACGCTGACGGGCGCGGTCGTCTCGCCCGACGGTCGGACGTTGTTCGCGGCCACGAGCCAGGGGGTCTGGGTCCTCCCGACGCGCGCGCTGGGCGTCCGTGCCACAGACCTCGCCGGCCGCGCGGTCGCCAGCATCGCGCCCAGCCCCGACGGACAACGGCTCTACGCCTTGGAACCGGAGCGCGGGCTGGTGGCGGTGATCGACCCGGCCAGCGGACATGTCTCGGGTACTATGAGGGCCGACACGGGGACGTGGGCCATCGAGCGGGTGATGCGCGCGCGCTAGTGCTGCGAGCCCTGCACACACCGCGCACCACCCGTGCGATAGAGGCCCCGGCGACGCGCGTCGCCGGGGCCATCGGCTATGACGATGATGAGATAGGCCCTCATCGATGTCGTCGGTGCCGCGAGGCTCCGCATGCGCCGCCGTTGTCACCTGTGCTGGCTACCCTGATCATCCGTGCGACGAAGAAAATGTTTTCGTCGCACGGATGATCAGGGTAGCCAGCACAGGGCCAATCCGCGCTTTTCGTCACGCTAGGTGGGCCAATCCACGCGGGTCGTGGACGCGGGGAGCCCCGTCCGCGACGTGCGCGCGCCGGTGGTGTCAGCCGAGGATGCCGCCAGTCCGGGGCCAGTGAGAGACCGTGGGGATGCGCGCGCATGGGATGGCCCACCTATCGCGACGCGCGTGGCCCAGCGAGCGTGACGAACGGCCCAATTAACTTGACGCCTTACAAGACGGCGCAGGCATAGGCGTGGGTGAGATGAGCGGGGAAGAGGGGGGCAAGGCAGCGGAGGGCGCGGGGCGGGTGATGGCGGTAGGAGGCGCGGAGGACGAGGGCGTCGTCGGCGCCGCAGTCGGGGCACGGGGGCCGGAGCAGGGAACGCAGCATGGCGGCAGCCTTTAGACAAGAGGCCCGGATGTCCGGCGGCGGGGCCGAGGCGAGCGGCGGCGCCGGGGACAGGCGGGACGGGAGCGACGTGGGCTGCTGGGGGGACTATAGCAGGCGGCGCGGGGCGTCGTCAGGGTGCGACGCGTGTAGTGGGTAGGTGACGGCGGTGCGACGCGGACAGAGAGTGGTCCAGGGGTGGTGGGGGGCAAGGCGGGCCTTGGTCAGCGGGGATGGTGTAAGGGGACCCAGCGATCGTCAGGGGTGGCGGGGACCACGACATAGACGCCGCCGTCGGTGGGGGCATGGCAGGCGTGGCAGAGGTGGCAGAGGCGGCCAGCGTGGCGCACGGTCCAGTAGGCCAGGGGGCCGGCGGGGTCAGGGCCGCTGGTCAAGGGGCGGTGGCACACGGCGCAGAGCGGGGGCACGCCCTGCGATGGCAGATGAGAGAGGGACATCAGGAATTTTCCTTTCATGGGGTGGCCCGCACGGTGGGGCGTCGTGTGGTGCGGTGGAGGGCCGCGCGGCCTGGTGGCGCGACGCAGGAGGAGGCCGTGTGCGGGAGTGGTGGTGTGCCAAGAGAAGGGAAGGGAGATGACCGTGCGCACGCATTGTCCCGCCCCGGCCGCCCGTGGCGGGGGTGGTGGCTCCGGCCAAGCACCCTCGTGGCACCCGGAGCTGGCCGCTTACCGCTGCTTCTTCCGACCTGACGGGGTTCACAGGGCTCCGCCGCACAAGGACTCGCACCATCGGCGTCACCGCCGGCCGCTGGGTGCGGACGGGGACGGGCCGCAGGCGTGCGTTCAGGCTCGCATAACCCGGATTTCGAGTGCAGGGCACCGGGAGCGCCCCCCCTAGCACGGTCACGGGCAGCGTACCTCGGCTGGCCGCATGTGTCAACTGCGTCGTGCGTTCCGTCGTACGTCACTCCATTGACAAGCTGTGTCAAACGCGTGATAATACCCTGTAATCGTGCTGTCGCCGCTGGCGAAGCGCTAGCGCCGCAAACGCCACTGTGTATCGTGTTATGCCGTTGAGGGTAATTCGTGAGGAGGGCGATTTGACATGCGTGGACACCGCGGAACCCTGGTCCGTTCTCTCCTAGCCGCGGCGCTGATGGCGACCGCGGCAGGACAAGCAAACGACCATAGCGCGCACGCCGGGAGCAGCGTGCGCAGCAGTCAAAAGATCACCTTGACCTTGTGGTATTGGAACCGCTCGATTGACGACGCGCTCCTCGCGCAGGTCGGCAAAGAGTTCCCGAACATCTCGCTGCAGGCCGAGAAAATCGGCGGCGACTACAACTCCAAGCTCCGCACGACACTGGCCGGGCAGACAGACCTCCCCGACATCGTGGGGCTCAACAACGATATCTCCGTGTACTACCCCGATGAAACGCAGTTCGCCAACCTCCTCGACCTGGGCGCTGGTGCCGTCAAAACCGAGTACCTGGGGTGGAAATGGGACGCAGGCATCGCCCCCGACGGCCGCATGCTCGGCTTCCCGATGGACACAGGGCCGACCGCCCTGTTCTATCGCGCCGACCTGTTCAAGAAAGCGGGCCTTCCGACTGACCCCCAGAAGGTCTCCGCGCTGCTGGCGACCTGGGACGCGTACCTGCGCACCGGCCAGACGCTCCAAGCGGCCGTGCCCGGAGCCCACATGCTCGACAACATCACCAACGTCTTCATGCAGGTCATGGCCCAGAGCCCCCGGCAGTACGAGGACGTCGCCGGCCACTACATCGCCGCTCAGGCCCACGTGCGCCGCGCCTGGGACCTCGCCGTGCAGGCTCACCGCCTACACCTGAGCGCGACCGCGGCCGGATTCACCACCGACTGGAACGCTGCCATCAGCACCGGCAAAGTGGCCTCGTTCGTAGGCGCGGTCTGGATGAAAGACGTCCTCAGAGACGCCGCCCCCACGACGGCGGGAGAGTGGCGCGTGGCGCGCGCGCCGGGCGGGGCGGGCAACAACGGTGGCTCGTTCCTCGGCATACCAGCGGCCTCGCCGCACCCCAAAGAGGCGTTCGCGGTGATCCGCTGGCTAGAGGCGCCGCGCCAGCAGCTCCAGGCATACGCCGACATCGACCTGTTCCCGTCGGCGCCCGGCATCTACCACACCGCGACCCTGGATCACCCCGAGCCGTTCTACGGCGGGCAAAAGACCACGGATGTCTTCGCGGCGTCGGCCGAGCGCGTCAAGCCGGCCTACTTCTCGCCGGCGTACGACACCATCAATGCGGTGTTCCAGCTCGAGCTCCTCAATATCGACGCCCTCGACAAAAACCCGCACCGTGCCTGGAACGACGCCCAGCACGAGATCACGCGCGAGCTCTCCCACTAGCCGGTCCACGGACGCCCTGACCCGGCCTCGCGATGACGCAGGAAACGTAGGAAAGGAGTACATCGATGCAGACGACCCACGAGGCGGTTGGCCGGCCGATCATCGAGCACACTGGACGCACCCGCCCTGGCCTCGCCCGGTATCTCCCGCTGTACCTCTCCATCGCCCCGTTCTATCTCCTCTTCGCGGTCTTCGGGGTCTTCCCGATCGTCTTCTCGCTCTACCTATCCTTCCAGAAATGGGACGGCATCGGGACGATGACGTTCGTTGGCCTGACCCAGTATCGCTTCCTCATCACCGACCCCTTCTTCTGGCAGTCGATCGTCAATACACTGGAGATCTGGGTCATCTCGACCGTCCCCATGCTGTTCTTCGCCCTGGGGATCGCCTTCTTGGTGAATGCGTCCGTGCGGATGAAGGGCGTCTATCAGGTCGCCTACTTCATCCCCAACGTCACCTCGATCGTGGCGGTGGCCATCATCTTCGGCTCCGTCTTCGGCAACAGCTTCGGGTTGCTCAACGACCTCCTTGGCGCGGTGCATCTGCCGGCCGTGCAGTGGCTGACCACGCCGTGGGGCATCAAGATCGCCATCGCCGTGATGGTCGTCTGGCGCTGGACCGGCTACAATGCCATCATCTACCTGGCCGGTCTCCAGAGCATCTCCGGCGACCTGTACGAGGCCGCGCGCATCGACGGCGCGACCACCCGACAGATTTTCCTCAACATCACGATCCCGCTGCTGCAGCCTGTGATCCTCTTCACCGTCATCACCTCCACCATCGGCGGGTTGCAGATCTTCACCGAGCCGCAGGTCCTGGTCGGGAATACGGGCGGCCCTGGCAGCGCCGGGCTGACGATGGTCCTCTACTTGTACCAGCAGGCGTTCGGCCATAGCCAGTTCGGCTACGGAGCCGCCATCGGCTGGGGGCTCTTCATCATCATCGCGTTGTTCTCGGCGCTCAACTGGCGCCTGGTGCAGCGCCCGAATGTGCGCTAGGCGTCACGGAAAGGAGTCACGCTCATGGTCACCGGGAAGCTCACGCTGGGCCGCGTGGCGGTCCACGCCTTGCTCGTCTGCGGGCTGCTTATCTCCGTGTTCCCCTTCTACTGGCTCATCGTGATGGCGACGAACACGACGGCCGACATCTACCGGTTCCCGCCCAAGCTGACGTTCGGCAGCCAGCTACCTACCAACATCAGCCACGTCTTCGCCAGCATCGACTTCGTCGGGTCGTTCGCAAACACCGTGATCGTCGCGGCGTGCCTGACCCTGCTGGTGTTGTTCTTCGATTCGCTGGCCGGGTTCACCTTCGCCAAGTTCGACTTCCCCGGCCAGCGCTTTCTGTTCGTGTTTCTCTTGGGCACCTTCATGATCCCCGGGCAGCTCTCGGCCGTCCCGCTCTTCGTGACCGTGGCCCACCTGCACTGGGTCGGCGGCCTGCAGGCGCTGATCATCCCGGGCGCGGCCAATGCCTTCGGCATCTTCTGGATGCGCCAGTACGCCCAGGATGCGATCCACGGCGACCTGCTCGATGCGGGGCGCATGGATGGCTGCAACCACTTCCGCCTGTACTGGCATGTAGGCCTGCCAATCTTGCGGCCGGCCCTGGCCTTCCTGGGCATCTTCACGTTCATCGGGGCCTGGAACGACTACTTCTGGCCGCTGATCGTGCTGGTCAACCCGCATCGCCTGACGCTCCAGGTGGCGCTCTCGCAGCTCAACGGCATCTACAGCACCGACTACAGCATGGTGATGGCCGGCACCCTGCTGGCCACAATCCCGCTCATCGCGATCTTCCTACTGGGCAGCCGGCAATTCATCGGTGACATCGCCGCGGGCGCCATCAAGTGAGGGGCGCATGGAAAGCGATAACGTCGTCTCACCAACCGGCCGAGACAGTGCCGCGACGCGGGTAGGGCGTATGCCAACATTACAAGACGTGGCGCGCGCGGCCAGGGTCGACCGCTCGGCCGTTTCCTACGCTCTCTCGGGCAAGGGGAACCTCAGCGCCCAGACGCGCGCGCGCATCATCACGCGCGCCCAGGAGTTGGGCTACCGGCCCAACCTCCTGGCCCGTAGCCTCATCAAACAGCGGACGCACACCATCGGGCTCGTGGTCGCGGACATGACCAACCCCTATTATGGCATGGTCGCCCAGGCGGTGCAGCGGGCCGCGTATCGCGTCGGCTACCACGCCATCATCGTGAACACCGATCGCGACGCGCGGCTGGGGCACGAACTGCTGTCCGCGCTGGTGGCGCGCCAGGTCGACGGCCTCATCGCCATGCCCGATGCCCTGCACGCCGACGCCGTCCGATCGATCACAACGGCGGGTCCCGCCGTTGTGTGGTGCCTGTGGGGGGAGGGGCCTGATCTTGCCCCGGCGGTCGACTTCGACTTCGTCCAGGCCGGCCGCCTGGTCGCCGAGCATCTCCTCCATCTGGGCCACCGGCGGTTCGCCTTCGTGCGGCACGGCGTGCCGCTGGCGAGCGGCTGGGGAGGGCGCTATCGGGGCTTCGCCGAGACGCTCGCACGGGCGGGCTATCCCCTTAGCCCCGACCTGTGCCGCTATGACGACGCGACGTTGGACGGCGGTCAAGCCGCCGCGCTCTCCTTCCTGGCGCGACCCGATCCGCCGACGGCCATCTTCGCGACCAGCGATCTCACGGCCATGGGTGTGCTCGCCGCGGCGCGCGCGCGCGCCGCGCGCGTCCCCGACGACCTCTCCGTCGTCGGCTTCGACGACATCCTGCCGGCCGCGCACACGGCCCCCCCCTTGACCACGGTCCGCATGGATACGGCTGCGATCATGACGGTCGCCACCGAGGTCCTCGTCGCTACGATCGAGGGCCGCGCCAGCGACGCGCCGCCGCTCTTCGCGCCCACGCTGGTGGTCCGCGATTCGACCGGCCCCGCGCCGCACGCCCCCTCCAGAAGGATAGAACAGCGAGAGTCTATGAGGAACCGTCCATGACCGACCACGATGCCCACGTCCTGCCGATGCTCTTTGTCGACGGCTCGCAGAGCTGGGAACAACCGGAACTGACCACGCTCAACACGGCGCCTCCGCATGCGCTCACGATCCCCTTCCCTGGTGGAGACGCCGCAGCGGGCGATCCACCCCACTCGCCGTGGGTCCACAGCCTGAATGGCGCCTGGGAGTTTAAGCTGCTGCCGTGCCCTGAGGCGGCGACGGAGGTGGCGCTGGCGAGCGCTGGCTGGGCCACGATCCAGGTGCCGGGTAACTGGACGATGCAGGGCTTCGACATCCCCCACTACACCAATATCGTCATGCCCTTCCCGCAGATGCCGCCACACGTCCCCGCC
>JAABUP010004553.1_pt1 | contig 22426 bp, 28 predicted proteins | sample 5559201 | NCBI WGS metagenome assembly JAABUP01 (sample SAMN10711887, study PRJNA513373) | rock metagenome | isolation source: Antarctica rocks | place: Antarctica | reverse complement strand
AGACACTAGGGGGTCTCAAAGTTGACAACAGCGAGGTAGATTAGCATAGGGAATATATAAACACCATAGTCTGTATGAAATTTATGATTTCCCACTGAAATCCATGGACACGCAATTTCTATGACGCGTCAGTGTTTATTTACTATGTAATCTACACTAAAACTGAATACAACTAATTACTAGGTGCAGATGTTAGTGTTGCCAGATTAATTGAGGCCCGCGATTTCGCGTCATTATTCAAGCTTTTACTTACTCTATGTACTATAGACGGGCACAACAACTTTGCAACTGTGGCATTATGGATTTAGTTCCAGAAAAATATCGCAGCCTGTCTGCTGAAGAGGCGCAGAAGGTTGGGCAGCAACTTTACCGGTCGAGAAACTATCAAGAAGCCTTATCAGCTTTCACTGCTGTAAGCTGCAGTTCCGATGAAAGTTGAGAGCAGTCCTCATCTCTGCAGGCTGTAAATCGAAGCGATACGGCACCTGTCGGGGCTCTCGATAATCGCGCTGCAACGTATACAAAACTCGCCGATCTGCAAGCAGCGTTGCGGGATGCCAAGCGCATGATCAATCTCGAAAAGTCGGGGGCAACGGTATGGAGATCTTGAATAACATCTGGCCTAGAGGAAAGCTCACTACATCAAGGGATACCTCAGGACTGGCAAGATTTTACAGCTGATGGACAAGGAAGACGTTGCTTTGGGGATTTATAAATATGGCCTCCGCAACGTCCCTTCAGACGACCCTCATCACAAGGCATGCTTCATCAACAGCGTACAGATGGCGTCTCGCTGAACCTCGCCATAGCTGCTTCAAGCTATGTCCGATAAACTGGCCCACAAGTGCTCTCCTCCAAAGGCCATTGATCCCATCTTGATGCTCCCTGTGGAGATTGCGGAGATGGTCATCAATTACCTCGAGTTCAAGAATCTGGTGTAAGTCCTCACCTCCAGTCTTTCCTTCTGTGCTATCTGATCGTAATGATAGAATTTTGCTCGGAGTGTCGAAGCAATGGAACCATTTCTTGACATCCATGCCTCGTCTTTGGAATCACCTTGATCTCTCGGGTGCCAGGAAGCCTGTCAAATTGCCAGCAATCCGTGCTTGCGTACGACGTTCGAAAGGATTAATTACTCATGCAACGTTCAATCGTGTCGCCACTGCAAACAGCGATATCCTCAAACATGTCACCAGTCGGGCGGAGGGCTTGCGCCACCTCGAAATTATGAATGGCTTCACGGGCTCGTCAATGATTGAAGCTGCGCCATTAGCGCGGAATCTAACAACCCTCATCGTTTCGTTGAACTGCGATATCACCCTGGACGCAGTCACACGACTGTTGAGCCTCTGCGACAAGCTCGAGCGTGCCGAGTTTCATTCGATTTACTCTTCTGGTGCAGTCGCTCAGTGGCAGATTGGTAGCAAACTACGCACGTTGGCACTTAAAGCTGCCCAAGGCTTGGAATCTGCCAATGTCACATCAAATATGGTACGCATCCCGCGGGTCTAGTTTGCTGTGTCTTCACTGACAGCTTGAGCGCGCAGGATTCCTTGTTTGACCAGATCCCGAATGTCCGTGAGCTGTGCCTGCACGGATGGGAGGAGGACAGTGCCTTCGATCATCCCGACTTGTCGAAGCTGCGAAACCTACGGTCACTTAAGCTCTACAGACCTCAGTTGCGGGTTTTCCCGAAGCTTCCTACTGCAATACGCAATCTTGATTTAAGCTACAATTATAACATGGATCTTCATTGCCTAGAAAGCAGGCAGAACCTCGAAGATTACAATCTCCTTGACCTCGAGTTCCTCGACTTGCGCTTTGTTCCTGATCTTAGCGGTCAGTCACTAGTAGATCTATTGCACCCATCTAAGGGAAAACTCAAGGGATTAAATATCAGCAGTTGCAGCCACGTCGACGGAATGTCCGTCAACCAGCTAATCACAAACGGCTACTTGGACGAAATCGTGGATCTGAGTTTGTCCAGCTTAGAGATTGATGATTCAATCGCAGAGACTCTCGCACGTCTTTCACGCGATCTCAAGAGACTCCATCTATCTTCCACGAAGATAACCGGTGTAGGTGTCAAGGCGTTGGTTCTAAAGCCGCAAGGGATGATCCAAGAGCTTGTTCTCAACAATTGCACAGGGGTGAGCATCGATGCAGTCGAGTTCGCAAAGGCTAAGGGCATCAATGTTACTTTCACCTTTCCGGACAACCTGAGGTACGGGAGACGTGTCAGACTCAGTTGAACTTCTCCGAGAGCAAGCTTTGGAACTTCGGCTGTTCGTAGGTGCCGGAAGCTTGAAACACGTGGTGGATGAACAGAAAGATAGCAGTGTAGCCTTGCAATTGCTGAACTGATCACAGCCCCATCATAATGGGACTATTTCAATGCTGTCCCAGTTCTGTGCCTCTCAAGAAACGTTGCGCTCCTTGCAGTACTTCTCAACCTCCTTCTTCAGCGTCTCACGCTGTACGTACACGAGATTCATGACATCTCTGCAACCTGGCAGGTCACCGTGGCTATTGTGAACATCGACCATTGCGTCCATAACGGCTTGCAGCTGGTTAGGAAGCCACTGTATCACACAGTCCATCAGGAACAGCGGCACAACGTCGAGCACTTCCGGAGAAACTCACAGTGACAATATTGCTGCCGCCTGTCGCAGTCGGATGCGCCGTCTTCTTGAGGACGTACTCACGAGTGAAGCACCAATGACGCCAGCGAAAATCACGGACTTGGTTCAGGGCGTGGAGGTATAGTGCTGAACGGAGTTAGCACACCAGTCAACGCAGATCAGAACGGTGGGTCAGGCAAGATTACCCCCAGAAGTCTTCTCCTTCATTGCGTACTCTTTCAGCCTGACGTCGGCCGCTCTGCCTTTCACCCATTCCAGGAATTCCCGGTGGTTGCCTGGTCGGTAAGAGCGGAAGTCATTGAGGATGTCAGTAAGCGGAGTCTCTGGCATGGTGATCTCCAGCAGATTATCGCAGAGAGGGATCTGTTCAGGCGAGCATCAGCGTTTCAATTGGAAAGATTCGAGGCATCAAAGTCATACCATGCTATCATTCGCACCACTCTCGCCTCTAAAGGCCATCGGTTCTTCGGAGACGCCTTCATACACCACGCCATGGGGGAACATCGACTGACTCGTGATGCCGAAGATGAAGGTGCGAAAGCTGGTGTAGGCGCCGGGTTTACTCTTCTTCCACATACCTCGCGACATGTCAATTTCATTCATCGCTATGGATCCCTAAGACCTTTCTCGCATTGCAAATAGTAGAGTACATACCGTCCATGACCTGATTGACCTTCACCAGCGCCTCAACAACCCTCTGCATTCCCAGTTCGAATGCCTCCCGATCGTCAGCAGCGCAAGCATCAAGCGCCCAAACAGCGCCGTCTACGAGTGGACCAGAATTCTTGACCATGTCTACGTGGACGAGCACAAAGCCGGCCTCTGAAGACGTAGGGTCCAGACCGTGCTCGAAGGCACGGATGAGGCGCATGTTGGAATACTCCAAGCCTTCAGATGCGTTCGCGAGGCGGTAGTTGAAAAGGGCGTAGGAGCCAGCGTACTCCATAAAAGGCTTGAAGCCGGCTCTGCAGTATTGATTGGTCATTACCTGCGAACTTCCCAGGGCCCCGTAAGGAAAAACCGAGGAGGAACGAGAATATTCGAGGATCTATCAGGGGCGCAGCACGCGATACTGAAGAACCAGCAAACTTGACCGAGAGCGGCAATGACTAGCAGAACAAAACTCCAGACTTTCAGGAACTCACAATTTCGCGACCTTATCAATCGGCACAGCAATCACCCTCGGCAACCTCCCTCTCCCCAACCCATACCCCTCGCCCCTGACAAATCTCTCATGACACGGCTCCAACAAATACGCCGACGCCAAGAACGAATAGTCCCTATACAACGCGTTCACCAACGGCAAATCATCCTTGTACTTCTCAATCGCCGCGCTGAGGTCCGGAAGTTCCTTGAGCACCGTCTCGCCAAGCGTGCCAGAGGCCAGGAGGCCGGGGCTCCCGGTGGCGGTCTTGATGGGCATGCGGGTCAGGATGGATTCGAGCGCGTCGAAATCGGCGGGGAGGCTGACGAGTGGGTTGGCGCGCGGGAGGAAGCCCCGCGTCGTGGAGACCATGAAGGCGGGGAGCGTGGTGTCTGTGGGGAGGGTGTCGGTGAGGATGGGGAAGGTAGGGTTCGTGGTAGTGGGCGCCATGATGATCGATAGGTGGTGGATGAAAAGTTTTTCGTCGTGTGATATCGATAACTATGGCGTGGTTTTGATGGTATGATATGAGAATGAATAAGAGCGACTGTGAGAGAGAAATCCCTCGTCTATATAATCGAGAGGCCGGAAGCAAATCCGTAAAGGGTGGAGTGAGGCCGGAATCTGATCCGGCCAAACTCTCCTGATTTTTGACGCTCGAATTCCGGCCTCGTTCCGGCCTGATGTGAATCATTGGATGATTCTGCTTGAGAGTGTACCAGGTTATGTGTGGGCTTGGTCATCAACACATAACGATACTAGTATTGAAGATCTCCTGTACAGGCATGATTGGATCACGATTGTTTTCAAGAACAATTGCTTGGAACTCTGTCTATCAAGCCGACGTGCTATCTGTATTATGAATCATGGCTCGTTGCGGCATGCTTTACTCGTGAAAATTATATAGACCTTTCGAACCCTTTGCCAACGAAACGATACGAAAATGCCACAACGAGTCTTTCAAGTACTCAGCGCAGCCTTCACAGTCTTAATATAATTCCTCCCCTCTTGATCAACATTGAACTGCGCCTCTGGCCCATCCCAAAGCATCACGCCCCCAAAATTCGACGTCCCCCTTGCCTTCGCGCCCTGAATCACGCTCGCAACTCGATTTGAAGGCAAATACCCCGTGCCTCCTCCCTCAAAAGCAGGCGCACCGACGAAGACTTTCGCACCGGCCCTACCAGCTGCTGCGAGGCCTGAGCTCCAGGCCGCGAAGCTGGCGTCGAAGCCGGGCTCGTTGATGTTGCAGTCGCCATTGTTGTAGAATTGCACCCAGACGAAATCGGCGTGCTGCATTGCACCGAGTGGGATGGAGGCGTCGGGTCGTGGACATTGGGGCGCGGCGGAGATGTAGTAGGGTTTGGATGGGTCTTTGGCGTACTGTGAGCGTAGTGCCTTGGCGAAGGTGTTGTAGTAAGAGGTGTTGTGGTTTTCATTATCTGCAGACGTCAATTATAAAGCTCTCCGAGGAGTCACGTAAACATACCGATATCAAAACCATCGATCTTTACTTTGCCAAAAGGTCTTAGCCCTGGGTCCAGGTCTGTACCTGCACCAAAGAGATCCCATAATGTTTCTGCGAATTTTGTAGCTTGTGTGTCATTCTGGAAACTGGTCGTGGAAACATATCCACCGAGACTCAGCAACACCTTCTTGCCCAAAGATTGACATGTTGCGATTTGTGAAGCTAGAACACCACAGTCAAGTAAGCCTGAAGCGTGCGCCCGCATCTCAGGGTTTTGGCCTCCACATGCAGCTCCGAAATTGATGGACGGGTACCCTCCAGGACCGAAGAACTTTACGAGGAACGCCAAGACGACAATGTCGACGTTGGAGTCTTGACACATTCTGGTTAGATTGGTCCTTCCTGTGGCGTCTGATTGTCCGAAATATACCGCCACGTTATCTGAAGCATCTGCATTGAACTTGTAAGCAGCGTTGGTGCTGCTCGCTGTAGCCTGATGGGCTTCACTGCTTGACGCAGAGGACAGTGTGGAGGGCACATTGCTTGTGGGTGAAGAGGCAATCGATGCAGAATTAGAGCTCAAGTACAAACTAGTGCTTGAAGTCAATGTACTTGCTGTTGTTGTTGAAATACTGGACTGCGTGCTTGCTGATGTGCTGGTAGGCATGTCTGGAAAGATAGTGACTGAAGGTACGTTGTTGGAATCTGTAATTGATGGCTGCTCATGAATCGTACCGGGGCCAATCAGGATGCTTGAGTTTGGTGTCGTAGCGGCAGATGCGCTTGTCGTAATGATCGTCAAGGTGCTAAGTGATCCGCCAAAGAGAGAGCCTGCTGGTAAGCTCCCACCGGTGGCCTGAGTGGTGGTAGTTGAGGGCGAAGTGGCAAAGACATAGTGAGAGTTGAGGACGTCGTCAAGAAGGGTTTCAAAGAAGACCATCTCCTCTCGAATATGTTCGAGTTCCAACACCGGGACCGACACAAGATTCTCCCCTTGACGAGGGTCTTGAAGATGACGAGCATAACGCTTTTTAGCGGCGAGAAGATTGTCCAAGTTTGCGGTCCTAGAGTTAGTGGTCCGCTGAAGATTCCCATGATCCAGCGCTTTGGTTTGAGCTGGTCTAGTGCTAAGCCGCCATCGATGTGGAATATATGCTCCAACCACGACATGGTCGTAAATAATCATGTAGAAAGGAATCCACTGAAGGAAACGTGAAGCATTCAATAGCATTTTGAATATCTGGTAGGCCTGTAAGACTGATAAGCTCGACGCTAGGGCGTACGCTGAGGAAGGTTATATCTCTTGAGGCAATACCCCACCGATGCCTTCCCGACCTCCAAAGCGGTGGGTTGCATTGCGCAAGTCTCAGTAGTGAGCGCAAGGAATGTTTGCAAAGGAGTATTAGTGAGTAGAATCGTGGTTCGAGGGGTACGTATGCTTAGCCAGCATCAAAGTTGAAGTCATTGAAGGCGTGACATTTCTACATTGCTCTCAAAGCATTGAACCAGCCAGAAGATATTTCTGCCGAGGCTGGCTTGCCTCGCGCGAGTTGTTCGCCGGAATGAAGTGTACATTCCAATGTATGTGCCCAGCCATCAAGATTATGCGACTTCGCGACACTGAGTAGAGCTCGTCGTGACGCTATGGTGATTCGCCGTATTCGTTGCCAGAGCAAGGTGATAGTGTTTGGGAGCACCACAAGTTACTTAAATCAATCCTAGATGTCTGACCCAACTGGATAAGTCCAAAGATCGTCCTTCTGTGGCCAGGCATCAAACCTCGTCATTACAATGACGGTAGGAACAAACTCCGCTCATTGGAGTCGTGCCAAGATCTGGTGGCCCAGCTGTATAGAATGCTGACGGATTTAGTAACTTATAATCGTAAGTAACCAATAAATCGTCTCTAACCAACGGTGGTGTTGAGGTGCGTCATGAGCTGAAGGACTTGACTCAACAGAAATTGACAGAAAAAAAGCAAACGGATGAGAAATTACTTCGTTTGAAGCCACAGAAGTATTTTTAAGTATAGGTACTTCGTAGTGTAGCAAAACAAGAAGATGTGCTCCTTTCTGAGAATGTCCGAGTCCCATAAGAGGAACGCTGAGGCTATTCGTAAGACGTAGAGATGTGTCGTCTTCAGCTGGTGAACCACGGAAGTACACACTGTTATGTTGATACAGTTGATCAAGCCCAAAAAACAGATACGATGCCTACATTTATGATTCAAAGAAGGCGCTCATTTAGGTAGCTAGATGAGTGTAGATCTGTCGCCTTTCTTTGCGGTTGGTACTCGTACCTTACGTTAGCCGTTCCGACCCAACATGAATCCCGCACAGGGCACCTCTGCAAGCGGCAATACTCCGTGAGATATCCTGAAGCCACAGGTGGGACCATAGAGCGCGGCGAAAGATCAGTCAGACTCCACAACGATATTGTGAAAGACCAAGCTGCATTAGAGGTGGAGTAAGAATAGAAGACGATGGGTGCACTTCCCATAGCCCATGCATGCTGCTTTAACTAAATCACATGGATGCGCGCCTACCTTGAGGTACCTACCTTAGTTGTACTTGCCCATAAGTAGACTAGCGTGATCCCTTCTCCCGGATATTCTTTGAGAACAATCTTACCTTGGGACGGATCACCGAAAACCCACCAAAAGAGCGTTGCCTTACCTTACGTTCGCGACCAACGCAAATCTTCACCGCGCCAGAAATGGCCACAATACATGTACATGTAATAATGAAACGTCGCTTCACCCTTCCAACAACTTCGATCAATCTCCAACCTCCACACCGTTTCCCCCTCGTGACACCTATTCAATGTCATGCTCACCAACGTCACAAAAAGACCAGAATAAGTGCGTGTGGGCGAATCTGCATTGTCGACTTATTACTTCACACGACCAAGCATGATCTGAACTCTTACTAATGCCCCCCAGCTGAACAGAGCTGATTACAAGCGCTGCGATCGATTCCAAACACGCGCATCACCTTGAGATAATCCAACACCATGACGGCGAAGAGTTCATTACCAGCAACATCGTCGTCATCATCCGGTGACCGACTATCGAAGACCTCGAAGTCTAGCAAGATTGTCAGATTACGCCTCTCACCAAGTCTACTCGTCCGCTTTTCGTCCAAACCTTCGTCTCGCAAAGACTCCAAGTCGAAATCATCCTCGGCGTCAACATCCACTCCAGTTCCTCTCGTCGCTTCAGCATCATCAACTGACAATGCATCCGAAACGAATACTACTCCCGCACCTGGTGCAGCACAAACCTCTCAGTCTCCCGGAGATGAATCGAAGATGAAGGGGATGCCTGGTCCGAAGCCCGGCACTAAGAGAAGTCTTGGTTCGGGCACAGATGTCATGCCAAAACCAAGAGGGAAACCTGGACCAAAAAAGAAACCTAAGCTGTGAGTAGTCCCCCTCCATTCATGTCTAGCATCCTAGAGCCTTGGTTGCCGCTGTACATGCTTTGCGATGGGTCCCAATTCATCACTTGGTGGCTCTTTCCGTTACGAAAGGGATAGCGCTATTACCACCCTACGACTGTATCTCATCCGCGTCACCAGCGAGCGAATTTGCCGCTACGTTGTATTCTTCGTGTGCTAATGAATATCAATATAGTGAGAGTGGCGGCGTCGAGAATGGCAATCCTACCACTAAGCCCTGGACGACGGTAGCACCACTCGCAACCCACAAACTTGGACCCAAAGCCAACCAAGGAGCCATCAACGCCGGTCTCCGGGCTCTCGACCGCTCTGGCAAGCCTTGTCGCAAATGGGAGCGCACGGGGTTCAAGGTCAAAAGCTTCACAGGGGTTGCGTGGCAGCTACCGTCGTGGCGTGCACCAAGAACTACGACCGTAAATGTTAGTGACGAGACTAAGGAGGCAAGCACGCCGAGACTTAAAGCCAACAATAGCAGCAGCGCAGTGGACAGCGAGAAGAGCCATAGCGGAGGGGACGTCGACATGGCAACCTTAGCCAGCAATACGGCGAGTTCCCCGATCCTCGGCATTGCTATACCAGCCTAACATGGCCATTTACGGTATGCAGCTTCTTGCAGATGTCTTGTTACCATGGTGGATGCTGACCAGCGGATCTAGGATGCTCCTGCCAACCTACTCGATTATCCCTGATTTCCGGGCGATTCAATGGGTGACGAGAAAGCAACGAGGTCCGGTAGTCCTAGCCACTACCGTTCACCTCAGTAGTGTCACCTACAGCGATCAATTGTAGTGTCACATGGGGAAAGATTCAAACGGCGTTTCATCTGTATTGGTTCACGATTTTACATTGACTCTACTGTATTATTTTCGTATCTGTACCATCCAGAGCTAGTACTGTCGCCGAGAAGGGCGTTACTAGCATAAGACTGAAAGTGATTTGGCTGATCCAGAGCAATCAAAGGCTCTGTTTCGACGTCTTTCGGAATGGCATGAGCTCACCGTTGTATCTGTAAAGTTGGCCATGCATGACACCTTGCCTTTCTCGACGAGACCGAACGCATGCGCATGGCAAAGAATGTCATGAAGACATGTTTCCTGTGACAATAAGGGGTGATGATTGTGGCCGCCGGAAGCAGGCACATGATGGCGGGAAATGCAATACGGTCCATACTTGTAGCTCCTGAAGATGACCGAAGCGGGGGAGTAGCGAGCTCTCGTGCATGTCTAGTGGACCTTTGCAATCTACACCACCTGCCAACTGACGACTCGACAAGTAACTCTGTACCATGGCCATTATGCCACACCAGGCACCAGCCAAGAAGAGGTCGGAAGCATGCGGCGGCAACAAGAACACTTCGCTATCAATCTCGTAACTCGTCGGTGATGTTTCAGCTTCTTCGTGACCGTAACCTTGCAAGAACACCGCCAGACCTCCCAACAAATAGCTTGACCGTCGAATAGCAAGAACCGTCATTTGCGTGATAAGGTCGAATCTTGGTCTGTCTGTCATCCAACCCGGTACGCAGCAGCACTTGAAGAGCGTTTCATCTTGTCGAGGTTGGGGAAAGGTCTGCCGCTTTCTGCGGCTTTGCCAATCATGACCAATACCCTTCCACAAGGGTCCAGCGGAGCTCCATCGACTTCTTATCCATCAGTGTCAAGCACTGGACTGATACCACGTCGGTCTTCGTACGCCTCTGTTGCTGCGGGTACTGCAACACCCTCCCCCCAGAGTCACAGTCAACCAGCTCGTCCCGGAGCATTTTCTCACCTCATGAACCCCAGCCCGACTTCGGCGACGTACCCTCCCCAATACCAAAACCCTCCCCAATACCAAACCGACTACAGACCGCATCGGTCGGCGCAACAAGGCCCCGACATGGATTTACATACAAATGGAGGCGGGAATTTATCCGGGTCTTGGGGAAGAGGCGGACATCTACCATCGTATTCGAGTCAATTTGTGTTTGGCAGCCCCTATTACACAACTGGCATCGGAGGTCCGACGTCGAGTCAATTTTTTATACCCTCGTATCTTCGAAACTCTAGATATGTCGAGCGACTCGCTGCGGCACACAAGGCGAAGCATGCAGCGCAGCGGGAAGCTTCTTCTACCCACTCTTCAAACGCCGGATCGCTCTCTACGAGCTCTAGCAGCGTCAACCTACACAGAATGACGCCATCACATCGAGGCATGACATACGACATCGTTGAGCATCAACCTCCGGTTGACGATGATGGGTTGACACCATTGCCGTCAAAGTGGGCTGAAGCGGACAGATACGGTGGGCTTGAGATACATGGGGACGGCTTGGAAGTGCGCTACATAGGGCCGGGAAAGACTCATGAGCATGAGGCCGCTGCTGCTCGAGCGGATCACCCTATGCCACCGCAATGTGGCATTTATTATTACGAAGTGACCATGGTCTCAAAGGGCAAAGAAGGGTATGTGTATGAATGAAATAGCGAGCTTATCCAGAGCTGATAGGCGACAGAATGATTGGCATTGGCTTCTCTGGGTCCAAAGCCTCACTCGAAAGAATTCCAGGCTGGGAGCCAGAATCATGGGGGTATCATGGGGATGATGGGAAGTCGCACTGTTGTGGTACTCCGAAACATTACGGTCCAAACTATTCGACATCAGATGTGATTGGATGTGGGGTGAATTTCTCAACCGGATGCGCTTTCTACACTAAGAACGGTGTATTTTTGGGTTGGTGGTTGCCACGCGTTCGTTGAGCAGTCCTGCTTACAAAGTCCCAGGAAATGCTTTCCGAGATCTAAAAGACGTCAAACTTTACCCATCGATAGGTATGAAGAAACCAGGAGCGCATCTGAGTGTCAATTTCGGACAAAGGCCATTCGTGTTTGACATAGATGGTATGATGGTTGTAAGTGCCCCTTGTCCCATAATACGCTGCAGCATGATTCTTACTTGGCATCTCAAGGCGGAGAAAATGAGAGCGGAAGAAGAGATCAATCTTACCAGTGCCTCAGCTCTTCATCGTCCGCTTGATGAGACTGCGCTCATTCAGGAGCTTGTTGCTCAGTTTCTGGCCCACGATGGCTATGTAGAGACTGCGAGAGCCTTTGCAGACGAAGTTAGAGCGGAATCGCAAGCTTTACAAAACGGGCGGGACTCCAGGTTCAAAGACCTGGGAGCTGAAGATGACCTTGACGCCGTCAATCGCCAACGTAAGTCCTGATGTAAAATCATTTTATGACCGGCATTCTGACAGAGTCATCTAGGAATACGAGCTGCCATTCTCGACGGTGACGTGGACAAGGCGTTGAAGCACACGAATGCATACTACTCGCAAGTGCTCCAAGATAAACCACAGATCTACTTCCGGCTTCGTTGCAGAAAGTTCATTGAGATGATCCGAAGATGTTCAGAGCTGCATAGCAGTTCCTCCGAGAAGCGCGGCAATTCCATGAACGGCCACTCTAGCGATATCTATGATGATGTATTCGAACATGACATGGAACTCGACGATCAAGTAAACAGTAGCGACGATTGGGATAAGATGGAAACCGAAGAAGCCGACAATAGCATGAAGTACCAGAACCTCCTGCAAGAGACTCTAGAGTACGGACAGGAACTACAGCTCGAATTTAGAGAGGACGGGCGACGAGAAGTGAAGAAGGCACTCGAAGAAACGTTTTCGCTGTTGGCCTACGAAGATCCAAAGACTTCGGTAGTGGCACATCTATTGGAGCCAAGTGGACGGGTGCCGGTGGCGGAGGAGCTTAATTCGGCCATTCTAGGTACTATATATCACATTGGCTCAAGCTGAAGTTGCTAACGTGCCCCAGTATCTCTTGGCAAGTCCTCCTCCGCCGCAATCGAGCGTCTATACCAGCAAACCGAGATTCTCATCCACGACATCAGCGAAGACGGCGGCGCCGGGGCGTTCATCAATGTTCGCAGTGATTTCCTGACTTGAGGATTTCACCAAATTTATTTTGAAGCGGCGAATTAAGGATTGCCTATGGACTTGCCCACTTTGTTGCCCATGTTTGGCCTTTTGATGCATGGATAGGAGCAATGGACTGGGTGGCATGTGTTTCGGGCCCATCAACTCTTCTCTGCATTTCCAGATTGTTTTCCAGGCGCGGTCACGTATAGGCAGAACATGAGATAGATTAACATAACAAAGCGCTGAAAAAGAGCTGCGCACTGGCGTCTATGGGGATTTTGTACTAAGGTGGGTAATCGGCTTGACCTGCTCCGAACAGTAACGCGCAGACTGTGATTTAGCGCTATTCCGCACTAAGGTATAACTCTCGCCATCATCGATGTTTAAGGTCCCGGTCTCCGAGGGGGTCGTTGAAGGCCCTTGAATAATCATCACCATGGATCTGCCATTCAAGTCTGATGGGTCTAAGTACATAGTCAAGTCTGTTATCTTGGATCCATACATTCAGCATCATGGCAGCAGATACCAGGGATATTCTCAACCGGAGGCAGCGAGATTCTTCGAAGCCTCCCCCGTTGCTGAAATATAGATCTGCGAAATGGTTCATCTTGAGCACGATATGTATTGCTGTTTTTACCGTGAGCTTCATTGCCATCCTTGTATGCGGTGTTGTACTAATGACATTGATCAAGGACATCTTCCTTTACGGTATCGTGAGCATTGGCAATGTACCATGCATTTCAGCGTAGCCACTCATATTGTGCTAGATTGTACCTGTCATTCCGTTTGCGTTGACACAGCGAGCTGGAGTTCCTCCACAAGATGGTTCGATCACCTTCTCACAGTATCAGAATCAGTATGCTTAATCAAAGCTAGTACAACATTGGGTATCAGTCCTCCTGGCAGTATACGGAGCAGCATTGCTGTTTGCGTCTCGTAAGTATCCAGACTTAGGAGACCTTTCGAGTCCGTTCGATCGTTGACTCTCTATTCAGCAATATGTGGCTGGCTAGCTGACCGCTCCGCCTCGCGTCGTCTACCCCTTCTGGTCGGCCTCCTCGCGCTTGGTGGCGCAACCGTTATGCTCTGTGTCGGCTCGTCCATTGGGGTTCTCGTAGCTGGGCGCCTTCTTCAAGGTCTTTCAGCCGCTGTTGTATGGACAGTTGGTCTGGCACTCCTCGTTGATACCGTCGGTCAGAAAGAGATAGGTCAGGTTATGGGCTATGTCTCGTTAAGCGTGAGCATAGCTATTCTGGTGGCACCATTGTTAGGAGGCGTGGTCTATGCGCGAGGCGGATACTATGCTGTGTTTGCTATGGCTTTCGCGCTGATTGGTCTGGACATTGTGTTGAGATTGGCGCTGGTGGAGAAGAAGATTGCAAAGAAGTGGAGCATTACAGATGAGGATGGGAGCTCCGAAAACAGTATCGACCCCGACCCAATGAAGTCAAGGAACCGCGACTCGACAACCCGAAAGCAGAGTTCGAATCACGGATCCAAAGAAAACATAACATCCGAAGCAAATATCGCTTCTGGGGAACAACGCCCTCAGTCAGAAAAGCACAGATATTCACGCTTCATTCATAACCTACCGCCTGTCGTGACACTACTAAAGTCACGACGCATCCTCGCCGCCCTTTGGGGCTGCCTCGTCCAAGCAGCGCTCACGACCTCCTTCGATTCCGTCCTCCCCCTCTTCGTCAAACGTACCTTTGGCTGGGGTTCCACTGGCGCCGGACTGATCTTCCTCGCTCTCATTGTCCCCTCGTTCTCCGCACCTCTCATCGGAAGGGCCTCAGACAAGTACGGTCCCCGTTGGCTAGCCGCCACCGGCTTCATCCTCGCTCTCCCCTTTCTCGTCCTACTCAGATCAGTCACGCACAATTCCCTCCAACAGATCGTCCTCCTCTGTGCGCTGCTCGCACTTCTAGGCGTTAGCTTAACGTTCGTCATGCCGCCTCTGATGGCGGAGATTACGTATGTGGTCGAAGCGAAGGAGAAGAAGAACCCGGGGTTGTTTGGGAAACAAGGTGCGTATGCGCAGGCGTATGGTTTGTTTACTTGTGCGTTTGCGGGCGGGACGTTGGTTGGGCCGATCTGGGCGGGGTTTGTGGAGCAGAGGGCCGGGTGGGGGACTATGGTTTGGTCGTTGGGGTTGCTGAGTACGTTGAGTGCTGTTCCGGCCGTTATTTGGACGGGAGGATTGGTTACGAGGAGGCATGAGGAAGTGGCCTAGAGAGGAACAGATGAGGAGGGCAAACATGCTGATACTTGATGGATGTAAAGGCATGGGAAAGGCGTTCTTGGGTTAGCATGGGTGGAGCGTTTGGCGTTTGTGGTGTAAACGTATTCCGCCCAGCCTCGCTGGACTTCGCGGAAATGCTTGTTGAACGTCTATGTAAATATTCATCGTCACCAACTTATGCGCTGCACCAAGTCATGATGAGTTTCTGTTTTGTGGGATTCTCATTGACCGTCTATGCGAAATCTCACCTTCCTCAACGCAAGCATGGCAACAAGGCACGGTGAAATTGTCGTGAGTTTCTCTTAGATCTTCGTTGAACGTCTATGTGAAACGCATCATGGACTCACGCTTGGCGACGAGGCATGGTGAGCAAACTCTGGGGTTATTTTCATTACCATTGAACGTCTATGTAAAAAGTCCACCGTCGTTTACTCAAACATTGGCTTCAAGCTCTGATGAATCCACCCCAGGTTTTCTACATCTTTCTCGGACATCCTTAGGTCTTACAGTGTCTTCCATGTGGCTTGTTTCCGCACCTCAGCCCTTGAGACGTTGCGTGAAGATTGCTCAAAAGCCCATCTGCGTCGAGGTCTTGTAGTCAGTCAGTCAGTCCGTCGGTCTTTCATGTCTCCCGACATCCACGTTGCATGTTATCAAACCTTGACTTTCGAGACGTTCCACGAGGATGTTCGGGAAACTCGTTTCGGTCAGATCTGATCCCACGTTGCATGTTTCCGGTGCTTGATCTCTGAGACGTTCCACGACCATGCTCAGAAACCCATCGTCATCGAACGTCTATGAGCAAAAGCCACTGTCACTTTGTCGCGAACAGCGTCAAGGAGTGGTGAGTGAGTACCTACCTACCTACCTACACTCTAGGTTTTCTCACGTCTCCGTTGAACGTCTATGTCAAGAAGCCATTTGTCATATACTCACTCACGCTCAGTGTCAAGCTGTGATGATGATTTGACCTTGGCTTTTGTTAGATTCTTGTTGGACGTCTCGGCAGAAGTCCCACGGTCCATCTCTCATGTCTGTCTGGCCTCAGCCTGGTCTGGTGGTTGGGATTTTGGGATATGGGACTTCCTTGTGGGACGAACGCCTATGTGGACGAGCCACGGTCATTTGCCCGTGCTCAGCAGCAAGGTACGATGGTTCGACTTTCGTTTTTGACATGTTTTTATTCAACGTCTACACCAGAAAGCCATCACCATGCTATGCTGATCACCGTGAAGCGAAGGGGGTGACTCTTTTCTTCTCCCTGTCTTCGTCTATGGTGTGTTTCTTTTATTGTACCACGGCTGCAGAGTTAGACCGTGCGTTGCTGGGTGGTGCTTACCGGTAACGAGGCACGAGTGGGTAAGACTCCGGTTAGGTAGGGGTTGTTCTTGTATAGAGGAAGCGGTTGATTGATTGGGGGTTGAAGCGGTAGAGTGGGGAGTGGATGTGTGGGGAGTTAGTTCTCAGGGATGAGAGGCTGGATTACTATGTATCAGGAAAGTAGCTGATGAGGGGGTGAAGTAACCTAATATTGAAGACTCGGCTGTCCCATATAGGACACATAGCGATGCACCACACCGACTTGAGAGATGATTAACCATTGAAGCCTTGCAGCGTTTTCTCCTTGGCGGATCAACTCTACGTAATTGGACAAGGAGCCTGCTGTTCTTGACCACCCCTCAGCAGCAGCTCTGCGCCTGGGACTCCAGTCATGATAGCCAGACTCATCTCGTCGACAACATGTAGACCGAGTCCGTGCCACTTTCTCCAGCCGCAATCTCCTCAACCTGCAAACTCATATCGACCAGTTCTCCCTTTACCCATCTCCCCACACAATTCCTTCCCTCTCCACACACACCCCTTCTTCCTCACTCCCCCTTTCTCCCACTCCCGAATCCATACCCCTACTCCACAGCACCGCTCGCCCTCACCACGGTACCCGATCGGGCGGCGCCCTCTCCGGCGCATCCGTGCAGCTGCAAAGCGAGTGACACCAAGCGTTGGCGCCGGCGGCCGAGAACGGCATCGACTCGGCCGTGACGGGATAGCATATGATCGTGTGCGCGCGGTGGTTGGGCAGCAGCACGCACCGGCAGTTGGGACCAGGGTCGAACGCGAAGCAGTAGGCTTCGAGGTTGGCGAAGTATTCGTGCGTGTAGCCGTGTGGGTATAGGGAAGGGTCTCTGGGAAGGACGCCGTTGCAGACCATTTTCTGTTGTGTGGGGGGAGGGGGTGTTAGTGTGAGATTTTTGACGTGGGTTTGCTAGAGGGAGGGGGAGGGAAGGGCTTAGGGCACATACAATCGCGCGGTTGTGGAGGGGAAAGGACGCGGAGCTGGAGCTGGGGCTGGAGAGAGGAGTGCTGTGAGAAAGGGGGACGAGGGCAAGGATAGCGATGAGGAGGTTAAGGACGCTGGCGGTGCGACACTCCGATCTGGCTTTCATACCGTCCGGTTGGAATCTAGATGGTTTATCGGGCGACACAAAAGAGCAGAATCCACCTTAGAAAGGAGAAAGGAAGCGGTTTATAAAGCTCCTTTGGATGAAGCGAACCCCATCATAGCCGGTGCCAAGATGCTTTATTGAGCTCACTGCGGCTTTTGAATGCCATCCACGGCAAGATCTTGACAGTTTCACATTTTTCCCGAGGCTTGATTTCGCGCGCATGCGAGCTCACGATACTGGCCCGCAAGTAGCCGCAAAGGCTGAAACTTCTATCGAGCGAGCTTGAGTAGAACACACGCGATTGGACCGCGGCTTTTGAAAGCCCATCCGGAAGGTTGATCGTAGATTCACCGTTAAGCACAGCAACGTTGGCCAGATATTGAAAAAGAGGAGATTCGACAGCGGGTGTGCCACGGCCCTCAAATCCCGGAGGAGAATCACTGGTATACTCCATACGAGGCTATCAACTATTGAGATATCGGATGCAGTGACATGCTTCAAAGGGGAAGAATGAAAGACGAGTGAATGCCTTAGTGACTCGCTACGAGTTGCAAATGGTAACCACCATTCACAGAGATGAATATCAAAATGTAGAAAAAAGTGACTAGGTATAGAAGCTTGGTATAAGTTTGTGATGAATTACTGTGATGTTCTAACATTCAACACTGAATTGTATGGCGTTTCAGGAGTTGTTGTTGTGAAGATGAAAATCCGCATTTCCCTGTTGACTTGATTCGGTTGTGTCATTATCGCATGATGAGCAACAAGCGACGGTGATGGAAAAATCGATCGTTAGTTGTCATCATCGATGTGGGTACTGAAAGCACCACTTAAAGAAAATTTGGTTCGCGTCATTGAGTGATAAGCCCAGATCGTCCCAGCGCCCGCTGATAGCCAACCCATACGTTGTCCATTGATTGCAAAGCTCCTTTCTAGTGCGCCAAATCCAGTTTCTTGGCTCCTCCTGTCCTAAGCCAGTAGCAAAACCAACACCATAACGACTAGAGTGATCCTCGAACCCAGGCCAGGTATCGCACTCAGCCCTGCAGCGCCTTTAACACCCTTAACCTTCGGATCTGTGTCCATGCACACCGCAAAATTATTCGCACCTCCAACAGACTGGCACGCCTTGTTGAACGCCTGATCGGTCCCAGCCTCACTTGCAGTCGTGTTGTAAAAGATCATTATACTCCTAACGCTCAGAGTCACATTGGTTGTGCTCGGGTCCCCAGACCAAGCGCTCCCATCGGCCCATAAGTTCATCTGGACCGATCCGGCGACTCGCGGGATGTTCACCGTCGTGGTATGCGAGGGGTTCCCGCCTTGGTAAAAGGTGATGTTCTCTCTCGACCAGTCGAAGCGGTGTTCCTGGTACGCCGTCCAGGGCGTAGAGAGCGTTGCAGCGGTGGAGGCGTCAGGGATGACGGAGCCTGAGGAAAGGACCGAGGGATGTGTAGTGTAGTGGATGGTGGTATCGTTAGCTTCTTTCGTCAGGACTTCGATGTCGATTTCGTTAGTGTCGTTCTGTCTCATGCCAGTAGGTTAGCTCATTTCTTCATAGAGACGGCAATAAAGTCCGAAAGGACTTGGAGAACTCACATGATACCAGAAGAAGCCTCCCACGGATCCTCTGTCTTCAGAGACTTTGAAGACTGTTCTAAAACTTCCATGCAAGAAGTCATCCTCGTTGCTCACAATTGCCGCAATGCTCACACTTTCGTTGTCAGCCTTATCTTGAGCCGAATAGCCTATCTGCCTCATCAACAACGTCCCATCCTGCACATACACGTTCGCTTCATCGTTGCGTCTTGGGATGGGGTTGTCCAAACCGACGCCAGCAGACCAAGATTGGACGGTCCAGTCCTGAGAAAAGTCGGAGGTAGCGTGATTGGTATTTAGAGAGGTAGCATCGGGGTAGGTGCTAAAATTGTTGGCGCGGGCGTGCGTGAAGTAGGCGCCAGTATCATGGAGAACATAGCCGCATTCGCAGGCGCCGTACGCTACACCAGCAAGGGCGAGTGTAGCTGACGTGAGAGTTGCTGGACGCATGGAGGATGGGTGGATGTATGATGTGAACGAGGACTAGGTAGGAAAGATCTGAGGTGGAGATTTGCGAATCTTGCAACCGGTTTGAAAGACGGGAGAGAGGATGACGAGCTCGCGGGGACGTATGGCAGCGTCACAGACCGACAGACATCGAGGAATGCTGATGGATGAACGTATACCCCAATGAGAATTGCTGATGTAGCGGGCTGAAAACCTAACGATGTCGAATAGTGATTACATTTGGAAATAGACTTGTGTTATGAAGACAATAAACCAGTGTTTAGGAGTCACAGATTTAAGAACATGCTCGTTATCGTGGTGGCCCTCGTCATCTCTTGGTCCGCAGAAGCGAAGGTAACGGTGTGGAAAGCCGCGCATTCACAAGAAAAAGGTCTCAGTTTCACAGTTCCTCGGCCCGCTTGTCAAAAGCCGTGTTGACAGTCGATCCCTTGGGTCTTGAGAGTATGCTCGTAAGTCCTTAGCAGATTTCATACGAGTACTCGTACTCGGCGATCAAGACGCATGGACTGGCATGGTAGGTAGTTACTCCGTTGTGGCAAGGCTGCGCGGATGCGTGTTTTGAGGATATCCTTCGCCGGAATGGCAATCTTCGATGTCGGGATTGCTAAGAATAGTCCGGGGCAAGGGTATAAGCTCCGACTTGCCGCTGAGATGATCGTCCGCTAGGCATCTTGAAGAACGAATTACGGAAGTACGAACGTTGCAAAGTGATTACATATCAAGGGTTTTCGCAAATTGTCTGCAATCATAGACTCGATACTCCCTTGAACGCATGATGGCCATCATCACATAACGACGGTGTAGACCTTCATAGACGTTCGACAGTCGGAATTCATTTTCGGTTCACGAACTTTAGCTTTCCGTCCATCAGCCCAACCCCACCGTTTACATGGATGTCCGCTGGGTTTCAGAGTCTATGCTTGTAGGTGCTACATCACCTGGGTTGATGCGCCTCTGGCGGCATATGTTGCTCAAAGGAACGAAACCTGGAAATAAGGGGTGATCTTCCCCTGAAAACCACAGTCAATTGATGCTCGTCAACGTGTGTTGGTGAAGTGTCGGGTGGGATTTCCCAGATCCATCTATTTGGTCGTCAGACAGGCAGATGAACGCTCCATTTGCATACTTGATTGCAGATGGTGCTAAAATCTACGCAAGCCGAGTAGGATGAACGGGTCACGAAAGTCCGCAATCTAGAAATTCCCAAATTGACTAAGAGCGCTAGAATCCGATGATGCCTCCTGTGACACTCTATGATGTCGCCCTCGCCCGGACCGGCGCACCATCTCTTCGCCTTCCCATCACCCTGCCCACAGCATCTCTCACTTCTGGGTCTGCACGGATAGTGTTCTGCACGAGCCACTCCTTCATCTTTCCCCTTACATCCTTCAACGCTTGTTCATCCCCGGCGAACGGCGCCATGTCTAGCGCTAGTAATCTGGTCGCTTCCACTTCGTTCCCACGCGCAATCTGCGTGAGACGGTCAAGTTGTTGCTGCTGAGTGAATTCCGTATTTTGAAGCGGTGCTCGCTGTGGGCCCTGCAGGAGAGGTCCGAGTTGGGAGATGGCGATGAAAAGGGTTATGGTTGCTTTTCGAGCGAGGATGAGAAGTTGGAACGGTAGGTAAGACCGGTGCTTTGTGACGGCTTGGAGGATTGGGTTAATGACGGAAAGGGCGGCGGAGGTGGGGCGAGTGAGTGTATGGAGCTCGAACGTGAGGAGAGCGATGAAGGATAGGTAGCGCCACTGTTGTGCGATATATTAGCAGCGGCTGGATTGGTGCACAGAAGATGATAGGGAGGGGGGTGTACGTAACGTCCCCACTCGAGGTATCCCACGACGCCGAGAATCACCATGAAGAGGCCAGAGGCAGCGTAATATGGGGCTGTGGTTTGCAGACCAACCATGACATAGTCACGAATTGAAGAGCAGTGCCGCCATTTGATTATATCAGGTCCAAAGCGGTCGTATGCAAAGCGTTTCACGGGGTCGAGGAGGGTGTCTTGCGCAAGCTTGAGGTGGACGAAGTAGGCTTCGGAGGAGCTACTGGGATCGTTTGATGCGGTCTTATCGGGATGGTGGAGAGCAGCGCTATTCGGTCGGCAGGTCAGATACCTATAAGACACGTCTTTGCGGATGGTAGGCGGGAGCGAGCACGTACAGCCTCCTGAATCTTGACTTGATGGCTTTATCATTCACATCTGGTGAGAGCCCCAGGTCTTGATAGAAGTTTCTCCCACGCCGTATCTCATAGTCTGCTTCGACTATTGTGTAGAGGAGGTATGTAAAGACGACCAGGATGTGTATGCGCCGCCGATGCTTCAGGTACCTTGGTGAGCCTGGCTGAGGTTTTGGGTCACCGGCACGAATGGTAATGCCATAGTAAATCGACTGTACCCAACCTGTGACTAGCTGTTCACAGATTAGGACTGAATCTTCTGCAGAGTAAAGAAGCTCACACGCAGCTACGTTTTGGTGCACCAGGCAGAATGAAAGGTGCGCATACTCAGGGTCTCTCACATTTGGCAAAAAGGTCCAGCCGACATACGAAAGCAGATTGTTAGACATGACGAAAGGATGATGATTTCTGCGCCTCTGTGAGGCATATAAAGCTGTTGTTGTAATATCACCACCAAGATCTGCAGTAGTTATAGACCTGGACAAGTGTGAGCTGGTGGAAGACCACCCTTGCAAGGTTCGGGTCCAGACACGTCCCACCAACGGAGCTTGCCGGAACAACACAAGATCTTCATAATTCAATGATATTTGCATGTTCTCGCCATTGCGCTGGCTGCTATGTCTATGGAGCTTGATACGTCACCGACCTTGAGGGCGAAAGCAAACAAGAAAGAGAGAAACCTATCAGAAAAGAAAGGCGAGAAGAAGCGAAAGAGAGACGACCATACCGAATCCCAGCACTCACCCTCGAAGAAAAGCGGCGCAGCAACGTCTCAAAACACTGACACAATTTTCGAACAACCTCCCACTCCTTCTGCAGCGTCGCCATTTCACATCCAGACATCATCACTCTATCTACCA
>JAABUP010004551.1_pt1 | contig 22431 bp, 26 predicted proteins | sample 5559201 | NCBI WGS metagenome assembly JAABUP01 (sample SAMN10711887, study PRJNA513373) | rock metagenome | isolation source: Antarctica rocks | place: Antarctica | reverse complement strand
GAGGGGAGTAGCAGCTGTTGCCATGCACTGACAAAAGCAAATAGTGCTGGTCCATAGCCAAGAGAAGCGCATCAAGTAGTGTAGCTTACTTAGCAGCACAGCAAAAGCAGTCAGGGAGATCAGAACAACACTGACGTATTATGTTCCATAGCTCAGAGAAACGCACTGAGTAGTGTGGCTTACTTAGCAGCACAGCAAAAGCTGTCAGGGAGATCAAAACGGCAGTGATCTGCTTCTTGTTGCGCTTCACCACAGATGTGAGGTCCAGTTCTCTGGCGCCCAGCTTCTGGCGGTCCCCTCCTATCACCACATTAGTGCCTCTGCGCTGCATTGCCACCATATCCCTCCAGACTGCAGATGCCGACAATCATTTACGCTCACTGCTCGATTGTTTGTCACAACAAAGCATGCAATAAATTTATAATTTTGTGTCTTCTTTATAGTGTAATTGTTATTGTGTAGGTTTTACTATGTAACTTTCATTTTGAAATAGGGGGAAAAAAAGGAAAATGAAGTTTTTGCAACAAACAACAGTATACAACTGCCTGTGGCCCAATCACACCACAGTGGAGCAACACTGAAGTGCATCTGAGCAGCAAACACTTTTCTCTGGACGACAGTCAGAAGTCTTGGCCAAGCAGCATGTTGGTGGCCACAGCTGTGGACAGTGTCCCACAGCTGAGGGACCATGCAAGCTTCTGAAAGACGGTTAGCCCAGCCATTGCTTGTGTGACAATGCATGCTGTCAGTGTCATCTCAGGCAGCATGCAGTTCTTCAGGCTTAACAGCACATGAGTGTAGGCCTACCAAGCATTGAGCATTCCAGCATGCCTGTGAAACCTTTTTAAGCAGATTTCTTGTATGCTAGCCCATTTACTGTCAATATCCTGTTCCACGTCCACGAGTGAGGGTCAAACTATTAGCATGCACTAGCACAAGACTGTGCATAAGGGTGTCACTCAACATACTGCACGTGCTTGCCAAGCTTCTGCTCACACACCATCCCTTGCAATCGCGCTTTTGAGCTCATCACTCAGAGCACACTACTGTGTCATTGGTGTTGTGAATCCCATGACTACTCTTATTAGCATCGTGATCACTACTTACTGAGATGCTGCCTATATCTGTAAGATGAGTATTATTCCCAGTGCAAGTACAATTATTCTCTTTTCCCCTCTTGAGGGTCAACATGTAAAGCTTGAGCTAAGCTTGAGGGCGTGAACAATAGTATTTTATCTATACCTGTGTTTCTTTCAAAGGTCAGCTGATCCCGCCGGTGCCGCCCCAGCTCTTGCTCAGCCTCAGGCTCACCCCCACTGTGAGCCATGAGGGCGTACTCATGCACCACACTGTTCTTCAGCCCCTCCAAAGCCCCTTTGCGCTGCTCTTTGGCCAACATGTCTGAGACTGTGGGCATCAGCCGCCCTGACAGCTCTGTGTTGGTCATTTTGTCGTGCTTCTTCAGGATCTTCCTGCAGCGTAACCACAGCCTTAGCCCTTGGCCTTCAGCCCTTAGACTTAGCACTGAGCCTTGACCCTTGCCCTTAGCCCTTGCCCTTAGCCCTTGCCCTTAGCCGTTGGCCTCAGCCCTCGGCCTTAGCCCTTGCCCTTAGCCCTTAGCCTTGACCCTTCGCCCTTAGACTTAGCCCTTGGCCTTAGCCCTAGCCCGTAGCCCTTGGCCTTGACCCTTTGCCCTTGACTTTAGCATTAGTTTCAAAGATCACACGCCTTTGCACAGCATCAGTAGCAACATATGGCCAGTTGTGAGATTAAGTGGCAGCTTGTAAACTGTGCAAGCAATTGTAGGGATGGACCTGTATGCACTTTTGATGAATTGCAAAGGCAGCCATAGCAACATCAGAATGATGAGCACCCACATACATTAATAAGTACTGCAAGGCACAGTCTTTGCTGGTTCATTCTTTCCTTCTGAACACACTCATCCTTCCAGCCACTGTGAGCAGCCGACCATCGGGTAATGATACATACCTGAATCCGTCATAGTTCAGCTCAACAAACTTGGATAGATTGTCGAGCTGGATGTACACGTCCGTAAGGGCCCCACTGAGGCGTTCCTTGATGTTCCTGGGCACATTCACATCATTCCAGAACGCTATTCGCTGCTCCTCTGGCAAAGACTGACCGCCCTCGACATCCTGATGACCTGGCCCTGCACACACACGCGAACCAAGAGGGTGACAAACAAAACGCTTTCCATCAGCTCATGACGAGCTAGGTATGTGCAGGTCTTGCACACACACATGCATCACATCAAGCTCCAACATCATCTAGTTGGAGGCCACGTCGTCAGCCAAGGTGTGCTGGCAGACACTTGCAAGCCTCTCTCTCTCCCTTTTCATGTGCTGGCGGCTGCGCTGTGATAACACTTCAATGCACCTCATGCATGCATCAGCATCAGTTGCAGCTGCATGTCAGGTGAGCCCCCCCTTGTGTCTGATTCAACCATGTAGACATGCACCACGCTGTGCATGTAATGCTGCATTGTGTTAATATGTGCCTCCTGCTGCTGCAGCTGCTGTTACCAAAGACATGGTTGCTGCTGCTGGTGAACGTGCATCTTACTGAAGCCTTTGCACTTTTGCCATCAGCACCACTCACTGTTGCACTACTGTTGCGTGATGCTGACTCTTTTGTGATATGATTGACTGCTGTCGCTGCTGCTGCTGCTGCTGCTGCTTCCTCAAATAAAGTTCTAGTACAGTGTCCAGGTAGGAGCAATGTGGTGTTACATCTGCTGCAAGTGATGCAACTTTGACTAGAACAGACAACCTGTGTTTGACTTGGTGCTTGCCAGTGTTGTCAAGTTGACATAGAAAGCAGGCTGCCTTCACTCAGATTGTCAGCTGCGCACAGATGCACGGCCAGAATCATGTGGATGTTGTGATGTGCTGTCCAGCAATCAAGCAGATGTCACTAGACCCACCCGAGATGCCCCGTCTCTCTGCTGCTGCAATCTTTGCCAACACTGCAGCCACCTCTGCGTCCAGTTCATCATGCTGCACCCAAACAGCAAGTATAATGCAGCCGAAACACAGGACTTACAACAGCCTGATTTTTGCAGCCACCAAATAGGTGCAATGTGTGATGTCTATACTGTGTGCAACGGAAAAGAAGTCTGGTAGAGTGGCGTGCATACGGCGGTGAGCGCTCAATGCAAAAGCCTGCTAGGCAAAAGGCACCTGTTATCAGCATGCACAGAGGCAGAGAACTTCAGCGCACCTTCTCAACATAAAATGCTTTGACTCTTGCGAGCTCCTCATGAATTTCCCGCTCAAACATCAGCTCGTCGATTTGGCCGTGTTCAAAGCCCGAACTGGTCCTTGGCAGCATGGAAGGGCTTTGTCTGGACAGCAGGGGCGCTGAAGGATTGGTGAAGTCTAAGGATTGTCTATGCTCAGGCACAGGACTCAGAGGGGCGTTGCCTTGCAGCTGCTCCAGTCGAAATATCATTTTCTTCAGGCGTGAGTAATGAATGTAGTGATGCTTCCAGTCCGGAACGCTATTGGCCTTCAAGGCCTGAGAGAACTTCATCGAGGCAGCGGCAACGACACTCCGTCAATCACGTCGCTTCCTACGAACAGAACGGATGTACATGTGGAGTGCTCTGTTGCGTCGGTATGACAACATTGGTGGTAATCGGCCGAATGCAGCTTGCGAGCAGCACTTGACGCGAAAACGGTGCTAAAGTTTGACTCATACCCGCTTAGAATGTGACCTTTCGGAGCGGCGTTGCTTGCTGACGTCTCACTGAATTGTCTGAGATCAATCAGATTGTGACTTTGCGAGTTTGCTGGGGTTAAGCTCCAGCTTTTGCGCGCAGTTGCAACCACAGCCAGAATGCAAAAGATGCTGTCGGTGTCGTTCCTCTACTTCGTCAATGCACGTGCGAGCACGTTGGGCGCGGTTAGTCACTTATCAGATCATCAGCATTTAGACCTCCTGCAGCACTGCAGCACTACCATTGCAGACTTTATGACTTTGTGTGAACCAAATGCATGTGGTGGTTTCCTTAGGGAATGCTTTGCATGTAGGAAGCAAATCTTGTCTGTATGAATTCACTGAACTGAACTTCAGTGAACTTGTTGTTTGTTGAGTCCCAGCTGCCCCCCAGGATATTAAATACATTGATTGATGGATTGCATTCAATCAATCATGCAGGAGGCATGCAGGAGTCACTAGCACTGTGTAGGAAAAAATGCACGCTACATCGCATCACCGCAGTTCTGTTACATACTTTGATCATCGCAGCTCCAATCTCAGAATCATCTAGAACACTCCTAGCCAAACAAGTTTAAAAGTAGACTAGTCATGCCACTGACAGGTTTACAACGATGATATCCACACAGTGTGTCACAGTGACTGTCAGTGTAATCACTGTTTCAGAAAAGTGGCTCAAAATGGATAAAATGTGGATTCACAAGTACAAAATTGTGTACTTTGACATACAACAGCTGCATGACTCAGCACTCTCAAGCTGGAACTCTGCCATCTGATTGATTCAACAAATCTGACATCAGATCTGAGTTTTGAGAACTGAGTTGCTAATACTGTGTTTACTGAAAGACAAATGTTTATTCAATGCCACTCCTGGGGAACTTGAGTGGGGACATTAGGCTTTCAGCAAAGCGGCAAAGAAGCGCAAAGAAACGACAAGCCGCCTTTGCTCTTCTTCACCCAAATATCAGCCAGAACTACTGTCCAGATCAGGCATACCACAGTCAGCTGTAGTCGTATGCAAAGCGTAATCAACACACAACACAGGTGAAGACATGGAAAATGACGGCATGAATGCCACATCACCGGCAGGCCACAAAACCAGCTTTTGCTGCACAGCATATACACGCAGTGCCACAACTGCAGCCACAACCATACCGTACCAATAATCTGTGTAAGGCCACAGACACGCTCCGTACAACAATATCTCCATTTGTTCTAGCGAACTGTCAATGCGCCTTCAAGCGTAGGGGTGCAGCAAATTTGGTGAGAACTAAAGCTCAGCATATCAATGCTGTGCGTCACAAGGACAACTGCAGGTCTAGCACATCCATCAGCTGTATGTTCATGAGGCAGCGGCGTGATCGTGCAGCCAAAACACAAGTTGCTTTCCCTGGCTGCAGTACTGCTGGGTGCAGATCCATCCGTTCTGCCAGCTCTCCTGGCAGAACTTCCATCACCTACATTTCCACCAGCTCTTCTCAATCCCGAAACGTCAAATTTGACCCCGAAATGTCATCCCTACACTGGAAATCTCAACAGAGAAACGTCTGGGGACAGCAAAAACGCGTTGCTACATTGTGGAGGTGTTTGGGATCAAGCAGCTGCATATTTTGAGTAGTGGTATGCAACAGCGTCAAGTTTGGTTTGTGGTCTTTTGCACAGTCATGCTGGCAACTTGCAGGTTGTGCTAGCATAACTGTGACTGGGACTCATCCCTACACAAACCAACATCTGACACCCTCTTTCAGGAGGTGTACTGAGCAGGTGAGTGATCCCACATAGCTGTGTGTTACTTTCTGTTTGTGACAGTTCTGTGATGTTGTGCGTTGGTATGCCATGATGTGCAGTGTTATGATGACTGATATGTACCGTGTGCCCCATATGGATGCCTTGCAATTTGTTTGCAGAGTCACTACATCATGTGTGCCCTGACATAGTCAGCTGACATGCAATGCTTTGTGCAATGAAGTCCCACTTGACGGTTTTGACTGTAGTACTGCTTCACGATGTAGAATTACTTTTGATGCTACCTTTACTAGACAACTACATACACTGTAGCATGTCCTACACTAGCACATCCCTACAAAACAGGAGTTGAGAACAGTACTGATAAGACGTGCAAAACTGTGCAGGCATAGGATAAAATGTTCACAATGCATTGTGAACATTCTGACGTGTCTTGGCGTCATATGACGCCACGACATGACAATGCATGTGTATGAGGCCTGTGCCTGTAACAAAAACAAAAAAGTAACAAAAAAGCTTTCCTGAGCTAGGTACGTGCAGATGTGCAAACCAGCATTTACCTTGGAGATCCCGGGAATTCCTTTGAACCTAAAGTCTCCAATGGCCCAAACCTCCACAGGCATCTTCTTCACGGGGAAGGGCTTGCCCTTGCTCAGACTCGGCGTCCACACACGCTTGGCCTTTGTGCCTGCAAGTAGACATTTGTATATGTTTAAAGATAGTCAAACATGAGGCGGCAGCCTGTTGAAAGCAATGAATTGAAAGAAAAAGAAATAAAATGAAACAAAAGACAGAATCTTGTTGATGCTAACACACGTCAGTGGTCATTGCGGTTTGAGGTCCACATGCAAACCTCAGCATCGACTGAGGATGCTTGTGCTGACATAACAATGATACAGTCCAGATACAAACATGTTATTGTGCTTATGCAGATGCCACAGCATACAGTGATAGTGAAAATGAGAGTCAGAGATTGGTAGTGCACGCAGCGTTATAGCCAGCCACAAGCATGAAAAAGCAGAATGCAGCCTGCTCGCGTGATTGTGTGACGCACCGCTGGCTGAAGTCTCTTCTTGCTTGGCAATCTGTGCGTTCAAGCCATCAACCCAAGCAACCCTGTGAGACGCTGATGGTATCTGGGAGTCTTGAGGAGAGCTGACTGCTGTTGAGCTGGTGGCTGCCTGAAAATTGGGATCCAAGCTGTTCCCAGCGGACCTAAGCAAATGTCGCGAGGACTCTTTTGCTCGTGAGAGGTTTCTGCTAGCCAGACTACGATAAGCCCTGCTCCGCAACACGCCACTCTCCTTGCGACCTAACAATCTCCCCGACTCCCCCAGGAAGTTCAGCATATGGCAGTTGTTGACGGCTAAGGGACTGTGCGAGGCGTAAGGGCTGCAATATGCTTCTTCTGCTTGCGCTTCGCCAGTGTCAGAAGACTCCCGCGAAGAAGCACTTTCGGGGGATGGCGCTCTGGGTGTGAAAGTATCGGTGAGCACAGCAAGTCGGCCTGTGAGGGTCTGCCGCCGGATCTCGTTCAGCGGCATACTCTTGCTCCGACTATGGAGCTCTGCAGGTTCGTCCAGAGACACGGACTTCCCACCTGGCCTGACGGGGCTTGCGTTGCTGACATCGATTTGCAGCTTGCGCTTGCCAATTGAGCGACCGGGGCCGGTGGTTGCAACAGCTGATGCAAGACCCTTGACCCACGGGCACGACTTCGGCTTGCCACCATCATCACGCCAGTCAGTGATCACGCTATCCATGACGTGCTCCTCCACCAGCACCTGGCCAGCCTGAGCGGCACACAACAGTCGAGCTGCACGATTCACTGCTGTGCCAAAGTAGTCCGCCCTTCCAGTGGTGCCGTGGGGGCAGATCTTGGCCATCATGCCTGGAACTATGCCAACCTACAAGTGAAAGAGCAAGTCACTAATGCCATGAATGACTCAACGGTCATACATACCCAACAAAGAGCACAGCAGCACACATTGCAACTTAAGCAAAGCTGCACTACGCATTGCACCGACTTGTAGCTGTACACTGCAAGTCATTACCTTGGCCATCAGTCCTTTCATGAGCAGCTGACCAGAACTTGTGGACCTCACTTCAGCTGTGATGTCATGATGGTCTAGAGCTTGTTCCCACTCCACCCTGCAGCAAAGCATGCTCCCTCTTACACCAAGCTTGAGCAGTAGCGACATCAGCAGCGAGTTAACCCAACACCGCTCATGGCTACTTGGAGATGAACATGTTGCAGTCTTTTCATACCAGTTGCAGCATTCAAGATCACAGGCATGTAACAGCCACGCAATGGTGCTGAAAGTCGAAACAAAAGAACTCATTGTAGATACTGTCAGCTTGCTTATGCTTTGAATGGCCAACTGCAGCATCAAAACTCAGAAAAGAAAGAGTTTACTCACCTGAGCAAAGCAAGTTGCAACAGAACACTCCACTCAACCGCACCTCGTGCCTCACCAAAGGCTATCATGAAAAGTCCATCCTGTGACACCATGTTTGATCTGAAGTTGTTGCATGCGTGTGGTCATTTGTTTGTGCAATACACAGTGCTTGTCAAGTATAAGGGAAGTTTGACCAAGATCCTTATGCTATTGGCCGTCTGTTGCCTGTTCATCGCAACAGCAAACGAGCACAGGCAGATGCACAAGCAAGTTGGACATTCATGCTTCCATGCTTTGAACCTTCACAGTCTGTCTGCATGCACATGAAGACAGACTGAGTGATACCTTCTCTTGGCACTCATATCCATTGCACAACAGCAAGGTTGTACGGACGCAGGACCGGAAGTGCCGCAATGCACTCTCTGCCAATACTGCATCTAGATGCAACAACTCCTGCAAGATTGCACATCGATCATCAAGGGCTGCATTCACGATTCTTCACTCACAGTCAGCAATGTCCTGGTAGCTGTCGGGACATTTGCAGAAATGTAGAGCGTCAAGTTCATCTGAGTACAGCTGCTGGCCCAATTTGCTGCAGCTGTCGAGTCAGGATGGCGTTTGAATTGTCTACCATGCTTGTGTTAGAAATAGAAAAGAAAAGACTACGCCTTTCGATGCCAATTTAATGAGAACCCAGTATTATACCGAGCTGCCAAGGGGTTGCTTGTGTTATGGTCATGAACATAAATGGCATGCTGCTTGCCAAAACAGGACCTCCTGCAGGGAGCTACTCAGGACCGTGCTAACCTAACTCTAGACAAAAACACATATGTTGTGGGTGAATCAATGGATCAACATAACACTACTGAGTGAGAGTAAGGCATCAGGAACTCTGGGATAGGTTATACAAGAGGGGAAGAAGGGACAAGTGGAGTTGGGTAAAAGGGAAAAGAGGAGTTAGATAAAAGGGGCCGGGAAAGGAAGGAGGGGGGCGGGGGGGGGGGGGCAGGAGGGAGGAAAGGATGGGAAAAGCAGGGCGAAAGGTGTAGTACAAATTGTGCATGCAAAAGTACCTTGTACTGAGCTGGCGCACAGAACACCATGGTGACAGTTGCCCCATTAAGAGAGCTGGGGGGCCCACTGGTGTGCAAACCAGATGGTGGCATGGCCTTTGCTCTGCTGTCGCGCAGAACGCCCGGTGCATCACCAAAGGTAGGAGCCACCTGCGTGGCACAAACTGTCAGAAAAGAAATGAAAAGAACAGAACAGAACAGAACAGGACAGGACAGGACAGGGCGAAAAGAAAATAAGAAAGACTACACCTCTTGGTGTCCATTTGATGAGAAGGGAAGTACCATACCGGGCGGCCCAGGCACATACTGTCATGCCATAGATTAAGCCTAGTGCCAGGATGAAGGCAGGAGCCGCAAAATGAGCAGCATTTGTGGCACAATGAGGAGACAAACCATGATCAGGTACAGCAGTGAGGCATGCAGTATTGATGAATCGTAATAGCAATGATAGATTGCATGCTTTCCAGCTGATGACAAGCTAGGTACGTACAGAGCAAGGCATGCGTTGTTGGTCATAATGGGGTTACACAACTGGCAGTTTCAGCTGAGCGTGCAGATGTCATGCGCAAAACACAAAATTGTACATACCTAACATGTATAGTGAAATAAACAACAAGATTATGTCAACACATTGGAATCAGCCAATGTGTTGACAGTATAAGCGAAGCCTATTATGGTTGTACAACAATGACAGAGACAATCACAATATCACTATTCTACCACTTGACTACGAGTCAGTAGGTAGTAGTAGGTAGTCACTAGGTAGTCATACATGTTTGTGTCTAAAGAGCATGTACTGATTACTGCTTCCTCATTGAGACCACGTCAGTTGTCTCGGCGGCTGTCTGGCATACCTTGAAAGTGTCATCCAAGGCAGGAATCATCAGCATGCGCATAGCAAGAAGCTGAGACACAACTTGCACCACATGCACACCCCCATGCACTGCTGACCCAACAAAGGGTAAGCATAGGGTTTGGGCAAATTCAGCCAAATGGAATGCTCCCATATCGACCATTAGGGCCTTGCCGCTGCTTTGCTCTGAAGTTGACATCACCATGCTGTTCACATCTGACTCGGAGGAGTGCCACTTCCCTACGGGGTTTGGGTCACATCTTAGTAGACACTTCAGTAGACACTTAAGTAGACATTCCAGAGACAGAGTAGACACTTCAGTACACACTTCAGTAGACAGTTCAGTAGACGCTTCAGTAGACGCTTGAGTAGACACTTGAGTAGACACTTGAGCAGACACTTGAGTAGACACGTGAGTAGACACTTGAGTAGACACTCCAGAGAAAGAGTAGACACTCCAGAGACAGAGTAGACACTTGAGTAGACACTTCAGACAATTTAGTACACTCTTAAGTAGACACTTCAGGAGAGCGGTGAGGGCACTTCATAGGCACTCCATAGATACTGAGTAGAAATACAGACACCTTGGTAAACACTAGCAGCACCAAGTTTGACACTGTTGCGTTGAAGTTGGACGCACGTGTGAGAGCTTTGCAATGCAGAGTTGTGGCTGGCTACACCCTGTGAGTGAGCTTTTGTGATGGGAAACTTTTGACTGCTAACTGGTACCAGCTTTGTGATACATGACATGGTGGGAAGGATGAGCTGCACCATGACATTATTGTGATTGTCATCATCATCAACATGATCATCAGCTTTGTGGCTGTGTCTTTTTATGTATTCTATTATGCTATTGCATAATAGCATCATGCAGCATGCTTTCGGACAGAATTGAGGGCAGCTCAAATGGCCAAAAAGCAATGTGCAACACCTCTGAAATTGGCGCATGCATGTAAACAATATGCCAGTACCATACAAAAAATTCAGATTCACTGCAACTTCTCTTGTGAAGCAGACAAAGAGGCACTTACTGAAGAAAGAGGCTTCACTGGGCGCAACCTTCTTCTTCGTGCAGCACGACAGCAGCCGCCACAGCAGCTTCCGCAGCCTGGTCCAGGCTCCTGCTAGGGTTGCGCGAATTTGACCCAGCCTTGAGGGTTCTGGCAGGCTCTGGGCGAAATTCTGGTTCATTTCCAGCAACTCCTCTGCACGTGCATTCCCTTTCTCTACTTCACCGGCGTCACGGCTGTCATCTGAAGCTGCATCATGGTATGTGAATTGCAAGCCTGCTAGGCGCTGAGGCAAGAAGGTTCTGGGGGCAGTGTAGGGCTCATCTTTGGGGCGCTGCCTTTTGGAGCGGGGGCTCAAGAGCTCATCCATTTCAGACTCTGCCTTTGGGACTGAGGGCTCAGTGCTGCCTAAGTCTGCCCGGAATCTGACCTCAAAGCTCTTGCCATTCCTGGACGCTGGCGTGCCTGCAGCAACAGTGCATGGGTTGGTTTTTTGGGTTCCATTGCTTGGGCATTCCACACTGCTTCTGTTGTATGGCTCATGCAGACACCGTCAGTGAGCTGTGGTCTCAAAGCAAGCTGGCAAGCAAAGAATCAGGCACGTACATGTGAGGGCGCTGCACAGACTGATGAACATCCAACAGACCGCCTTCAGCATTGACTTGCTAAGCAGGCCACTGTCTATGTCATCACTCAAATCTCTAAGCTGTAACCTCAACCTAGAGCCTGTAACCTGACCACCTTCAAGTATTGGCTTGCCAAGCAAACACTGTCTATGTCAAAAGCCCAACCTGTAACCTCTCCTCTCCAATCTGTGACCTCTGACCTGTAACCTCTAACCCGTAACCATCAACCTGTAACCTCTATTCTGTAGTACCTGCAGCTGCCTTCTTGGAGGACACCTTGTTCAGCTTGGTCAGCAGATGGTCGTCCAGCTGCACTGTGTGCAAGTTGCCGTACACACGCTGGTAGGTGGAGCCACTCATGAGCACTTGCCCTCCAGATGGGAATCCCACCAGGGCTTCGGTGAGAGCAACCACATCGCCCCTGTACTCTACTTGCCTGGTCACATGATGCACCTATACACACACAGTCAGCAATGTGACGATGCTAGCATGCCCACCTTCCCGCCCATTACCACTTATTGGCACTCACTCATCATAAGTGTGTCTTCCCCATCAGCCAAGTTCATGCACTTCTGAGTGTGCGAGGTCCTGTTTTGGTAGCATCCCTTGCATGTGCGCTGTGAGTTCCTGATCTCATTTCACTGCATCAGGCATGCTGAAGCCACCATGGCATACCTGTATACGCCTGCAAGTTGTTATTTTCATTATCATTATTGTTGTCATTATTGTTATTTTTATTGTTATTGTCTTTACTGGTGTTATTGTTATTGTTGTTGTTGTTATTATTATTAGTATTGTTACTATTATTATTATTATTATTTATTATTATTTTCATTATCATTATCATTATCATTATCATTATCACATTTCCTATTGTTATTTATTGTACCTGTATAGCCTCAGGCTTGCCAGTATGCATAGCCATGCGCACTCGGAGCCCCTTGAACATGAGCCTGCGGATGGGCATGAAGGGAGGGGAATACATCTCCTTTGCATCTGCCTGTGTCAGCAGCTCAGCTGGCCAGGGCAGCAGCAGCAGCCTGTGCTGCACGTCCAGGGCCCAAGCTATCGCATCTATGGGGTCGTGGAAGGCCATTGTGAAGGCATCTCCCTCTGTCAGGACCTGCACACGCGCACAGCAGATGTCATTGCATGAACATGTAGGTAATGTGCTGTGTGTTCAGGGCCCAGGCTGTTGCATGTATGGGGTCATGGAAGGCCATTGTGAAGGCATCGCCCTCAGTCAGGACCTGCACACGCACAGCAGATGTCATTGCATGAACATGTAGGTGATGTGATGTGTGTCCAGCACCCAGGCTATTGCAGCTATGGGGTCGTGGAAGGCCATTGTGAAGGCATCGCCCTCTGTCAGGACCTGCACATCAGGCATCTGCATGAATTTATAGGTTGTGTGTTGCACGTCCAGGGCCCACAACAGATGTCTGCGTGAATATGCAAATTCTGTACTGTAAGTCCAGGCCCCAAGCTATTACGTGTACGGGGTCATGAAAAGCTGTTTCTGAAGGCATGACCCGCTGTCAAGACATGCACAAACGCACAGCAGATATCTGCACAAACACGTAGGACTGCATGAGCCATGTCGTATCAGTAACAACAAAACAGTGACAGGCCTTGGCAGAAGCTTGGAGATGATTCTGGCATCTGGCATGAAGTGTGCTTGTCATGACTCATCACATGCACACCCTGAAATTAAACCAGTATGTCTGTATGTTTGTGCGAGAGGCCCCTACCTCATAGCCGCAGTGTTGATGAAGAGCTGCACGTAGACACGCATCATGCATTGCCAGCGCCTCGTCCATGATCTTGGGACTCCTGCAAGATCACTCAGGCTTATTATTTTATTCTTCTTCGTCGTCTTCTTCTTCTTCTTCTTATTCATCTTCTTCTTGTCAGACGGCCATCAGAGCTGGCTTGAAAAAGTTCGTGTCACACCTTATATCTGTCTAACGTGTCGTGAGAAGAAAGGACAGACACACGTATGCAAAAGCTGAGGTAGATTGTTTCAATGTTGCGGGGCTGCTAATGCAGTGTTCTCCCAGTTCAACTGATGCTGCTGCTAAGATGATATACAAGAAAAGAAGGAGCACAGACACAGGCACACAAAGGCAAAGGCAAAGGAGTTGAGCGAATGAAGTATCAAAAATGAGGGAAGGAGGGAGGGAAGGAAGGAAGGAAGGAAGGAAGAGAGGGAAGGAAGGAAGAGAGGGAAGGAGGGAAGACGGAGGGAAGGAAAATGCGAGGGAAGGAGCGAAGGTGGAAGGAAGGAGGGAGGGAGCAAGGGAGGGAGGGAGGGAGGAAGGGAAGGAAGAAGATGAACAGATGAAGGCATACCACTCCCACAGCCTGGAGGAGGCTTGCACATCAGTCATGACCAGCGTGATTTCATCCTTGCTTAAGCCCAGATCCTGCACCACCGATGCTGGCAACCTGCCAGGAGGGTTCCTGCACAATGGGCACAAGATCTGGTCGCAACTGGCACAGTAGGCAAAAGAGACAACTGGCATGGGCAGAAGACATACTGATAGCTGGCACAATGGGCAAGAGCACAATGGGCAAGAAACAATGGGCAGAAGACCTGGTCATTATGATGGGCACAAGATCCAGTCATAATGACTAACAATGACATGAATAGCCAAAGGCCCAGCTGGCATGATGGATGGAAGACCTGATAATAGCTGGCACAATGGGCAGAAGGCCTAGTCAGCATGAGGCCTAGTCAGCATGAGGCCTAGTCAGCATGAGGCCTAGTCAGCATAAGGCCTAGTCAGCATAATGGGCACAAGGTCCAGTCAAAGCTGGCATAATGGGCAAAAGACCTGGTCACAGCTGGCTCAGTGGGCAAAAGGCATAGCTGGCATACTGCGTTGGCACAACGGGCAAGAAACCTAGCTGGCACAGTTGGCAAAAGGCCTAGCTGGCATAATGGGCAAAAGACCTGGTCACAGCTGGCTCAGTGGGCAAAAGGCATAGCTGGCATACTGCGTTGGCACAACAGGCAAGAAACCTAGCTGGCACAGCTGGCATGATGGGCAACAGACCTGGTCATAGCTGGCTCAGTGAGCAAAAGGCTTAGCTGGCATACTGCGCTGGCACAATGGGCAAGAAGCCTAGCTGGCACAGTTGGCAAAAGGCCTAGCTGGCATGGTGGGCAAAAAACCTGGTCATAGCTGGCTCAGTGGGCAAAGGGGATAGCTGGCACAATGGGCAAAAGGTCTTACCTGCGTTTGACGCGGTTGATGCGTGCTGTTGAAAGATCATGGATCACTTGTCTCCAGCGAAGGCAAGCAGCGACGCCGAAAGCTATGAACAACAGAATGCCACATACAAGAGCAGCGATCTTGATTGCCTCAATGCTGGAAATGCTGGCGGTTGGCAGACACCGTTGTGTTACTCGCCCTGGACAAGACCTCCAAGGGGTTAGCATAGCGCCAGATACAATGATCAAGGTATGGGACACGACACAGGGTATGGGGCGCGACACAGGATATGACACATGAGACAGGGCGGTAGGAGGAACAGAGAGCATTAGCTGCGTAAAGCAAATGCAATGCAAGTGATGCCATGAAATGTGCAGTGTATGGGACAAATATCTGAGCTAGACATGCGATATATGAAGTGTACACATCACAGAACATGTTTTGCACAAAGCCAGCCAGCCAGCTGGAGCCTTGGGGACCCAGCCTTTGGGACCCAGCTTTGGGGACCCAGCCTTGGGGACCCAGCTTTGGGGACTCAGCTACTGGTTTTTTAAGACGCACAACCCCAGACGTGAATGTGTGACTGTAAGCTGTAACAGGCGGTGTGCTTGCCCATGGAAATGGTGCATGTCTGCATGCATGCATGCATGGCCACTTTGCACTGTGGTATCACCTGTGTCATCGACGGTGTAGATATTGTCATAGCCAGCGTTACATCGGCAGCCGGCATAGCTGAAAAGCCCAAAATCGTAGCTCAGAGCCCCAACAATCAAGACCCCATCGATGATTATACTGGGGATCTGTGTGGCAGGATCAGTGGAGGGACAGGGGGTTGTGCTGGTGAAGCCGTCCACATAGGAGGGGTCAGGGATGTATGCTGTTTTATTGGCAAATGCTGTGATCAGGCTGTTGGTGCTCTCCAAAACAGACAGAAACGCCTCAATCTGCAGGTCACAATCCTGTCAACCACACACGCCTTGGACAGGACGCAACTGTTGGTGACCAAGAAATTACGAGCATATGATATTGGTACGAAACACTAATGACAGCTCAGAAAGGGATCAGCTGACAGAACAGCTTCAACCTGCTCTGGTTACGGTGAAAAGCAAAGAACACCAAGCCCTTCAGTATGGAGCAAGCACAACTCAGAACTGAGCTTATATTGGGCTTCCTTTCTTTTCTGTAGTGGGTTTCGGTAACGGGTAGACCTCGTGGGGAGCTGCTGGATGGCAGACCAGAGTACTAGCCTCCCATGCCTTCTGCCATTTAGGCTATTCTCACCCTGAGCAGGCTTCATTGCAGTGTCATCCCATACATACTGTACGATTTTGAGTATTACTGTTGGCATATCTACATATTACTGAGTAACACAGGCGAAGTCTGGGGACACGCTGCATGCAAGCTGCCGTTGCTGCTGAAACAATAGACAGCGGGGGTGGGGGGAGGGGGGGGGGGCTGGAGAAGGGGAAAGAGGGGAAACACAAAGATCACAGGTCAGCAGATGTACAGTCACACAAGCTTAGATGCTATCAATTATGAAAAGGCTTTTGATATAATGCATGTGTCTAAATTCTGGTGGCAGCTGCCTCAATTTACCCCTGCCAGGTAGAACAGGCACCACAGCTTACACTATGACCACTGTGAGTTTGCTGTGTGTGAGATGCAAAGAGAAAAAAATTGTCAAATACGTGCAAAAAGCTTTGTCGATTGTCGGGGAAAAAAAAAAAACGAGATTTATTATTATTATTATGATATAATCTGAAAGATGCTATGCTCAATGATTTTGGGCAGGTGGGCATTGCAACAGTCAATGAAAGCCTCATGTTCTATGTGCGAGTGCTTGTGAGAGATGCAACCAACCTTCAAAACATGGTCAAGAAGTATGGGAATGAGTGTATGAAATGGGCAAAATAGGGGAACACAATAAACTTGAGATCTGTTTCTGTGCAGTTATTGCTTTGGAAGTTGGGGGTCAAGTGATTCTAGACAAGGACTGCTGTGCATGTCCTTGCAACAGACTTCGACAGCAACTCAAGACAGCAACTCAAGACAGCAACTCAACACAGCAATTCCAGAAGACAGTTCAACACAGCAGGATTGCAACTGCCTAAACATTGTTGATGACAGAGCGGTGGCCACAGATTCAAAAGGCAAGACATTTGATGTTCCCAAAGGCAGCTTGATGTTCCCAAATGCAGCTTGATGTTCCCAAAGTCAGCTTGATGTTCCCCAAAGGCAGCTTGATTTTCAAAAGGCAACTTGGTGTTCCCAAAGGCATTTTGCAGATCCCAAAGGCAGCTGGATGTTCTCAAGGGCAGCTGCATATTCCCAGAGACAACAATCGACGCAAAGAAGCATCAGGCATGCCATTCTGCAAACCAGTAGAGGGTGCACTCAAGTGGGAACCCCCCCCCTCTACACACAAGTGGACCCCCCGCCCCTACACATGAGTGGACCCCCCTACACACAAGTGGACCCCCCCTACATACAAGTGGACACCCCCTTACACACAAGTGGACACCCCCTACATGCAAGTGGACACCCCCTTACGCGCAAATGGACCAGAGGCGAGCCTACCCTTGAAGTGCCATTAGGGACAGCATCAGCAGCAGGTCTGCGAAAGGCCACCGAAGGGCAGGTCAGGTCGGTGTTCTGCCCAGCCGCGACTGGGGAGCAGAACTGCAAGACTTCTGGCAGACAGCCTGTTGTGTTGTCCACACCCAGCTTGGACGAGGGGCCCGCATTCACAACCTGCAGAAACATTTTCTTGAACGTTTTTTCCCTTTTTTTCCAAGGCACTTTTTGTCTGTCTGGAGCTGCAGAAAAGAAGTATCTGAGTGTTTGTGACAACAAGGCTGTCAGCAGAGGTGCAGCTTGTGGTGCAGGGTTTATGCAGGGACACTGAGAGACCATGTGCATGCAGCCTGTTCAGCAGAGCTGATGGGTATTGCCTGGTGAACTCTGCGCACAGGCAGTTGCATTGACTGACTGACTGACTGACTGACTGACTGACTGACTGACTGACTGACTGACGGACTGACTGACTGGCTGACTGACTGACTGACTGACTGACTTACTGACTGACTGAAAAATTGCATGAAGGGATGGACGGATAGATGGATGGCCGGACGTATGGGTGGTCGGACAGATGTATGGATGCACAGATAAGTCGACAAATGGACCAACTGATTGACCCACCCATGCACGGCGAGTCACAGCTTGCCATGCCCAAATAGATGCTGCTGCTGCTGCTTAGGGTGACGCTACACAGCCAAGACAATTTCTGAGAAGCCAAGACATTCCCAAAGCAGCCAAGTCAAACCCTAAAAGAGAAACAAACTCAGTTTTGAGAGGTAATTGTTGATAAGCAAGCTGCGATCCTGTTTTTGCTAATTGAAGCGGAATTCCATCCATTTAGTACAAAATTTGTCCAGTCACCCAAAACATTCCCGGAACAGCCAGCACAGCAGGATAGTCCCGAAATAGTCAGGACGCACCTTTCCAGTGTAGTTGCCGCTACCCAGAGCTGCCAGGTGATTGGGCCGGCACTGCTCCAGCCCTGTGTTGCCCAAATTCAGGGCCCTCAGCTTTGATGCAACAGCACTGCCCAAGTCTGGCAGAGTGCCTGAAAGACCCTGCATGCAAACATTGAGGCTACATTCTGTGTCACAGCTGAGTTTGTTTTCCAGAAACCAAGTGGTCCTTTGTCAGCGCTGGTGATGTAAGGTCACCAGGGCTGACATTATATCTGTAAGATTTGCAACATTGTCCTGCCGTCAAATCATAAGACTTCAACCTGACAAAACGGCATCAAATATCACCCTAAGTCCACAAAATGCATCACGGGAAGCGCGACATGACAATTATGGCATAAGGGAGGACATGATATGAGAGACCATATGTGTCCAGACACAAGGATGTTTTGAGTTGTTCGTGTGATTGTGCAGGGGCGCTTCCAAACAGCCCTGGCGTTTGTCACAGCTGTGAAGCTGTCATTGCGGTTACCGACACACTTGAAGCTCACAAGTCCAATCTTACCACGAGCTGAATCAGCTCAGCTGATGTGATGAGGAGCAAAGACATTATGGCAAAAGATTAGACAGGTGAATGTTGGCATGCATTGAAAGTGGAAACTGAAAACCAGCATCCACAGTCATAGCAGGAGCCTCCTCAGAGGACACCCCAGCAACTGAAGGCATGCAAGGACAGCCTGGACACATGCAGGTGAAGGGCAGACGATGTGAAAGGCAGGTGAAGGGCAGGTGAAGGGCATGTGACAGGCAGGTGAAGGGCAGGTGAAGGGCATGTAATGGACAGGTGAATGGCGTGTGAGGGGCGGGTGAAGGGCAGGTGATGGGCAGGTGAAGGGCAAGTGAATGGCAGGTGATGGGCAGGTGAAGGGCAGGTGAAGGGCAGGTGACGGGCAGGTGAAGGGCCGGTGAAGGGCAGGTAAACGGCAAGTGAAGGGCAGAATGCCAACACCAAGGCTGGGAGAACAGCTGTCTGAAGAGCAACATGCTCTTTGAAAACCATGTGAGAACAGCGTCTGGGACTGACAGCCAACACCTAGATCGTAAACTCACATCGGCCTTGCACCCTAACAAACATGTATGACACATTTGCCGTGGCAGTCCTGCAGAACAGCTTTGAGGAACTTACGGTATTCCCATCGACAAGGAAGACCTGAAGATCGTCCAAAGGCTCAAAAAAGGCTGCTGGTATGCTCCCAGTCAAATTCACGTCTGCAGGTGCAATTTGTCTGGTCAGCAGATCACCAACTAGCTGAGCTTTGCCAGCAGACATGCAAACTCATACAAAAGCCAATCCCCCTCATGAGGTAGGGCCTTGGCCTTGGCAGCAATGTACATTTGTGCTGGCAACCATTGGGGTATGCCTTGTACCATAGGCAATCGCAGCTGAATGACACTTCACATGCAAACGCATCATGACAAAGCCATGCACGCTGCAAACATGCCTACTGCTTCAGGTGTCATGCTGTTACAGCATGTCCACTAATGTAGTAGACATGCTGTAGTGGACATGATGTAGTGTACAAGCTGCAGGAGACACTCTCTGATGGACATGCTGTGTTCAAGCAGCATGACTATCACAGAGTGCCTGGAATGAAAACAAGAGCAGGTTGTGCGCAAGGCTCTGCAGTACAGAGAGCTGTGTGAGACACTGGATTGAATGAGCTATTGGCAGGTGAGAAGGCGCTACAAAAAAGCAGCGTTTGCAATTTTGCCCAAAAACAAGAGCGCCAATCACAATCAAAGAAACGGCACAGAGGGCAGCCTACCTGACAAAGTCAGCTGTGCAATCGATTGTGGACCCGCAACGCATTGCTGCTGCAGCTCGCTGCCCTAGCACAGGGCAAAGTATCAATTGGACAAAGATTTGTTCAGACCATTGGACTGAAGCAGCAAAGCCTAGCAGTCAGGGAAGACGTAGCATGTGCAGCACAGCACAGCACAGCACAGCACAGCACAGCACAGCACAGCGCAGCGCAGCGCAGCACAGCACAAGTCCTGCCATGTGAAAGTAAGCAGAAGTCAGATGATTGTTTCACGCATGTGTCGACACCATCACTACAGTGCTGCAGTCAACGCTGTGGTGTTAACTGGTTGCTGTCAGTTTGCACCTGTTTGCAACCTCGGGCAATTGCAACTTTATGCAGGCTGCCAAGTTGTTGCTGTCAAGCACAAAGGGTGAGTTGCAACTTGATGGCTGTACCGTTTGGCAGCACGTCACGCCGCTCCAGTAACAGTATGATACATTGCTGCCCCAGCTGTACTTCAGCCACTGTTGCCCAAGACTCAGGTACTGCTGCAGTGCACAGTTTGCAGAAAGAGAGGCAAGGCTGGCTGCATCACTGACGAGTTCAACTGGCAGGGCGCTGACATCAAGGGTGCCACTTGTCAGACCGTTTCCTGCTTCAATCACGCCCTCCACAATCTGAGGAAATATGACGTGATCAGGATCGTCTGCGGGCTGGTTGGCCCAGTACTGGCCCCCTGTGCTGTCGTAGAAATCAATCAAAGCTGCACGCTGGTCTGCGACGTCCAAGTTCAAGTAGTACAACGCTGAATCAGCCAGCAAATTTGTGCACTCTTGAAGCCCTGGGGCAGCCTCTGCAGCCACACAAGACGATGACTTCACATAAACGTGCGCGGAAAATGCAAGGTGTTTGCTAACTCTCACCAGAAGTTCCACAGATGCACAACCCCAGCAGCAACACAGCTAGCACAAACTGGCAAGACATGCTCAGCGGAACCTTGCTCCGCGGAGCCGGGCAGGGCCCGATTGAAATCTTGTCATGGCTTGTGCATACGCCTCAACCTTTTCCCAAAGAGTCTCCAACGGCATCTAGTGTGACGCCAGTCACCAATACGATAAAAGTCCTGCACAGTCGTACAGACTTGTTAGAATCTCGGACCGAGAACATCACTGATATTTGTGTCCCAAGATCTGTCCCAAGATGCAGGATCCCGGATATTCAAAACTTTCTTATGTACAGGCCTGGTACCCTAGGGTGTTCAATTATATTAATCAATCAGAACAATCAGTTATATCGGATTGCGCATCTGAGGGAGGGGAAACAACGATGGCCATGAGAAGGGCAAATTGCCCAAAACTCCAAAGAAGCAGGCATGGGGTTGCGTTTCATTTATATTACATCTATGGGGTTGCCTTTTATCTATGTACGTTGTCATGTACGTTGTCATGTACGTAATGACAATTGAGCAGTCAGATGGATAGCTATGCAGTCTGGTCAATTTCAACCTGCGCATTGACTTGAGAGTATCTGTATGGAACCCCGAAATGCTGACATATACACACAAACATCTGGCAGTGGTTGGGAAGTAACGGTCCTTCTACGATCTCCACAGATCTGCGCATACCCTCATACTGTACAGGAGACAGTTTGCCATGGCCATGGATACTGTTGCCAGCATGCTGATACATCTCACTGATATCCTGCTCCAGACTATGAGGTTTCGTGCTTTTCCTCTTGAGTTTGTCGTTCGCCCTCAGAAGACAAGCCACCAGTGATTCTTTACCAGACTCTTGAAGGATCTGCGCCCAGATCTCTTGGCGGCTTGGGTCTTTCTCAAAGATGTGACTAACGCGACACTCGTCTTCTAGGTACTCTAGGACTCCTCTGACATTCAATAGACCGCGAGTAAACAAGAGTTGCCCTGTCCTCTCTTTCAGCATGTTCTCAAGTCTTTCGTTCTGCCGTTGACAGCGCTCCTCTTGCAGCTGGAACGCATCTTCACATATGGACCGCAACAAGGCTTTGTTTGTCCGTTGAGACAGAGCGGTTTCCAAAGATAGCGGTAGCGCAGAACATCTTCCAAGTCTTATGCGTCTTGAGGGCGGAAAGCAAGCGTTCCTGACGCAAGATGTCTGCATGACTGCGGATGGTCTGACAATCTCTCTCTATTGTCACTCTCGTGGCATAAAATTCACGTTGACTTTTGCAGTCCCTGCATAACTCATAGCTTGTTCACACCCTAGTTGAAACATGACACTCGATATACACTAGGTGAAGCCTTCAGGCAGATTTCGTGCACCATGGGCCATGTGAACAGCCCATTGGGTGCGCCCAAATTGGACATGACACTTGACCTCATGATTTGATCAAAGCTTGATAACGAGGGAACATTTGCTTGTTGCACAATGTCAAACATACTGTATGGCACAGTGTGATGCTTGAATACAGATCATTTTAGGAACATCAGCAGCTTCATTGACAGCAACAGCA
>JAABUP010004550.1_pt1 | contig 22432 bp, 2 predicted proteins | sample 5559201 | NCBI WGS metagenome assembly JAABUP01 (sample SAMN10711887, study PRJNA513373) | rock metagenome | isolation source: Antarctica rocks | place: Antarctica | reverse complement strand
GACTCCTATAGGTAGTCCTATACTATCCGTAATACTATTTAGAGGAGGTACTATATCTAGGGTTATAGTTCCTCGAATTTTAGTTCTAATACTACCTATATACCCTTACCTACTCTTTACTTTAGGCTATCTATATACCTTCGCCTTACTAAACGTTCTAGGGGGCTATTACTTACTACTTCCCCTCTACTCGCTATACTTATCGCGTTTTTACGCGTAACTTCGCGTTTTTTACTATATCTCTCTCCTCTACTACTACTACTACTACCCTCGCTATTAGTACGGTAGCCTACTCTCTATTAGGCGCTACCTCTCGGTATACTTAGTACGCTAATAGCGTATCTACGCTCTCGCGCCTATTCGCTAGTCTCTACTCGACTTATTATATTAAAAGGCCCGGTTTTCTACTATTAAAGGTTGGAACCGTACCTTTAGTAAGCGTAAGTCTCGTTTATTCTACGATTATATAGGCTTAAGTTATCTAGGAGCCGAATAACTTCGGTAGCTCTAGTATAAGCGTTCTTAGCTACCTCCGCTATTGCGCGTAACTAATTTCTATAGTCTCTATCCACCCGTATATACCTATACGACTAGCCTAATCTAGGACGAATATATAAGTAGATATAATAATCCTATTAAGCTTACGCTTTAGGAGAGCCTACGTATCGATCCTTTACTCTCTAAACCTAATCTCGTAGTATCCGTAGGGATAGGTACTAGTACTAAAACGAAGTCGCCGAGAGCTACTTCTTTCCGCTACGTTCTATTCGACGGCTTTATTCCTCGGCCATAGCGGGCCTATATATTATCGTTCGACGGCGAAAGTAACTTTAGAGACGTTATAAATAGCTTAGACCGCGAAAACCGTAAAGACTATAAGCGTCTTAACGTTATTTTACCGAGGAACGAGCCGGCGATAGATAATACTAGCCGGATAGACGAGTTACGTTAACTTATCTATCTAAATCTACGGATAATCTAAGAGTGCGAGGAGACGATATATACTTTACTTATAGTATTTTTCTACTTTAAACTAAGCTATATCCCGAGCCTACTACTAGAACACCGGATCCGCTACCTCGGGACGATATAATACCGTCTTCTAGGTGAAGTTATAGTAGAATTACTCGAGCGAATCTATCCTTCTCGCCTATTATTCGTAACGTATAATAGGGCCTTAGGATATTACTTCGGTAAACGCGACCTTTACCCGTCCTACCGACGATACCGGAAATCTATAAAGTTTACCGTTCGGGATCTAGGTTAGCCGACTAATATATATATAACGAGTATAAGAAGGCCTCGACGGAAGATTAGCGCTTTTCCGTAGATAATATAGTAGTTTATCGACTAGTAATATCTTAACGCTCCGTTTAGTACGGCGTATTATAGAAGTCTAAATCGCTTATATAAGTCGTATATAGCTACCGCGGACTATAAGCTAAAAAGGTAGGCCTCTAATAAGGAAGGCTAATATATTTCGGTTAAGAAGCCTCGACTATACTAGTAATCGGTACCGCTATATCGTAAGAAGCGAAGATATATAAATAATACTAATAACGATATAAGTAGGTCTAAACCCTAAGGTACCTTAATATAATTATTTTAATACGTAATTTTCCTAACTAAAACCTAGTATAATTATTATTATACTTCGCCTTACTTCTCTAAGGTAGATAGGATATTACCGTAGTAGCTATTATATAAGAGTTCGTCCTATTTATCCTTAGCGTAAGCGACGAGCTTCGATATTTTTTTAAGGCTATAGCGACTACGAATAAAGTTTCTACGCGTAGTAAGTCGATTTATATATAACGAGCGACGTAGAGGAAAAGCCTTTTCGACTTTACTTAATAGCGTTATTAACTATTAAGTATCTTAGTAGACGAGAAAGAAAGCTATTAGTCGTTTTCTAAAACTAAGTATAAATAATATAACGCTACTAACTATACTACCGTTTAACGGGAAAAAGAGAGAATTTAATTAAGGGATTTCTTTTTACTAATAATTAGAGTTAGTTAATATTAGGGGAGCCGAAATTAGAGCACGAGAGCTAGGCCTCGCGGTGGCGCTAGTAATAGCGCAGCTCTAATTAGGACTTTAAGGTATAGATAGTCGAGTAGTTATAGCCTAAAAGCTCGTAAGTAAAGATATACTCTAGTCCTAATAAAGTTAAGAATACTTAGCTACGCCCTATTTCTCTTATATCTACGAAAGCGGATACTATTTTTCGGTCTAGTTATTAGTATCCCTACGGAGAGATAACTATAGCGTCTATAATACCTAATTACGGCTCTAATTAGGCGGAGCATTCGAAAATATAGGCCTAGTACTCTCTTAAAACCGCTTCTCCCCCCTCTTCTACCTTCTCCTACCGTATAATAAGCTATCCCACCTTTACCTATTAACTATTTTAGCGACCTTATCTAATATACCGTATCGAATATACTCCTCCTCTCTATCTTAAGAATATAAACGCTCCTTTAATTATATCTCGACCCGAAACCTATTAATAAATTCGCCGTATAGGCTAGAAGACTAGCGAAAGTATACTTTAGCTCTCTTAATGCCGTTTAGCGTATCTACTTTATTTTAAGACCTAACGAGCGAATTAAACGATAGGTACTCTAGTAAACCGAGACGTACTTCGAGGCTTTCGACGAGCGAGGAGATAACTATATTAGAAAAGATATAGGGATCCCTATTCGATAAAGATAGTTAACCTATAACTAGGCTTAGCTAGCTCTTACGAGGATTAGTAATATATATTATACGTCTAGGTTCTTAAGGGCTATATTAGTAAGCTATAGCTAACGATATACTATAGATCGAAGACTACGAACCCCGTTATAGCATTATTATTACACCGGTAAAGATAGTAAGATACTATAAAATTATTAAGCTAAAAAACGAAATATATCCCTAGTTAAGTACGTCTCTATATAACGTAAAATATACTATACCGCTAATATAATGCCTAGCTATTTTCGATACGTACTCGTTAATTTCCCGAATATATAGAGACCTTAAATATTAGTACTACCTCGTCTAAGAACGAAACGGTTAGAGACTAAATATTCTAGGCCTTACCCCGGTCGGCTTCGAGAGATAGATAACGCTACTCGTTAAAGCGTATCCCGAGGAAGAGTATAAAAGGCTCTAAAAAGCTATTCTAGATATACCGATTAGTAATCTAGATAAAAAAGAAAGATTTCTAAAGGATATCTCTCGGCGACTATTCCCCTAAGATAAAGAGCGTAGAATTCGTAAATACGTCGAATAGGCTATCGTAAAGTACGTAGATATTTAACTCTCTAGGAGCTTAAACCGAAAAGGGCCCTAAAGTTATCGTAACACCTTATTCTATATATCTAGCACCGGGAAATAGATATATAAACTATAGAACTATAGTTACGTTAGCTTCGTCCTACCTATAGACGCCCGGTCCGATACCCCTTAATACTTCGAAGGCCCTACGTATAAGCGTACCGAGAAGGCGAGGAGGTAAATAGACGGGAATTTACTAATCTATAGGGAAAGACCGAGATAATACGGGTCTACTAGCTCGGACGATAAGCGGCCCCCTAAGAAAGCTTAATAGGTCTAGCTACGTAAATAATGAGGATAGTTATCGCATTAGCTAGGTATAGGCTTAGACCTTTAAAATCCTATATTACTCTTCGCTAATAATATATACCTTAGACGCCTTCTATATTTATATTTATACGTAATATATTCTCTTATCCGACTACCCTCCTCGAAATTTAGTACACTATATAATACTTAACTTATTTATATCTACGTATACTTCGCAAAGTTTAGCCCCGCTAATAATATATCGCGGATTTTTCGGTGTCCTTAATTCTTATAGAGCCTAGGGTTAAACTATAGTAGACGCCTACTCCTAATATACCCGGATAAATATAAAGTATTCGGGAATACTACCGGGGATAATACCGAATAAAAGTTAATAGTTAAATAATCGTACGCGCGGATGGAGACTACTAATTAGTAGCGGTATCGACCTCTCTACTTACTTCTAGCTCCTCGATTAATCCTAGCTCCCCCGCTCTACTTCTAGCTCCTCTACCTACTTCTAGATCCCCGGTCTATTTCTAACTCCTAAATCCTATTTTTAGCTCTCACTTCTAGTTCTTAGTTTAAAAATTTACTTATTACCTACCTAAATAGCTACTAGCTCCTGTAGTAGTATATAGCGTAAGAATATTTTATTACTTAGGCTATACTAGACTTCGATATAGGTATTAGTAGATAGTATATCTACGAGTCGTCTAATATAGAGTACGATAGAAGGTAAAGATTATTTAGGGATATATAGGTAAATAGAACGATAGCCACGTCGGATTGTATAATAAATTAGATAGTAAAGCTACTATTTCGGATTATAAGTCTCCTACTAAAGCTATCGCCCTAAACGAGAACGATACGCGGATTTTTAGGGCCCCTAATAGATCTTTAAGTACTAGTAATAAAGTTAAAGAGGTAGGGTCTCTTTAGTATTTAATTACCTTAAGATATTCGTTATTAGCCTAAAAGTAGAATAAGAGTATTACCGAGATTATAGAATTAAATAGCTTCCGTACTATACGGTAATATTTATATTAACCCTATTCGAGTTAGAGGTAGATCTCTATATTTAGGGTATCTTATTAGATTTCTAGAAAGTTTCGGTTATTAAGTTAAACCCTACTATTATATACGTAGTAATTCTAAGAAGGGCTATAGAAGGTCGATTAGTAGTTCTATCCCTATATACTAGCTATATAGGATAATTTTATAGAATAAAAATATTACGCTACGGATATACCTCTACTCCCTTCTTATAAATACTAATATAGGCTAAGAGCTCGCTCTAAAAGGAGTAAATCTATATCGAGACGTAAAATTATTTAGCTATCTATTACGATTCGGTATCGTCCCTAACGGTATCTTCGAACGGATTATCGTCTAGCTACTACTCTAGATTATCTTTAACCGTATATTCGGAGTAAAATATATCTAATAGAGAGTTTAGTTCTAGATAGAGTTAGTTAACTCTTTAACTATATACTTTACGTACCTAGCCTACTAAGTAACGGTATTCGATATAAAGGTTATAGAGAAAATCGATACGAGTATTCTCGGAAAAGCGTAAGCGTAATAGGGATTAGTACTCTTAATAGAAAATTAATACTACGATATAAAGTCCCTTAGGAAACTTTAACCCTTAGGAATAGAGAATATTAGTAGAGGCTTAAGGGCGCCGTTATTCTTAAGCTCTTCAAGGTATTAATCGAATTACGCTCGGATTATCTCTTGTATTATAAAGGTATTAGGTAAGAAATTAGCTCCGTTAGAGACTACGAACTATTAGCGGATACCGTATATTAATAACCCGATAAGAATACGTATACGGAAGATCTATTAATACTATTAGATAGATTAGTCTATCTTTTAAAATAGTTACTCTATCTTCGAGGATACGCTCTTACTAGGAGTAGATACTATACGAGAATAAGGATTAAGACGGATTAATCTAGACGCCTATATTATCTAGAAGACCTATATTTAGAGTTAAAGCTATAGAAACCTAATCCGCTACTTATTTCTATAAGTCCGATATAGTATAATCTACTAGTACGTCGTAATTATATCTACTATACTAAGGTAACCTACTACGCCTAAATCTTAGACTTAACGTAAGGAGAGGACCGAGACCCGCGATAGAATATAGAAAGACGAACCGTCCCCGAAGAAAATAGTAGGCTACTTAGAATAAGGAAATCTCAAAAGAAAAGGAGCTCCGCGTCTAAAATTAGGCGAAGCGGTATAAACGTCTTAACGAACTATCTACCTTAAACCCGGAAGTCTTAAAATAATTAGATATAAAAGAATATATACTAGAGGTGTAGGGAATATTATTAGGAAAGCTCGCTACCGAAGAGAATCGCCTAAAGGGACTAATAGAGGACTTAGGCCCGCCGATCGTAAACTTCGACGAACGAGTTTAAGAGGTAGAAGAAGTAATATAATCTATATAGTATTAAGTGCCTTAATTAGGGTTCGAACTCGGGGAATATAAAATAAGAAGACTAGAGTTTTAGATATAGCGGTAATCGTCCTAAATAAATAGTTCAAATATTAGCGTAAGATATTACGAGACCGTAAGAATTACGTCGTCTTAGCCGGACGAGCTATCCGAATCTAGTATTTAGAGCGGTAGGTTTAAACCGCTTAACGTGTTACCGTACCTAGATAGTAACTATAGAGCCATTCCTTAGGTCTATACTATATATAGACTTACCGACGTATATATAGTTAGTTAGATAAAAGTGTATATTAATAGTAGTAATATTAGTTAAAAATTAAATTACGGTAAAGGACCTAAAGGTATATAAACGGGGTTTATAGAGTTTATTTCTTTCGTACCTAATCTTCTGTAAAGATATTATCGTTAGTAACTCTTTTTCTAGTATTATCCTTAAAAGATCTAGCGTTATTACCTAATTAGGAAGTAGATACGGCGAGCTACTAGGATATATAAATTCTTCCTATTAGAAATAGAAGAATAACGTACGTGCTATTTACTATAGTAGCTTTAAAGTATTCCGAGGGGTATAATAATTAAAGAGCCGTATCGAATAGATATCGTCCCTCCCTTACGTATTTTTCTACCGTAAGCTCTACCGAAGATAAAAGAGATAGATCGAAAAAGTATTCTTCTATTATAATTTAATCGTCTCCGTCGCGAAAGATAAATTTAAACCGTTCTTAAAGGGTTTTATACTTTTCTATAGCTTCTATAGGCGCTAAAGTAATTAGCCGAAGAGGAGATTCCTTAAATAGAAGCCTTTCTTTAAGGGGGCCCTCTTCGGGCGAGATCTCGTCTAAATAAAAACTTAATAAAATTATAGAAGGCGCTACCGAACCCTATTCTCTCTCGCCGTTATACGTTACTAACTCTTCGACGTCGTCTATCGGTTAAGGTTCCTAATTTCCCTAAATACTCTATAAACGAGGCGGACTTTTAAATAGATAGCTCGTATCTCCTAGCTACTCCGTATAATCTTACTATTCGCTTATATCTCGATCCTCTCGTATTTCCTCCGCATTTAGTTACTCTTAAGGTACGTATATTTAATCTATACCTTCTCGTAAGGGGTCTCGTTCTTACTCTTAATTACCGTTTTCTCTATTCTAATTATTTAATTTAGGTTCCGAATAGGGTACCCGTCTACTAAAGTAAGCTAGATAAACGGACCTTCTTACGAAAACGGGGTAGATACTACTCCCTTAGCTTTTATTAGTATTATATATATTATCGAGGAAAAGAAAGTCCTTACTCTACTTAATTACTAGGTCGAAGGGATATATATATCTTCTCTCCTAGTACTCTCTAGGTCCGTCGACGACGTATATAGGCTTCGATTACCCGGACGGTAACGGTCCGTCTATATAACTAGAGTATTTCGCCTTTAAATCGCTAATCTTCTCCGACTTACACCCTAGCCGCTCCGCTAAGTCGGCTAGTCTATATAGTACGGATCTATTAAGATCCGTCGTCGTCCGGATCTTTCTCTTACTAGGTTTAGGCTCTAACTTTATAGAGCCTAGTAATAACTTACGAAGGTATCGTATAATATAGAGAAATAGTTATCGGTAGTATAGAGCTACGCGGTTTTAAGTAGTACTAGATCTAAAAGTAAAGGCCGATTCCGCTTCCTAGATAATATATTTACCTTTCTTCTAATTTATTTCGGAGAAGCTCCGCGCTATCGCCGTATATAGAGTTCTCCTAGGAGGTACCTTTACTAATCTCTTTACCTAATAGGCGTAGGCTTAGATATACTTAAAGTCTTCGAAGAAAGTCTAAAGAGTAGGGATAAGACCCTACTACGCCTATAGCTTCGCCTAGATCTCTATACGACGGTCTAAGTTAAATACGCTAAATATCTCCCCTTTTCTTAATTAACGATATAAAGTTATACTATTAGATATCGACGTGCCCGGTGCTTTAAGTTCTAGCGCCTTTACCGTAATATAGTCTACCTTCCTTTGGAATAGGTGAAACGACTTAATTTGGTTCTATAGGAGACGTGTCATATTTATGCTACGTGCCAAGCATATAGGGCTGAGGCTGATTTCCAACACTCCCCTATTAGCAAAAGAGCTGAATATGCTAGCCCAAATGGCCTAAATAACCTGAAACCGTAGCTTCTTGATGGTGTAGCTCCTTATGGAATGGCTACCCTTCTTAACTAAAAGTCTTCTTAACTGAACGTCCTACTTTGAAGCCTTATTAAACCCGTAAAACCCCTCCGCACGAATCGCTCGTTATGGGTGAAAATCGGGAAGAGTGCTAGGACGTGATTGAATGTCTTCGTTTAAGACTTCTTGACGTGGCTTGCTATATAGACGAGTGTGGTATCGAAGTCTAAATAACTGCTCCGTAGAGACCCTATTTAGGGGCGATTATAATGGCGTCCTACTCTATAAAGAGACCCTTATAGGTAATCTATCTTAGTATCCTACTCCGTAGAGACCCTTCCTAGGGTGACCCTAATCCTAATCCTTTTCTTCCTAAAAACTAACTTAAATATATCTTCTTTCCAGCCACCCTAATGTGATGAGAGACCTCTTATCTCCACCGGTGCGCTTCCGCTTTCCTCTCCTATCTCCTAGCTCTTATAGCACTACTAGCCCCTATCTAGGCCCGCCTCGTATCGATCGCCGGTGGATATCCGTAGCCGACTGTGTTTCTGGTCGACGTGGTCGAAAATCTCGTAGGAGGGAGGTAAATTTGCGTGTAAAGTCGCGTGTTAAGGGAAGAATTACAGCGGTATTCTCCCTTATAGAGCCCTTCTTAGGTAAGAATACGACGTGATATAGAACGATATTACGAAGGAAGCCGTCTCCGGGCGCAATAGATACGTTAAACCCGGGCTCATAACCTATTAGAATTCGGTGAAACGACTTGATTTGGTTCTATAGGAGACGTGTCATATTTATGCTACATGCCAAGCATATAGGGCTGAGGCTGATTTCCAACACTCCCCTATTAGCAAAAGAGCTGAATATGCTAGCCTGAAACCGTAGCTTCTTGATGGTGTAGCTCCTTATAGAATGGCTACCCTTGGTGTTGCTCCCCTAGGGTCGTATTGCTCCCCTGAAACCGTGTTCCTTCTCGGAATATCCTGCTTTAAAGCCTCGTCAAACCCGTAAAACCTCCTAATTTGCTCGTGATTCGCTGGTGGAGGTGAAAATCGGGAAGAGTGCTGGGACGTGATTCTCTAGTAGAGGTGAAAATCGGGAAGAGTGCTAGTGGACGTGATGAATGTCTTCGGTTTAAGACTTCTTTAACATGCCTACGTTTCGTAGGCAAAAGGACTTGCTATAAGATAGTCGAGATAGAACTTCTTACTCCGTCGACGTGGCGTATCGCTCGAATCGTCGTGACATATCTAGCTACCTTAATGTGGTGAAAGACCTCCTTCCACCGGTTGCGCTTCCGCTTCTCTCCCCTAATTCCTAGCTCTTATAGCCCCACTAGCCTCTCTAGGCCTTCCTCGTTTCTCTCGCCGGTGCGCTTTCGTCATCGACTGCGTTTCTGGTTATCGTGGTCGAATATCTCGTAGGAGGGAGGAATTTGCGTATAGCGTGTCGAGAGGAGAACTATAGCGGTATTCTCTCCCTTATAAAGCCCTTCTTAGGTAAGAATACGACGTGATATAGAATAATATCACGAAGGAAGCCGTCTCCGGGCGCAATAGATACGTCGAACCCGGGCTTATAACCCTTTGGAATAGGTGAAACGACTTAGTTTAGTTCTATGGGAGACGTGTTATATTTATGCTACGTGCCAAGCATATAGGGCTGAGGCTGATTTCCAACACCTTCTATATATCGTACTTATCGTATCGAACTAAGCCGGTCTAGAATCTCCTAATATAGTTAAGGTAATAAAATATCTCCTACGGCTTAATAATCTAGTAAGCTTATAATATATAAGAAGGGCTAGCCTACTTTATTATATTTCGAACCGATTATAGCCTTCGTTACGGCCAGCCGTATTCCGTCCGGCTATAGACCCGGGAAAGGTAATAGAGTATCGAAAGCCGCTGCGTAGTCTTCTCTTCGTAATAGCCTCCTTAACTCCTATTACTTATTCTTCGTTAGATATACCTACTATCGAGCCGCTATAAGCGGGTTAAGGTAATATTAACGGATCTTACGGTATACTTTACCGTCGGTAGGTTTCTTCTCGTAAGATAGTTACTCGGTTAAGTAGGTCCTTAGATCGTCGCTTAAATCTAGAGATGTAAGTAAGAGATATTCTACTTAATTACGGATTAGTCGATTATACCGGCTAGGTATAGATCTACGGTCTACTAAAGCTAGGGAGGGGTTATCTCCCTCCCCGCTTAAACCCGATACCGACCGTAGAGATATTTAAGCCGAAATTCCGAGGGAAGTTATAGTTTAGGCCGTTCGGTCTACGCGTTATCGAGTAAAATAGTAGAAGAGAACCCAATAGAGTAAGTAGTAAGGTCTAATTATTCGCGGTCGATTACGGCCGTTATATAATACCGGCTATCTTACTAAAAGTAACCTCCCCCTTCGAAAATTAATAATAAATTCTTTACGTTAGATCTATTAGGCACGTCGGGTTCGCTCTTCGAGAAATTAAAATGCTCGAGCCTAATTCGTACCGAGCCTTTATACTTCGTCTACTTCTCTCGCTCTAGGCTTTCTTCCTAAGCTTATACTCGGGTACGTTATATTACGAGAGTATTATTTAATAGCTAGTATTACTACCTCCGTCTATAGGAGGGAAGCTTTAGTATTAAGGGGTTATTAATAAGACTTTATAACTAGGCCTAAGGAGGATCGAACTAGCTAGGAACTAGGGTAGCTAATACCTCTTAAGAGATAGGTACACCGCCGTAATTAACGACCTAAGACGCTAGAAGTAGATGCTATCTTAATTACTAAATAGCTCTATACTACCCTATAAATAGAATAGTATATCTATCGATCTTCCGCCGTATTCTAAATAATTCCCCTATACCCTTCCCTACGTACTTTCCGTCCCTATACTTTACGGCCTTCCTATTTATTCTTCGTCGGTTACTAACGATACTCCGTTACGCGATATCTAGAATAGCTTCTTACTCCGCTAAGCGGTATATATTAATTAATTTAAAATATCTTTAAGCCTATCTACTCGTTTCGAGTAATATACTATTAGCTAGTAGTAATCCCTTACTATCTAGAAATACCTAAGACTCGTCGAATACTTATAACGATACCGCTACTAAATTAAAAAGGAATAGAATATACCCCGATAAAGAAGGCGATAGACGTACCGCTAGTTCTACGGACCGAAAACGTATATCTTCTAAAAGGCCTAGCGTTAAATAGGATACTAGAAAAGCGGAGTTATCTCCGCCGAGCGGTCTTTATCCTTCTAGTTAACCTACCCCTACCGATAGGACGTCTAGAAAAGACGGCGCTATTAGGAAGTTAAACGGAAAGGTATCTTTTAAGGTAAAGGAAGAATCCCCTTAGTAGTCGTACGACGAAGGCTATAACCTTAGGGTTAGTAGACTTATTACCGTAGCGAAGAAGAAACGTCCGGATTTTAAAGTAGTAAAAGGCCGTCTAGCTTCGGAAGTAGTCGCGGTAAGAAAGCTCTTAAGCTTAAGTAGGAATATTAGTCTCTCTATACTTCTTCTATGCTGCGTAATAAGGCCGGGTAACCCGGTTTAGGGTAGGGTGGGTTAGGTTAAAATAGGACTTAGGGCCGGGTTGGGGTCGGGTTATTAAAATCAGATGAAAACCCGACCTAACCTACCTAAAAAGGGGTTATCTATAGGCTAACCCATATTTAGTTAGGTTAATAGATTAATGGATTAATGGATTAATAGATTAATGGATTAATAGATTAATAGATTAATAGATTAATAGATTAATGGTTTATAAGGTGGTTTATAAGGTGTTAATTAATAGAGTAGTAGATTAATGAGGTAGTTAATAGGGTGGTTCATGAGGTAGTTAATAAGGTGGTTAATAAGGTGGTTAATTAGTTAATTAATGAGGTGGTTTATAAGGTGGATGACGAGGTGGTTAATAAGATAGTTAACGAGGTGGTTTATAAGGTAGTTAATAAGATAGTTAATAAGGTAGTTAATTAACGAGGTAGTTGACGAGGTGTTTAATTAATGAGGTGGTTTATGAGGTGGTTAATGGGGTAGTTCATAAGGTGGTTAACGAGGTGGTTAATAAGGTAGTTAATTAACGAGGTGGTTAACGAGGTGTTTAATTAATAAGGTGGTTTATAAGGTAGTTAACGAGGTGGTTAATAAGGTAGTTTATAAGGTAGTTAATAGGGTAGTTTATAAGGTTTGTTAACGAGGTAGTTAATAAGGTAGTTATTACAATAATTATTACAATATCTACCCTATATTAATTAGCTAACGAAGACTCGGGTTAATATAGGTTCACCCATAGGTAACCCGTAGTATAACCCGACCCACCTAGGGCTAAGACATAGGTTACCCACCCTGTATTGGGTCGGGTAATAAAATAGCTAAAACCTACCTAACCCGACCTATTACGTAGTATAACTCCTTCGGATCTAAGGAGAGTATTTCGTTAGATATACGGATACTTACGAATTCAGAGCCGAACTTTACGTTATTCTTAAATATATACTAATTTCCTTAGTCTAAGTCGTCGCGGCCCCCGTTTACCCGAAAGAGGCTTACGTAGTAGTAATAGTCGGTTAGGTAGGTTTTTAGCCTATTTTACCTAAACGCCGGTATTAACGAGTTTAGGTGCTAAGCGGTATTAAGTTCCTCGAGTCTAAGGACCTAGTTTATAGTAATATTACCTACTTATCTATCCTCTTAAACGATAACGGTAAGGTTAAAGTTAGTATATAGGAGCGCTATACGGTTATTTCGAAAGAAACTAAAAAGGGGTATCCGGACGTCTAGGCTATCGAAGATATTATAATATAATTATTAGAAAAGCGTAAGGGGGCCGAAGCGAGCGATCTACGTCGTTAGTCTTCTATAGCTAAAGAGTTCTTATCGAAGATTACGTCTACTTCCATAGAAGAGCTTTTATAGGTTAGTAAATTTAGCCCTCTCTAGATAATAATAACCCTAACTTTTAAAGTATACTTTTCTCTATAATTAGAAGAAGGATAATCTCGGCTTATTAGTATTAATTACCTAAGTCTTATCGCGTAGATTTTATACGATAGAGTAGTAAGCCGTAATATTTCTACTTCTAGTATAGTTTATTAACTTCCTATACGACTCTATACTTTATATCCTATCTTCGATTTATTAGGCTACTTTACGTATAGGCATTAGTTATAGGCCGAAATATCGCTAAATCTATAGCGTAAATAAGCTATTATCCTAAATATAGCCTAGAGTCTATCTTTCCGGAAGTTGTAGTAGTAATTATAGATACTATAGTACTCTATTCCGCAGTTAGCTCTAGATACTCTATAGTTAATTCTAGATACCGTAGAGCTATTTCCTAACCCCGCTCCCTCTTCCTAGCTAAATTTAGACCTAGGTTCGCCGCTATATCTAATATCTCCTAGTGCCCTTTAGTATATAGTTAACCCTCGTTACTTTATCTCTTCCTTATATTCTTCGCGCCAACTTTCCTTATACGTTCTTATTATATTACCGGTTTATTATAGAAATTACTTAAATCTATACTATCGTCGTAGGCGGCGTCTTCCTCCTTTTAATATTTATAAAAAGTTTTCTATTTATCTAGTAAGTTCTCTAATCGCTTAATATTACTATATCTAGGTATCTTACCTATCTATTAGTCGTGCGACGTTACCGTCTTGTAGGGCCGTAGAGTCCCGCTAACGTTCTACTTTAGCTCTTATATATCTTACTTAACGTCTTCTACATTACCTTTCGCGTAACTTCCTTCGACGAAGCGAGAGATAGGGTAGGAACTCTTTCGATAATTAATATAGCGCCGCTTTTCTTTAGTCTTTACCTAAGCTTCTTAGCCGATTTATTAGGTCTATTACTATCTAACTACCGACGAATCTATCGCTCCGCGGGGATAATATCTTTCGCACTCGTCGCGCTATATATATTCGTCGCTATCTATTATAATCCTACGTATTCTTTACGCGTTCCCGAGAACCTTTATTTACTTATCGTAAGTTATATAGTTACTTCCGCCGACACTTCACTTATAGACTAATAGGGTATATCTACTCTTAGCTTCTTAATAGTACTCTTATTACGCTTTATTTATAAGCTTTCGTACGAATTCTTCCTCGGTAGCTACTAGGCGTTAGCGTTCCTAATTAGGTACGTGCTCTAGCGCTATCTAAGTTCTAAATTATTCGTTAACTAGGTCTATCTCTATATTTCGGCTAGGATCTTCGGCTTTATATCCGTAATTTAGCTCTTTACTAACTTCTATCGGAATAGCGTATTTCGGGGACGCCTCCTACGAGTAGTAGTTACTAAGGCTAGCGGCGGCTTTAAAATAAGCCTTACCGTCTATAGTAAATTAAAGATTAACCTAGAATAGTATATTAAATTATAGATACTATCGGTTAGTTTTTAGTCCTTCCTAGAAAGTTATCCGTTTATAGTAGCGTCTTACGAGGAAGGCGAGTAGACGAATTTAGACTTACTAGTCGACCCCTAGAAAGGGTTTACCTCTAAACTTTAGCGGCTAGCTAGATACGAAAGCGGATCTAATTAGAGCGATTTCTATATAGTATTATTTACTAGTCCGTATAGGGCTAGCGCTCCTCTAGGGGAATATAAAAGGGTTCTTATAGTCGCTTCGGGATTTAGAATAGTCGCCTAGTTACTATATCTACGATAACTAATCCGAGGCTATAACGACTTTACCACCCGTATACGGCGAATTCGCTTAGTCTAGTAATTAGCAAATATCGGTAAGTACGTAGGTCGTTATTAGTAAATTAGCCGCTAACGATAGTAAAGGATAGGGTACCGGCGTAAGAGATTTTAAATTAAGCCTTAAAGGACGATATACTAGATAACAGCTACGTACGTAAAATATAAATTTTATCCCGAGATTAGTATTATTAACCGGTCTAGGTTTTACGCATTTCTATCTACTTCCCGTCCGGACGTATTAAGTATAGCTTCTTAAACGAGGGCTAACACCGGCGGGTCTCTACTTATAAGGGGACGATAAATCTAGATAATATATTACGAGGGGAAGTATTAAGAGAATATAAATCGAATAAGTTAGATACGATAATTATAACGATAGAAAAAGGAAGAGAAGATCGGGATAGAGATACGCTCGTAGACGGAGTTCCTAGGCCTAGAGATATAAAGCTAGTATCCGTAAAAAAAATACTAAGCGGGCTAAAGGAAAGGAAGAAGAGCGGTGAAATACTTATTATAAGTAAGGCTCCTTACCCGGTCGACTATAATAATTTACTAATAGATACTAAAGTATCTAGATCTTAGGAAATTCGAGATAATTTGCGAAAGCTTATACGAGGCTATTTATATAACGGATTAAGTTTATTAGAAATAGATTATTAACTAAATAAATAATAGGTTAGCATTATTATCGCCTAGATAAATTCGAAGTATTCCACCTAGCTACGAATACCTCCGACTGTATAGGTTTATAGCGCTAGAGCCCGATATACTTAGTACCTCCGGGCGGAATAAAATCTACTAACGTCTCTCCCTATATTACGAGAAACCTACCGTACCGAGACTATATCTACTAATTAAGTATCTCAAGTCTTCCCTCGCGAGCCTATAAAACTATAATTAGTATTTTATTACCGTTTAGCTATATTACCTTAAGAATCTAGGTTATAGCGAGAAAAATACGGCGGTCTTAGTTATGCTATCGATCGTTCCATTTATAGCATAGAGAAGCGTTACAGCTGTCCCCCTACTCTATCGCGACTATCGGTATATCTTCGAATTTCGGAGCCGTAACGTCCGTCCCTAGGACACGGAAAACCTACCGTACCGGAAAATATAAGGGGTACTTCGACTTTAAGCGGCTATAACTCTACGCATACGTTTAGCTTTACTAAAATTCTATATATATCGTATACTATAGCTACTTTTAAACCTTTGGGACCCCTTCTATCTATAAATTACGTTCGTATCGTCGCCTTCGCGCCTAATTCGTAGAGAGCCTTAATCTAAATCGTAATAGAGAACCTTCTCTATAGTACTAATATTCAGCTCGCATTACTCTATTATACTTATAAACGTTCTTATCTAAGTCTTAGAGCTATATCACAATGCTAGGAAGTTATTATTAGCCTATTACCTACTATGGCGCTCAAATTTATGCAAGATCGGCACGCGCGTCGGTACTTCTAATCAAAGCGATTGCCGGTCCCGGCTAGTGCGAAACGACCCCGCACGTCCTACATGATCATCACGGTGTGATTTGCTTATGTCATCAAGTGAGCCAAGCTTGTGGCTGTCAAGCCTGTGGCTGTGCAGACCCTCGGAACATGAAGATCCGACTCCGAAGCAGTCAGTAAAATGACACAAATGACCACTTTCTAGGTACACTCCGTCCCTTGAGAAGGCGATAAGCGATTGACATTGAGCGTGTGCAGTGGCCGCTCGGTTTTGACATTCAACATCTGCACTGTATTATCGCCTGAAGCCAATGCCAGACGAGACTCTGCCACGCTGGTGACCTCCCCGTATGCCCTCGAGCTTCCGCAGCAGAGGGCGCTAGTCTCCGTTGAACTCACACTTTACCTCTTCTTCCCCCGGCAAACTGATTGCCAGGGAGGCCGGCCGCTATGGCGAGCTCCTCGAACCATAGCGTCCGGTGGACCAGGATGATAAACCCAAGGATGTCCTCGTAGAATATTGCTGTCCAATAATTGTTCTGTGCCACGATCTGTGCCATCATCCGGTCGCACAGCAGGGCGGGTCAAGTGGCTTACGCGTGCGGTAGAGCGGCAAACTTTCTAGTCTTTGCACACCAGCGACGCCCACAGAAATGTGCCCTCTCTTTTTTCGAAGCAGCTATTGCACCTCTGCCTGCGTCTCAGGATCGTAAGTGCTTGATGAGGCTGATGACATCTAATAGTTGAGGCTTCGTGACATCCCGAGATCAAACAGGGAACTTCGCCTGAGGAGCTTGGCGGCCGAACTAAGTTACTAACGTTATAACGTTAGAACAAACCATCTAAAGTACATATTCCCCAGATTGGCGCCGAAGCCCAAGCCATCCCGTCACAAGCCTAAGTTACCAGCACTAGTCGTAATTAAAATCCGGACTCGGAGTCCTCACCTGCGAAGGGGCTCTTCGATTCGTCCTCGCCGCATTACGCGGTATCCTCGGCCGTATCGCAGCTTGACATCTCGGACACGCCTTCATCTTACAGCCCGGGCATTGTAGCAAATAAGTCCAAATCTCATCGCACTCCGGGCATGCTGTACGACCTTGTACTTTCGGCCACCAGCCGTCGTGGCGGCAGGTTAATGTGTAAGCCTGGCGAGTGCTTCCCTCGGGTAGGTTGAGATGTGCGTATTGTTCCCGGTATTTTCTGGTTTCGTTATTGATAATATTCTGCCACTTTCTGGTCTCTTCCTCCTGTCGTTTCTGTTCTGCTGCTCGCTTCTCCGCCTGTTGTTTTCTCAACGCCTCTGCCGCTTCCCGCTCCCATTTCTCCCGCTGCTCCTGCTGCTGTTTCCAAAACTTTGCCTTTCTCTCTCTCTCTACCTTCTCCCTCTCTTGCCTCTCCCGAGTTTCTCTGGCCCATATCCTAGCCTGAATCACTCGTATCTTCCCGTCATCGCCCAGATCCGCAGCATCGATCTCCTCCTTCGCCTTTCTTGATAGGTTTTCCTCTCTCTTCAAGTCCGCCTTCTTTAACACCAGTCGCCGCTCCTTCATATCTTTCTCAATTCTTCTCTCCTGCCTCTCCCTATCCTTGCGTGCCTTCTCCTCCTCAGTATCTTCTGCCTTCTTGGATATTGGTGACAACAACCATGTTCTCCAACTATTCTTCTGTGCCTCTATCGCCGCCTCAGCAGCGAAAATACTATCTAGATTCTTGATTTCTTGCTCTAACTGCCGAATGCCTCTCTGCAGCTCGAAGATCGACGAGTCAAAGGCATTCTTCTTGATCCGCCATCGTGCACCACGTTCTTGCTTCGACTTTTGAAGCGCGGCGATTTGCGCTGCTTCGTTGAGTGCTTCTGGTTGTGGAGTCGAAGCAGGAGGCGGACGTGGTGTTTGTGTGTTTTGAGGAGAGGGGCGTCTTCGTGTGAAGGAGGGGTAAATGAGGTCGTAGGCTTGGCGTTTGCTTTCGTCCTTCAATGTCTCGTAGGCTCGTCCGAGCTTTAATGTTTGATTTCAGCACAGATAATATGATGATCGACAAGAGGATTAGCTTAGCCCCGGAAAATTGACATACCAGTTGAAAAGATTCAGTAGCATCGTGCTTGGCATTCCGGTCCGGATGGAGCTTCAGCGCCAGCCGTTTGTAAGATTTAATGATAAGCTCGGGCGTAGCAGTTTGCTCCACTTCAAGCACCATGTAGTAATCGTTTGTAATTGGTGACGGCACCATACCTCAGCAGATATTTCTCGGGAGGTTCTTATTGTTCGAATAGCACTATTGGCAGCTATCAGGAACCTAGCAAGCGCACAGAAAGGGTGTCAAGGCTCGTACTGAGGTAGAGATAAGCTCAAGGGAGGCGGCGATGATGCGCGGGGCATGATGACTCGGCAAGGGTCACGTGGTATCGATCAATCAGGATCAGTCTTGGCGAAGTCTGAGCAAAGCGATCAGGTCTGGAGGAGTGGAAATATCGGAATGGTGGAGGATCCCCTACAGTATAAAAACTTCATCTTCTCTTCCTATATAAGCTGCGTAACTCCTAGCGTAAGATCACCCTTTAAAGCAAGACAATTGTAGTTCAGTAACATTGTCCTAATACATCCGCGCCACTGGGGCCCTCCATGGCGCCAGCTCTGGGACTTCACTCGTTCGCGCTACTTTGACCTTTGGCACCGACGGACCCGCCTCTGCCTCTGGCGGACTCCCCTCTACCTCTACCTCTTGCCCAGAACTCTTGTTTTCCCTTACCCGCGGTAGCTTTTTCTTTCGTAATACGCTTCGCTCGTGCCTCCTTAAGGTTTTCATAGCTTATTATTTTCGCCTTTTTTAAAATTGCTAATTTAGTCGATCGGCGAACTTTAGCTTCGTTATTTATTTTAAATAAGAATCGATTTTAATCCTAAAGAAGGGTTTATTTAGTAAAAAATATTCGGGTAGCGTTTATAAGCTTTTATACGTACCTTTATAGGCGTTATTTACTTAGCTTATTAAGCGCATAAGTATCCTATTTAATTAAATTATATAACGATATAAGACCCTCTATTGTCACCGGCGTTATAGGCGTTAAAGGCGTATGTAGTGCTTCGTCTTACGGATAAGACCTTATTACCTTATTAGCTTTCGGAACGGTGAGTTCTGCGGGGGGCTTCAGTGTATCTCGGAGTACTCTCTCCGGATTAAACGGAAATAGACTACTTGCAGCCCATCCGGCTGTAATATTCCTCTTAGTTAACGCCCTTTCTCTTGCAGGCTTATATAGAGAGGTGAAATGCTCCTTACCGACTATATTTACATCTCCTCGGTTTAGTTATTTAACCTAGTCGCGATAGACTGTCTTTAAAGGCGTAAAGACTCCGAGGTTATAGGGCTAGAGCTTATAAGAGGTGTGAGAGGGGAGACGATATAGGATAATATTATTTTTAAAGTAATACTCTAGGATCTTAAGCGTCTCGTACGTCCCGAACCCGTCGCAAATTATTACTCGTAGTTTCTAGTTAGCCCGTTCTTTAGTTTGGGTATTAAACACACGCTTAAGCTACTCTAAGCTAATTTTAGAGTCGTTATATCTATTTTCTAAATATGCGTAATACTATCTAGGGGTTTTATACGTCGTCTAGTTACTTCGATAGGTTAAAGCTAGCTAGATTATAAGAGGGAGTAGTAACTTACTGTTAGCACTTATTATAAGGGAGATTACTAGTAGATAGCTAGCCTAATAATAAAAGACGTAATATTACGGCGTTAGCGTTAAGTAGGCGCAATAATATATATTACTTAGTAGTAGAACTAATCTCTAAGGAACTTTAGAAACTAGGGGGTGTCGCTAGTAGATATACGGGCGCTAAGGCCCTAGGCCTGCCCCGCACGTTATAGCGCTAACCCCTATAAGGAAGGTCGTTCGCCAGCGCTAAGATAGCGTATACGCACAACGTAGGTTATAATCTACTAATACGACGAACGCTCGTAAACTATTCGAGGGATTAGGACTACGAGCGGAGCTCGAAATTCCTCGCTATATCGATGAATATAACTATAATATAGGTGGTATAGATATCGCTAACCAGCACCGAGTAGTATATAAGACTTAGCGAAAGGCGATAAGAAACTAGCTACCTTATTAGTATTAGATGCTCGACTACGCAATAATTAACGCCTTTAAGGTAGGTATATCTACTCTAGGTAAATACTAGACTAATCGATAGTATAAAGACTTTAGGTATCGTCTATATAAAGAGCTATTTAGATTTATAGAGAAGGCGGAGGCGGCGAGATAGCGAGATACGCTAGAAGATATACGACTTAATCCTTAGCTATACTACGTACTAGTATAGCTATTAAATAATCGTTAGGTCTATACGTAGTATAGCTATAAACTAACCCTCGAAAGGTCTCGATCTAGGAGCCTAAAGAAACGTCGGTTCGGTAATAAAATTAGCGTTAATATACCCCCCTATATACGCCCTAAGGGCGGCCGAGTACCTCGTACTATCTATAGTTACTATAGTTATAGGGCTTACCTTTACGGAGTAAAGTAGAGAGACTACTAGTGGCGGTAGTATAGATGGGAACCACCTAAGGAACTACCTAAGGAACTACCTAAGGAAATACCTAAGGAATACGGCGAAAGCGCTAACCCCGATTAGGAAGGAGTATACTCTTTTTTTTATAGTCGTAATTAACGATTTAGAGTTTCTCCGGCCTCTAGAGGTGGCCTATATATATAGCGGATTTATTAACGACTAACCTAGAATTTTAACTACTATTGCGTAATAACTATAACGCATTTAGCCTTATACTATTAGTCGGACGTAGCTATAGTCTATACGACGTAGTATACGCAGTTTATACGTAATTATTAATAGTATTACTATCGTACGAGGTCGCTGTCGTAAAGTATTATTTTTCGTCTCCTAAATTACGATATTCTAACGTTAAGATCCTACTAATTAAAAGTTACTTACTAAGCACTAAAACTAACGTTTAGCGTATACTACCCGTGTATAAGGAAAGGGATACCGGAAACCCCGAATATTAAGAAAATAAGCTTCTAGACTACGAGGAACGAAAATTACGATATTATTTACTTAATTAATCGAATAGGACGGGTAGAGACCGTAGAGGTAGGGAGTTAGATAGAAATCTTAATAGATTAGACGATAAAAATATCTATTCGCGACGTATATAGGAGTAAAAACGCTCTATTAATATCTTTCCTCTTATATATAGGGTTAAAGAGTAATATCGAAAGTATTAGGTTCGATATATCTATTTTTTAGATAAGGGTTATAGCGATATTTCGTCTAATTACGAAAATCACGACTCGGTCGACTTTTAATAGGGACCCGAATATTATTTTTTAAAAAAGTAAGGTTTCCGGTATAGGCTCGGGATAAAATAACTCGAGCCTGCGACGTCATATAAGCGCCCCCGATAGGTCGGCGGTTCTGCGCTAACTTGTTAGCCTAGAATCTCCCGTGCTTTAGAGGCAAGCCATCGCAGCGTTTATTGCGGCTCAGCCACGCCGGATTCATGGCCGGATCGGCGGGGATGGCGGAAAGGCGACCGCGGCGATGCGAGTCATGCTCCGCAGTCATGGTTGTTGTGGCATGAGATCCCCGGTGAGAACGGTCCTGACGACGGAATACTTGAGCAGAACGCGGAACATCCTCGAGATTTGGATAAAGGTCGTAACAGGAACTAGTGCACTCGCGGTCGAGATTGATGTCCGGACGCAACGTCAATAACATGGCCGACATCGTACGGATCCAGACTTTCCCGTGCAAATCGCCCCGAGCATCGAGCTGGTTCAGTTTCAGACGAGAAGTCGGGTGCGGCTTTTTTATTTGAGGCAATTTTCTTCCATGAAAGTGTCTATTCACTCAGTGAGCGATGTTGATGCCTTCGGCTTCGGATCCTTTTTGTAGGGGGGATTGAAGAATCTTGAGGCATTTCTACATCAGCGGTACTGGTCTCAATCAAGTCAAGCCCGATTCTGTAGGGAGAAGAAGGGAGAGCCACTGTGAAATGGATCTCACAGTATGCAAGACA
>JAABUP010004548.1_pt1 | contig 22460 bp, 24 predicted proteins | sample 5559201 | NCBI WGS metagenome assembly JAABUP01 (sample SAMN10711887, study PRJNA513373) | rock metagenome | isolation source: Antarctica rocks | place: Antarctica | reverse complement strand
GCCACCGACAAGACCCTCGCGTTCCTCGAGAGCCTGTGACTATGCCGAGCAGCCCACGCCCGCACCCCCCACCGTTCGGGCCAACGACCGCGTCCCTCGGCATAGTCGCGGCCTCGGCATAGATCGAGGCATAGCAGGTCCACTCGGCCGTAGCGGGCGATGGTCTTGGACAGCACCGTTCGTCGGCGTCCTCGACGAGCTCTTTGACGAGCTTGGCGGACTCACGAGCGGGGCTGCTGGGTGTCGGTCGCCCGTCCAGCCACTCGGACAGGAGGACGCGTCCCGCAGGACTGAGCATCAGCAGCTCGGGACGACGGTGCGGAGGGTGACCGCCCTAGGCTCCCCCCGTCATGGCCGTGAACCCCCTGGAGCACCGCCGCGCGGTCGGACGCTTCGCCACCGGGGTCGTGCTGGCGACCACCCGCACGGGCGACGTCCACCACGGCATCACGGCCAACTCCTTCACCAGCGTGTCGCTCGACCCCGTCCTCGTCCTCGTCAGCGTGGAGAAGATCGCGCGCTTCCACGACGAGGTGCTCCGCTCCGGGCTGCTCGCGCTCAGCGTGCTCGGCGCCGGCATGGAGGCAGTGTCCCGCCACTTCGCCGTGCGGGGGCGGCCGGAGACGCCGGAGCAGTTCGCCCGGGTGGCCCACCACTTCGGCCCGGACACCGGCTGCGTGCTCCTCGACGACGCGCTGGCCACGCTGGAGTGCCGGGTCTGGTCGCAGGCCGACGGCGGCGACCACACCCTGGTCGTTGCGGAGGTCTGCTCGCTGTCGGTGCCGCACCCCGAGGGCCGCCCGTTGCTCTATGTCGACGGCCGCTACCGCATCCTCGACTAGGCCTACCGTCTGCCCGTGCCCAGCTTTTCGCTGCAGACGAGTCTGCTCGCACCGCCGGCGGCGTGCTTTGCCCTCTCGCTCTCCGTCGAAGCGCACACGGCATCGATGGGCCCCTCGGGTGAGCAGGTGGTCGCGGGCACCCGCAGCGGCGAGATGGGCCTCGGTGACACCGTGACGTGGCAGGCGCGGCACTTCGGACTGCCGTTCCGCATGACGTCGACCATCAGCGAGTACGACGCCCCGCGCCGCTTCGTCGACCAGCAGGTCCGGGGTCCCTTCGGGTCGTGGCGGCACGAGCACCTGTTCGCCCCGGCGGCGGAGGGTGGCACGACGATGGCCGACGTCGTGCAGTTCCGGTCCCCGCTCGGCCCGCTCGGCGCCATGGTCGACCGGCTGGCGCTCGCCGCGTACCTGCGGCGCCTGATCGAGCAGCGCAACGACTGGCTCAGCAGGGAGCTCGCAGCCGGCAGCTGATCGGCGCCGGGGGTTGCACGGGCCAGGCGTCGAGGCGCCGGGTGCGACGGGTGGCCGCGACGGTGGCCGGATCGACGTCCTTCGCGGTGAGGTCCTCCAGCGCCACCACGCGCAGCAACTCCTGGTCGGACTCCGCGTGCCGCTCGCGGACGCGGCCTGACAGCAGGGCGATCTCGACGGGGCGCGTGCCCGAGCCGGGCCAGCTCCGGCTGGGTCAGGCCGACGGCCAGCCGCGTCTCCCGCAGGAGCTCGGCACCGTCGGCGGCATAGGTCGATCGCACGCAGCGCAGGATGCCTCTCTTGCACCGCCTCGCCGCGGGCAGCCACAGGGCTGTCGGTGCGACAGGAGTTGTCGCAGTGACGGGCGCGGGTGGGGGTGTTCCGGCAGCCACGGAGTTGTCGGTGCGACAGCAGGCAGCTCCGGCGCCGGCGCGTCAGGGCGAAGCGACCCCGGACCCGGTCCCGACCCTGGCCACGGGGCCCTCGGGGGTGTCGGCCACCTGCACGCCGAGACCGGCCAGGTCCACGCGCAGCCGGTCGGCGGTCGCCCAGTCCTTGGCCAACCTCGCCACCTCCCGCTCCTCGACCAGTGCGACCGCGCCGAGGGGCAGCGGGCGCGGCGGCTGACCCACGTCACGAGCGAGGTCGAGCCCGAGCAGCCGATCGGCGACGACGAAGCTCTGGTACTTCGCGCCGGCCGAGACCGCGGGGTCCTTGGCCAGCCGGGACAGCAGGGCGACCGCGCGCGGCGTGTCGAGGTCGTCGTCGAACGCCGCGACGACGTCGGCGATCCAGGAGGCGACGGACGCCGCACCAGGAGCCTCGGCCCACTGCCGCACCAGCTCCCGCCACCGGGCCAGCCGGGTGTCGGCGGCCTCCAGCGCGCTCCAGGTCAGGTTGACCTGGGTGCGGTACCGCGTCTGCAGCAACGCCAGCCGCACCGCCAGCGGGTCCATCCCCCGCGCCACGACGTCGGCCAGCAGCACGACGTTGCCGGTGGACTTGGCCATCTTGCGGCCGCCGAAGAGCAGGTGCTCGCCGTGCACCCAGTGCCGGACGACCTCGTGACCGACCGCGGCGTCGGACTGCGCCCGCTCGTCCTCGTGGTGCGGGAAGCGCAGGTCGATCCCCCCGGTGTGCACGTCGATGGTCTCGCCGAGCAGGTCCAGCGACATCGCCGAGCACTCGATGTGCCAGCCGGGAGTGCCTGGACCCCAAGGGGAATCGAAGGACAGCTCGTCGGCGCCGGGGGCGGCGTTCCCCCGCCAGAGCGCCCAGTCGGCGTGGAAGCGCTTGAGCGACTCCTCCGCGTCGGTGAGGCGGCCGGACGCCGCCGGCTTGAGGTCGGCGAGCCGGTTGCCGCTCACCTCGCCGTACGTCGGGAAACTCCGCGCGGCGAAGAAGACCGAGCCGCCGTCGGGGTAGGCATAGCCGCCGTCGATCAGCCGCTGGGTGAGCGCGATCATCGGGCCGACGTAGTCGGTGGCCCGGGGGTTGGCCTCGGCCGGGCGGAACCCGAGCGCGGAGGCATCGCTGTGGAACAGCGCCTCGATCTCGCGCGCCACCTCCAGCGGCGTCAGCCCGCGGGCCCGCGCCTCGGTCACTATCTTGTCCTCGCCGCCGTCGTCGGACAGGTGGCCGACGTCGGTGACGTTCTGCACGTAGCGGACCTGCAGCCCGTGCCACATGGCGACCCGCCCGATCAGGTCGGGCAGCAGGGCGCTGCGCAGGTTGCCGACGTGCTGGGGCTTGTAGACCGTCGGGCCGCAGGCATAGACGCGGAGCACGCCCGGGGTGGCGGGGACGATGTCCTCCACCCGCCTGGTCCTGGTGTCGTGGAGCCGCAGCACCTGTCGATCATCCCAGCAGGTGTCCACTCAGTTGAGCCGGGCCCTCGCCGTCCTCGCCTCGGCGGCGGCCGCGGCGGCGTCCTCGCCGATCGCCACCTCGGCGTAGGACTCCAGCTCGGCCGCCCCCTCGGCGAACCTGCCGGCCCGCGCCAGCAGCAGCCCGTGCTCGCGCCGCAGCGACAGCGGGTGGTGGGGGAGCAGCAGGCCGAGCTCGCAGGCCCACAGCCCGAGCCGGGGGTCGTGCAGGCGGCCGGAGAGCGCCCGCAGGTTCGCGGTGACGCGCAGCAGGAGCGGCAGCGGCTCGAGCCGGCCGTACGCCGCGGCGCGGCCGCCAGGGTCCGGCACGGCGCGTCCCCCGGCGAACGGGTCGACGAGCCGGCCGTCGACGAGCACGAGGACATGCCCCGGGGTGGCCAGGCAGTGCGCCGGCACGTCGAGGCGCCGGGCCACCTCGACCCACACCACCCCCAGCAGGATCGGCAAGCCGCGCCGCCGCCCCAGCACCTCCGGCAGCAGCGACGCCCGCACGTCGCCGTAGTCCTGCTCGCCGCCACCGAAACCGGCCCGCTCGCCGAGCGCGCGACGCAGCCCGTCGGCCGCGCCGCGTCCCTGCTCGACCGCGACCGCGACGTCGGCCCTGGCGTCGGCCGCGAGCGCGTCGAGGTGGGCGAGGGTCGGGACCAGCGGCACCCGCTCGGCGTCGTCGGCGTCCGGCGGCGCTGCCTCGGCGGCAAGCAGCACGAGCGCGGTGGCGACGTCCACCGGCTCCCGGCGCACCACCTCGGCGAAGCGCTTGCGGGTGCCGGGTGGGTGCGGGGACGGCACGTCTGGGATGCTACGAGGCGTGACCTACGTGATCGCCGAGCCCTGCGTCGACGTCCTGGACAAGGCGTGCATCGAGGAGTGCCCGGTCGACTGCATCTACGAGGGCAACCGGATGCTCTACATCCACCCCGAGGAGTGCGTCGACTGCGGGGCCTGCGAGCCGGTCTGCCCGGTCGAGGCCATCTTCTACGAGGACGACCTGCCGGAGCCGTTCAAGCCCTACTACAAGGCCAATGTCGAGTTCTTCGACAGCCTGGGCTCGCCGGGTGGTGCCAGCAAGGTTGGCAAGATCGACAAGGACCACCCGCTGATCGAGGAGCTGCCGCCGCGCGAGGCGGAGTGAGCGCACCCGGGGGGGAGCGCGCGGCCCGGTCGCCGGTGCCGCTGCCGGACTTCCCCTGGGACGCCCTGGCCCCCGCCGCCGCGGTCGCGCGCGCGCACCCCGACGGGATCGTCGACCTGTCCGTCGGCACGCCCGTCGATCCCACGCCGCCGCTGCTGCGGGAGGCCCTGACCGCCGCCGCGGACGCGCCCGGCTACCCGCTGACCGCCGGCTCGACCGCCCTGCGCGAGGCCGCCGCCGGCTGGCTGACCCGGGTGCTCGCGGCCCCTGCCGGCACGGCGGTGCTGCCCACGATCGGCTCCAAGGAGCTGGTCGCATTGCTGCCGTCCCTGCTCCGGGTGCGCGGCGACGTGCTCGTCCCCGAGGTCGCCTACCCGACCTACGACGTGGGTGCCCGACTGGCCGGCGCCCGACCGGTGCGCGACTGGACGCCCGACGTCGGCCTGGTCTGGCTCAACTCACCGTCCAACCCCACCGGACACGTCCTGACGGCCGACACGCTTCGGCAGGTCGTCGCGCGGGCGCGGGCCCAGGGGGCGCTCGTGGTCAGCGACGAGTGCTACGTCGAGCTGTGCTACGGCGGGGAGCCGCCGGTGTCGGTCCTGTCGGTGCTCGGCCCCGACGCCGGTGACCTCGCCGGCGTGCTCGCCGTGCACTCGCTGTCCAAGCGCTCCTCGGCGGCCGGCTACCGGCTGGGCCTGGTGAGCGGCGACCCGGCGCTCGTCGCGGAGCTGCTGGAGGTGCGCAAGCACGCCGGCCTGATCGTCCCGGCGCCGGTGCAGGCGGCCGGCGTGGCGGCGTTCGGCGACGACGCGCACGTGGCCTGCGCCCGCGCGACGTACGCCGCCCGACGCGCCGTGTTGCTGGCCGCGCTCGAGGGCGCCGGCCTGCGCTCCGACGGCGGCCCGGCCGGGCTCTATCTCTGGGTCACCCGCGACGAGCCCTGCTGGGACACGGTCGGCTGGTTGGCCGAGCGCGGCGTGCTGGTCGCGCCGGGGGAGTTCTACGGAGCGGCGGGCGCCCGGCACGTGCGGGTGGCGCTGACAGCGACCGACGAGCGGGTGGCCGCCGCCGCCGCCCGGCTCGGCTCGGCGGGGCTGGGGAGCAGACTCCAGGGGTGACTGGCCCCGTCCTCGTCCGCCCGCTCGCCGACCGGCTGCTGTCCGCCGTGGCTGCCGGCCCGGCGGCGCTCGAGACGGTCGGTGCCGGCGGGCTCGAGCCGCTGGATCGGCGGGACCGGTTCGTCACATTGCTCGCCCTCTACGACCTGCACACCGGGTCGCTGCCGGCGGCCGGACCCGGCGTGCAGCACCTGGGACACCCGGTGGTCGCCGCGGTCAAGTCCGGCCTGGAGGCCGACTGGGTGGCCGAGCTCGACGCCGTGCCGCCGCCGGCGGGGCTGCCGCTCGACGGCGTGGCGGGGATGCGGGCGCTGGCGGCCCGCGACCGGCTCCCGCCGGCCTACCGGTGGCTCGCGCGGGCGGCCTCCTGGGCCGAGCTGGTGCACTTCCTCGCCGTCGAAGGCGGTCCGGACGGCGGGGTGGACGACCTCATCGCCATGGGGCAGGTGGGCCTGCGCGGGTCGGCCAAGCTGGAGCTGGCGCGCAACTTCTGGGACGAGATGGGCGGAGGGGATGCGGCGGCGGTGCACACCGAGCTGCACACCGACATGGCGGTCGCGGTCGGCATGCCCCGCATCCCGCGCGAGGAGCTGCCGGTGGAGGCGCTGGAGCGGGTGGCGCTCGGCGGCCTGCTGGCGACCAACCGCTGGCTGCAGCCCGAGCTGCTCGGCGCGGTGGGGCTGCTGGAGCTGCAGGCCGGCCCGCGGTGCCGGCTGGTGCTGCAGGCCTTCGACCGGCTGGGGGCGCCGGCCGCGGCGTACCCGTTCTATGCCGAGCACGCCGAGGTCGACCCCCGGCACGGCAAGGACTGGCTGGAGCTGGCGATCGCGCCGCTGTGCGCCGAGCACCCGCAGTGGGCGCCGCGGGTGCTGCGGGGGGCGTGGTGGCGCAGCCACACCAACCGAGCGCTGTTCGACCTGCTCGCACCGGCGGCCTGACGAGGGTGCGGCCGGTGGGCGGCACGGTGACGTCGGTGCAGGTCTGGCCGGTCAAGTCGCTCGGGGGTCCCGGGCCCGTGCCGCTGGCGGCGGCCGACGGCCGTGGGCTCGTCGGCGACCGGGCGCACGCGCTGCTGGACCTGCGGCCGGGTCGCGACGCCACCCTGCTGACGGTGCGCGAGTGCCCGCGGATGCTGCGGTGGGTGGCCTCCTACGGAGCTGACTCTCCCGCCGACCCCGGCTCGCCGCCGGAGCCGGTGCTGGTCGCACCGGCGGGGAGGAGCTGGCGCTGGTCGGAGCCCGGGCTCGCGGCCGCCCTGTCGGAGGACCTAGCGAGACCCGTCGGCCTGGCCCGCGACACCGGGGGGCTGCAGGACCTCGGGCGGTCGGTGCTGGTCACCACGGTGGCGAGCCACGCCGCCGTTGCGAGCGCCCGTGCTGGCCCGCTTGACTCCGACCGCTGGCGGACCAACCTGCACCTCGACCTGGACGCGCCGGCCTTCGCCGAGGCGGGCTGGGAGGGGTGCCGGTTGCAGGTGGGCGAGGTGGTCCTGCGGCTGCTCCACCCGTGCGGGCGGTGCACGATCCCGACCTGGCCTCCCGGCGGTGGGGCCCGCGACCCGGGGCTGCTCGCCTATCTGCTGGCCGAGCGCGGCGGCTCCTTTGGCATCAACGCCCGGGTCGAGGTGCCAGGCGTGCTGCGCCCCGGCGACGCCGCGGAGCTGCTGGTCGACGGTCGGGCGGCCCCGCTGCCGGCGCCGCACCGCCGGCGTCATCCACGCGCCGGGGTGCCGGCCGGCTGATCCCGGTGTCCCTGGCGTCAGCGGGCGGCGTCGCGGAGCAGGGCGCGGGTGTCCAGGCTGCGGGTGGTTGCGCCCAGGCTGGGCCGCGGGGCCGCCCCCGGCCAGGTGTGGCCGCCACCCTGCACGGCGACCAGGCGGACGGGACGTCGGCAGCCGGTGCCGTCGAGCACCCGCAGGTCCGCCCGGTTGGTCGCCCGGCGCCCGGTGCAGCCGGCCAGCGCCGACCAGCGCGCGAACGCCTGCTCGGCCCCGGCTGCCATCACCGACCCGAAGCCCCTGCGCGTGTCCACCCCCCGCCCGGTATAGGCGTCCACCGGGTCCGCCGTGCCGTGCACCTGCAGCACGCCGATCGCCGCACACCGGGGCGACGGCGCCGTCGACGCCGCGACGAGGAGCACTGCACGCACCCGCGTCGGGCCCAGCACGCAGGCCGCGGTGACCGCCATGTCGGCGCCGTCGGACAGCCCCGCCAGCAGGACGCGGGCCGGGTCGACGCAGGCGGTCCTCGCGAGCACGTCGAGCAGGCTCCGCAGCATCCCGGTGTCCCGGGGGCCGAGCTCCGCGGTGTCCGGGACGTCCCACCCCGGCGGGGTGCCGACGCCCTGGGGCACCGCGACGACCGCGCCCAGGGCTGCACCGGCCGCCCTGATGCCGGTGTAGGCGTCGAAGCCGGCTGCGGTCTGGTCGTACCCGTGCAACGCCACGACCAGGGGCAGCCGGTGCCGGCCGTCGTAGGACGCAGGGACCCGCAGCAGTGCCGTGCGACCGGACTGCGCTCCCGACAGCCGGACCGTGGCTGCCGGTCGGGCATCCCCGCAGGCCGGTCCACCGGCGGCGGCAATCGTGGCGGCGGGGGGACTGGCGGCGGCGGCGGCAGGCGGGGGCACCGTCGGCGAGACCGGGCTCGTGGCCGGCACCGGGACCGGCGTGGGAGGTGGCGTGGGAGGTGGCGGATGGCTGTCCGTCCCACTGCCCGCGCACCCCGCGAGCAGCGCGCCGCCCACCAGGATGGCCCCGAGGCGTTGCGCGCGGCGGGGGCGGCTCAGGTGGAGGAGGAGTTGTAGCGCCGGACCGCGAGGGTGCCGAAGACCAGCGCGATGCCGGCCGCCCACAGCAGCGACTCCACCACCAGCGTGGCGGTGCCCTGACCGGCGAACAGCCGAGCGCGCAGGGCGGGGGTGACCTGGTCGCCCAGGATCAGGGAGCGCATCGCGTTGATCAGCAGGCTCACCGGCTGGTGGTCGGCGAACGCCCGCAGCCAGGACGGCAGGGTCGCGGTGGGCACGAACGCGCTGCTGGCGAAGGTGAGGGGGAAGACGACCGGGAACGTCGCGGCGTTCACCGTCTGGGTGTTGCTGGCATAGAGGCCGACCAGCGCGAAGACGAACGAGCAGGCCACCGCGAAGGTCAGCAGCAGCAGCAGCGCCAACACCAGCCCCACCACATTGTGCGGGCGGAAGCCCACCGCCAGGCCGACGACCACGATGATCACCAGGCCGGTGGCGTTGGCCAGGATGTCGGCCGCGACCCGGCCGGTGAGCACCGCGCTGCGCGCCATCGGCAGCGAGCGCAGCCGGTCGATGAAACCCTTCCCGCGGTCCTCGGCAAGGGCAAAACCGGTGTTGCCGGCGGCGAAGATCGCGGTCTGCACGGCGATGCCGGGGATGAGGTAATCGACGTAGGCCACGCCCGGGATCGGGATGGCCCCGCCGAACACATAGCGGAAGAGCAAGGTGAACATGATGGGCGAGACCAGGGTGAACACGACCTGGTCCGGGGCGCGCATCAGCTTGCGCAGGTTGCGCCCGGTCATCGACCGGGTGTCGCGCACCGCCCAGCCGACCCGCCCGTGGGAGGGCCGCCGGTCTGGGCTGGCCGGCGCGAGGGCTCCGCGCTCCGGCGGGGCCTCCGTGGTGGTGCTCATGCCGCCGCCTTCCTGCCGCGGCCGCCCCTGGTCGCGCCGCCGCTCTCGTCGGGGCCCTCCTCGGCCGGCCGGCCGGTGAGGGAGAGGAACACGTCGTCGAGGCTCGGCTGGCGCAGCTGCAGCCCGGTTGGGGTGAGCCCCTCGGCGTCGAGCCGGCGCACGACCTCGGTGAGCACCCGCGGCCCCTGGGCCGCCCCCACCCGCACCGTGTCGCCCTCCCGTGTCGGCTCCCCGTCGCCCGCGCCGGCCAGCGCCGAGAGCGCTCGCCCGGCCGCCTCCCCGTCGGCCAGGGCGACCTCCACGACGGTGCCTCCCAGCCGCTGCTTGAGCTCGGCGGCGGTGCCCTCGGCGATCACCTTGCCGTGGTCGATCACGCAGATCCGGGAGGCCAACCGATCGGCCTCCTCCAGATACTGCGTGGTCAGCAGCAGGGTGGTGCCGTCGGCGACCAGCTCCTCGATCACGCCCCACAGCTCGATCCGGCTCCTGGGGTCGAGCCCGGTGGTCGGCTCGTCGAGGAACAGCACCGGCGGCCGGGCGACCAGGGCAGCCGCGAGGTCGAGCCGCCGGCGCATGCCCCCGGAATAGGTCTTGAGCGTGCGGCGGGCGGCGTCGGCCAGCTCGAAGCGCTCCAGCAGCACCCTCGCGCGCTCGCGGCACTCCGCGACGGGCAGGTGGTTGAGCCGGCCGACGAGGACGAGGTTCTCCTCGCCGGTGAGCGCCTCGTCGACCGCGGCATACTGCCCCGCCAGGCCGATCACCCGCCTGGCCGCCTCGGGGTCCGCCAGCACGTCCACGCCGGCGACCACGGCGCGCCCGGAGTCGGGCTTCAGCAGGGTGGACAGCACCCGTACCGCCGTTGTCTTGCCGGCGCCATTGGGCCCCAGCAGCCCCAGCACCGTCGCCTCGGGCACCTGGAAGCTGACGCCGTCGAGGGCGCGCACGTCGCCCTTGTAGGTCTTCACCAGATCCTCGACGAGGACCGCCACCTCCGCTGTCGCCGCCATGCCCAGGAAGCTAGTGAGCCGGTGCGACAAACCGCAACGCCATACCGCGGGATACCCGCAGCTCGTAGCCTCGCGACGTGAGCAGCATGCGCGCGGACAGCCCCCTCGACCCCGAGCTGGACAGCATCTGGGCGCGCCGGGATGCCGTCGCGCCGGCCGACATCGACGCCGCCCGTGTCGTGCTCGCGGCCGTCGACGCCCTCGACGCCGGCACCGCCCGGGTGGCCCAGATCGACCCGACGACCGACCAGGTGGTGGTCGACGAGCGCGCCAAGCGGGCGATCCTGCTGGCCTTCCGGGTGCTGCCCATGCTGGAGGGCAGCATCGGGGACCTCTATCACCACGACCGGGTGCCGCTCAAGACCAGCTTCGAGGGGGTGCGCGTGGTCCCCGGGGCGATTGCCCGCTGGGGCTCGCACATGGAGCGCGGCGTGGTCCTGATGCCGAGCTACACCAACATCGGGGGCTACGTCGGGGCCGGCACCCTTGTCGACACCTGGGCCACCGTCGGCTCCTGCGCCCAGGTGGGCCGGCGCGTCCACCTCTCCGGCGGGGTCGGCCTCGGCGGCGTGCTGGAGCCCGCGCAGGCCGCGCCGGTGGTGGTCGAGGACGACGCGTTCGTGGGGTCGCGGGCGATGGTCGTGGAGGGGGCGCGGGTGCGGCGCGGCGCCAAGCTCGGGGCCGGCGCGATCCTGACCGCCAGCACCCACGTGGTGGACGCGACCACGGGGGAGGAGTACCCCCGCGGCGAGGTCCCCGCCCGCGCCGTCGCCGTCGGTTCCACCCGCGTGAAGAGCTTCCCGGGCGGCGACTTCGGGATGCCGGTGCTGCTCGTGCTCCGCACCCTGGCCGAGGACGAGATCCACGACAAGCTGGTGCTCAACGACGTCCTGCGCGAGCACGGGGTCGCGCCCTGAGTGCCGTGACCAGGGCGCCGTGACCCGGGCGGCGCTGGACCTGGCCGGCGACCCGGTGGCGCTGACCGCGGCCCTGGTCGACGTCCCCAGCGTCTCCGGGGCCGAGACCGCGCTGGCCGATCTCGTCGAGGCCGCGCTGTCGGCGTACCCCCACCTCACCGTCGACCGGGACGGCGATGCCGTCGTTGCGCGGACCACGTTCGGCCGCCCCGAGCGGGTGGTCGTCGCCGGTCACCTCGACACCGTGCCGGTCGCCGGCAACCTGCCGAGCCGGCGCGCGGGCGGCCTCCTCTACGGCTGCGGCGCGAGCGACATGAAGGCCGGCGTCGCGGTCGCATTGCACCTCGCCGCGACCGTCACCGCGCCGACCCGCGACGTCACCTGGGTGTGCTACGACCACGAGGAGGTGGAGGCCCCGCTCAACGGTCTCGGCCGGCTGCAGCGCCGGCACCCCGAATGGCTCGCCGCCGACCTCGCGGTGCTGATGGAGCCCACCGACGGCGCGGTCGAGGCCGGCTGCCAGGGCACGCTGCGGGTGCGTGTCACCGTCCCCGGCCGCCGCGCCCACACGGCCAGGGCCTGGCTGGGGGTCAACGCCGTGCACGCGGCGGGCCCGCTGCTGGAGCGGTTGCGGTTGCACGTCCCGCGGGACGTGACGATCGACGGCTGCGACTTCCGCGAGGGGCTGCAGGCCGTGCGCATCGAGGGCGGGGTCGCCGGCAACGTCGTCCCGGACCTCTGCACGGTCGTGGTGAACCACCGCTTCGCCCCGGACCGCAGCGAGGCCGACGCGCTGGCGCACGTGCGGGAGGTGCTCGACGGGTACGCCGTCGAGCTCGTGGACTCCGCTCCCGGTGCGCTCCCGGGCCTGGCGGCACCCGCGGCGGCGGCCTTCGTCGCCTCGACCGGCCGGCCGCCCGCGGCCAAGCTGGGCTGGACCGACGTGTCGCGGTTCAGCGCGCTCGGGATCCCGGCGGTCAACTACGGCCCGGGCGATGCCCTGCTCGCGCACACGGTCGACGAGCACGTCCGGGTGGACCGGATCGAGGCGGCCGCCGCCCTGCTGCGGGCCTATCTCACCGGCTGACCCACGGGGTCAGCCGGGGAGCAGCCGCCGCTCCAGCGACGCCAGCTCGGCCTCGGTGAGGCCGTGCGCCAGCAACCACCCGCGCGCGCCGCCCCACTCGGTGTCGAGCAGGTCGAGGATCCCGGCCATGGTCTCGGGCTGGGGAAAATGCCCCGACAGCGGGCGCCCGGTGACATCGGCGGCGTAGGTCGCGCTCGACGCCAGCCGCGCCACGATCGCCGGCACCCGCTCCGCGGTCAGCAGGTAGTCCGCGAGAACGGCCTCCCTGGTGACACCGACGGCGCTCTCGACCAGGGCTGCGACGACGCCCGTGCGGTCCTTGCCCGCGGCGCAGTGGAAGACGGTGGTCCCGGCGGCGGGGTCGGCCAGCACGCGCACCGCGGCAACGACGGCGTCCGACGCCTCCTCCAGATACCCCCGGTAGACCTGCAGCGGCGGCATGCCGGTGCGGTCGGGCAGCACGCGGGCATCGAGCGCCGGGTCCCCGGCGGCGAGCACCTCGGGCACCAGCGAGTGCTGCCGGTGGTCGACACCGAGCGCGTGCAGCGGGGTCGCGCCCTCGCGGGCGGCCTCGCCGGCGGTGCGCAGGTCGACAACGGTGCGCACTCCCAGCCGCTCGTGCAGCACCTCGACATCGGCTGGGGTGAGGTCCTGCAGGTTGTCCGAGCGCAGCAGCACGCCGTGCGCCGTCCGCCGGCCGTCGAGCGTGGGCAGGCCGCCGAGGTCGCGGACGTTGACCGCCCCCTCCAGGCGCAGCCAGCGCTCCTGCCGAAGGTCGTCCGCGTCGGGGCGGCTGTCCGTCGTCATGCCGCCACGCTAGGTGCACCGCGCGGGCGGCCACGCGCTGCCGCTGTCCGGCGTACCCCTCCGGGTCCTGCCTGCGGTCAGCCGGCGAGCCCGGCCTTGAGGGCGGTCGTGATGGTCACGATGCGGGTCGCCTGGTAGGCCGCCGCGGCCCGCGCCTGGTCGTCGACCGGGATGGTGCCCTGGCCGGCGACGTGCCCGGTGCCGTAGGGGTTGCCGTCGGCGAACTTGATGCCGTCGGTGTAGCCGGGGGGAACGATGATCCCGCCCCAGTGGGTGAAGACGTTGTTCAGCGCCAGCGCGGTGGACTCGATGCCGCCGTGGGTGGTGCTCGCCGCGATGATCGAGCCGTAGACCTTGTCGGCCAGCTTGCCCTGTCCCCACAGCGGCCCGGTGGTGTCGATGAACTGCTTGAGCTGCGCGGCGGGCAGGCCATAGCGGGTGGGGGTCCCGAAGATCACGCCGTCGGCCCAGTCCAGGTCGTCCAGCGTCGCCTCCGGCACGTGCTGGGTCTCCAGCCGGTGGTTGCTCCACCCCTCGTTGTTGGCGATGGCCTCCTCCGGGGCCAGCTCGTGCACCTTGCGCAGGCGCACCTCGGCCCCGGCCTTCTCGGCGCCCTCGACCGCGGCCTGCACCAGCTGATAGATCGTGCCGGTCGCCGAGTAGTAGATGATCGCGATCTTGGTCTGTGCTGGCATGGTGACCTCCGTGGGCGAATGTGGTTGCGCCTGCAACTGAAGCACAGCCGGGGTTATGCCGCCCGCTGGCCGTAGGTTCCTGGGGGTGACGGCGCAGTCGAGGCGGGACGTGGAGCGCGAGGCGGTCGCCGAGGCGGCCCAGGAGGAGGGGTCGGCGACGGGCGGCCGGGGGGCCCGGCAGGCGGGGCCGGTCACCACCCGCGGGTCGCAGGTGCAGGGCACCACGACCGACCAGCGGCTGCTCGACAGTCGCGGGCCGACCGACTTCGTCCACACCGACCCGTGGCGGGTGCTGCGGATCCAGTCCGAGTTCGTGGAGGGCTTCGGGATGCTGGCCGAGCTTGGTCCGGCGATCACCGTCTTCGGCTCGGCCAGGACCAAGCCGGAGGACCCGTTCTACGCCGAGGCCCGCCGGCTCGGCGCGGCATTGGCGGGGGCTGGGTACGCCGTGATCACCGGTGGTGGTCCTGGGATCATGGCTGCCGCCAACCGTGGCTGCCGGGACGCCGGTGGCACCAGCGTCGGCCTCGGCATCGAGCTGCCCTTCGAGCAGGCGCTCAACGACCACGTCGACCTCGGGATGACCTTTCGCTACTTCTTCGCCCGCAAGACCTGCTTCCTCAAGTACTCGACCGGCTATATCGGCTTCCCCGGCGGCTACGGCACCCTCGACGAGATCTTCGAGGCGATCACGCTCATCCAGACCGGCAAGATCACGTCGTTCCCGCTGGTGCTGTTCGGGTCGTCGTTCTGGCAGGGGCTGCTGGACTGGGGCCGTGACACGGTGCTCGCCCAGGGCAAGATCGGTGCCGCCGACCTGGAGCTGTTCCGGCTCACCGACGACGTGGACGAGGTGCTCGACATCCTGACGGCGTCGCGGGCGGAGCGCGAGGGCTAGGCCGAGTCCGCGGGGCTCGCCCGTGGTCGGGGCGTTATCCGCGCTGGGCGGGCCCGTCCACAACTGCCCCCTGTGCGCGACGGCCGGCGCGTGCATCGCGTGCAGACGCGGCAGAGGACCGCCTCCGGCAAGCCGTGCGCGGGCTGCGTCGGCAACGCCGCCAACAAGAACCCCCTCGGGCAGGCCCCAGGACGGGATCGTCTAGTGTGTGCACACACAACCACTCGACGGAGGCGCCATGGCGGACGGGCGTGACCTGGGGCTGCTGACGCTCCGCGTGGGGGTCGGCGCGACGCTGATGGCCCACGGTGCGCAGAAGCTGTTCGGCTGGTTCGGCGGCGGGGGACTCGCCGGCACCGGCGGCTTCTTCGACTCGGTGGGCTTCAGCCCTGGCAAGCTCAACGCGGTGCTGGCAGGTGCCGGTGAGGCGGGTGGGGGTGCGCTGCTCGCGCTGGGCCTGGCCACCCCGGCCGCGGGTGCCGCCGCCGCCGGGACCATGCTCGTCGCCGCGTCGATGCACAAGGACCACGGCTTCTTCGCGCAGGGCGGTGGCTACGAGTACCCGGCCGTCCTCGCCCTCACCGCCGCGTCGCTCGCGCTCGGCGGACCCGGCCAGCTCAGCCTGGACGCCGCGCTCGGGCACCGGGTCAACAAGCCGTGGATGCGGCTCGCCGGCATCGCCAGCATCCCGGTCGCGGTCTCGCTCGTGGTCAAGCGTCGCGGCGCCGCGCTCGCCGCCGCGAGCGCGACCGTCCCGGAGCACGAGGGCGGCAGCGGGGAGCCCCCGGCCAGCACCTCCGCCTGAGGACGCTGAGGACGCTGAGGGCGCGGTCAGCGCCCCAGCGCGTCCAGGGCGGCCATGTCGTCCTCGCCGAGGGTAAAGCCGCCGACGTTGGCGTTGGCCGCGATCCGCCCGGGGTTGGAGGACCGGGGGATCACGACGATGCCGTGCTGCACGTGCCAGCGCACCAGCACCTGCGCCGGCGTGCGACCCAGCCGTGCGGCGATCCCGGTCACCCGCCGGTCAGTCAGGGTGCCGCCCTTCAGGGTGCTGTATCCCTCCAGCACCACCCCCCGCTCACGGTGGCCCTGGAGCACCGCGGCGTCGAACAGCTTGGGGCTCCAGCGGATCTGGTTCACCGCGGGCATCACCCCGGTCGCCTCGGCCAGCTCGTCGAGTCCCTCCAGGTCGTAGTTGCTGACCCCGATGTCGCGGGCCAGCCCCTCGTCCCGCGCGGCGACGAACTCCCGCCACAGGGCCACGCTGTCGGCCGGCGGCCAGTGCACCAGCCACAGGTCCACGGCCGCGACCCCGAGTGCCGTCAGCGATGCCGCCAGCGTGGGGCGCGCCGACGCGGCCCGGTCGGGCGGCAGCTTGGTGGTCACGAACACCTCCTCGCGGGCGATCCCACTGTCCCGCAGCGCTTCCCCAACTTCCCGCTCGTTGCGGTACATCGTGGCGGTGTCGAGGTGGCGGTAGCCGGCGCCGAGGGCGACCCCGGTGGTGTCCCGGGCGGTCGCGTCGCGCAGCTGCCAGGTGCCGAAGCCGAGCAGCGGCATTGCGCGACCGCTCGGCAGCGGCACGGTGTCGGGGGGGACGTCGGGGTCGGCGGGCGTCGGCTCGGAGGGGGCTGTCACGCCGGTCTCCTCCCCCGCGGGGCCGCGGGCACGCCGTCGTACTGTCCCGCCCTGCCTGCGGTCTGGCCAGGTCAAGGTGCCAGCCGGAGCGGTCGATCACCCCAGGGTGATGCGGCGGCCCGGGGGTGAGCGCACCACTCCCGCAGTCTTCGCGCTGGTGACCGCCGTGGCGGTGATCGTGCTCGGGCTGGTCATCGGCCACCGGGTGACGACCGACAGCGCCGCCGAGGCGCAGCGCGTCGGGCGGTCGCAGGCGCAGACCCTGGCCGAGACCGCCATCGCGCCCATCCTGGCCGGTCGGGACCTGACGGCGGGCCTGGGCGACCAGCAGCTGCGGCGGCTCGACGAGCTCGGCGAGGGCCTCCGGTCCGGCGGCGAGTTCGTCCAGGTCAAGCTCTGGGACAGCACCGGGCGGGTCGCCTGGTCGGACTCCGCGGCACTGATCGGCAGGAACTTCACGATCGACGAGGACCTCGCGGTGGCCTTCGCGGGCCAGCCGCACGCCGCGGTGGGGCGGCTGGACCCGGCCGCGCCCGAGCATCAGGGGCTGAACCTCCTCGACCAGGCGGTGGAGGTCTATCAGCCGCTGTTCGACGCCCGCCACCACGTGATCGCAGTCGTGGAGATCTACCGGGCGTACGCGCCGCTCCTCGCGGCCGCTAGGCGCCAGGCGCACGGCACCGACGAGGTGCTCGCGGCGGGGCTTGGCCTGCTCTGGCTGGTGCAGGTCGCGCTGGTCGGCTGGGCCCGCCGCCGGGTCAGGCGCTACGCCGGGGCAGCCCGCGCCGCCGCTGAGGTCGACACCCTCACCGGGCTGGCGTCACGTTCGCACTTCACCGTGCAGGTGGCCGCCCTCGTCGCCGCCGGGCCGGTCGCCGTCGCGGTCCTGGACGTGGACGGCCTGCGCCGGGTCAACGACGCCCTCGGCACCGACGCCGGCGACGAGCTGCTGTGTCGGCTCGGGGCGCGGTTGACGGGCGCCCTGCTGCCGGGCGAGGCACTGGCGCGTCTGGGGGGCGACGAGTTCGGCGTGGCGATGGTGGGGCTGTCCGAGGGCGACGTCGTACGCCGCGCGGTGAGGTTGCGCTCCCTGCTCGCGGCCGACGTCGATCTCGGGGCCGTGCCGGTAGCGGTCGACGTGAGCATCGGAGTCGCCCTGTCCCCGCAGGACGGCACCGACGTGGCGCGGTTGCTGCAATGCGCCGACACGGTCGTGCGCACGGCGAAGCTCCGGCCGGAGGGGGTGGCCGTCCACGACGCGAGGTCTGCGCGGATGAACCCGGCCCGGCTCGCCCTGGCGAGCCAGCTGCGGCACGCCATCGAGACCGGCCAGCTGGTGCTCCACGTGCAGCCGAAGGCTTCGCTGCCGAGCGGGGGGGTCCATGCAGTGGAGGCCTTGGTGCGCTGGCAGCACCCGGAGCGCGGCCTGCTGCCCCCCGGTGACTTTCTCGAGGTCGCGGAGAGCACCAGCCTGATCGGCCCGTTGACCGCGTGGGTGCTCGCCGAGGCGCTGCGCGTCGCGGCCGGCTGGGCGGCGGCTGGCTCGCCGTTGACCATCAGCGTCAACCTGTCCGCCCGCACCTTGCACGACCCGGCGCTGCCCGACATGGTCGCGGACCAGTTGGCCGCCGCGGGGGTCCGGCCGGGGCTGCTGCGGCTGGAGATCACCGAGACGGCCGTGAGCAGCGACCCGGTGGCCGCCGTCGACGTGCTCTGCCGGCTCCGCGCCCTCGGGGTGAGCCTGTCGCTGGACGACTTCGGCGCCGGCTTCACCTCGCTGGCGCAGCTGCGCGACCTGCCGCTGACCGAGCTCAAGGTGGACCGCACCATCGTGGGGGAGGCGGCCACCCGTCCGGCCGACGCGGCCGTGCTGCGGGCCCTTGTCGGGCTCGGCCACGACCTGGGTCTCCTCGTCGTGGCGGAGGGGGTCGAGGATGCGGCCACCCAGGACCTGCTGGTGTCGCTGCACTGTGACGAGATGCAGGGCTTTCACCTGGCCCGCCCGATGCCGGCGGCCGAGCTGCTGCCCTGGCTGACGGCCCGCCGGGTGCGCCAGCTTCAGCTCCAGTAGCGCGCCCTGCTGGCCGAGCCCACGGCACGAGCCCACGGCTGGCACCCACGGCAGGCGCCCACGGCAGGCAATGCCGGGGGTACGACGTCAGCTGGCGACGTCCGACCCCCGGCATTGCCTACTTGACGACGACCAGGCGTGCGGTCAGGCCGGTCGTGGTCTTGATGCCGACGACCTCGCCCTGCTTGCCAGAGGTGACCGCGGCGGTGGTGGCCTTCTTCTTCGCGGCGCGCACGGCCGTGTCGATGCCGCTCGGCTCCCCTCCGTCGCCGCGCGAGCGCGCCTGTGGACGGCCAGACCGACCTGCTATCAGATCCGCTAGCATCGCGTGACGTCGAATGTGCTCATCCGGGACGTGGCCGCCGATGACCTTGACCAGATCCGGGCGGCAGCGACGGCGTGCGGCACGTCTCTGCAGGGCTACTTGCGCGCCGCCGTCCACGCCCAGGCGGTGTGGCTCCGACGGCAACAAGAGATCAGGCACGCCTCGGCACGTCTGCGTGGCCGGCCGGCGGTGCCCGAGGACGAGCGAGAGGCGGTCCTCGCGGCCCTTAACAGCGCGGACGACGAGCGGGCCGATCAGCTGGGCAGACGGTCGGCTAGGTGATCGTCGACGCCTCGCTGGTCATCGACGCGGTGGCCGACCCCGGTCCGCGGGGTGTCCGTGCGCGCGGAGCCCTGGCGGCCCTGCCGCCGGCCGAACCCCTCGCCGCGCCTGGGCACTTTGCCATTGAGATGATGTCCGGCCTGAACGCCGCGGCCCACCGACTGCAGCACCCCCTGCATCCCGCCGAACTGGCGCACACACTCGCCTCCGCCGAAGCCCTCGGGATCACCATCGAGGCGACCCCCTGGGCGGACGTGCAGCGAGCGTGGACGCTGGCGCAAGGGTTGCTGCGCTACCCGGATGCGATCTACGTCGCGGCAGCCGAACGACACGAGACCGCGCTGCTCACCTCCGACAGCCAGCCACCCGCCGCGCGGGTCAGCGGCGTTCGAGCACGAGGTCGGCGTCGACCATCCGGTGGATGAGCTGCTCGAAGGTGACGCGCGGCGTCCAGCCGAGCACCGCGCGGGCCTTGCTGGCGTCGCCGATGAGCTGGTCGACCTCGGCCGGCCGCAGGAAGCGGGGGTCCTGCACGACCAGGCCGGACCAGTCCTCGACGCCGGCCCGGGCGAAGGCGACGTCGAGCAGCTCCCCGATGCTGTGCGTCTGGCCGGTGGCCACCACGTAGTCATCGGCAATGTCCTGCTGCAGCATCATCCACATGGCCTCGACATAATCGCCCGCGAAGCCCCAGTCGCGCCGGGCGTCGAGGTTCCCCAGGTGCAGATTCTCCTGCAGCCCCAGGGTGATTCTGGCGACGGCGCGGGTCACCTTGCGGGTGACGAATTCGTGCCCGCGGCGTTCGCTCTCATGGTTGAACAGGATCCCGGAGCTGGCGTGCGCGCCGTAGGACTCGCGGTAGTTCACGGTCATGTAGTGGCCGAAGGCCTTCGCGACGCCGTAGGGCGAGCGGGGGTGGAACGGCGTGAGCTCGGTCTGCGGCGACTCCCGCACCTTGCCGAACATCTCCGAGCTGCTGGCCTGGTAGAAGCGGACCCGGCCCATGTCGCCCTGGGTGTGGATCCGCAGCGCCTCGAGGATCCTGGTCACGCCCATGCCGGTGATCTCGCCGGTGAGCTCGGCCTGCTTCCACGACAGGCCGACGAAGCTGATCGCGCCCAGGTTGTAGACCTCGTCGGGCTGGGCGATCTCCAGCGCGCCGATCATCGAGGACAGGTCGCGCAGGTCGCCCTCGAGCAGCTCGATGGAGGGGATCGCCGCCTCCACGACCGCGATCTTGGGGTTGCTCTGGCCCCGGACCATGCCGAACACCTCATAGCCCTTGGCGGCGAGCAGCTCGCCGAGATAGAGGCCGTCCTGGCCGGTGATGCCGGTGATCAAGGCGCGGGGCACGTGCGGTCCCTCCTGCTGGTGGGTGCTGGTGGATGACTCACGGCTGCTGCCGGAGCTCATCGAGATCGTGGCGCACCATCTCGGCCACGAGGTCGGCGAACGAGTGCCGGGGCACCCAGCCAAGCACGTCCCGGGCCTTGCCGGCGTCGCCGCAGAGCACGTCGGGCTCCAGTGGGCGCACGAGCGCGGGGTCCTGCACGACGTGGGGCTGCCAGTCGGCGATCCCGACGCAGCCGAACGCCGCGGTGAGCAGGTCCGCCAGGCTGTGGGTGCTGCCGCTGGCCACGACGTAGTCGTCGGGGGTGTCGTGGGCGAGCATCAGCGTCATCGCCTGGACGTAGTCCGCCGCGTGCCCCCAGTCCCGCCGCGCGTCCAGATTGCCCAGCCGCAGCTCGGTCTGCCGGCCGAGGGAGATGGCGGCGACGCCCCGGGTCACCTTGCGGGTGACGAAGCCGGGGGGCCGGCGTGGGCTCTCGTGGTTGAACAGGATCGCGCAGCAGCCGAACAGGCCGTAGGCCTGCCGGTAGTTCACGACCAGGTTGTGCGCAAAGGCCTTGGCCGAGCCGTAGGGCGACCGCGGGCGGAACGGCGTGAGCTCGTCCTGCCGGTCACCGGTCGCCACACCGAAGACCTCGGAGCTGGAGGCCTGGCATACGCGTACGCCGCTGACGTCCCCGCCCCCGACGTCGCGCAGCGCCTCCAGCAGGCGCAGCACCCCGATGCCGACGACGTCGCAGGTGAGTTCGGGCTGCTGCCAGGACTTCCCGGGCTCGGACAGGGCGGCCAGACTGTAGACCTCGTCAGGCGCGGCGACGGCTACGGCGGCGCGCAGCGAGGCGCCGTCCGTGAGGTCGCCCACCAGCGGGTGGACGTCCTGCTGGCCGGCGGGGCGGTCCCCCAGCCAGGGGTCGTCGGGCCGGGCCAGGCCATAGACCTCGTCGCCGCGCGCCAGCAGGAGCTCGGCGAGATAGCTGCCGTCCTGCCCGGAGACGCCGGTGATCAGCGCCCGGGTCACGCGTCGACCCTAAGGGGTCCATAAGGGCGTCGGCCTGGGCCCAGCACGTCCACGCGGCTCGCTAGTCCTCGACCCCAGGGTCAGGCCGGGTCCTGCTCGTCGGCGGGGACTGTCGCGGGGGCGGGGGCGGCCAGGTGGCCGCCAGCGTGCGTCGCATCGCCCTTGCCGCCGGCCCGGATCCTCCTCGCGGCGATCGCGCCGGTAGCGGCCGCGAGTCCCGCGGCGACCAGCAGCGCGGGGGTGGCGACCTCGGGCATGACCGACGCCGGCGGCTGGGCGAAGTCCGGGTTGGGGCCGATGCGCGGGCGGACCGGGGTGGTCTCCTGCACGGGCATGACCCCGTCGGCCGGGACGGTCTCGGTGCCCATGGGGGTGAGCATCTGCTGGGACGCCGCGAAGGCAGCGGCGAGCGCTGCCGGTGCCGCCGACGTGTCGGGGTTGCTGAAGTCCATCGTCGAGGTCAGGTCACCGACGAGGTTGTACCGCCAGTCCGACACGATGCCCCTGGGGGAGACGCCGAAGACGGTCTCCACCAGCTTCAGGCACGAGGTGTGGTCGAACAGCTCCGAGTTGACCTTGCCGCCCCGACTGAAGGGACTGATCACCAGGTTCGGCACCCGGAAGCCCAAGCCCACCGGACCCGAGATGCCGTCGGAGGGGTCCTTGGCGGAGGTGGTCTTGCCCGTGGTCGGGTCGGTGGAGGAGGCGGCAGAGCCGAAGGCCGGCCCCTTCAGGTACTCACCCGGCGTCCCCGCCGGGGCCCCGGGCGGCGGGACGTGGTCGAAGTAGCCGTCGTTCTCGTCGTAGGTCAGGAGCAGCACGGTGTTGGCCCAGCTCGGCGACTTCATCAGCGCGGTGATGATGGGCTCGTAATACTGCGGCCCGGCGTTGATCGGCCCGTCGCCGGGGTGTTCGGTGCTCTGCGCGGTCGGGAAGATCCACGAGACGTCCGGCAGCGTCCCGGTCTCTACGGCGGTGAGGAACCCGCCCTGCGACGTCCCCTGCGTCCCGCTTGTGTAGTTGGTCATGTCCGCGGCCGAGCCTGCCGGCTTGTTGTACTGCGTGAACGCCGGGAACATGTTGAGCAGGTGGTTGGATCCGGCGTCGGTGTAGGCCTGCCGTAACTGGTCACGTGCTTTGGGCTGGGGGTAGCCATGGTTCGCCGGCGGCGAGTTGGGTGAGCGCGTGGTAGATGTTGATCTGGTGTTTGCTGGCGGTGGCGGTGTAGGAGCGGATCGCGGCGAA
>JAABUP010004547.1_pt1 | contig 22465 bp, 30 predicted proteins | sample 5559201 | NCBI WGS metagenome assembly JAABUP01 (sample SAMN10711887, study PRJNA513373) | rock metagenome | isolation source: Antarctica rocks | place: Antarctica | reverse complement strand
AGGTTGGGTATGCACTTGACAGATTTCATGTGCCGATCATTTGTTGGCTCATTGTCATGTAGGCTAGAAACTATTAAGTCTACAACATCTTGTTTGAACAACCATGTTGTGCTCCAGCCACACTCATGCATAGATGCAAAGAAGGATAGACTGACAGCCTGATGCAAAGCCTTCTTACCCTGACTCCCTGCCGGAGGGGGGGGGGGATCACAGAGTACTGTTTCTGTTTACTGTAGCAACAAGCTTGTTTAGCAGCTCATTTCACATATGTCATACAAGCCTTTCCTGACTGTCCATCCTTGACTTGCTTGATGACCACTTGCTGACTACATGGTGTCTGTTTGACAGGCCAGATGCAGCGGACCCGCCCAACTGCCTACTTAATGCACACAAGCTCACCTCAATCAGACTCAGTGGCAATTACTACTCAGCGGTGCCCACCTACCTGTCCTCAGTCACAGCTCTGCAGAGCTTGCACATTGCCAACAACGCCGTTGGCTCTGGCTGCACAGCCTGCCTGTCACACCTTTCTGCACTCACCAAGCTGGTCATGCAGCAGTGCAACTTGACCGCTGTGCCTCAGAGCCTCGCACCCCTGAGTAGGCTCAAGTGGCTGTGCCTGAGTAGAAACAGGCTGGAGAGTGTTCCTGAGGAATTGCCATGGCAGCATTTGGAGCTTCTGCATCTGCGTGGAAATGAGCTGAAGTGTGTGCCCTGTGTTGCGTTGTCAAAGGCTGTGCGATTGGAGACTGTGGACTGTGGAGACAACCTCCCACTGCAAGTAAGAGGGCTTCTTTGCCCAAAGTCATCTTGTCACTCTTGCCTCTCTAGTTCATGTGCTTTGACTGAGGCTCATTTTGCGTGTTGATCACTGTGTCGCATGCATTGTGATCACGCCTACAAAATGCAGAGAATGGAGATTTTGATGGCTGCCTGCTCTGGTGTCACAACTGCCGTGCACTTTATGTCGTTTATAGGCTGCACCTACCCTCAAAAGTCTACTTTGTTTGGATGCAATGCATGCTGTACAGCAGATTAGCCGATCATAAGCAATCCGTCCTGATCACCTTGATGACCGCCCAACAATGCCCAGTGGCTCAATGCTGTGATGTGCATATAGGGCAGATCTTTAGATTTGTCACGTATGCGGCAGGTGGACCAGTACCTTGTGATTTGGGGCTTGATAAAGCAGCTTCCCAGGTTGCAACACCTGTTCATTGACAAGCCCACCGACAATGATGGGGATGATGACCTGCTCAGCTGGTCCAAGGCGTCACTTCAGCAGATTGCTTCTTTGAAGAAGATCATGAAGAAGAGAAAGCGCCGAGTGTGCCTTTAGGCGATGCTGTGTTTTGACTTGAGGACATGGCCACAGTCCAGTTTTGGTGTTGGCACTCAGCCTCATAGTTGTGTTGACTGACAATGTTGAGTAAAGAAATGATCAGCTCTCAGGAAATAAGCAATCTTGAACTGTTTAGCATGTGACACACTGTGCTGCGGCTTGATGTTGAGAGTGCATATACTGGTCTCCTCCAAACTTTGTCATTATTTTTGGCAGCTAACATTAATTCCTAAGACATCCCCGCCAGGCCTCCTCATCTGATTCAGATCTCCTACCGGTATTGTGACAGCGAGTCGAGGTGTCAAGCTCCACTCAGTGAGACTCGAGTGCAATGCCGCTTTTTGGGAAGGTTGGATCGCACGTTCTTGCAGAAGCTTCTAGAAGATCTGTGAGCAATGGAATCAGAAGCTGCATGAAGCTGAGCACATACTTGAGCTAGTTGTGGCTACCTGCTTGCCTCAACATAGCGAAGATGACAGAACATTTCGCCTGGCACACGGTAGGTCGTCGCGGCAAACACAAAGGAACAGTTGCTCAAAAAACGCGGATCATAGGTGCGCCGTCGACCCAGTCGGGCCTGGCTGCCTTACCGTCAGAGATTCTGGCTTTCGTGTTCCGGCATCTTTACAAGAGCCCGGAGGCAGCTGTCAGCCTGGCCCAGACGTGTCAGACCTTAGCCTCCGAATTTTTTGCTCACCGTTCCGACATCATCAAACAACGTGCGACTGGCATCTGCCCAGTGTACGACATTCCAGATCTTAACCGCTACACAAGCTGTCATGCAGACATAGGCATTTGGTGGTCTGGAGAATCAACCATGCGTCAAATCTACGCCTTATCAGAACATCCTGGGGCCATCGAGAAGATGTGGGACGCTACGTTCTCCCGTGTACGAGAACATCTGCACTTGAAAGGGCATCGCTCTAAGCCATGGCCCATGTGGTATGCGCTGCAGCATCAACAGCTACATGAGTCAAGACATGCCTCTATCACTTGCCGCATCCAGCTGCAGAGCAGTACACAGCTTTACGTGTCTGCTGGGTGGTTGCAAGAACATATCATGAAGTCTGCTGCCTCAGCTCTCATGAAAAGACTTCGAGAAAGGAACTGTTGCATCAGCATCAAAGTAAAGGTCTACAGAGTATTTAGAAAGCACCCATATTCCTTGCTATCGCAAAACTTTTGCTGCAGTGACGAGTTGGACGCAGAGTTTGACCTGGCAGAAACTGATAATGAAAGCATAGATAGCTATGTTAGTTGGGACGATCGTTTCACCCCAGAAGCTGAACGTCTGCCATGTTCACAGCAACTGCTGGCAATAACCGGGAGTTGGTATCAGGGCGAATCTGGTCAGAAGGGTGAGGTTTGTGGGGATCAAGTCATTGATAACCCCCAGCTTGACAAAGACTTTTGTGAATGGCAGAGTTGGGACAAAGATGTTTGGATGTTTGAACCGTTCAGTTGCGAAATGACTAGTGAGCCGCGGTGGTTCTACTCTTGAACGTCTTGTATCAATGTTAGGCAATGACAACAGCCGCTGATCGGTTTAAAGTGCTGACCTTGTTGTCAAGCAGCGTTGTCCTGATAGGGTAAGAAGCCTTTTGCAACAGGTTGACTATTCTGGCTCAAAATTGATTGCTTCTTTGAAGAGTGAAACTCTGTAGAATTTGATCATGGGTCCTCTTCCTTTTTGCTTTGACATCAAGATAGAGGGATCATGGGCAAGCTTCAGCACATGACTTTGCTGTTCAATTGCAATTTTGAGCCAGACTTGGCTACCTTATAAGTAATTACTCAACAGACCAGTGTCTCAGCTGTACACATGTTCATAAGCAAGATGTTGAGAGGCTGTGCGAATGTGTATCAATTGATAGCAAGCCCTATATTTGCAGTGAGCAATTGCGCAAGATCTTAGACACATTTGCACACTGCCTTCAATGAGTCAATTGAGTTGAGTGGAGAATCCACTTTAAAGCCGATCGGTTAGGGATCGACTGTAACGTGTCTGATGGCCGCAGTTTTGATAGCCACGTCGCGAGCCTTCCATCACGCTGGAGACTAGGAACGTCACTACTACTTGGGCACTAAACGATGGACTGCCTACAGGTAGACTAGCTCTTCCTGTCGCTGAACACTAATCCAGGTACATGAGCCAAATCAAGCCAGCGAGCGGCCCTGCCTTCGTTGGCAAGACCCAAGGCAACACGCCAAATTTGTTCTGGCGTCGCATCTCTTTCGAACAGCTTCGATTCCAGTCTCAGTACGTCGCATTGCCACCTCCAGATCAACTGCACCTCGAAAGCACTGCAGACTACAGGTGAGCAGCTATACCACCTCTGCTACCGCAGGACTTTCAGTGCAGCTAAGCCTCCACTGCATGCCGTTTTGCATCGTCTTTCCGTTAGTCTTGCATCCTGTCACTGTTTGACCTGCAGTTTGACCTGCAGGAATGTGAGGCAAGAAAGCCAGTTGTGGACTGAGCTGCATCAAGGGTTGCTCACAACAGGCAGGCTCAATGCAGCGCTTGGCTTCTACGAGCCAGCTGCAGCCAAGAGATTGGGCATTCCTCGAGACAGGGTGAACCACAACTCTCTGCTGTCAGCAGCAGCAAATTTGCAGATGACAGCTTACGGACTTGAATGTTTAGACAACCCAGCAGCACCTGTCATCTCCGTGCAAGGCACTGCTGCTGCCTCTGTAACACCACCTGGGCTGCAGAATGCAATCACAGTTTCAGAATTTGAAGCAGCAGCAATCAAGCTTGCAAATGATAGTCTGGCAGATGCCACGGGCAGCACCACTAAACAAAGACAACGAAGGCCACACAAGCCCCAACAGCAACAGCCCAGTGTAAATGCTGCAGTAGCCAGCAATGCTGCTGTCAAGGCTTCAATGTCACTGCTAGCTCAGTCAGGCCTTGATTCTTATGCAACTGCTGAAGCCAGACGCAAAAGGTGTACAGGCGTCGCAACTAGAGGTGAGCATATTAAAGTGCAGCAGGTCTCTAGTGGCATCCAGATTGCCCTGTTATTTGCCTAAGTGTCTATCTAGTTCAAACACACTGTTACATCGCACATAGCTTGTGTTGCACTGTGGCACACTTTTATGCAGGCACATGACAAATGCATTCAAGACAATGGCCACAACATATTGCATTCTTGCAGCTGCATGCCATGGCATCAAGCAGCTCTGTGACGCTGTTCATCTTATCACCAAATCAGCACTGTGTTGCTTTTGTCAGGGGATGGAGGAATACGAATGGCGTGGGGAAGCACACAAGAGGCTTCAGCCCTGTTTAGTGTCATGCACCTTTTTCCAGACAGTCAACTGGAGGAAGTTGGGCTTTGCTGGGTGGATCCCACAAGTCAGATCCCTGCTGAATGGGGATTCCAGACTGGAGACCTGCCTCCCCTTGGGGCGTCCCCAGATGGCCTTATCAGACACAGGGCAACAGCCCCTCCTCCGCCCCCAACCGCCCTACCCAACCCTCAGAGTCTTTTGCAGCCACAGACTGCCAATCAGACACCAACACCTGTTGTTGGCCCAGCAGCTCAACTTGACGCTTCTCAAAGTTCACCTGCAAGTCAGGTTACTTGGGGCCCAGCTCCTCATAGCTCAATGGCGCAAGTGCTGAGCACAGAGCCTGCACAGCATCAAGAAAGTGGCACAGCCCTGTCAGACTTTGAGGCTCTGCTGGCTAAGCTACAGATCAGCTCAAAACAGTTGAGCAGCAAGCACTCAGACACCGAACCTCAAAGTAAAGCCACACTAGTGTCTGCTGGAGGATCGGCTGCTGCATTGCATGCTACGGCACCTTCTTCATCAGCTACCACTGCAGCTTCCTGCACACCTTCCTCAGGAGTTACGTTCACCAATGCTGGTCATGCGACGCCGCCGCAGCAAGGGGAGCATCAGCAGGAGTGGCTTGAGGCAGTGGAGATAAAGAATGTGTGCCCCTTCAGGGAAGTGAGGGAGGTTAGCAGCCACGGCAAGGCAAAGCGGCTGTACAGGCTGTCAGACCCTGGACCATATTCCAGAGTAAGAGTTGTATCCCATTTCAGTACCGGGCTTGCGTGATCTTGGTCACACATGCAGACCATGAATGCAGATGAATTACATGGACAAGGGTGTGCATGGAAGATGGCTTTGTTGCTGCTTTTGCAGCTCTGTAATCACCAAAAGCTTGGATACTGTAATGGATGTGTTTCCTGCAATGTACGTTGCCACATCAATGAGCTATAAGCCATACATCTTGCATGCAAGCCCGACATGCCTCCATACTCTTCCTCAGCAACCCAAAAGCGCAGCCACAATCAGTGGCACCCAATTAGGGTTTTGGGTCTGCTTAAGGATACCAGCAGTAGTCACTACATGGGTGCACTATTGCCACAAATGGTCTCAGGCCTGAGGGTTTTGCGCTGACAAGCAGGCTGATGCATGCAGGTGCCCTGTCACTTTGTTCCTCAGCTGCAAATGGAGATGCTTGCCTCTGGGGCCAACTCAGCTCTTGTAGTCAGCAGATTAGCCACCAAGGTGTGTGTGGGTTCAAAATTGCCCACTTGTGCCATGACATGTGCTGTGCTGTGTTGTGCCATGACATGCGTTTTGATGTGCTATGCATGTTATCTGTAGCTTGCCGCAGCTGGGCTGCACTGCATGGCACTGAGACAGGCTCAGGGTGAGAATGGGCCTCAGCCAGACCTGCGCATGTATGTCAGGACCTGACCATAATAGGCCTTTGCTGGTGTAGGGTGTCAGAGTTTTCAGAATGCAGCGGCACGGTGAGTTCTTGCAGCAGGTGCTGCACACCATCAGTCAGTTGTACACTAGGTATATCAGATGCAACAGGCTTCCTCCACCCAATATGTTTTTCGAGCAAGCTTCGTACCAGCAGTAACTGTTCTTGAGGACTACTCAGCTTGTGGCCGAAAGTGTTGAAGCTGTTGTCGATGTTGACAGCCAGGCACTTCCACATGTGCAAGATTGCAGGTTGTTCCTGTAATGGTTATCATGAGCTTGGCCTGCATGCAATAGGTGTCTGGCAATGTGCCTGCTTGTTTAAGCTTTTGTTGGGGCTAAGTCTGACTTGCGCATGCGTGTTCAGTCAGAGCAACTCCATGCAGCAAAGAAAATTTCGCAATAAGTCACGCATGTGCTGCGCCAAAAAAAAGGGCCTTTATGCCCGTTGATTACTAGGAATGACAGCAATTTGTGCTGAAGCCATGATGCTATGAGCAGTTCGTCTGTGATGTTAGCAATTCGAAATCACCTATCACAAGCGACTGCAATTTTGCGTATGGACAATCTGCAGCTTTGTTGCATAAAGCCACGCTGAGTAAAAGCCACGACTTTTTAGTTTGTCATTTAAGCCTCGGTGTGAGCAGTCCACTTACGTAGTACGCTGTTCTTGCTCAGCAGCATGCATGTCATAGAACAGCAGTTTGTCGAGGTGGCAGCAGGTCAAGACAACAAGAAATGCTACATCAGGCCAGATGCCACAGGCAATTCGTTCAAGCCAGACTCAGTGTTGTATACCAGAGCTAAACTACACATCACACACAAGTGGAGGATCACACAAAAATATCCAGTTTCTCAGCTTGTTCATACAGTTCAGGAAGGGCTGCATAGGTCTGCCTTGCATTTTCAAGATGGGCTGCAAAACTCTCACCATCCACTAAAATCTGCATGGGTCGACTTGCACTCATAGCAAGCCAGAGGGCATAATTTTGCACGTCATAGCCAGTTGGCTTGCAGTTATCAAAAGACAAGGTAGAGAGGGCAGGTGCAAACAACAGATTCGATTGAGGATTCACATCCGATATAAGGCTCAGTGATAGAGTACAGTCACAAAAGCTGAGTGCTTGCAAATTGCGCATCAAAAAGCACACAACCTCTAGACATGCACCTAAAGAAAAACAAGTTTCATCTGAACCAGACAACTCCAATTTTGTCAGATGACTCAGCAGGCAGAGTCTATTGCTAACTGGCACCTTGTATGTATACTGGGCAACACTGATTTCTAAACATTGCAGCGTCTCCAAAGCATACATCCGACTCATGTCATAAGGCTGATCTGGATCCACATGGTCTAGCCGCACAGACAAGTGTGTGAGCTGTGTCAAGGCTGTGATACTGCTTGGTGCGCTGTACTTGTCATTTGAATGGTAGTACAGGTGGACCCTATCGTCAGCTTGTTCAGCATCAATGTGGCAACCGTACAGTGTCAGATCTTGCAGACCAGTGCAGGCTGAAAGGCCGCTGCTGTGTAGACCGCTTAATGAACTATGTTTCATTTGGAGATCTAGCAACGAGAAGACACAACGGCAATCGTGTTCTGACTCGACCACTGTATCTGTGATCAGCAATGCTGTCAGGTGGTGTGCTGCATGAAGACTGCTGAAAGGTTCCCCTTTTTGCAGGTGCAGCTCCTTCAGGCATGTAAGGCTTTGAAAGGGCTGAAGGTCAATTCGCGTAGTATGATCGAAGGCCAATATGCAAGAAGAATAAACCTGAAGGTTGACAGCAGCTCCATAGTTGGTGCTGAGGTGCTTATGAGACAGACCTTGCGCAAGACAGACTCAGGGCTTGCTAGTGCTCCTAGCGCAGCTCAATGTACGGGTGTCCACAATTGGCCTCAAAGCTCCTGACAGCGAGCTTGTTTCTTTGCAGCCAGTCCAGAAGCCCCAGCAGAGACTTGCTGGAAAACCGATCGTGTAAGAGCAGATGATTAGAGTTGTTAGAATCTTCATCAAAAGCTTCCTTGAACTGCTTGCAGACCAGTCGAAGACGGCGAAAGCTGATATACTCCGGAACGAAAGTCTCGTGTGAACGTGCGTTCACCTGGTATCTGATGGAAGGAGGCTCTGGTCTGATCTGAGTAAAGATCCGGACAAGCAGATCCGAAGACAAAGAAAACTGAGGCGTCCGCTGGCTCTGCATAGCTGGAAAAGGCTGCAGCGCGACAGCGGCGACAGGAACGTTTCGACCCTGTTTCTTGCCGAAAGTGTCTCAACGCAAGCTCAACCTTGCAAGTGCTTTTGTAAAACGTCACACCTGAGACGGCCCAGGAACAAAGTCTCACCCCGGAAGTCAGAAGATCTCAGGAAAGCCGGCAAGACTCAATTTTTTACGGCTCTTGAAACACGTAGTCAGGGACCTCGGATGTCTGCACTGCCCTTGCGCTATAATGTGCGGTGATGGGTTCGCTGATGGTAGGCTTGGCAGCAGGTGCCTTTTCTTACACAATCTGTGCAAAACTTTGGCAAGTATGTGTGATGCTTTTGAGCCGTGAGCCATTAGCAAGCTGCTTATCTATTCCGACTGGTTTCAGCAGCAGAGGGTATTTTCACAGGTAAAGGGTGAGAGAAAGCAGGCAATTTGCTGTATTCACATGGAACCCACATGGCAAAATGCGTTTGTGGATTCTGTCGAGGGACTGGACAGTCCTGATAAAAGTACCACAATCCGGTCTGATGCGCATTCGACTGGAGCCTAGTTCTGCCGCTCTGCTGTGAGGCGGAGGCTCAAGCGACTGCCCAGAAAGGCCACAAGATCGCAGTCTGGGCTGACGCTAGGGTTGGACCTCATTTGGCCACTTTTGGGCTGTTGCCAGTCAAATGAGCTGATGCTGACCGGCAACGCTTGCACATTCTGCCAGACCTTCCTTGATGCACCTTCGATGATTATTCGGACGACCACACACACCTGCTTGAACCTCAATCCTCCAAGAGCTCTTACACAATGTGCTAACACTGTGGGATCAGCCTATATTTGGCCTGAAGATGCGGTAGGTAGCTGGAGCTCACTCGAAAATCCAGCATGAATGTGAGAAAAGATGGCACAAGCAGACCTAGCAGCATCTGGAGTGCGCTGATCAAGCTGAGACAGGCTGCACCAGTGGTGTTGGCTTGTACTGCAGTACATATATGATGCGCACTTGCTGCTGCCAGAAGTACAGTTGCCAGCTGCAGCGGAGCATGCAGGAAGAATCGCACCTGCACATCCAAGCAATATGCGAACACCATGCAATGATTGCACGTGCAGTCAACTCTCTGCTTGCAATGCAACTTGGGGCTGAGAGCATAGGGAATACTTGCAGCGGTCAGCATAAACGATGGCACAAGCTGCATTGTATGTTAGTGCATCTGCAGCATGGGCAAATTCTGGAGAGAGAGTGGACATGGATGCACACATGGACAGGCCACTATTGCAGCCTGTCTCGCAAGGGCAAGTGCATAGTTTTTTGAGCTGCAAGCCATTGGAACATGTGTCATGCGCAACCCTTTATGACCGAATTATTTTCTTGGAACGACAAAATCTTCACGGAATAACACATAAGTCTCAAATACCTTAAGCCCTACAAAGAGGAACAAGGTCATGATCAAGCCCAGCCCCCCCAGCAAAGGAGGGGTGGGGTCCCATTGCAGCTTGTGAAGAAGACTCCAACTCATCCAGGTGTTGGCAATGGGCAGCACGATCATGCGGTACAGGCTGAACATGCTGGAAACCAACCCTCTGAATGGCACAAAACATAATGAGACCAATGGCATCATAATCAGCGACATCATAGCGCAGCTCACATCTGGCCAACATGTCTCAACAAGCGCTGGTGAGTCTGTAACGCTGTGCATGTTACAATGCACTGCTGGCGCACAAGTGGAAAGATGCTTCCAACATACAGCAATACATCTCATGCTGCATGCACCTGGCATGTGGATGAAGCACACGCAGCCACTGTAAAGCTGGCAGCACCAAGCTCAACTATGGTATGGTATGGTATGGTATGGTATGGTATGGTATGGTATGGTATGGTATGGTACTGAACTGCTGACAAGTTGCAACAGCCAATACAATTTGCACACCAGCACTGCTGGCAAATGAGAGGTGCGTCATGTTTTCGGAAAATGGCCTCTGCAATGCCCACAAACATAAGACAAAGTATGCATACCACAGGTGCTGTAGAGGCAGCAGCACAGTGCACAGTCAGCAGTCACAGCAGCACTGCAAAGGTGGTAAGCCACAATGGCATCACAGCAGCATCACCAGCAGTCTAAGACACAATTGCGCCACAACAAATCACACCGGCAGCCTGAGACTCAATTGTGTCACAGCAAAACCAGCAGCGTGCTGAGAGCTTACCCATATGAGAGGAAGTGGTCGTACCACAACCAGCGGAGGGCCAACAGCACAATATCTACAGCAGCAATGCCCATGCTGAAGATGACAGCTGCGTTGCTCTCGCCGGCAACAGCAGCTTCACTGAAGTGGGCGTACACAATGCACATGGACACCAGGTTGAAGAAGAAGTCGCCCCAGTCCAAGTCAGAGTCCTGAGCCGCGGGATGGGGGTCTGTCTGGAAGGGTAGGGTGGGGCTGATGGTGGGGCCTGGGCAGGCCACAGAAATTGACCACATTGTTTCTGACATCAAGGCAAGATCCAATTGGGTGACATGCAACGCAATTGTGCCTAACAGTAGTATGTGAGGCCGGAGGCAATCTGGGTGGAAATAAAGGCAAAGAAAGAAGAGTTGTGTTTGGGGGGGGGGGGGGGGGGTGGGCACAAGGACCACAACCCTTGACTAACTTGTACTGAAAGATTTGCATGGATGCATCTACCAGAGTCTTATGACCATCTCCCTTTGCATGCTGGAAGCACAACAATGATGCATTGCCGGTTGTGTAAGCCTCACCCTGTCTTGGAGCAGCCCCAAGTGGTTGTCCCATGGAGGCTGCAGTGCTGTTGGCTTGCAATTCAGTGGGCATTGCAGACCAGCCTCCTCGGTTGATCCCCCTGCCTGACACCCCAGCCTTCCTGGGGTTGCCCTGGGGGTTGTGTGCCAGCTGGCATTGGGGACACAGGGACTCATCATGAGGCTGCTCTTGTAAGGACTGCTGATGGCCTGTAGGCATCTCCACACCTGATCAGCAGAGAATGCCACTCAGCTCTTGCAGCAGCAGCCAGGAATGCAAGGTCACATCCTTGCATGTCTTGGTATGTGCATGCAGCCGAGTGCCTAGGTGGCTGCCCCAAAGCGTGTGCATATGAAAGCCAAGGGCTGAATGGACCAGCTTGCAGGAGATTTGATCAAGCCACACACAAGTACTGCATGATGCAGAAGCAGTGTGTGTCATCACAAAGCATGCTGTCCAGAGAGCTTCAACAGCTGTGTAGGCCAGGCTACGTGCAGAAGCTGGGACAAGATTGGCCATTGGAGGGGCGCCAGAATCCTTCCCACTCATGGTGTTGTAGAGTTGCAAGCTGCCAGGAAGTAAATACGGATGAACAAGCTTTGTGGTAGGCGCGCTGAAAGGCAGGTAAAGCGACACATGCAGCTACTTGTCATTTTCAGTGCCCGACAGGGGAAGGAATGTGTCAACTGGACAGCACTGAAAGGCAGGAACAGTGATGCAAAGGTCCACACCACCTGAAAGGGCATCACCAGGTGAGCTGGACTGGGGCAAGCCCTGCTCCAGCAGACGAGGCATGACTGCCTCTATAAACAGCTTGCCCTCTGTCTTGTGGGTGGTCTGGGACAGGATGTGGGTATAGGGCGCCAAGACAAAGGCCAGTATCCACACAAGTTTGGCTTTGGTTCTGCAGAACAGGTTGTCAATCAACACACGTTTCTTGTCTCTGGACGTCAACAAAGGAGTCAACTGAACAAATGACTGGGAGTGATGTTCTCAAGTGGTAGCTGGACATCAACTCAATCACTCAGCCAGTACCAGATGCGAGCTTACTGCGTCCTGTCTGCTATACATGGATAGGCTGCAGTGTCACATGCAAGCTACAAAGATGACCCAGCAAATGGAATAGGGCAACCAGACACAGCTCCCCGCTACCCTGAAGGCTGCAGGACCAGTTCAGACCTCATACAACTGGCAGCACTGCTGAACACCAGCTGCATCTCAGCAACAGCAAGCACACCCTGTGATTTAGCAGAAGCATTGTGTCGTGACAGTAACGTGCAAGTACAGAATGAAAGTGACTCACTCCTCAAAGGCTGCTGACTCAGAAGAGGCGAGCGTGAGCACAGCCACAATTTCATTACTCATGTGGATGGGAGCTGAGGCGATGCTGACTGCCCCCTGTTCTTGCATCTCTCCCCAGTCAGCAAAGTGGGGTCCATCCTACATACATACAGCATAGAATGTCATCAAAGATTTGTGGAGTGATTTGTTGATCAGACTCAGGAAACACAAATGTGTGACATAAAGCTGGTGGATGACATGACAACAGAAGTGCCAAAGGGAGCAAGAGATCCTGCTAGTGACTGTGTTTGTGAGTGTGAAAGCATGGAGACATGGGAAGCAAGGGTTTGTATTCTGGGACCTAAGGCAATGCTTGCTGCCCCTTTGTCTTACACCGCTACCTAGTCTACAGAGTGAGAATTGAGATTTTTGACATGTCTGAGACAAGCCAAAAAATGACAAGACTTCCTCGCAAAAAGGGCAAATCATGGTTTCAGCAAGCAGATGGTCAGAAGACTATGGTAGTGGGAGAGTCTGTATGAAGGTATAATCATCATAATGACCAAAAACACATGAGCACAGCAAGACAAATGCTGTACTATGTTGTGACCTTGTCTTTGCTCATGTGCAGAGTTATGCAGCATCACCATAAGCCTGGAACATCAACATGCAGCGTGCATAGTGTCATGATCAAGTCTTTTTACTTGCAGAATCAGCCTGGTTGCATTGCATAACTTGACACCGAGGCATAGCACACAGGCAAACAAAGCTAAGAGTGCAAGGCAGGAAACCTGAGGGCATATCCACGTATGGACTTATTACCCTACTCTATATATATATATAATGAAGGGTTGCTCATTTACGAGATGATTGGCTTAGCTGAGAGCTCATGTCATGCAGTGGCCCACAGTTGAGTGTGTGTTGCAAAACCTTGCAGAGATAGTCAATGAACAAAGCAGAGGGCCTGCTTTGCATGCATGCATACGTGAATGAGTGAATGCATCAGCAAATGGATGGATGGATGGATGGATGGATGGATGGCTGGATGGATGGATGGATGGATGGATGACTGACCTGCAGGTAGTTGGGTGTGGTGATGCCCTCTGCATGACTGCGGGCAATGTAGCAGGCGGCAGTGCAGGAAGCTGGGTAGCAAGCCGGCGCCTGCTTCACTTCCACGCCCACCTTCTTTGTGATCAAAACATCCTTGCAGGTCCTCCAATCCAGCACTGCAACAAGACAGTTTTGCTAAGCAGCAAAGCGCAATTGCCACAGAGAAGATTGTATGCTGGTGTGAGATTGAAATACAGCATGGCATCTTGAGAAATGCCTGGTGTTGTGCTGCAACATGCAACATAGGTACAAGGTTGAAGTGTCTTGCATGATGACTGTCATGGTCAGGTTTGCAGGTCACGTCAATCATCAAAGTGAGGTCATGACACAAATTACGATTGCCTGAATTGCCCAACAAATGCAATGTTGTTAGTGGCATGTGGCTGTGACGCTGTCTTTCATGTGCTTCAGCACTGTTGCATGGAGGAAAGCAAAGTGTTCACTTCTTGCCAAATGCTCAAGCGTGCAGACCTGGCATGTCACTGCCAATCTGTAAATCAGCGTAAGGCCAGGTCAGCAGCTCAGGCTCCACTGCTAAGGTTGCTTTCTTTGCCCCATCTGGTTTGTTGGGCTTGGAACCTCCCATATGTTGTTGCCATTCTAACCGCCCTGGTGAATCTGCCTTCACCGTCAGTTTGGCCTTCCCAGCCCCTTGCTTTGTTGCTCCTGATGACTTCATGGCAGATGTATTTGTGCTCTGTTTTGCACTGGGCAGGAGCATCACACTGCACAGAGAGGTGGCGCCGAAAGCTATGAGGGAACATTTGAATGAAAGATTATGTGGCCTTGCAAGTGATGCATGCATGCTTCTCTAGGCAGTGCGCATACCTGATATGAGTGAGTCCAGGAACAAGCTCAGTGACGTGTTCAGCAAATAGCTTGAAAATGTCTCCTTGTTGGCCAGCTTGTGACATCTTCATGACAAGCTGCCCAACTTCCTCCATGCTGTGCACATCAGGCAGGAGTACCCCAGCCAAGCGCTTGGCAGTATTTGGTTCCGCCTGTAGGTTGGTCTGGTCTCAGTCAAAGTTTGGGTACAAGCCTGCCGTTGGTTCCTTGGCTTTACAATGGGCGACGATAGCGGGTGCCGTGCAAGACACACTTACTCACCTGTTGTGCAGGCTGAGCTTGTGGAAGTGCAACCATTGGAACGCCTTGCAGAAGTTGTGACTAAAGTCAGCACAAAACCTCAGTCATCCCTATTGCTTTGAGGCCGAGCGCGCAGTTGATTAGCTGGAGGTCACGAGACATTGACGGTCTCGGGCCTGCTTCGGTAATAGCGGTCGCGGAACGTGATTGTCATGTCATAGTACCGTACGTGCACGAGATAATCGCGCAAAATTAATTCGAACTAGGGTGCGCGATCAGCTCAGCTAATTAGTACTACTAATTTAGTAGAACCCTGCGCGAGCTAGGGTGCGCGAAGCAAGTAATTCATTACCCTAGGCCTGCGCGATGCCAATTCAAAGCTGTTTAAGGCAGTTGCGAAAACGTTCCTATGCTCCTGGATGTCATAGGATCAGTATGAAACGATATATTGATGCAATTCTGAACATCACTGTGCACGTGCTTGTGGACATCCAATAATAGCTAGTCCTGCATTGATTGTCAGTACCATGAAACATTATAACATAGCTGCACCTAGCATTTATGGTTGTATGCTCAGTTTATGTCCTTGTACCTTAAATACCTGTGCAGCAGCTTGAAAGCGATTCTCTGTTGGTTCTATGCTGTGTTCTGTTCCATCGGTCAAGCATAGAAGTCATGGTGATTTTTCAATACGCATAAGCCCTGCACGATCAGCTTGCGCGATGCTCTTTTTAATTGATATCAGTGCTGCGCGAAACCCATACATATATATAAGTGCCTTGCTGACTACTGACTCTGATCCAACTCACAGGAAAGATTAAGATTAATTAGTAATAATCCGATTACGTGATCTGCACGTGACTCTGCACGTGCTGTGGAAGCTTCTGTATATGTCAACATCCCCAATGGCGGCTGATCAACAGGGAGCAACACAGTGATGCCGTTGTTTGTCAAACTACCACCAGAATAGCAATAGTTGTCTGTAGGAAGGTTTGTGCTGACCAGGATGTCTGTCAACGGGTTGCAATCAATTAACTGTGGTGACATAGCAACCTCGGTTGGGATGTATGGACATCTGTCATACTGGTTGAGCCTTTTGGAGGCATCTGTGCCAGCATTGAAGACACCACCATGATCAGGCTTGATTGTGTAGACATTGTTTGCTGAAGGGAAACCAAAACATTCATTGGCTGGGCCCGTGGGTTGCAATGTCGACGTTCTGTCTATTACAGTGCCGTTGCTGAAGTAAAGGTAGACGTAATATTGTGCAGAAGTCGTCGCTGATGAAGCCACAAAGTTAAAATACATCCGTCCATTGCGCAATGCACAGTTCAGCCCTGAATAGGTGTTGGTAGGATTCACAAGCAACGCATTCATGAAATTGCAGATGTCCAGATCGACGGGGCAACCCAGTGGCACATTGCCAGGTGTCCAGACACCTGGCACTGCCACTGATGTGGGAGCATTGGGAGCAGCTGACGTAGTGGGCAACACACACCAGAAGAACTGTGAATTGGCATTCGTTACATAAAGAAAACTGTTGCGCAGGTGAATGCGACTGATGTAAACCAAGAAGAGGTGGTCTTCATCAAACGTGTTTTCGCTAGGTAAGTCAATGCTAAAATTGCCAGGTGTTCCATTACCAGCATTGGCAGACTGCAGAAACACAGTCTTCTTTTTCAATAGACGCATCCTGACTGCTAACTATAGCTGATAAATACAGAACTCTACACAAAATCAATTATTCTACGATTTGTCTGTTTCCTTCTGCGGCGTAGAGGCTTGTCTGTAGGGCCTGGTCTGCAGACTGGCCACTCCTCCCTACAGGTCCTGGCTTTAGGCACCTCCACAGGCAAGATGCACAGGCATCTCCCAAAGTAACGCAGCATCAGGCAGCTGCTCAGTGATGTCATATGTAGCTGTTGAACATGTCAACCAAGGTGGTATTCAATAGTAGCAGATCATATTGTGAGGGAATCTGAATCAGAGGAGCTGGCCTGTTATTGATGCCGTTATCTGAGTTACCGCGCGTACGTGACCTGTACAGGGTGTCTGTCACGTCGTATGTCGTAAGGCTGTTGTTGTATTGCAGGTATTGTGCAACCACCCCAGCCACAATGGGACAAGCCATGCTTGTCCCTGAAATCTTCTGGTAACCACTGTCAAGATTTGCACAATAGATGTCTGAGCCTGGTGCATACAGGTTGTTGCACTTGCCTGTGTTGCTGTATTCTGCAATCGAGTCATCGATAACCGTTGCTCCTACAGATCCCACATAGGCTGACCTTCCAGGTGTCGCATCACAAGCGTCTGAGGCTGAGTTGCCTGCTGCAGCAATGATGCTGATGTTGTACAATCCTACAGTGTTGTTCACTGCAAGCTGCAGAGGCAGACTGATGTCTTCTGTGCCGACGCTCATGGAGATGACAGCTGGCCTCACAACGTTGAGAGCGACATAGTTGAGGGCGCCTATTATGTCAGCAACTTGCGCGGTGCCGTCACAGGCGCATGCTCTGACAGCCCAGAGGGTGCTGTTCGGGGCGCTGCCCACGGTCCTGCCGCCCACCAGGCTTGCGGTTGCGGTGCCATGGCCGTTGCAATCTTCGGTGATATTGATACCGTCGTAAGACCACTGGCCAGCGACGACTCTGCTTCCAGAACCGTCTGCATTAAGGAACTCGCTGTGATTGCTCTTAATTCCTGTATACATTCACGCCCACGCCAGTGTATGTGGTAACCACATTGTGGTTGCATAATATCCATCAAGGGGCAACGCTGCTTGATTGATACGATCAAGATGCCATGGTGGGTTCGTTTCAAGGCTAGCATTGGCTGCAGTTATGACATCCCTGGTCACATAGTCCAGGCTCACCTGCACATTCTGGTTAGCTGTGCTCAGTGCTGGGTCAACTGACAAGGCACTGACTCCTTCAGGATCTTGCATGACCACCAGCTGCTTCACAACGCCACAGATGACAGCTGTGCAGTTCAGGTCTTTGCGCTCAGTGATTGGCTGTATGTCAATATGTAGGAGACCAGCCCATTAGATGACTCAGAGCTCGTTGTCTCAGGCTCAGCCTCAGGTGTGGGCTGGGCGTTGCTCACCGCGAGCAGCGAGAGCAGGAGCAACGCCGTGATTTGCATGATTTGCGCCTTGAATGCTTGCGGACACCTCTGCGTCTTGCCATGACTCATGATGCAGTCACTATCATTAGCACGCATTTATTCGCACAACATTACACATTCTTGAGCGGGTGGCAAGCCTGCGGCTCACCAACCGCAAAGACTTGCAGGAGGGTCCCTGTCTGTGATTGGGGTTTGGTGGGGTACCCTGGGGGAGGCTTCAATGTAACAGATACACGCCTCAATGGCCAAACTCTTATTTTGTGCCTATCAGCTATTGTTGTATTTATTTATATATAATGGAATTAGATCATCTGTTAACTAGTTCTCTATACCTTATCATTTTCCTAGAGAAAAGAGGGGAATATAAGTACTAGTTAACAAATGATCAAGTTAACAGCCTAACCTTATTTGCCAGAGATAGCTGTTCTAGGCCACAACAGGAGTTTGCTCGTGAATCTGTTAATCTGTTCATCAGAAGACACACGCACAGACAGACATGACTCATCCACCCACCCCCCCCCTGCATCAGCGGGGCGGGGCTGAGCAGGTGTGCATCAGAAGTTAGTGATGGTAGGACATTGAGCAAGGAGTGGTGGGAAAGTTTAGTCAGCACAAGGAGCATCTGCCTGTATGATCTCGCTGTCAGTGAGATAACCAGCCTTCTTGATCATCCATCTCAATCCCTGCACTGTAGGCAGCTGAACAGTGCTCCTGATCCTGACGCCAGCGACCACGCCTGGGATGCCAACAACGAGCCCTAAGCGCTCCAGATCACGCCTGAACGTCTGCTCATTCACAGTGGTGAAGCGCTGACCCTGAATGCTGCCAATGAATGCGCGCAATGCAGCCAAAGAGGTGCCATGTTGGCACTCTGATATAGCTGGGAGTCCAGGCTGCTGCGCCGTTGCGCCTGGCATGGTTGATTGCCAGGTCATGCTTCAGCAGAGCATCCTCCAGCTGTGACCCAAGCAGATTGTTCATGCTGTCTGGAGTGTCGCCACTGCGCTCTTTCAGCACAAGGGCCTCTGGGTGGCTGGCGACTGCCACAGGCAGAGCAGCGCTGCTGTTGGCATACAGGCCCTGCCCGTCTCTTGGCTGCAGGTCGTCTGGGGCTGCCAAGCACAAGTGCTTGAGATAGCCGATGGCCTCTGGAGCTGACTGGGCAACTGCAGTGGCCATGAAGTCATTCTCTGGCGCTGTGCCCGGGATGATGTGGCTGACATTACGCTGCCTGAGCATATACCAAAACAGCTCTCTGATGCTGTCGTCTGACACCAGGGCATGCAGCTTGCCCCACTGCTGCCCTGTGTAGGGCAGCATCTTGGTCCTGAAGAAAATGTAACGCCGCATCTTGGCATTCAGCTTCATGATCTGCTCTGGTGCATAATTGCTAGCACCAATGAAATTGTGGAAGCTGTTGCTGAAGTGAGCGTCCCTGAACTTGGTCTCAAACCTGGCAGTAGCCTCTGAGATGAGCGTCTGCAGGCATGACTAAGGGTTAGTAAACCAGCAACGACGAATACTAAATGGTCGTTGCTCCTTGCATTGAGACAAAAAGCAGCAACGCATTTGCTGCAACACCAAACACACAACTGCACAGATGCCTGACGGTTATGCAAAGTTTGAGCTGTTGCTTGAGGCACTGCAATCAGCACTTGAATTTGTCAGGTTGTTGGAGGCAGGCTGCTACATTCCAGAAACATCACAAGGCAAGATCATCCTTGGGCTGCGCGACGAGATTGGCAACCACATTGTGTTGCCAGGCGCATACTCAGACAGCAGTTGAGGTGACTTGCCTTCATTCGTTCCTGGTCAGGCTTTTTTGAAACATGCATGCCTGCACACACACTCAGACAGATCAGTAATGGTGCAGGCAATGGTATACATCCATAGGATTCACAACAGCCTGGGAATGCATGATGTCCTATTGGACAACAATCTAGACATTGCTGACTGCCGGCAATTATTTGTTGTGCAAAGAGGAAAGCAATTTTATTGCCTAGTCAGACTGTTCTTTGACAACAAGCTCTACTATCTCCATACAATGATGGTTCCGGATGTGCCAGATGGGTTTATGATTGATCATATCAATGGGAATGGGCTGGACAATACCAGATGCAATCTACGCATAGTCAACAAGTCTCAGAACAGCCTGAACTCATATAGATCAAACAGCACAGGGTTTGCAGGCGTGCATCAGAGAGGTGACAGGTTTCAGGCTAGAGTGAAGGTCAATGGCATCAGCAAAGCCATAGGCACATTTGCACATGTAGAAGAGGCAGCTATGATGAGGGACGAGGTCGTGGAAGTCTTGAATGCTGGATTCAGTAGACCTAACTTTGAAAAGCATGAACATTGCTTGAATGATGGCCATATGCGTCAGATAGCAGCCTTTTTCAATGAACACAACATTCAGGTGTAAAGATGCTCACCTTCATCCACAAAGACGATGGTTTTATATTCCATGCTGGCGTTGAATTTGCAAGTCACGCTGTCAAAATTGGTGCCTGCAAACAGCATTTGTGTTAGCGATATTCAACAAGCAGCCAGCTAGCGAGCACATACAACTCACAATGGAGTGCACACTTCCCAAACAATGGCAGCAGTAGCTTGGTGATAATGACTCCCTTGCCGGTGCCCTCATCTCCCACAAAGAATGGCATGTATTGGATCTTGCGGTCTGGGTTCTGGGCCACATAGGCACACCAATCCAGAAAGATGTCGTAGTCCTTCTGGTTGCCTGACACCATGCTGTTAAGGATGTGGTCAAGGATGTCCTTGAGAGCCAGCAGCTCAGCAGCTGACAGTTCTCTGTCTGGCAGGTCTAGCAGCGGCATTGCACCTGCCAGCAGATTGAACTCATTGGGTGCCACTCTGTCTCTGTATGGGTTGCCGGCTAGGCGCTGCTTGACTGACTTTGCTGTGCTGTGCTGCCAGACCTGGATGGCCCAGTTGCTAGCCTGGAAAGCTGCCTTGAACTTGTTGGCTGAATAGACTGTAAACTCGTCCAGGATAGCTGATCCGTGCTGCAGCTGCTTGACCACATACAGGTCATCTTCCCTGATGTGAACAATGAATCTGTTCAGGTAGCGGGTGACTGTTAACTCCAGGCGCCTCCACTGTGGGCTGTTGAGTCTGAACCATTCCTGGCGTGCTGCACCTGACTTGCCTTCACCGATCTGCTCAACCAGGTTTTGCAGGTGCTTGAGCAGCGCCTCATTGATGACCGTGCCTTCTGCCCATACTGATGAGTTGAGCAGGTCTGCCAGGCTCATGACCCAGTCACCAGTCTCCAGGGCTGGCTCCTCGCAGCAAGGGCGCCCATGGCAGTGGTATTGCATGCGGCCTGACTGCAGGAATCTGACAAAGAATCTGTTGCTGCCATGGTGCCTGTTGTCTGTGCACTTTCTGCCACCGTCATGGGTGCTGGCATACATGTCACAACCTGACACTGTGCCCAGGGTGTAGTCGTCTGTCAAGTCAATTGCCTCCAAAGCAGCTGATGCCTTGGTGCGCAGCTGACTGTCGCTGAATGGCTGAAGGTATTTTGCTCTGGGCTTGCAGGCACGTGACACACGCTCATTGATGATGGGACGCTCGCTGTCAGTGGCGAGCATGCTGAGCGCCTTGCGCTTGTTGGCCACTGTGGGTGCAGCTGTGTCTGCAGCATCTGTCTCTAGCTCTGGAGCCCTGATGAAGTGAGCTGACAGGTCAAACTCATCACCCTGCAGGACTGTCATGATGTGCTGGTGGAAGTAGAATTTGCGCTGAAACTCTGTGGACATAGGCATGAGGCAGGAGCCTGGGCTGTTGGCCTTGCGTGCACCCACAATCCTCCATACCTTGCGGCCACCTGCATTGCATGTACAGTCAGCATGTGCAGCGCCATAGTGTGTGCAAATGGCATTGTCAGAGCTAGCATTGCTGAGCTAGGATCGGTGACTTGCCTGGTCTCAACGTGAAAGGCTCTCTGTCCACACATTTGTCCAGCCCTGCTGCATGGTAAAGTCATTTGATGTGCTTGACCTGGATCTTGAAGGCTGGGAAATAGAAGTGAAAGGAGCACTTGTAGTGACGCTTCTCTGCGATCATGCGGCTGTCAAACTCCTTCCCACAGCTGTTTTGATGCCTGTGCGCTCGAACAGGAACTCAGTCAGAGGCTGTAGCTTGGATTGCAGCTTGGCCAGCTGATTTGCCATAGGGAAGCTGTGTTGCTCTGTCCGTTCTACATCTGCAGCTAGTCTGATGTAGTCCTCAAAGCCATAGTCAATCACTGCATAGGTCTGGATGCCTGTTGCATGCTGCCTGGTGAAGTTTTCAAGCCATCTGCAGGTTTGGAGGATAGGAGGCACGCCTCCTGTGGCATGGGACCAGTTTGGCCTGTATTTTACTTTCTTTTCAGGAAGGCCTTTGAGTCAGGTGCCTCTCTGCAGCTGGCAACGTACAGAGTCATCCTGCAGATCAGAGATCGCAGGCAGCACCCAGAAAATTGACAAACGTCGGCGTCGCAAAAAGCATCGACGTACCTGTTGCCGACGTCGCTGTTGTAGAAGATGTCGACGGAGTTTGGATCCTGGTAGGATTTGTCTAGTGGACACAGTTGCTCTATTTGAAAATGTTGGTCATGTCCCTGAGCACCAGCCTGTAGTAACAGCAGGACGTCAGATCACTCAAAACCAACTTTCAGAGGTGCTGGGCAGTGTACGGGCCGAACACCGAAAGCTTCGGCTGCCGAAAGGCACCGAAAGGCTTTCGGCCCGACCGAGACCAGAGGGCCCCTGTACCGATTGGCCGAATGAAGCCAAGGGTTTCTGGAAAACCTGA
>JAABUP010004543.1_pt1 | contig 22477 bp, 16 predicted proteins | sample 5559201 | NCBI WGS metagenome assembly JAABUP01 (sample SAMN10711887, study PRJNA513373) | rock metagenome | isolation source: Antarctica rocks | place: Antarctica | reverse complement strand
GGCCCGGCGGCGGCTTTTTACGGAGGCTAGTATAACTAATACTCGGAGAATACTAACCGAAGTAAAGGGGATTAGAGTAGCGGTACGATAGATAGTAGAGACTAGGGTAATTATATCCTTCTCGCTAGTAGGGGAATAACTAGTAAAGTCGAGGCTCCTACGGGGTATCGAGAAGGAAATCCTAGTAAGGAAAAAGAGGACGAAGAAGAAGAAGAAAAACGCGGGGGCTAAAGGGGTAATAACCGCCCCGAGACTAACCGCGTAAATCTAACTATCTTAATTACTACCGGCCGTAAAGCGGTAGTTCGGACTATAACTTATTAATGCGTAAGAATAGGAACTAATATAAGTTCCTACCGTAGTATAAGGGACCTAGCGGCACCGCCGCGGGGTTAATAATTAGTAAATTATATAGATAAGAGGGAGTTTTTAACTAGAGCGTAGGCTTAACGGTTTCTCTAGCGGCTAACGAGCACGTCTAGTACTCGGGGGTAGAAGGTATAAGGAACACCCTTATTAGTAATATAGTTTTACTAGAGTAGGCGTATAAATAATTAAATTAAATTAAATTAAATTAAATTAATAAATCGATAATAATAATAAAAGTTAAATTTAAAAAGAAGTTATATTAATAATAGTAATAGAGTAAAGTTTAGAATAGAAATATAGATATTAATAATAGAATAATAAATTTAGAATTTAAACGTAAAGATAGAAATTTAGAATTAAAATTTTAAAGTATAAATTAAAATTAAAGGAAAAAGATAGAATATATTAATAATAGAAATAGAAATTTAAATTTATTATATAAAAATAGAATTAAAAGAATTAATAGATAGAAAAAGGAGATAAATAAAAGTTATAAAGATAAAATAATTAATAAGAAAAGAAAATAGAAGTATAAAGATATATATTATAGTAGGAGCCTCTAGTAGTCTCACGAATAGGTTAGTATAGTAAGGCTAGATCACGTAATCTAGCTAAGGACTAGATAAGCTAGTCTACTTAGCGTATATAGTTAGCCGAGTAGAAACTTACACTCTCTTAGTAGTTAGTATAATATATATTACTTATAGTTAATAAGGGCCTATAATCTATAATAGGTTATAAGCCCGGATAGCTAAGACTTCCGGCTAGACGTTTTACTCTAGTAAGGGAGTAGTAAGGTAACTAGGAGACTTACAATATATAGACTCTATTAAGGGAGTAGCAAGATAACTAAGAGACTTATAACACTACTACGAATACTACACACAAATAATAGACAAGGAATATAAGAAGGGGAAGCTCCTTCTCCTTACTATCGACAACTACGAGAAATGGTTCACCCTACTAGAGGCCGAGATAGCTTCGAGAGACGGAGACCACGTACTATTTAAGATAAGGAGCGACTATACTCTACTCTACCTAGACGATATTAAGGATTAGTCGAAATATAATACTTAGGCGCTCTTCCTAATCTTCGAAGGAATTACTAGTATCGACGAACTAGTAGTTATAGGCCAAAAGATAGCGAAGGAGATACATAATATCCTAAGAGCTAAGTACTACGACCTACGCCCTACTATAGTAATATTAAAGCTGAAAGAATTAGTAATCTACAAGAAGAAGGAAGACGATAGTATATAGGTTATATAGAGTAAGCTTCTTAAGATTAAGACAGATATCGTTGCTATTAAGTCAAAGCTTAAGGAAAGCTATAATGAGAACGAGATAATTATACGCTTACTTAACAGTCTCCCTAAATCCTACGTATCTACCGTTAACGGGCTAAAAGCTCGTAAGACACTTAAAGTTAACGATACTCTACAAATCCTATAAGATAAAGAAGGAGGAATGGAGCTGTAAGAAACTAGTATACTTATATACGGAAATAAGTACCGTGCACCACAGAAATGCTATAATAACGATAAGAAAGGCTATAATAACAGATATAATAACGAACGCGATAAGCTATACCGACTATAGGGTCGCAACTACAATTAATCTCTACTACGATTACTACTACCCCGACGTAAGGGTAAAGAGAATTCCCAACGCTACTTCATTTATAACGACGAAGATTATATTACGAGAGACTGCGAACTCCGTAATATAGCTAATACTATATTTAAGCAGATACTTAAGAAGCTGCGTTAGAATAATAAGAAGAAGCGAGGACGTACCTATAAGGCTAACTTAGGATCTAAATCAGATATAGAGGATAAAGAGGTCGATGAAGAAATCGCTACCCTTATCTAAGAAGCTACACGTAAGCTCCTATATATAACCTAGATCGCTAATACCGGCGCCTTATCGTATATAACTAATTAGAAGGATCTCTTTAGAGGACCTCTTAGTCGAATAAGACGACGAGTTATTAAGGTTAGAGGAGGCTATCTTAATACAGACTAATACGGGGATATTAAGATACTAAGTAAGACGGGTACACTAATTACAATTCGGCGAGTGTACTACGTACTAAGCCTTAGGGCTAACTTATTATTATATAGACGTCTATATATATTAGGACTAATTAGGGCATTTAATACGAAAGTTTTACGACTTCTTAAGTTATTATTATTTATATACGTATTAGAAGCTTACTAATTAGGGGTAGTATATATAGTTAAATAGATTACGGATTAACTACTCACTTATACTATACGCGATATTAAGTCGTACTTCTCTACCGAAGTAGCTATTTATACTAAAGAAGGATATACTAACGGAACGACGGCCGAAGAATAAGCCGTAATATCTAATCGAGAGAAACGGTATATACTAGTACACCGACGCTTCGGATATATAGGAAAGGATATAATACGGAATCTTCACTAAGTTACTAACTATAACGCAGTCTAATTACCTAAGGAACAGTATCTCTATTCAGCCTATTAGATTAGTAAGATACGCTAACATATAAATCACACTATAGTAGAGAGACGGGAAAGAGTACTAGACTTAGTATTATATAATATTTATAGGCCTATACTATAGGGCCTGCCGAGTTAAGGTTAAGTAGGTGCGACGTCCGACATAGAAAAAATGAAATTCCCCGTTGCGCGCACTCTACTAGCCGCACCGCTAGCATCCGCACGTAGTTGCACCTTGCGTACTACTCTCTTCCCCCTAGGTTTAATCGTGCCAAACCTACTAGATCTTAGTCGCACGGATCCGCCGTCGGTATACGCACCGTCCGAAGTATCATCCGGCCGGTGATTCGATAGAGTTGTTATCGGTGGTAGTAATATTAATAGTTAATCGAGTCGCGTCTAGTGCGCCGAGGCCTGCCTACGAGCCCCCTGCCTTTCCGGCAGAAGTAATGTAGCTAATCAGGGCCAGGCTTTAGAGCTTTACGCTAATATAGCTAATTAGGGCTAGGCTTTAGAGCTTCACGCTATTAATAAAGCTCTGAAGCCCTGCGCCTATTGGCCGAATGCATCTAGTTCGGCGCCACCCGCCTTACGTGGCCTCTGCCGCTTCGGGTCTGAGAACGGCCATCTAATTTTCCACTCCTCCCCATCATCCCCCCGAGCTCCGCGTCGTTTGATGGGCAGCTCTATTAGGGACCCCCCGGCCATGGCAAGTTCCCCCGTGCCAGGGGAGCTGGATAATTAGTATTATGGTCGCCCCCGATGGGGGTTGAGCGTGTGTGCGCAGCCGTGTCCTCTACTATCTATACTCCTCATATTTCTACCTCCAGCGCGCTCTTTAGCCGTTCAGCTCGCCCATACGTTTCGCCTGCGATGGCTCCCCGCAGAAAAGCTCTGCGTCCCTCACCTACCACGGCGAGAGCTCAGAAGAATACTTAGCAGCAAGCTAGGAGGGTCGTAAGACGCGTAGAGCTTCAGTAACAAAGATAAGTAGCCCAGTTTTAATTAGAGTAGGAGGTCGAACTACGAGTATAGTAACGACCACCCTACGCCGTCCAATAAGTTATTATAGCTCGCCCGATCTATACCGCGGCCGTGCAGTCGTCCTCTCGACCTCCTACTCGTAACGGGTCGGCGGCCACCGTACTGACCGCCTCCGAGGACGGCGGCGATAGACATAGGTTTCACACTTCCACTGCCTACCTTCCCACCCCAGATCCTTCCCAAGCCGTTACACAGACCCAGGACCAGGGCCCTTTCCCATCAGCATCATCACCACCGCACCATCCATCCCAACCAACGCCTCCCGCTCGCCTGGTCAGTATAGTCATCCCCCGCAGCAGAAACCCATCTTCGCCAGCCAATACGTCCTATAATGCGGCCACCTCTCGCTCGCCCTCGAAGCGAGCACATATTCTCTTAGGCTCACCGGAAGCCCAGCCGCTCAGTTCACCTACTAAACGTCGCCGTACCCCCAGATCTCCACTCCATCCCGTTTTGCGACACTCACCTAACCTCCTATCACCTTCTCTCCTTTCTCCCAGGAGCTCCTACGTGCACCCACCTCCGCGATGGTCCATTCCACCGACCCAGAGTAGGCTCGCAGGCGGAGCCCTGACACAGCCCGCCACGGTGGACGATATGTTCATCGACCCTCCCCAATCCCCCGACTCGAAGCCATCCTTTGCCCTACATATCCCCGGGGTAGAGCGCGCAAGCTTCCCCACGAACAGCCCCGCCTCCAGCATCGAGTAGGACCTAGCGGCCTCGAGTTACCCACCGTCACCGACTAGGTCTCCACGTCCGGTGTATCGCACAGGTGGAAATATGCACACCCCCTACCATAACAGCGGCATCACCACAACACCACCTGCACCGGCTCAACCCCCAACAGCCGAGACGAAAACGTCACGAGCTTCCAGTGCCGGTGACGAAGATAAAGATACTAAAATCATACCAACTCCCGCCGACACGGGTGATCGTCCACCTTTACCCGAACTTCAAGATCGTCAACTTCCACCCAACGAAACCCTACCACCCCTTCTAATTCCCACAGTCGATGAGGTTAAAGATTGTTAACTTTCAGCCCCTAAGAAAGATGATAATCTTCAACTTCCACCTCCCGCACACGAGGACCGGGCACGACCAGCTATTAGGAAAGACGACCGCCTAGATAAAGACCTCCGACTTCCCACCTCGGACGGTAACGGAGGCCTTCCCCCTTCAGCCCTAAATAACGAAGACTTCGGACCTCTAGTTTCCGACGAAGACTGCTAATCTCCAGCCCCGGACGATAAAGATATCCTACCCCTCCCTACCGAAACCGCCTACTCGAACAGACTATAGGACGCCCGTCACGAAGAGCTCGACGAGCTCTAACTCCGGCTTTAACTCGAGTAAACCTTAATCGACGACCCTCCCGAGACCTCCTACGGCCGCCTACCCGCCCCCACCTCTCCCTCCGTTTAGTGCATCGATGAGGTCACCCGGGTATTACATAAAAGCTGGGCACCGTCTTGCGACTGCAGTATATCGGGACCCGAGCATCTATATCACGCCGTCTAGTTACTAACTAATATAATATCTAGCGAAAAGCGAACCTCCCGTAATAGGAGAGGCGGGTTCATTAGTAGACCTCGCCCGTTACTAGGGAGATCTTATACCGACCGTAAACGGCACCCGTCGCTCGTCCCTATACTACGCGGACATTATCAGTCGGGAGGAAGCCGACTTACTTTATCCTATAATCCCCTAGAGGGACCTTCTAGCCGGTGAGGCGGACAACTTAAGCCTAAGCCTCGCGAAATCCGAAGAGGAGTTCCTTGCGACCCCAGGTGCGCGCTCGCTCCATATCTCTCGGTCGTAGGACGTCGATAGCTTCCTCGCCCGGATCACTAGCCTTACTGCCTTTAAAGGGAGATTCCGCCTCCAGTATAAGCCCCCATACTTAGCCGGGTTTCGACGAAACGCTAATGCCACGTTCGCAGGGTATAGCGTTCACCGGTTAAAAAACATCCAGTTTAGGACTAGCCTACTAGCACAAGGGTTCGGATACGAGTGCCACGTGGTCTTTCCGCATATGCCACTTAAAGTAGAGAGGGAGGTTCGACCTCATCATATCTAAGACATCCACCGAACGGAGGTGACGAAAGATATCCACTTAAACGATGAAGAACAGGGTTATTAGATAGACCGTATAGTTTTCCCCGCCGTTCGCCATATCTTACCCCACACGCTTCGACAGCATCTACCTCTCGGCTTCTCCGACGTCTGCGAAAAGACTAGGGTTAAGCGGGAAGCGATACCTCTATCTCGGGGCGCCGATATAAACTATTTCGATTTGATCCCTAAGGACTATCTTAAGGCATTCTGGAACCATATTGTCGAAGCTACTAGTGCAGACACCGGCACAGTGGCGCGTAGCTTCCAGAACCCTATTCTAGTACTAGCTGCCTATAACCTTAAAGCCGTCCTCGCCGCACCCACTACCTTACAAGCAAGGGCTAAATTCCTCGACTATATCGATTAGCTCTTTAACCACACCGCAGCGCTCTTCCCTCCCGATGACTCAACCCTCGACTTCGGATATCGGGACACGCTAGATGGCGATACTAATATCACTCTACTACGGAAGCAAACGTGCTTATCCCACTGGGCCGAAGGTTTCTCTACCACTATCGACCCTATTGCCGCAGTCAAGCCAGCTTTATATCCGTAGATAATAACCAGGGACGCTGGTTCGGCCACGGCAGAACTCGGAGCCGGTAACTAGTTACGGAAGTATAAGCTCCTCTTCTCGCATAAGTCTTATAACGTTCAGAAGGCCATGTTCTCTACACCCCTTAAGGGCTATAGCCCTTTCGACTATAACTAGTTAGAGATGCTCAGCTACACCTAATCATCGATAGATGATTTCTTCCGGGTTGCCGATATCAGACACTCCGGGTTCGAGAAACGCTCCCGTCTTAAAGAAGCATACATCAAGACTAAGGGCAGGCTCGACGCGGCTCTTTCTGCCACCTAGTAAGCTAGCTATACCGTCAACTTCGGGGTCCGGCAAGAGTATCGTATCGGCTAGCCTTCGTTTAAGGCACTCGATCTCGCCGATAAGACTATTATTATAACCTTTCCACCCGAAGGTAATTCCTTCCCCTCACCTATCGGGCTAGATTAACATCGACTCTAGGATCCTCTCCTACCGACGAACCACCCACTGCTAAAGATATTATAACCTTATACCGCACCGAGGCCGAGGATGGGACGCATATCGAGAGACGGAGTCGCAGGGCCTAGGGATCGCACCGCCCGTGGTATATCTATAAGACGCAAGATATAGGAGGGTTTATCACCGGGCATATCGATCGCTGGCTTCTATTGCTGGAGGTCGTCATAGCCTAGGCGGAATATATATCGAACTACGGAACACCGGTCGAACCTAATAAGTAGCGCTAATTCGCGTTTATAGTAATAGTCTCTTTACGCTCTTTACGGTTCGCGTTCGGTAATTCTATACCTGCGACTAACCCGTCGCTGTGGAAGAAGAAGCTTCGGACTAAGGACGATGGGTCTAGGTAATAGAAGAATTCTATAGGCCTCGGATATAGCGACTCTTTAAAGATACGTAGCATGATATAGTTACCCCTTCGCCTTTTCCTCTAGGAATCTATTCCTTTACCCACACGTCGGTTTATCTCCCGCCACGGCCTCCTAGCGAATACCATTAAGCAATCTTTTCGGTCCCGCAATGTCGAGGCCGCCGTTCACAAGGAACATCTCGTATACGCTGCGTTCAAGTCCCAACTTTATACGAACCGCGATGGATCCTCGCGGGTCGAGACCCTCTAGACGGGCGCCGAGTTAGTTATCTAACATCTCATTAAGGACGTATTTAAGATCCTCGTTTCCCGTTAATTTGGCACCTAACGTCCACTTCCCGTCCACTTCGATCGCGCCCTTACGCCGCTCGACACCGAAGAGCGGGATGGGTTAAGAGGACTAACGTAGACGATGGTAGAGAGAGTGCTGCAGCGTCTACCGAATCTCGTTTACCCTCGCGATCGACCCCTTTTGCCTAGGGAGGTCGTCAGTGCTCGTAACGGTAAGGCGCAGATAGGCGAATATCGCACTAGCCTCTAGCGCGATAGAGTTAACGGCCTCTTCGCCTAGGATAATCCTAACTCGGTTCAAAGCTATTGGTTATCAAGCCTATTCCGCACCACATTATCCCGCCTATACATCATCGTCTCCGACCATCTAGGCGATCAAGGGAAGGCTGCCTTTATAGCAGAGGTTACGGAAAGCGCCGTTCGCCACTTATAGATCCTTCCCCAGCATAATGCTTCTAACTTCGCTAGTATAACTAAAGGTAAGGAGCTTAACAGTACCGCCACTCGGGATCGTATACGCACCATGACTGCACTCGAACGCACGCAATGGATTATGCCCCGTCTACCGGAGGCAGCACATAATCGTGTCGTTACCGCCGATGACAAGACGAATCCCACGGCCAGGCTTAGGGCTAAACGAGATTTAAGAAGTGCGTTACGCGGGCTAGGCGTCGAGGTGCTAGCAAAACGTAACCGCGCAAAACCCAAGGAAGGGAAAGAGACGGCCAAGCTCGTGACGGAGCCCGCGGACTTTAGTCTCAACATCTCTCTCACTAGGGCCGAACAATTTACGCTCGAAATTGGGGCAAGCATAGAGGAAAGCGACAACTAGAGCCTCAGCTCGGAAGACTCGCACGAGTAATAGTAAGCCAACCTTAATAACACCTAAGGCCGGCTTCCCCTCCCAAAAGCCGAGCATCTCATCCTTTAGGCGGCGCATAAAGCAGGCCCTCGAAGTTAAATATCGTCAACTTTTTCCTAACCAACGGTTACCGTGGTACTTCTGAATTCGACGTGGATATGCTCGCAATTTCCTCGGTCCCTTTCCTCACGTCCTCATCGCCAGTCTCGCAGCTTCGAAGTTAAAGTTTATCAACCTTCTAGTTAAAGTTGATAATCTTTAACTTCGAGGCCAAATCGGCCTTTAGGGCAACGCATTCTCACTATGGTAATTACCACCTCCCTAGCTTCCTTATATCGACGGTCTCGCAGCTATCATAGGGCAGCTATTATGGGAGCGTTATGCGTTGCCGGGAACTTATAATATGCTCGCCACGTGCCTAACATACTAGGCCACCCGAAAAAAATACCACTTTACATAGTCAAATCTCACGTGACTCTTCCCGAACCTTTGGTATATCCGTGTTTATGACGATCTAGCTTAACTCCTGACCTCTAATAGACATTTATCTTAATAAATCCCTAGCACCGGCTAAAGAAAAAGCGGGTAGTCTCTACGCAGCATGTAGGGAGATAATTAAAGATATAAGGTATTCGTACGAAGGTACCCAGTTAAATAATCGTTCAATTAAATCCCTATGTGGGCTATATGCTACACATAATTAAGGTCCATATTTAAAAAAAAGATTATAAATTACTCTCTGAAAACTCTGCACGCTAAGGGATAACGCTATTCTACTTTTGGTATAGTTCCTCCTCTATAGCTGACATCCATGGCACGCGAATGGAAAAGCCTCCGATAGGTACTAAATATGGCCGAATATGCGGATTAGCCCAGCGCAATTAGGTACGTCTTTAAAGATGCGAGTTAAGGTGGTAGATACTAATATATCCCTCGGTCGCAGCCATCGGTCGTCGCATTAGGCCTCGATGTTAAAGATTATTAACTTCAGCCCCCCCGGTTAGCTAAACCTTAAAGAGTTAGACTTATGCACTGATTGTCCGAACTGCAGCGGCCACACCCGTACGTTAAACCCGAATAGTTAGAATATCAAATGTCTCTTGATTGCACTCGCATAAAACATCCATTAACCCACCTATAAGTGAGGACTCCACAGGCGATATATATGTCATATCACCCGCAAGTCTAAGCCTTACCTCCCCTTCAAGTTTCCGTGAAAGAGGAGATTAATCGGCTGTGATATTCGTGCAAATAATAATGGCGCAGTGAGGTTTTCAACTGAGGTGAGGTGAGAAGTGAATTCAAACCATTATTTATCCTCCACCCGCATGCACTAGCGCGGCCTCCGAATACTTAAGAACTTCTCTCCTCTAAAACCTCTATCCGTTCTATATCTCCCTGACCCTCGTTGGCTTTTATGTCGCTTCTATATCTAGAGCAGCACGATTCTTCCTTTTCTTCTCTAAGATCACTATAAATCATTATACTAGTTCAACTTCAAAAGTTGACAGTAGTCAAGATCACCCACGATTCTCCTTTTCTCTAAAATCACCCGTTCCTCCTATCTCATTAACATCAATCCTTATACTAGTTCATCAAAAGTTGACAATCGTTAATATTACCTTTTCATCCTTACCCCTTTATACCTGGCATAGACGTCATATTCTATTAAACTATGCAGCTTGCGAATCGTCATCTTAGGTAAGTTAAAGATTATTAACCTCCCCGATCATGCCACCTCGTAAGCGTGAAGGTTCGCCTTCCGCGCCGAAGGCGAATAAGGCACCGAAGCGCCCGCGCAAAACAAAGCCAAAGTCAAAGCCAGACTTAGATTATTATTCCGGATCAGATGCCGCAGGCCCTTCGCAATCTAAAGACACGCCTCGCGACGCGAAATTCCTCAAAGACATCGATCGGGCCTCAAAGGTGAATCCTCCGGGGGTCAGGGTCTTAAAGCAGAATATCTTCTAAAGCCAGCGAGACTTAGCCGGATACCTAGTAATAAAGACTACAGAGGACCTGCGGAAGCTAGTTAAAGGCGCTGATTCCCTAATCTTAGAGACTTTCGCGGCGTTTAAAACATCTCGTGACGCCGGTTTTAGACTCGCTAAGAAGGCCGGTCAGAAGAACGCTAGTGGCACCTAAGTAAACCGGTCGCAATTGTTTACCGCCCTAAGAACTAATGCTCCAGTAACTAACGCGGACCTTACGCTCACCGTTCCTCTACCGAATAATCGGTTTCCATCAGAAACCGCCGCCAAAGGACGTGCGGTGGCCACTTAGATAGTCACCATATCCCATCTAATAGATGCCCTTCCCCGGCACCTCCAGCAGGACCAATCGATAACTACGGATAAGTTCCTCGGCAATCATTCATTGGAAGATTAGCATCGTGCCTATAAGCTTATCCGATTTTACTACGATTACCAGAGCGGAGCCAAGGCCATCAACCGCGATAGCAAATCACGCCAACAGGCGCAAAAGACGGACGCCATTACGCCGTACATGCTATCAGACGAGGACCTGTCCGGTCAAACGTCATAAGCTACCATGATTAAGAAATAAGCCACGATCGAGGCATTAGACCTAGGGTCGGATTCGAGTGATAACGGCCGCCTACTAAGCGCCACGAAGCCTGGAGTACGCAACAATCGCATCCACTAACACATCGCGAGGGTGAAGCCTAAAGGGTCACCCTTCCTATGGTAGGCTGACTATAAACGCCCCCTGGAAACCCTCGCCACGAGGATCGCATTTTGCGATAAGCTATTTGACGATACTCGGGTTATCTGGCCTCTAGAGAATATCCTACCTAAGGACGACGAAGAGATTCAGCAGCTCGACTAAGACGTCCTAACGTAAAATCTAAAGGCCCAGGCTGAAGACGTACCAAGCTTCGACGCACATCGCCGCGAGGACTTCTGGCAGATGCAGAATATCCTCAATTATATTAGCGCCGAAGCTCCCCTATACCAGCTTGCGTGCAACGAGTTAGGCTTAGATATCGATCGGCCGATGCTTATGCAGGGGATTCCCTATGTAATCACCGATTTAGACGCTTATACGAAACAGGAATGGCCCGAGGGTCACAACCAAGCGGAGCTGACACTTAAACCGTGGCAGGTCCAGGGCGTTTAGTGGCTCATCCATATGGCACGATCACCACTAAAGGCCGCCCTTCTCGCGGACGACATGGGCCTTAGTAAAATAGTAACCGCCCTGACCTTTATGCTCTTACACCAATACTACGACACACTTAAAACCGGAGTATGGAAACCCGAGGAGGTGGACCCGAAAAAGCTCAATAAAGTTAAGGTCACCGGTAAGCCTTTTCCTCTCGCCGTATATCTTGGGCTGGCGATCTTAAAGATTGTCAACTTTTCACCTCCGAAAGTTGACAATCTTTAACATCGCTGCCGGGCTTGCAGCGAAGACCCCTAGCCCCTTTAAAACCCAACAATCTTCAACTTCGCGCGTCCTATGCTAACTCTTGTAGCACCTGATCCTATGAAATCCGACGACGGCCCTTCGGACCCAACTTCGCAACAGCCTGATGCTACGAACATTCTCGATGTGTCCATTTAATCAACTCCCAGTAAGCGAGGCAAAACCGATGACGAACAGGCTAAGATTGACTAAGTGATGAAGCTTGACGAAATGAAGCGAACTGCTGCACTTGACACCCTCGCCGAGCAACTCGCGAAACGCCAATATAAGCCGACCTTGATTATCTGTCCTTCTAACGCAACGATCGTGTGGAAGGACGAACTTAAGCGGTACTTCACGTGGTTGCCGGAACGCAAATACTGGTATGGGACGGTATCGGACGGCTCCTATGCCGAGCGGGTGTCGACCCTAGGGGGGCACCCCGACGATGTTTTGCGGTGGGTCGCCGGCCTACCCGATACACCTGCGGCTTCTTCTGCTTGTCTGATGACTAGCTATTAAACACTCCGTGCCCGCTGCACTAAAGTTGCCGAAGGTGCGACCTCGGACGAAGCTCGAAAGGCCGCCTCTGCGGTTAAATAGAAGGCCTTAAGGTAAGTGTTCCGAGATCTAGACGAGGAAGAGGACGGTTCGGAAATGCCGGACGAACTGATATCCCACTACTACTCCCCACTCGCTAGGCTTTTCGGCCTAGTTATATATAATGAAGCTCATGCCCTTAAGAGCGTGAAGACCTTCACGGCGGTTAATGTTGCAAATCTTTATACCGACACCCTGGTTTTTTTGACGGGAACGCTGATGATGAATCGTGTTGTCGATCTAGGCGGCCTCCTAGCTATGTTGTGGAATAATCGTCTAGACACCCGCCTCGAGATTTAGAGTCCTATAGGGATCGAGAATTATCGACGAGCTGCGACTAAGTATGATGAATACAAGAGCCGGAAGCTCAACCCATCTTCCGCCGATGCGGACGTGGCCTACGATTTTCGTGCGGCGGGTTACATTGATCTTAAGCTCCTCAACCCTTCTTCCTTTAATTCCCTCATCTTAGGCAAAGCCGGCCGAGACGTATCGACTGTTATAGTGAATGAGGTTGTGCCTTATATTCTTCGCGTGCTCTAGCTGAGGCGAGTCATAGCCACGGAGATTGAGCTTACCGATGGCAAAGTAATTAGAGTGGGAGACTCGATTAAACCATATAAGATTACAACGCTCGAACTGTAAATGGGTAACTATCAGGCGGAAGAGTACTTTAAAGTGCACGGCGAATGCGCGCCACATATTAACGTCGGTTTCAACGAAAAGAATAATCATGGCCTCATCGACTAGGTGAAACACCGCCGTCTCTCTCACGCTACCCTTAATCCATCTCTTGATCGGATGGCCGCTCTCACCACAGTGCCTAAGATTGCCTATTAGAACGAGAAGTATAGCGACAATGGTTCGACCGCCATATACAAGTCCACCCTCAAAGACCGCGCCAATCCAGTCCATAAGCATCGAATCTCGCTTGCCCAATACTTTTCGAATACGTCGGAAAAGCTGAAATGGCTTACCGGGTACTATGCCACTCGAGTCTAGAAACAAAAGAAGAAGGTTCTCATCTTCTGCGCGTGGCCTTTAAATTAATTTTAAGTGGAGGCATTTTTGGCCGAATTGGGGTTCAAGATCATGAGCATCCGTGCGACGACCAAAAACAGCGAAAGAAGTACCATTCGCCATGCTTTCAATCGCAAGACGGACCCCAGCGAAATTCTGATTACGTCGATCCGGGTCGGCTCTTCGTCTGTGAACCTATACGGAGCCTGTTTAGATATAGTGTTTATGGATGTGCCACCGAACTCCTCCGAAATGATGCAATCCATTGGCCGCCTTTTTAGGCTGGGCTAGGAGGACTACATCCATGTGTTCATATTAACAGTGGACCACACGTACGACCAGGCACTCCAGGCACGCTGCGCGAAGAAGATGATATACCAAATTGCCGCTTAAGGCGATGTGACGGTGACGGAAGAAGACGCCCGCGAGTTTAAGGCCAGCAACCCTGGCGTCCTAATCTTGGACGAACGAGATCTAATCGACCAAGCGATGCGTGCGCGGTGCGCTTCCCTGTACCAACGCTTATGTGGGCAACGATCGCCACGTGACGAATGGGTCGACATTTCAGACGTTACAGTTAAAGACACGTTACCGGTTGAGAAGATTTTCCGCCGCGAACACCCTATTGCCAAGATGGACCATGAACTGCGCTTCGATCGCACGCCGAGAGGTCGTGTTACCTTGTTAAGTAAGTCTTCCCTCGAACCTTGCCACTGCTGTGCGCCTCGAAGTTGATAATCCTTAACTTTATAAGTGAAGTTGAGATTTGTTAACTTCGCCCGTACTGTTGATAAACCTCAACTTCGTATAGTCTTCGTATATCTGGCCCCTGCTAATCGCGTAATAGGAAAGGAGAGATAACGGCGTGTTATCGTGAGGGAAGCTAATTTCGAACGACGTAAAATGAAGTCGAAGGAGAAAGTGGAATCAGGGGACGACGACTCTGAACCGGAGGTTTTTGAGGGTTACGACATTATGCTAACCGATGACCATGCGAACCTTACGGATTTTGAAGATGAATCCTCCGTTGACGGTAGCCGCCAGGACGCCGATGATGCGATGGCGAATTCAGATTCTAGTGATCTGTCTGAACTTAATAGCGAGAAGACTGAGGAGGAAATGGATGATAGAAAGGACGAACGTGATCTTCTTAAAGATCCCGATCAAACATACGATCCTGAGTTTATGTCGAACCCCCCCACTCCTAGGGTATCCGGTAAGTCGGCCTGATAATTGTTAATAATCTTTAAGTTTAACTTATTTACGTTTTAGATTCTCACTATAACTTTAGAGATGGGCATAGTATAGGGTTAGCGGGAGAGGGTGAGCCTGACGTCGATACTGGAGAGAAGAGTGGTGAAGATGGGGATGAGCTTCGGAATCCGTGGGAGGTTGATATAGGTGTTTCCGTCGGGCCGCCTCCTAGCAGACGCTTGTAGTCGGGTAGTACGCCTATCCTACCCCTATAAAGTTGAAGGTTGTTGACATAAGGTTATAGTAAGCCGTGCCGACGCTGAGATAGCGAATGCCGAGGTTCTCGATCTTCCCCGTAGCAGCCGCAATAAGCGGTTCTAACTCAATGGACTAAGAGATCCTCTATAAGCGGTTTTACCGTAGCTTAAGGATTCGTCCGATGGCTAGCAAGATCTTTCACTAGGTCCACAGATCATCCCCTCCTTATTCTGCCGCTTTAGGCTATAGCACCTTATCAACATTGTATTATAATATAGCATAGCATCGATTAGTTTTACCTCGCCCGGCGTCAACATCTTATATTCAGCAGCTGAATAACTACCAATTCTACTTGCGCTTTAACTACCTAGACCCGTCTAATAATTCTTTAAGTAATTTTGTAAATCGCCTACATATAATATATTTAGAAAGCGATTATCTCATCTAACATAAGTGACATATAGTTTATCTCTACTAAAGATAACAATCGTCAACTTCTATTATCTAGGTAGGTTACTTGGTATCTCTTAAGTAATTTTTCGTTATAGTGTCCAAACTTATTTAAATAACTAGGTACCAACCCTAGCCAATTTTGCAAAGGGGAAAAATATTTGTAACCTTCCGCGCCTGCTTTTCTATGGAACCTTCACCTGACGAAGATATAGGGGGTGTAGTTAGGTAACTCTATGAAGTTTATCGAGTTTCGGCTACTCACGAAGCATAGCGGACGCTTCTATATAAGATTAAAGGTTAGAGCTTTAAGCACTGCCTTCCACTGCTTAATTGGTTGGCTTATACTATTACAGATTCTCTAATCCTCTCTAAATACTTGACGGAGTTAATAAACTTCAACCTTACCTCTTTAATTCATGTTTGAAAAATAGGATTCGAATGAAGTAATGAATCCTCCTTAACATAATACTAGAATAGCGAGTAGACTAGAGCGTGATCTTGACGAAGACTTTACCGTCTCTTATTCTATCGATATCTTAGTATCTACCTCCCTACACCAGCTCATTCGGGACTATTCTAATTTATACAGCGTCCTTTCTAGACGGATACGTAAAGCTTCTATTCAGACAAATCTATAAAGTTTATCACGTTTCGGCAAGTTGCGGTGTACCCATCTCTTATCTCCAATTGCTTAAGCTAGGGTCTTTCATATCTACTAATGCCCTCTATAGAATTGCGCTCGGCAATTGCGCTTTTTTAAATATACAACTATATCAGGGCTCGAACCGTTTTATTTTCTCTCATTTATTATCTTGGTTACTTATTAGGTATACTAACATACCTATCCAAGCGTCACGCTCGTATACCGAGGGACACTGCCACGGCCATCGCTAACATACTAGGCATGGATCAAGCGTCCTAGGTGTTTCCAGGCCGCCCTAGTGGGGTTAAAGGGGGCTGGATAACTCCCGCACTAGACGAACGGGCGGCAAGGTATACTAGGTTGAGATATCGGAGTCTCAACTCAACCGCTAGCCGCACGTAACCAACGGCCTAATCCTAGTTAAGGCCTCGACGAAATGAAATCCGGCGGAGATTAACGGAGATGGCATTCATATGGCCGGGTTTTGGTTCTCACGCACCATCTGTGCTATCTCCACGGGGGAGCCACGAAAGCCGTCGCTGTCTGCCCACCCGTATACTATGCGGACATTCTTTGCGAGAGGGGGGGGCAAGCCGTTCCGGAGGTTAATCGCTGGAAACGCTGTAAACCCTAACAAACCGGAGCGCGGGAGCGCCGCGGGAGCTCTTTAAACGGCTTTTACGAGAAGATTGGAGAGCTAGGGTCCGCGAGATGGAAGTCGCTATAGACGACGGTCTAGCTTTACGGAAGTGGAACTAGGAAACAGACCCAATACCATAAGAAAGATTTTAATATAGAGGAATCGAGATGGTAGGTGGTCTGCCAGAATCCACTTCCGAGAAGATTAATTGGTTTATTAAGGTAAATTGTGCTTTCGTACGCAAGCTGTAGGTAGCTAATAGCTTTATAGCACGGGTTTAAGCTAAAGACGTGTCTTTATTTAAAGGACTAATTATGGAAGTTAATTTATGCATATTATATACGCCTCGAGAACCGCATGAAAATTAGATTAGGACGTTCTACGAATGCTTATATAATAGCTAATCCCCTCGCGGTGCTTGAGGAAGGTGAAGTGCACATCGGCTTTTTAAATACTTTCCGAGACGCGAAGTTAGGTTTTTATAGAACTATGCTCTACGATACTAATATTCTAGTCGCTCGGCTTCCAGCTTATCTTCTATCGGATATTTAGAAAGTAAGAACGAATTCCCTCGAGATATATCTTATATCTAATGTAAAAACTAGGTTCGGGTAGTCTTTAAGCCCAATATTACGAGCATCCGCAGCAGGACTACCGAGGCTAGTTATAACTGCTCGACTGCTCGCTATAGAGTTAGGGGTCGAGTATAGTATAGCTTTTTGCAAAAACACTAGCTACGGCGCTAACGCGGTAAAAGAAAATATGAACACCCTACCAAAATTAGGTGGGATAGCTATGTCAGAATATGTAGCCTTAGCATAGTATAGAAACCTTATATAATAGCCCAAATAGGTTAAATTTAAAGCCTAATTATCGTCGTAATATCGTATCCTTAGTATTTTGGCTCCTAAGGTCTTTAGTAACCACCTACCTCGCTGTCGCCGCTATATACGCTATCGGTTTAACCACTAAAGGCTATAGTAACTACCTACCTCGCTGTCGCCGTATACACGCTATCGCCGTATATATGCTATCGCTATAACTCCTCCTATCCTACCGTATATTAGAGAAATCGTTGGGTATAAGTTTAAACGTAGGTATAGCGATAACTAGATACACGCTAGCGGTTTTAACCGTAACTATAATAGTAGCTATAACGTTAGCCTACGGACTCTTCGTCGTATAAGGAAGACGTAGAAGGAGTAGGATATAGTCTATATACCTTTCTAGTCTCCCTATTATAGTTACTCCTAAGTTATTAGTAATATCTATTAAGAAGAGCTCTTATACTACCTAGACTCTCGCCTAATAGCCTATTTAGATAAGATAGTATAGTTTCTATACGACGAGTTTAATCTCGAGACTAATAAGGCTACGGTTTAGCGATATCTTTACTAATTAGAGTAGTTATAGAAGAATATAAGGAAGATAGCTAAATAGCGTAACTAGGACCTAAGGGATAGGTAGTTTATAAGGCTATTTAAGTAGAGAGCTAATTAGCTAATCTTCTTAGACGAGAGTACTATCTACGAGCGTACTAGTATATATTTACCTTAATAGCTAGCTACCTTACTAACGTCTTCTTCTCTTTAGCTAATAGGCGATACGAATAGGCTCCTTATAGAGTAACGCCTACTTAAATATAGATATTAAAGAGGTCTAAGAGGTAGAGTATATTACCTACGTTTACTATTTATAAATACCTTAGCTACTTTATCTACTAAGGCTCTATAACTACTACTATCTTTAATAGCTTCGTCTAAGACTAGGTTCTTCCTTATTATAGTTAATTTAAAGATAGAGATCTTCTTTTAGTCTTAGTAATCGATAACGCGAGTATATACTAGAATAGCGAATTAGTAGATATATTAGATAAGGTAGGTATAGTTCTCGCCCGTTTACTACCTTATTCGCTAGATCTAAATTCTATAGAGACTTTATTCTCGATCCTAAAGGCGTAGATTAAGAGATACTAGAATATAGCTCTAGTATATTAAGAGGGTAACTACGGAGAGTTCTTAAAACTAGCTATTAAAGCCTAAGAAGGTCGTAGTAATCTAGGTAATCTATTTCGTAAATCTAGAATCTATTATATAGAATAGTTATTCTATTTAATAGCTACTTAAGGTATAGAATAAGCTTAGCTTTAAAATAGGTTTAATAGATAGTTAGATAGAATACTATAAAGTTAACTATTATCTATATAGGCTTTATCTATATAGGCTTTATTATAATTAGGTATTTAGAAATATATTCTAACGCCTAGTATCCCCTTTAACGTAGTATATCTCCTCTACCTTCTCTACCTCCGTACTAATATTTCTAACGTCGTATTACTCTACCTCTACTTCTACTCTTACTTCTATCTATTAGGTAATTACCTAGAATAGAGGTAGGTAGTTACCTACCTCTATTCTAGTAGCCGATATAAGTATATAGAGATCTATATAAAATCTTCCTTAAGGTCGGAACCTAAGTAATAAGTATAATAAATCTCGTTATTATTATAACTAAGGCCTTATAACTTAGTAGTTAGGTCTTTCTTAATTAATCTTATAACTATACTAGTATTACGTAGAGGTCTTAATTTTAGTATAGACCTACCTCTTTCTCTATCCTATTTACTAACGTTTTTAGCTATTAATTAGCCTATACTAGCTTTAATATATAAATACCTCTACGGTTTAAAATCTTTCTTCTATAGTTAAAAAAGTTCGATCGTAGTATAGCCCTTATCTAATAGCTATCTATATACTTTATCTAGCTCTTCTACTTAGTTAGGCTTCTATATCTTTATCTAAGAAACGAACTTATTAATATCTCTATCTATAGAGCTACTACGGTTAGGTAGTAGTCTAGGTATTCTCCTAGGTATTCTCCTAAGTATTCTTCTAGGTATTCTTCTAGGTATTCTAATAATATACTCCCTAGAAGTCTATATAGACTTCTAGGGCGGGAGCGCTAAAAACTAAGTAGACTTCTACCTCTTAGCGTACCTACTAGTAGTCTATATTATTTATAAACTAATTTTAATTATTTTTAGTACGTTTTAAAGCGCTATTTTAGCGCTTTAAACTAATAAAATAATTTCCTTAAATAGACTAGTATTAGTTAAGTTATTAAGCCGCGAAGGTAGGGATTTTTAGTAGTTTAGACCCTAGCGAATAATCGACCGCTAACGGTACGCGCACTTCTTCTCGCTCGTTCCTTTAGGTTTCGAGCTATATTAAATTTAGTTTTAGACCTATTTTATACTAATTAGACTACGGGCTATAAAACGCGCTAATTCCTAGCCGGATTCTATAGAAAGTACTAAAGTTATTAATAATAGTAGTAGGTCCTTACTTAGACCTTAGGTAAGGTACTATAATTAGTAGTAGTTCTACTTTAGCTAGTAAGCCTATTCTATAAAGTATTAAAGTCGCTATAATATAAAAAAAAAATTACCTAGATAGCTTTAAAAATCGCTAAGATATTAAGGTCGAAAGAAGCTACTACTACTACTAATACTTCTACCTTACCTAGCGGGCTATAAGTATTATAGGAGGCTATTAACCTTTAATATATATCTTATAAAGTATCGTAAGGGCTTTAATTTAGTTTAATAATAACCGAGAATACTTAAGATCTCGTAAAGATCTTAAGGTAGGAAGTTTCTACTCCTAGTACTACTCTAACACTAAGAAGGTACAGAGTTCATGTGAATTCCTTAGAATTTAATGAATTGATTAGTCCGATCTACTTAGTAATCCTACACTACGTATTAGTTCCGTATATATAAGTTCTTTAGAACTCTACACCTCTGTATACAGTCTCGCAATACCTATAATATAGAGATTTTGGGTTAAAGTAAGAAAGTAGGGTTTGCGCAGATAATGCGCGCTGTGCTAGGGTTATTTAACTTTGTTGTTGTTGCGTATTAAAGGTAGACGTTAAAGGTAGGTAGGATACTATAGGTGAATGCCAAGAGTTTGGGTTCTTCGCGTCCCGTATCGCTAGCAGTCCTAATTTATACGTAGTCCCCGTCTGCATGCAGTCTCTATATCTAGGGCGACTCGCTTATGGAGGAGGTTAGCCTCGCTTACTTAGATCGCTTCTAGGTCCTTGTCTGTAAGGACTATAGGTACTGCCTTACTAATAAAGGGTACCGGCGGCACCTATAGGCGCTGCATATAGTTAAAGGCGAGGTCGTATAGGTAGTCGCTAATGCAGTAGACTCCTTAGTTCTCGCTAAGCCTACGTCGATCTAATCGCCTCCTCCTACTAGTACTCCTATACCTAGGCTTATCGTATATACCTTCTTCCGCTATACGCTCCCTAAGTGCGATAGCGGACCTACTATATATAGTCGGCGAGAAGAGACGGTTATTAAATATTAAGCGAAGGCGCATAATACCGGTTTAAGAAAGAAGACTAAACGGGCTAGCTTTATAGTTAAGGCTATCTATATATAGACCTTCTTCCCGTAACCTCTCTACCGCTAGTTTAAAGTCGTCGCGCTAATACCTAACGCGCCTCCTCTCGCTATAACCTTAACTACTAGCGACTAAGAGTAAGGGTAAGGGTAAGGATTATTACCTTAGGCCACTAGGAATAAGAGAAGAAAGAGTATACGAGCTCCCTAGGACGCCTCCCAGCGTCAGTCGGAGGATACGGGGGCTATCGAGGACCGTAGGCAGTTTACCGAGCGTCTCGAAGACCTTTCTATTACGAGCCAGACTATATAGAGTTCCTAGTTCGAGTAACTCTCCTCCTAGGAACTCTATATAAGCTAGATACTACTATAGTTAGTAGCTACCGGTATCGCGGCCTTCCTTAAGGGCTTGCTACTCGAGAAGTCGGAGTTTTTCCGTCTAAGATCTTCGGCTAGTCTAAACGGTAGGGGTTCGTACTAGCTTTTAAATATAAGTAGTAGCTAATAGGATTAGGATAGAGACCCCACTAAGTACGTAGGATACCCTAATTTAGTATACTACCTACGAGCGCCTCTACTACCTTCGCCGCCGCGCTCGGCTAGGCAATAGCGACGAAGCTATTAACCGAGTCGCTACCCGTCACCTTAATAGCTTCGAACCCCACCGTATATAGTCGAAGCCCTTTATCGGTGTTTAGAATATAGAGACGATAGATAGGTATAGTGCTCTATAGGGTCGCTTAATTATCTTCCTTATCCGGGTCTAATAGTAAGAAGACGACACTTTAGCCGAACGGCTATTTACCGAGGAAGACCCTATTAAGGACCTTATAGATTAGGTTATTATCGCCGCCGAGGAGCTATATATAGCTAACCTAGATAGTCGAACCCTTAATAACTATATACGGGGTAAGGAGGTAGGAGCACGCTCGTTACGACCGTATATAAAGACCTTAGTCGTAGCGGTTAATCGCCTATCGGTTAGGCTAGTAAAATAGCTCCGTGAGTAGGACCCATTCTCTATCGCAGTCGTTACGTTTTCTATTACCTATATACTAGATAAGTATAGGGGTTAGGTTAATGCCGCGGGCTTCCGTCCATTTCTAAGTAGGATAATCTATTATATATAGTTATTCCTACTCGGTGACTATCTCTAAGAATATTAAGAGACGTCTAGGTTAGCGGAGTATATTAGCGACTAGTACTAGCGATATCTCGTTAATACG
>JAABUP010004542.1_pt1 | contig 22482 bp, 39 predicted proteins | sample 5559201 | NCBI WGS metagenome assembly JAABUP01 (sample SAMN10711887, study PRJNA513373) | rock metagenome | isolation source: Antarctica rocks | place: Antarctica | reverse complement strand
CTTCAGTCAATTCCAGCTCATCTGCAGTGACTGCTACCAGCACCCCAGACGGTGACACAGGCTTAGTCAGTACCCCAGCAAACTGCACCCTGTCTGTGGCAGCCCTGCAGCAGTGTGGGGGCCGAGGGGGGGTCTGTGCCAATCAAGGCGCCAACAGCAGCCAGTGCAAAGACGCAGAGTGGGACAACGCATGCTGCACATCAGGCTATTACTGCAAGAGGTCTCAGCAGTGGAGCTGGACTTGCCAAAGAACAGAGGCCAACACAACACAGACAGTTGGCGGGGTTGTTGCTGACTATCATCAATGCGGTGGCCTGGGCAACTGTGCTGAGAGCCTGTGTGCTGACGCTGAGTGGGCCCAATACAGCTGCTACCCAGGTTTTGCATGCCTGCGCTGGGATGCCTACTATTGGCAATGCAGAGACATCCCATTTGCGCAAGCAGCATAAAGAAGATCATGCTGCTGGAAACATGTCGTCCTGGTGCAGAGCAATCAGCAATGCAGCTGCTTGGATAGTGAGTTTTGAGCTTGTGCAACTTTGTACCTTGCTGAAGTGTGCAGCCTTGTACATAAGGGGTCTTGGGATATCCTGCTTTTCAAGACACACAGTGACTTGTCTTCTGGTCTGATCAAGCTCTCATGTGTGCACGTACATGATGCATACGTGCACAGGATTCTGTGGTTGTGTCCGAACTTGCTACGCTCATGGTCACACCTCATGTTTTGTGCTTACACAAGCTGTATGAAACTTGGGCTGTACCTTCTGTCAATGTGCCATTTATACAAGGCTGTGACCCTTATCATAATTGCTTTCCAGTGCTCATCATACTTCTCTGTAAGCCTTTATGTGCTTCTTCTAAGAATGACTCAGAATGACTGTTGCGCCTGGTCACAGTTGCACATGTGTGTGTGCGTGTGTGTGTGTGTGTGTATGCACAGTCCACTCTAAAAAGTATTGCCAGTCTGCAAGCCATCATGACACACTACATGCACCTGGCATGTAGCCAGCTGATCATGGCTCAACAAAAGTAATGCATGTCAAAGCAGGCCACACATTGTGTTGCTATGCGTAAGTACATAATGTGCAATAATTGCATGTGAGCTCATTCAATGCAGATATGCAGAAATGGGCTTTGGCCTTCATTTTCTGCCCATGCTGGCAGGAACACAACAGAGCTGGTCTTTCTATGCTGAGGTGCTGTGGGATCAAAATTGTTGTCAAGTCAGGAATAGCTGTAGCTTCAGCAAATTTGGCGCATCTGTTCACAGCCTGGTCAGGCGTCTGTATTGATGGCAATTGCAGATACAAAAGCCTCTTTGGGCACCTCTACTTTCCCAAACATCTGCACCAAAGGTCCAAATTTCATGAGTTCTGGTGGAAATGTGCACTGACACATACAATATGGCCTCTGCCACACATTTTGCTGACCAGCATAACACTGATGTCAAATGCCTTTCAGGTGCCAGCATTGGGATGCTGCAAGGCATGCAGCATGTCCAGCAGGGCACAGACATGTGGACGTGTGTGATGCATCAGGGACCAGTCTATCTCAATGAGGACTCTGTAATGCGGGACAATTGTGCCCATGGACTGTGGGACAAAGGACATAAGCAAAGGCTTTACCTTCATGCGCTTTTTACCAGCAGCCTGCTTCTTCAGCAGCTTCTTTTTGCGGCTGATGTCACCTCCATAGCATTTGGCAAGCACATCCTTGCGCATTGCTGCGTGGACAATCAACCATGTTTAAGTGTACAAGATGCCTGGTGCAAATGCCTGCCAGTTGACAGTGGCTTGCAGCATGCTCACAAGAAGCCAGTTAAGTCTTGTAAGTTCTCCAGCAAGCTAATCAGTGAGCTAGTCAGCAGGCCAGTCAGCAAGCCAATCAGCAAGGCAATGCCACATGTGCATCTTCAGTGCAAACTGTTGCAATGTTTGGATAAGGTGGAGTGCAGGCGGTACCTGGAATAGCTTCCGATGCCACAATTCTGGCTCCAATGGCAGCTTGGATGGGCACCTTGAACTGCTGGCGGGGGATAAGCTCCTTCAAGCGAGCTGCCAGGGCTTTGCCCACCTTGTAGGCTGCCTCTCTGTGCACAATCGTAGCTAATGGGTCCACTGCCTGCATTGCACAGCACCCAGCTGCTGCTCTAGGGTAGTCCAGGGCAAATGCCTCAAAGTCATTCACTTGGCTGCTGGTCTATGACAACGCAGGGGTTTTGGTATTTTGGGGTCGACCGTCAAGTGTGACCACACTGCATCAGGTACACTGATCATAACAGCAGGCATGCAAGTTGGTACAGATATGGTTTGGCTCGTAACCCACCAGCCAGCTTTGTGGTCAATAGGGTGGAGAGTCAACAGGGCAGCTGTGAAAAGTTGCCTAATCAGGCTACCTTGACAGGAGCTGCAATGACACTTGTTCAATGGCAAACACAAGCTGCAACACATCTGATGGTGGGCATGAAGGAGCAGTGCAGGGTCTGACCTCTGCATTGATTTTGATGTCCAAGCGTACAAGGTCGCTCTCTCGGTAGCCGATGAGCTTGTACTCCATGCTGGCGTATCCTCGGCTGCGGCTCTTCAGCTCATCAAAGAAGTCTGTCACCACCTATGGCACAGCTTGAAATATGCTTGCTGTTGCAGCAAAAGCTTTCAGGACTTGAGCCTCGAGCGTGACAGGTGCATAGTTTGTGCACAACACATGTAGGCAGCGTGCCAGCATGCGAGGGCTGCTGCATAAAGCTGGCCTGGCTCCAGCAGTATCACGCATCCGCCAGAATCCAAAAAAGACATCTTTGCAGATGCACAGACAAACAAACAGACAGACACTCCTGCAGGCGCGGTCTGATCAAGTACAAACTGGCAGTACAGCTCAATAGAGCATGTGCAAAGGGACTGGGGGGTCAGGAGGGAGGGAGGACTGAAGGGAGCTTACCAGGGCAAGAGGGAGCTCATAGATGAGGGTGGTACGGGTCTCTGTCAGGAACTGCATGTCAATGAAGTCTCCTCGCCGCGCCTGGCACAGCTCCATTAGGGTGCCCACAGAATCCTTGGGAGTGATGATCTCCATCCTGCACTCGCAAACACTCTCGCCCAGTTGCCAGCGTTCCTACACAGAGTGTTGTGCTTCTGCTGCAATGAACAATGCAAGCGTACGTCATACAGCTCAGCACATAGTAGCTTTCATCTCATATGGATCAGCTGATCTGCAGCATTGTCAAACAAAGTTCACTGCTTTTATCTGCTGTGACATGTCAAGTTTATATTGCTGGCTTTCACAGAGACTTGGCAGTGTGATGTCACCTAACATAGGGCTCGCTGATGTACTCCCGTTTGGCAGCATCAGGCAGGTTGCAGGGGTTGTCCACCGTGACCTCCTCTCCGTCTGTCAGCATACATCTGTACACCACAGTGGGCGCAGTGATGATCAGATCCAGGTCATACTCACGCTCTAACCGTTCCTGTACAATCTCCATGTGCAACAGACCTAGGAAGCCACAACGGAAGCCAAATCCCATTGCACTGGACACCTACACAACCAGAAGTCACCAGCTTGGCTATCATGGCAGTTCATGAGACAAGAGATTGCAAATTACATCAGAATGTCCATGTAAGACATTGCGCGCTTGACCGTACACTTGTAAATGCCAAGAGACATCTGCTTTGTAACCACTACCACAACGTGAATAACACACATTCATTTGCAGCAGGTGGAGTCTTCTGATCAGTTCCCAAACTGAGCTTGGTGAGACGTTTGACTAGACAGCTAAAGCAGCATTTGGCAGATGTACAGGTCGACTGTGCAGGAGGTGGTCCCACTGTTCTGTGTACAGCTTTGTGCATGCTGCATGTGCTTGAAAAAGTTGCAAAGTCCTGCATGCACGCTGCTGACCTCTGGTTCAAACTGCAAGGCAGCGTCATTGAGCTGAAGGCGGCCCAGAGCTTCTCTCAGTGGCTCAAACTGCTCTGCATCTGTGGGGAACAGCCCACAATATACTGCAGGCATGACTTGCACGTACCCTGCAACCAGAATGGTCTTCTTCATGTAAGAAAACAAGCAAGCACCGAGCTAAGATATCAGTGCAAATCACTGGAGAACTTGTTGATTGCACAGCTTTACAGTGTATATACATTGTATATACTGGAGCAGTGACCTTTGTAACTGCAGTGGTAGCTTTACGTATCGGTTGTTTTGCCAACAACATTTTCTGAAACCATGCAATGGGTGATATGAGTTGTATGGCGCAGCATCACCTGCCAGAGCCTCAGCTGCTTGTTGCTTTTTGAGAGTGATGGTGTCTCCGACACGAGCATCTGCAACAGCTTTGATGGAGGCTGCCAGGTAGCCCACCTCCCCTGCTATCAGCTCATCCACCTGCAATCCCAGACAATGCTTTGCTGCCAAGTCGGCTTTACATTGTACAGGCCAACCATCAGGATGTCCAAAGACAAATGTGTGCTATCACATCTTTGACATTGGACGACAGCTAATGGTTTGTACAGCTGAGACCAAAACGAAGGGGGGGGTCGGCATACAAGGGATAAAGGGATTTGCTCCTGTCAGCAGTGTTGCATGACATGCTAAGGTTTGCAGCTACTACAGATTGCCAAAACTATCTATCCCTGCAGGCAGGGTCTGCCTGCTATTATATTCAGCATCAGACCTTGCCGGCAAGACAAGACTTCAGTTATGAGCAGTGGGGCGAGTAGCATGAACACATCAAGGCGCAGGGATCTGGGCTGCACTAGCTTCAAAGCACAAGCCACCAAAGTGTGTAAGGAAGCGCAACATTGCAACGCAAGAGCAGTCAGAAAGAGTTGAGCATGTTGAGAGGGCGCAGGAGAATTGGGCACCGACCGGCACAGGTGCAGGCGTGCGTACTCCCACTTCGTCCACTTGATACTCTTTCTTGGTGTTCATGAGCCGGATGACATCACCTCTGCGTAGGCACCCATCCACCACTCTGAACGCCACGACAACACCCTGCATCACATACTCATGGATTTGATCAATCAATTTACATTTCCTGTCTTCAGGCCTCATCAGGGGAGTCAACAAACAACTCGGCTATTAACATACACTAAGCACTAAATGCTTACTCGTGGATTTGCTGTGATCACAGTTCATTCACATGGAACCTGTCTCAAATCACATGGAAGGTACTTGCACCATGTTTCACTGACTGCATCTTGGTTGGATGTGACCTAGGGCCACAGCATGTCAATTTTGCCAGGCACAGCTCCACAAGACAGGTGCTACTCAAGACGAATACTTTGTTCCTTTTAGGTTGTGATCACAAGTCATGACAAAGTTCAGCATGTTGAGCAATTGTGACGGCTGTCTGGGAGCACCATGATGTTTGTACCTTATAACTGTCATAGTGACTGTCAAATATGAGGGCTCGCAAAGGCTTGTCTGCTGTGTCATGTGGAGCAGGTATCCTGCGCACTATCTCTTCCAGAGTCTCTTCAATGCCTATCCCCTGCAAGATGCAGCACAAACTGTTCAGGATCCTTTTCATCCTTCAGTGTGGCTGCATGACCACCACACAGAGAGACACCACCAACTATCAAGTTCAATGCACCGTATGCTGCTTGTTGCTGCACAATGTCACAGTTCTGGTCAACAATACAAAACAACACTTGTGTTTGAGCTGTGTTGTTGAGCTGAGACAAAGCACCTTGCAAGCAACAAAGCAACATGTTTAGACCTACAAAACAACACTGCTGCACAGGCGCAATTGTAGCATACAATCCTGTCCAAAAGCAAGCTTGCCAACGAGCTGTCGTCCATCTGGACTGCTGACACCAGCTGTCAAGGAATGAACCATGTGCTGAAACATGAGCAGCTGGAGTGACAGACACAAAAGTTTGTGTTTGTGCTGTACCTGCTTAGCAGAAGCGCAAATGGCATGGCTACAGTCTATCCCAATCACCTCTTCAATCTCTCGCTTTACCCTTTCAACATCAGCACCTGTGAATGTCATCCACATTGTAAGAATGCACGATTTACTGCATGAGTAGCTAGCTTCTAGTCAATGCAAGGAAATGCAACACACAGCAGAGTTGACGATGCTGCATGACGGCACATGATGAGTGTGTTCATCAGATGTGCAGCCACCCAGCACCTGAGAGCAAAATCACAGAACGTACTGCACCGCTGATGATTGTACAACATGGCATCTTCATGCCCATGCTGTCTTGCAGGTGTACTGTTTTGCTGCAGTCTTGATTTGCTATGTGGCTTGTAAATGCTGCATAAGGCAAGGCATACCTGGCAAATCTATCTTGTTCAGCACAACAATGATCTCCAGATCATTTTCAAGGGCCAAGTAGACATTAGCCAGCGTCTGGGCCTCAACTCCTTGAGATGCATCAACGACCAGCAGGCAGCCCTCACAGGCCGCCAGTGACCTGCTGACCTCATAGCTGAAGTCTACATGTCCTGGTGTGTCTATGAGGTTCAGAGCATACAGCTCACCATCACTAGCAGTATACTTCATTCTGGCCTGATTGAGCTTGATGGTGATGCCTCGCTCACGCTCTAGGTCCATGCCGTCAAGGAATTGAGCCTAAGCAATGGGACACACCATAGAAGGATCAGTTATGAATAAGAGATGATATGTGTTCATGCAACCAAGGAGAAGCAGACTGTTTGCAGTGGCATGCCAACAAAGGTTACCTGCATGTCCCTATCAGCAACGGCTCCTGTCTTGATAAGCAGTTGATCTGCTAATGTGGACTTGCCATGATCTATGTGTGCTATGATAGAGAAGTTGCGTATCCGGTCTGTTGGCACCTGCACAACAGTCTTAACGTGATCAAGGTCCCGACAAAGGCTGCAGGGGGTGAAGACCGACTTGCTGTGCGAGTTGTGCTGTGACACCTTTGCAACTGCTCCATCCCCAAATGTCTGTGGTGGGGCTTCGGCAGGCGCTGCTGCGCACAGCACGAGGTAAGAGGTGTGTGACTTTCGTTTACATGACTGTTTTCGGGAACACCGTGCCAGATTTGGATGCGCTGGCGCACGCCTGGAGTTCCAGGCTGATGGGCATGTAGTGGTAGCAGGCGACAGAGGCGTATAGGGAATCCTAGGTCGCTGAGTGGACGCCTGACTTTGCCCAGCCAGAGCCTGAGTCTCCATAAGTCAATGCAACGCCACAATGCAGCTTGGCTACATGTCACGAAGCACAGTCCTGCCGAGCCGGCCAACAGGTGTCACAGGCATTGTACACTCGCAATGCCAGGTCAACACATTTGTTCTTTGACCTACTTTGATCACCAGTCCCGGTTAAGCCGTTTGATCTTCATGCTGCAGGCAGACTTATCGCGCCAGATCTGACACCTGATGTAGTGCCAAGTTGGCACTGCCAACCTTCGCATTTGCGTCGCGATTTGCATAGACATTCAATTACATGTGCGGCCGCTGACCGCCTTCGTGCGAGCACCCGTCATGTTGCACGCGCCCACTTGCATGCATTGCCGGATCGTTGACCCACGGCCCTGATGTCACACCCTGACATGGCCGGATCTACTGTGTGCCGCGCTCGCGCAAACCCGGGTAAGCTACGTGTCTGCTGCGTGTCCTGAGCGACTTTCGCGCCGGATGCACTGTTGACGATGTTGCAGGCTTCACTTTTGCCAGTGGCAGGCCAAAGAACAGTCGTGCCTTCAACGGAACGCTAAGAAGGCTCCACTTGTACAAGCACAACTGCAAGGTAAGGAAGAGCTGCCTTTCAAGCTTCTCAAACACCATCAAACACTGCCCACCGCTGTCTTGAAAGCTGTCCTTGTCTAAAGCCAACTACCTGGTGAACAGGCTCAGTGCTTGCTCAGCTTGCCTGATCAACTGATCAACTGCTCTGCCAAAGCAGGCTTGATTGGAATCCAAACAGCAGCGTCTGTGCAGTTGCAAGACGATCATGGCCAGATTAGGGAAGCAAAGTGCAGCCTTTTCAAATGGTTCAGCGGTGGCAAGCAAGTAGAATCCCAGCAAACAGAAGCCCCTGATGTTGTAGACAAGACTGATTTGCCATTCCCCTCCAGCATCCTGGACACAACCCACCTGAGAGGTACGACCCTCTGCTGTGGGCATTACCATGATCACAAGAAGCCAGCAAGGTCAATGACAAGCACTAAGCCTCAGTGATAAGCAATCTTGTGTTTGCATTGTAGTGAACAAAGTGCACTCACTGTATGTGTGCATAGCTTGAGCAAGGGCATGTACAAAAACATCAGATTTGTACAACAGCTGCTATGCAGGTCGAGACTTGGCACTTGCATATAGAGCCACAGAACATGGCTGGAGTGCACTGCAGTTCCATGAGCGCTGTAACATGAAAGGCCCATGCGTGATATACGCCGTCACAAGCACAGGTGCCCGCTTTGGCGGATTTAACTCAGAGGGATTCAAAAGCTCTGATGATTACTCACCATCATCCAAAGCATTTCTGTTTTGCTGGCCACAATCAGAGGAGGATCCAGTGATTTTACGCAAGGCAAGACATGTGTTCACGTTGATGACCACACAAGTGTCCCATCGGCTTTTGTAGCAAGTCCGATTGTCCTGAGGCCATGTACCACACTGTGGCCTCAACCTGTGTTCACAGCTTCAGTGGAATGCTCTCAGGATGCCAGCAAATTGCTGTCTGCTAGCTGCACCTTTGACATGCAATGTCAAATACCTGCCCATGATCACGAGCACGCTAGCTGTGCATTTTCACTGACCTCTGTTTCTGCTGGAAGCATTGTGACTGAGCACATCACTGCACAACACAGGTTGGGGGCACTGAGGCAGCCTTGTTTGACTATGGGAGGGGTGGGCCCCAATGGGGTGCAGATGCCCTTGTCATTGGCCCTCCGCAGGTCAGCCATCATTCACACCGGCTTGCCCAGCCTCTTTGCCATATTGTTCCAAAAGCTGATGCAAGCCAGTGCATTGTGCCACACAAGCATGATTGCGCATGTCTTTATTGATGGTATTTGGTCTGACATGCTGGTGCAAGCCAATCTTTTTGTGCTTTGTGCAGCTTACAGCTAACTAGGCATATTGTGCATACCAAATTCAAGCTCTGACAATCATGTGCAGCTTTATATCAAGCAATATGTGATGCAGGCTCCAGTGATGGGAGGCATCAGTGGGCCAGAGAGTCCCACCTTGGGGGCAGGTGATTTGCATAATGCCAAATGTAGGTTGGGTCTAGCATACGAGCTGTTGCCAAAGTATCTGAAACAGACTTCACTGTTTGGTGGTTCAGAGAAGACTGCTACTCTTGCTGAAGTGGAAGTGTATTTCAGTCCTGAAATAGCTGCACTGTACTAAAAGAAAAGTATCTAAGCGGTCTGCAGCATTGCTTGATGGTCCGTTTCGCATGTATTTGGGTATGACCTCTTGTGTGTCCCATCACATGATCATCTCTGCAGTTGTTCCTGCATATTCTGGCTCAGCCGTATTTCACCAATTTTGCTATTTTATGTTGACACGACTGGCTTGTGCTGAAGTAAAGTGAACTGGGACGCGCAATGGCAAAGGACTTTAGCTGATTTTCCCCTGCTGAGTGGCTTGTTTTGGCATCTTGTGCATCGGTGTCATTGTTAAATTACACGTATCGAAAGCTTCATGCACAAACCGCAGCCCATACCATCGATATCACGAATTCTAAAACAATTAAGCACCAGTGCATGCGGGCAATAAAAATAAACATGCGATGTACTTGAGACCCAGTGATTTAATGAGCTGTGCAAATGACTGTGAGGAGAAAACCGAGGTTGATCCTACAGTAGAGCTGATGTTCTGTATACACAAGCCTACTCACAAGCAAATGCTTGAGTGCATGCATGAGTATACAACATACTTAGCTGCTACACTCTCAGAACAGGCAGAAGTCAATGTCAGAAGTCAGCAATGCCGTATTGTACTCTAGCTGATGGTCTGAGTTGAATCCAGTAATCGAGCCCTGCAGGGCTCCTGAATACCTACAAGGCTGGATCATAGCAATCTGGCCGTGCTAAACTCGCAAAACGTCTTCCAAAGTATCACGCCAATGCTTCCAGCTCCAGTAGTCACCTGGGCTATACCCACCAACCTGGCACTTGACTGTCTGTACATCCCAGGCTCCACCATTTTCCTGAGTGTATAGCATAGGGAACACCTCCAAGGCCTCAACATCCATGTGCTTCACCACAGCACCAGCATTGCAGCTGTCCCATGCTGCCCGAAACTCTGCATGTGCAAGGTGAACATGTCAGTCTGAAGACCTGCAGGTGTGGCATTTTGGCACCTATCAACAACTGCAAATGCCTGTGATCCAGCTAGGAACAAGATGACCCGGGCAGTGTGATTTGTTTCTTGCGCATGAGGACCAGGCATCTAAGCAAGATTTTCTGAACCTTGTTTGGGTTGTATTGTGACGTCTTTAAAATGGCTATTTCCTGATAGTGATGCTATGATCCATCAGGTTTGACACAAGCAAACATGTGCAGGACAGGCAAGTACAGATCACCATCTGGTCTGTTCTGGGGCTGAGCGTATTCATGCAGGAGCAAGCCCACAAGCACATCCTCCCAGTGCAAGCCAGCAAACCAGCCAGGAGCCTTGTCAGGCTGCTGTTCATACAGCTCCACTCTGCTGACTACCAGCTGCACTGCATCCTGAGACAGCAGGTAACCCCAACCAGCAAGGTACCTACAGCATCGACACAGACAGAGGTACAGACAGAGGTTGCACAGAACTGCAGCGCAACTACAGTATGTTACGCTTGTTATGAATAATGGCAGCAAGTGCAATAGAAAGACTACCACGAGCACAAATCACAGCAGCTGCGAAGTGGGTCGCAATTGGCTTGCCAGTCTGTAGGTCATCTTGCAGAGCCCCAGCTAGTTTCATGAAGGTCAAGAGGCTTCCAGAGGGTGAAACAGGACAGAAGGGCAGGTTAAAGGGTACTGAAATACTTACACAGCTTTCCAGGGCACCACGTCATCAGGCATGTCCATGTATGGTATATACCATTTTGACGCTGGGTCTCGGATTGGGAAGAACCCATGTGGGTTCTCCTGCAGCAGTGATTGCAGGCAGCTGACCTTACAACTCAGCAGACCACGTGCATATCCTCACACACTGAAGGCTCACACCTTATGTCGCACACAGCAGGAGCAACTGGATGGCACATCTTCATTGTGAAAGTCAGTTCAATCTTATCAGGCTCAAATTTAGTGGCACATATGTATCATTTTGCCTTTGGCGATGAACAACAGGTGATGCATGTTGACACCTCTCAGCAATGTGCCCAGGATCAATCCATCCTCTATTGGCCGGCAAAGGCTTCAAAAGCAATTTTAAGACATACTTCACAGTCGACATCAATCACCTGGCGGCCAATATACAACATGGCTTGCCCGTCCCGTTCCAACTTCTGGACCAAATGTACCAGCTTTGCCACGCGCACATAGCAGTCATCATCTGTCTTCAGGACGTGAGAGTACCTGCATTCATTCGAGTTTTGTGGAGTGCATTGTGTCTACACATGACTGCAGCCACACCTGATGCTGCCACTGTGATTTGTTGAAGCCAACATGAATACATGAGACACGGACAGCACAGGCAGATAAGCAAAGCCAGCAAGCAAGAAAGCAGATTGACAAGCAAGCACGTGGCATCTTGGTGCCTACTTGTGTGGTGTCACCTTGGAGAAGCCAGGGAGGCATAGCGCATGATGTTGATTGTCTTCTTGGGGAGGTTATTGTACAGCTCCTCATTTCGCACAAATAGGATATCCTGATGGCGCATTTCGGCCTATAAACACAGGCTTGCAGGTAATACTTAGGGTGACAATCACCATGTGCTCAGCCAAAGCAACAGAATGAGGCCACGTAGGTAATTGACTGTACCTGTAGAAGACTGTGAGCATCAGCAATCTTGGAATCATTTGGCTGGGCAAGGACAAACTTGAGATCGACGGGACTTGGGGATTTGGCCATTGTCAAGACCCATGACTGCCTGATTGCATTACGCCGGTGCTGAGCCTGCATGAATGGACAAGGTTGTCTGCATGGTCGCCAGTGCAAATGTGGAACACCTTTGTGCAGCAGCACTCCAACAGCATACTGGTATTGCCAACAAACCTGCATTGTACAGCATGTGCTGGTGACAGCAATAAGAATCAGCAAGTTGCCACCAGAATGATGTTGAGTTTGATTGCCGAGGATCTCTACTGGTAGTACAGGAGTGGTGCGATCAAGAGCCACTGACAAAGGAACCTCGTGTCCTGCAGTGGCAATCACGCCCTGGGAACATAAAGCAAGAGTTGATGACTGGGCTTGCAAATCAACAAGCTCTCCTGCCTCCCACCTTGCACTCCAAGGGTCACTGCTGCATTGAGCCTCTGATCTTCCAGCAAAAGAGGCTGCAGGCTGGCTGAAGCTCCATACTTGGCAGCATTCCAAAAGCCAGGTTCTCTCGCAACCCCTGCACCTGCGCAGCTACTGTCTGTCTGGCGAGCTGACCAGACAATGATAAGCAATAGGTGTGCACATCCTGGATTTCACCTTCTGCACTACGAGGCTGTTCTGGGGCGGGATTTTCTTTGTTCAGTATCAACCATGTGAGCACGCACAGAATCAAAAATCCCAAACCAGTTGCTAGCCTGAGTCGAGGGGATCTTGGCAGACACTGAATGCGCAGAGGTCCCTTGGGTGGCGTTCGCCTCATTGTCTTGGTCTGCTACGCACTTTGCAGCGTTCTGTATAAACCCGCATCGACGCCAAGCTGACAGACTTTGGATTAGTGCCACATCGGTACGCAGACCCGCACAGTGTGAGCACTTGCGACAGTTTGACTGCCGGTGAGCCAAAAAGGGTGTGTGCGCGAGCGGTTGAATGGCAGTCTCCGCCTTTATGGCTTGCTTGGGTCGGGACGACTCCCGGCACAGCCAGATCGAGGTTTTGACATAGATCTGTGTGCTGCTGGTCCGCCGAACTACAGCACGATCGCAGGATCAGCAAACGCTGTTGCAAACTGCTGTACAATTGCTTGTTAGCCGAGCCGAAAGGCAGAGTCGACGACGTTGACCAAAATTCGGAACAGTTCGAGTTTCTCGATTGACGTCTTCCGACTTGCAGCACGTTGTCCGAGCTGCTCCGTGCAGTACGCATTGCCTTTCTGCATGCTGCATGAGCAGCTGTCAGCGTTGCACGCCTGTACCCAAGATGGCAATCTTTGACAGGTTCAGATCTCGACAGGATACTGACTCTGCTCAACACAGCTCTTCACCTGCACCGCAGGAAGTTTTGCAAGATCAGCCGTCAACGTCCCGACATCTTGGGGAGGAGTTGAGAGATACGTCTGCGTCCTCGTCTGTGCCGGCTGCATTCTCAACAGAAGACACACCAACTTTTTACAACCCATATGAGGGCTTGAGTGCGGCCATCGACAACAGAGCGGCGCGCGGTGTCTATAAGCTGCCACAGCAACCGGAGTTCTTGTTCAGCGAGGAAGCTACGGTGCACAGAAGGGGATGGGGTGAAAATCTGACATATTATACTGGCACAGGATATCTTTCAGGTGCTTGAAGACTGCAATGCATGCATCCAGGCAACAATGCACCAGGCAACAATGCACCACCAGCTTCAGGCATTTAAAAAGGACCTGCTTGTCACCAACCCTTTGGGATTGCAGGCGCTTTATTAGGTGGGAGTCAAGGTCTTATTGCAGCTACAAAGGTCAGGCCAGAGATCGGGCCAGATACAGCAAGGCTCAAGGTCAACAGATTGCTCAACATGACTGGCACCAGAGGCAGAACAGCTGGCAACGCACTTGGTGTTTTGGGCCTGCTATTTGCAGGCATGGAAAGCGGGCTGGGATACTTGAATGATGGCTCAGTCCCGGACGCAGCAGCCACAGTAGCTGCAGGTCAGCATGTCCTAAACTGTATGTTGCTCAGCACTGTGTGGTGCCATGCTGCTGCAGCAATAACCACTCTTGTGGTGATGGGCAACACGTCTATGATATCTTGTTATGTGGTGAAGATGCTGCACCTGTTCTGCTGACATGAGCTGTCGTGCAGGGTTTGGTACAGGGTCCCTGTTCAGATCTTCTCGTGGACCCAGGGCAGCAGCAGTTGCTGGGGCTGTTGGGGCTTTGGCTGCCTCTAGCCTTGTCCTTGCGCGAGAAACTTTGTCAAAGAATCTCTGAACAAGCTATTGACCCTGTTCTGCCAGACTGCATGTTAGCAGTGTAACAACATGAAAGTCTTTGTGCTTAAAAGTCAAGGCTTCCAACTGGTTGAAAAAAAGGCTTAAGGCTGCTCTCTACAGATCTGGCTATATGTGGTACTGCTTTTGTTCTGAGAACTGCTACACACAAGATGGTAGAATCAAGTTCATGTACATTATAGACTAATTCCTGTGCGAAATAAATATGCAGCCAAAGTGCACCAGGTGTATGCTTGGAAATGGCAACTGCAAGCACTGTACAAATACAGGGCATGCGTATGTTTCATCAAAGACATATCTGTTCTGGATTGATGGTCCTACCTGTGCAGTCAGTGGTGACAACACTTCAACAATTACTCATTTCTGAATCTCAGGAGCCTCAGACCAACACGTTGACAGCCAGGAAACCTTATCTGGCCAAAACTGTTGATGGTGGTCATGCCTGCTGTATGACAGCTTCATATGCTTAGAGTAACCTCAAGCCTAGCTGGGTGGTGCTTTCATAACAGCGACTGCTCATGCTGCAGAAGGCTGAATAGGCTGCAGGGCATGGCGCTCAAGGTCAGCCTCCATTGGGAAGTGAGCCATGCTTTGGCCACTAGCACTGGGGGTTGAGGCTAGGTTCTGCTTGCCTACTCCTTTGGGAACATTGAGCTTGAATTCAACGCTCTAAGTGCATTCTGGTCAGCATCCGCATGATAGCACCCTGCAATCCTCAGCAGTTTGTCCAATCAAAGTGTATATTACCCATTGGCACTGAGAACCCAAAGTGTAAACCATGTACCAGCAGCTGCAAGCCATATTGAGAAAGCAGCCAGGGAGCATATGACAATGTGATGAAGTCAGTTAATGAGTCAGTTTCTAAAGCCAAATGCTTGACTCCAGAGTCACTTACTATAGAGGGCAAATTAGGCTAGGAGACAACCATGATTTGAACAAGCTGCCTGTCAGCGCGCCTAAGCTGTATTGATGTGTGCTGCCCCTACCTTAATCTCTGTAGCAGAGCATGGTGAGATGGCAATGCGCTCCAAACGCCTCTGCTTGGTCTTTCCAGAGCCAAGATTCTGCTGCTCAGCAATGCGCGGCGCTCCCTCTTTGTCTGCCACCGTGAAGTTCAACTCCAGAACATTGGGGCTGGGCTCTGTGATGGTCAGCTTTCTGAGCAAGGAGTACCTCTCTGCATGCTTGTCTCGGGGGCTCTGGTGTTTGCTCCCTCCAAAACAGGCAAATGGACCACCTGAAGGCTTCAAAGCAACACAGAGGTGCCCTCTGTGTGGGTCAAAGCAGCATTGACCCGCAGAGCCCCTATGTGCCTGGCCAGACGCAATGTCATTGTACACAACCTGCAATACAAAAGACTTTGATCATGCATCACGCCAGATACTCACCAACAGTTACCTACATCATGCCAATGCCAGACTTTTGCTTCCTGCTCACATTGACAACACTCCCTCTGAGTCACGCAGAATAAAGTTGAAAGAGATATATTTGATGTCGGTTGCGTGGTGTATACCTCACAGGTGAGAGGGTAGACAAGCTTCTCCTGGCCCATGGAAAGCAAGCGCAGTAGAGGCTGTAATCCGCCAGCATCCTTGATGGCAGCTCTGTTCACGGCGTTTTGCAGAGCCAGATTGCGCAGCACGACTGCTGCAAGCTCTGCAGAGATCTCATCTGGGTCATCACGCAAAAGGGTAACCAATGGCTTGATGCCACCACTCTGTGAGCAACATAACAAGCTTACATTCATGCTTTGCAGCCAAACTGCAAAGCATGGCATTTTCACTTTGAGGTATGCACAGCTCTCCTCACAGCAACAGCCACAAGCACTACCTTGCTAGCAGTTACAACAAAGTTTGTTTGCCATTTAAGGCAAGTGTATCACCTGTCGAATTGCATCCTTGATTTGCTGGCTGCCAGCAGCCAGGTTGCCAAGTGCTGCAGCAGCATACTCAGTCACCTCGCTGTCTGGACCGGCTGCCAGCAGGGACACCAGGTGGGCAATGCCTCCTGCCTTCAAGATGGCAAGCCTGTCAGTCTCTTTGTCGGTGAGGATGCGCAAAGCTAGCAAAGCACGGTGAGTACATTCTGCCTCTGGTCCAGCTGCCAACAAGTCAACCAGGCTTTGAATGCCACCAAATTCCCGTATCATGTCCTGCAGCAAACTGGCTGTCAAACCTGGTAATCACATGAGCTACATGGACAAATAGGCCATTGCAGGCATGCAAAAGAGCATACCCGGTTAGCTGGGTCGTCTGCAGCCAGACAAGAGAGTGTCTCAGCTCCGACAACTGTAAGGATGCTGTCAGGACCGCTATCTAGCAGTCTAAGCAAGGCTTCGATGCCTCCTGCCTCCCTGATTAAGTGTTTGTTGCCAGCGTCGCCCGCCAATGCACGCAAAGCCATTGCTGACTGGTATTGCTCTTCGCCGCTGCCAGATTTCAGCCATTCAACCCAACGATATATTGTGTCTGTGTCTGCCTGCATGCTGCTGCTTCTAGAGCCGCTTTCCGTTTACCCTGCGCAGGCGGTACTGCATGGGCGGGGACATGCAGCTTACAGGAAACCAGTACCATAGCACCAATGAGCCATGTCTCAAACATACAGCTCGGCTTTGCAGGAGCGAGAAGCTTTTGCGCTAACTGCAGGCGGGTTAATCACTCGCCAGTCAACTTTTGCGGATCGTACCAGCAGCGGTTCTGACAGTGGGTCTGTCAAGTCGAAGCAGAAGCACACTGTCAATCTGGTGTCTCTGGCAGGATGAAGATCGCACAGGGAAGGCTGCTCAGCGCAGATTGGCTCAGATGGTGTAACGCAGTTTTCGAGCTACTGCGTGTTGAGTGAACGAACGCTGCGGGGTGCTCCGATGTTTATTATGGAGATGTGCAATGCTGCAGCCTTGCTGGCGCGTGCCGGCATGCAAAGCTCGGAGGCGGGCAGGTAGGCGGGTGATCGCGACGAGTTTGAATTTGTACCGTGGACAAAATTGCGAATTTGTGACAAAATCGACTTTGCTTTGCTCACATGACCTGCAACCTGCAGGCTGCAAGACTCTGCCGAGCTGGGAGGAAGCTCGATGAGGGGGACGGACCCCGGTAGAGCTTTGCAACGATGGACGTGGTCATGCTGACGGAAGGTTACTAGTCATTTCTCAGCAACTCCTAAACCTCTGCTTGTCATCGCTTCAGGAGCTCTGACTTCCGTGCCGCTGTCGCTATAGTCACCTGCCGCGTGGCTTTCTCAAAGCAGCATCTGGGCAGATGGCCAATCTGTAAGCTTACGGTCCCGACTTGCGTTCTGCTTCCTTTTTAGACTGCATGTTAAAGAGTTTGTTTATGCAGCACATATGACATACTGTGGAGGGAAGCTATGCTGGGACTGCTGGATCAGATGGAAGCTGAAAACCCCGAGGACCATGCTTTAGCACCTAAGGTGAGTATCCACAGCAGCAAGTAGGCTTGCTTTGCTTTATACTGCCAAAGCCTGACATGCCGTCGCTGGTGCCTTAGACATTTGGGGAGTGGGCCTGTGCATACGTCAAGTATGTCCAAGTCTTCAAGAAGCTCGAATCGGCGTATGATCAGACAGTCCACCCTCAAAAACGGCTAGACATGAGGGGAGCACTGGAGGCTTGCATGGGGCGCATGTTGGAGGTCAAGCACTGGCTGGTGAGCGTGGAACTCTTTGCGTAACAATGCTGTAGCTCATGTCACATCAGGTGCAACATGCTGGACATGTCTGCTTTCAGACATTCAAAGGAAGTCAATTTCACTGCATCCTAAGTGGCTGCTCAGGTGAAACTGAACAGGGGATTGGATTTCCCAAGTCTGGATGATGTGTTGGTGGACATGAAGCTGACTCCAGATGTGTTGGAGCTGCCATGCCCAGCTTACTTCAGGGAGGAGCGCGCAAAGGTTGTTGTTCAATTGTAAATCTTTAGTACAACCTGCACATAACCAATGGCTTGTGGTGAGTTCGCATGAAATGGGAGACTTCTCAGCCTTCACGCACATCTCAAATGCTCATCAACATGCTCTTGAACTACAGCCAAGATCAGCATCACTGGTACGCCCTGCCAAGCTGCAACACAATGTTACACCAGTGCACCAGCAATTCACTCACCACAAACCTAGTTGTGTAAGTTAGAATGTGCTGCCTGGCATGTCAGGAGCTTGAGGATCGCAACAAGTGCTTGGCTGCACTGGCAGATAAGTACACAGTGAGTGGGCTGGCAGAGCCCGGGCCCCTGCCAGAGCTAGCCCCTCTGCCTGAAGAGGAGGCCATCATTCTCATCCAAGCCAATGAGAGGGGCCGGCAGGCAAGGGAGCGTGCCCAGACCATGCGCACCTTCAAACGCCAGCGCCAGCTTGAGGATAGGCGGGCCCGCTCTGGTGTGGTACGCCCCTGCTGTCGCCTCGACCAACTTACAAGAGAACAGAAGTACAATGCATTTGGTGCCATGAACAAGGCAGGAAAGCATGTGACCACAGTGCACTACAAGGCAGGCAACCTTGGGCAGATGTGATTGTAAGCAGTGTGATGTTGAGTCTGCTGTGTTTCCTGCTAGCTGGCAAAAGAAAAGAGACCATGCGCTTGAGTTTGTAAAGCTCAGAGGTGTTGCGTACTCATGCTGACATTCACAAGCACATGCCCTGGACGATAAATACTGTCATGCATTTTCAGCTTGATGTTGCCTTAGCTGAATCATGTGCATAATAGCAATGAAGCAATTTACTAAGTGCAGGTGCTGACCCAAGAGAAGGCTGCCATCAAGATCCAGGCAGGAGTGCGAGGCCTGCTCACCAGGCGTCTCGTCCACAGAACTGCTCAAGAGGAGCTTCAATTCATTGGCATGAAACCCAAAGTCAGCTCCTGTCCACACACTTCTCAACTTTCAAATCTGCAATTGACTGCTCACCCAATTTGTCAATGGCCTGTCTCTGGTATCAGAGGCTATAAGCCATGTACTGCAGCACCATATCTGCTCACCATCACAACATCACTGGTGCACTCAACCTCCTGCTTTCTCAAGAGGTCTCTTTGCCTGGCAGAGAACTGTATGGAGGCATTCAGCAAGCTGTGCATGCATTGCGTACAGTTCCAGATCGGCTGTATCAAGGCAGCATTAAGCTGCATCTCTGATGCGTTGCAGTGAAGCAGCATTTGGCACAAAAGAGTACAGATGGTTCACAGCAAATTGCCAGTGGCAGTATACCATTGCATCTTACCATTGCATCCACCTGATTTTCTGAGCCCAAGCTGATCAGCCTGTCCAGTTGCATAAGAATTTGTCCCCTCTTTGTTGATAGAGTCATAAAGAACAGCCTGCAGCCAAACTCTGTGTGCGCTGCTGGGAGAAATGCTTGGCAGACTGGACCTTCTAAATCCTAGCCACGCTGACAATGCTGTGACAAATAGCTCATCAACACAGCATCTACGTTTGCATCTATACCACTGTAAAGCAGGCTTGTGCCACTGAGCTGCTGGAGATACTGAGCCTCATCTGCCATCTAGACCATATCAATTCATCCAGATTTACTTATTCATCCATTCATTCACATTCGCTCATTTGCACACTTTCATCAATTGACTCATGCATCCATTCATTTGTTTAACGGAAAAGAATGAATGAGTGCATGATGAATGAATCAGCCTGATCCAGATGGCAAGGATATGGTTCCCTGACTACACAGGCAGTGATGCATGCCAAGCGCACAACAGCATTTCAGCTGCATCTGCTCATCACCGCCATGGTTTCTCTGCTGGCGTAAGTTGACCACAGCTTCCATGGTGACCATAGGTAGCTGTGGCAGGAGAGCTTGACCCACAGGCCTTGCAGCAGCTGACAGTCCTGAGACGTAAGGACATTCAGAAACAGCGGTTGGGTGAGTATGAGGAGGCTGTGGTGACCTTGAAGAGCAAGGTCAGGGACGCGGAGGGCCAAGCCATGCGTGAGACTGTGCAGGACAAGGTCAGCCTCCACTGCCTTGTTGCACTTGTATTCTTTCTGAAATGTGTCTGCAGAATGGCACATCACCTTTGCATTGTGGGCAGTTTGCTCTGCAACTGCCGGCTGCTGCCATGCTTGGCTGTTGCTAAGTGATTGGGATGTGGCACTAGCGCTTGCGTGTGCAATCCTGTGCTGTCTGGTAGTGAGTGCACAGGAGCCAGCATCTCTGGCATCACATATCAGTCTTGATGAGGAAGAGCAGGCATGGAAATCAGGTCAGATCAGGGTATCAAATGAAATGCATTGCTTGCGCTGCAACAGCAAAGCTGATGGCCAAATGCAAGTCTTTGATGTGACATTGAAGCTTGACATCCAAACTAACTCAGCTATGACTGCTCTAACAACACGTGGCTTCAGCAGCTGTGTTTTCCACACGGCTGAACGCTGTCTACCAATGCTCATCATCAGTGGTAGCATAAAAAACAAGTCGTGATAAATGTGACCTGCCTGCAGATTAATGCATGGTTTTTGGAGAACAGGGATCCTGAGACTGGTGAGTACCCAGACTTCCCTGATGATACAGACGCAGGCTCCAAGGTCATCCTGAACCCCCCCTTGCCACCTCCACCCCCCGCCCCAGCAGCGGATGGCAAGAAGGGCGCCAAGAAGGCGCCAGAGAAGCCTAAGGGCAAAGGCAAGGGCAAAGGCAAGCAATACCATTGCCTTCTGGTCCATGCCACGTTACCTCACATTGCTGTGTGACTGCGTTTGTGAAGTTGCCCATGAGACTGGTGACCAATGAGCCAGGGCCAGCAAGGTGCAGTGGAAGGCTTGTCAGCATGTCAGCATGTCAGCTGCACAAGCCTCCTCGCACAGCACGGCAAGCAGAATGTTCCGCAGCATGACAGGGCATGACACATCACCGCACAGCTCAGCATAGCACAGCACAGCACAGCACACAGAGCGCTTGTCAGCATGGACATTGTGCTGAGATGGCACATCTCAGAACAGTTCAATGCATGGAAAGCATCAGTCTGGACGCAATCCCTTACAGACTCAGAGATTTCATTGAACGATGCATGCTGCCAGCTCAAGCTATGAACATTGTACTGTGCTTGATGATATACAATGCAGAAGAAGCAGGATAGATGATCAGGCTCATCACTGCTGATGCTTGATCCTTGCAAAGGACTACAACACAGCACAGACAGCCATATCCAGCTTTAATGCTGCCAGAGAGTTTCTCTCAAGCCCTCATGCTGCTCATCCAGGAGAGGCTGTGGAAGAGAAGAAGGAGGAGACAGTGAGCAGCGTCTTTGTGAGTGACTTGGAGGCAGCAGTGAAGGTGTTTGTGGAGAAGTGGCAGGACCACCCTGAGGGGGCCAATGCCCTGGCTCAGAAGCATGAGGCTGAGCTGGTGAGGCAGGAGCTGCGGCCCCTGGTCTTTGAGGAAGTGCGCCTGCAAGTGGATGAGGAGATGCGTGTCCTGCTCCAGAACCTCAAGGTCTGCTGCTCTGCTGTGTGGACATGGTGTACATGCCTATTAATTCCTTCTGTCATGAGATACATGTCTTCCGCATGGGTCAAACACGTACAGTCCTGAGTAGCTTCCTGTGCGAGGTCCTGTTTTGACAATTGGCATACCAATAATATTGTGTACATGCCCACGACTGGGCCCAAGGCACTGCTCGTAAGGCACACTCAGCAACAAGACACATTTGGGCCTTCTGAGTTGAATATGCGCGCTGTCTCCAGCCATCTGCTTTGTACTAGCAGTTGACTGGAGGATCAAGGTGTTTTGGTGATGAGCTGTACATGATGACATCGCCTGTCCTGAAACACATTGCTGTAATGCCTAGCAGGCTGCGCCGTCACAGCTCACTTGCAAAGCAACTTCATATCACTGTGGAGCTTTTGACCCACCCAGCTGATCGCCCTCATTGCAATATTTTCATTTCATTAAACAGACCATGACAAAATGCCAAAACAAGCAGCAGATTGCCTTGAGCTGGAAACACAGCAGGCCATCATGCTTCTGTGCTGAGCTGTGTTGGGATGTATCAAAGGGGATACCGCAACAGGGATACATGGGGTGTGCATGCAGTTGAGCCTAGGACATGCTTTGACAGTGCATGCAGTTATGCTCTCTTGTGCATGATATAGGACATGGTGGAGATTGGGAGTGCATGCAATTGAGCATTATTGTGCAAAGTATAGGACATGGTGGAGGCTGAGAGGGCAGCCAAGTCTGGCAAGAAGGGCAAAGCCAAGAAGGGCAAGAAAGGCAAGAAGGCCAAGAAAGGGAAAGAAGCCAAGGGCAAAGGG
>JAABUP010004541.1_pt1 | contig 22485 bp, 23 predicted proteins | sample 5559201 | NCBI WGS metagenome assembly JAABUP01 (sample SAMN10711887, study PRJNA513373) | rock metagenome | isolation source: Antarctica rocks | place: Antarctica | reverse complement strand
CGACCTCCTTGGTCTGTTAAAGCATCCGTTAGCCGTACGATTCGTGGACCAGCCGGTGGTGTTGCAGACCTTGGTTGAGCAACTGCTTTGGCTTGAATTGTCGAACCAGGTCTGCAGCTGAGAGCGTCCCCATCCTGAACAGCAATCCCTTATCCCCGATCTTGATCTTTCTTTCCTTTACCTGTTTGAGCGAGATCTTAGATTCCTGTCTCCTCCCACTCGGCTCAGGCACAGACCACCTCTAAGACAGCTTGGTTGATATCGGAAAATATTTTGTGGCCAAGGTGGTCCAGGCCAGGGTGTTAAGCTTTGGGGCGTCTCTTGTTTGTTAAACTTGCGGGCCGCTTTGGGCTACCGATAGAAGGGTTAACCCCCCAACTGAACAAACCCCCCAACCGAACACCCCCTCTATATCTTTATAATCACGCAAGCTACTGAAAATTGCTTTATATAAAATCTTCCCAAAATCAAAATTTACATAAGTTTCCTATACAAAGTTTTCTCATAAAATGACTTCTCAAAAATAATGTTCTAAGCTATAATTCAGCCCTATAAGCTGTTCATTTGGGGAGTGTGTTCAGTTGGCCGGTTAACCCTTCTAAGGAGGAGCTTAGGCACCCCGCCAGAAGAATACCACGCTACACCGGCCTCTCCACCCTACTTTCTCTTTTCTCAGCAAACATGGCTCGAACACTACCCTGGTTGAAGAGCAGTACAGCGACTGCAACTTCCAATGCACGCCCAAAACCAGTGCGACCATCTAAGCGACAGCGACTGCTGGACCCACCTTCCGACTCCGACACCAACAATGCCCCGCAAACATCCCCCCAAAAGCGCGCCCTCCACCTCCAAGCCCGTTCCCCCTCAACGTCCCCACCCCCCGCGCCTCCAACTGAAGAACTCATGCGCCCCGGCCTCCACGCCGACGACATCTACATAATGGTCGAAGATGAATTCCTCTCCGTCGCCCGCACTTTCACAGCGCATCTCCACCACGCTGAATATGTCCGCCTGAAGAATGAAGCCAAGAACCGCAACGCTTCTACAATCTCGAGTATATCTAGACCGGTAGATAGCATCACGGCCATGCGCGCCGAGACGAAGAAGAAAAAGCAAGCGGAAGCGCAGGAAGCGAGGACGAAGAAAGGGGTCGAGAGCGTCATGCCGAAACCAAGGCAGAAGGGAGATGACGACAGTGACGAGAGCGATTTCGATCCGAACGAAGGGCGCGAGGGGCCATGGCAGGGCACGCAATTGCAGCGATTTATGACCACGAGCCCGAGGAAGGCGCTGACGGGCTTGACGGGGTTGCAAGGGGTGACGGCGAATACGAGAGCTGCGGCTGGGTTTTCGAAGCCTGAGAAGAAGCAGGATGAAGGATCAAAAAGGGTAGAGAGTCACACGTCAACGAAAGCCAAGGAGCGTGGGGCAATTACGGCCGTGTCTAGATCAGATAACGACTCGTCATCGGAATCCGATGACGACGACCTCGATGCTCCGTCTCGTGCGCCGTCTCGTGCACCATCTCGAGCTCCAGTATCTCTCCACAAATTAACGCCAGCAACAAAAGAGACGAGCGCAGCCGAGAAACCGAGTCGACGACCTCCTCACAAGGCAAAGCCGCCATCACCGCCCAGACCGCCGCCAAAGCGTTCGTTCCTCGATCTAACGCCCTTACCCAAGAAGATGTCTGCCACATCCACGGCCGTAGGGCCCGCTACAAAGGCATCGGAGATAATATCGGAGCCTCCGATAAAGCCAGAAATCACAGGAGACGCGAAGCCTTCGTTATCTAGAGACGAGATACTAGCGCGGCGGAGGCGTTTGAAAGCGAGGAAGGAGAAGGAGGAAAGGAAGGCCAGTGTGGGCATGAAGGCAGATGAGATACCCATTTTCCTGGTGTGATTTTGGATAGAAAATATACCCCAGATGCTGCATTTTCACTACACAGACCCGTAATCATGCAATCACATGGCAGTACGGTGATGATAATTGGGCATGCAAAAATTCTATTGCCTTTCTATGGAAGTATGGACAAGAAATCTAGCCTGATGAAGCAGTTCATGTGCATGCGCCTCCTCGAATCCTATCGATTTCTGTATTCAGATACCGGAGACCAGTCGGCGTCCTGTCCCTGATCGTATTTCTAATCCTCCTGTGTACAGACCTGTGTACGTAGAATCGATGCAAAACTCGATGATAGAACGAAAGACCTCTCTGAAAGGCTCGGGGAAAGATGATTGTCGATTGAAGAAAATGCGCATGCTTTTGCTGAATAATCAACAAGACATTCGAATAGAGGATCCGACAAGAAGATCGGTAAAAAAAGGGGTGTTAGAATCGAATGAGGTGGCGCTTTTTTGCCGGAAGATTTCAGTCATCAGTGATAGATCACCTCCTCTTCACCCCACCAGCAGCAGCCACATTGGCCCACGAAGCACCAACCTTACCCTGCTTCTGTGTACGTCCCCCTCCAACCTTCTTCTTCCCACCCCCCAGCGCCGGGAAATTCTTATTATTTTTCTTCGGACCAGCCTGAATCTCCCAGCCCTCCTCAGCTTGCGGCGACACTTTCTTGGGAGGCAGGGCAAGCGTGATGACCTTTGCCTTGACAGGAGTTTCAGGCCTCTTTGGATCGTCTTGAGGGGCGGGGAGTTCACGGTCGAGATTCCCGAAGCGGTTGCTGATTTCGGCGCAGCCTGGCGGGATGGTTGTGGGGGAGGGGATTCTTCGCCATGGGCTTGAAGAAGGAGTGGAGTTCTCCGGAGGTGATGCGTCTCGGACGAAGACTGCTCTGCTGCAGGTGCGAGTGTCTTTCTTGCCGTCGAAGATGTGGCGCTTGACGTTAGGTGCCAATGGAGAGAGAGGAGATCTTGAGTCGTTTCTGATCTTGAGGGTAAGAAAGTCTTCATTGATAGGGCTATCACAATCCTCCCAATCTCCTGTGAAGGGGTCGTAGTCACTCGGGGATGGAGATGGTACTTGAAAGGTCAAAGTCGGACCTGGAGACCGGCCAGGACTAAAGGAGAGCTTTGAGAGATGCAATTCATCGAATTGCCTTCTGGTTCTCTCCGCAAATTCCTCAGGATCCGTGCTGTACTTGGCATAAGTAGCCTGCGTGGGCGTCTTCAGGCCGTCCTCGTTTTCATCAGTGGCTTTGCTCCCAAAGAGGGGCATGTTACCGGCAGGAAATTCGAAGTCCTCATCGTTATCCCAAGTCTCTGGACTTGTGAATGGGGTCGTACCTGGTGTACTACCATCAAATGTTGTAGAGGCAACACTTTCGTCCTCCTCGTCAATTGTATCCAAGTCGCTTTCTTCCTCGACCTTCAACAGCTTCTGACCTGTAGCCCAGTCCCAAAGCTCGTTGTTCTCTACCATCTGGTTGTAAGTACGCTTGTTGACGTATCGCCAGTAGCCTGCCATTCGCTCCATAGTTTCTGCTTGCTCATTCTCAAAAGCTACGAGATCATTCAAGATAGCCTTCCGCAATTTAGCATCGAGGCTCTTGCGCTCTCTAGATGCCTTCGTAAGTCTTGTTCCAATGCCAAGGGCTTTCAGAATCGAAGTCGAGATCTCCTCAACCGAAAATGGATCAGCAACGTCTTCCTTCTTTTGCTGTCCATTGTTTCTCAGAAACTTTTTCGCATGGACGCTCGCACGAAGCGACGAGTATTTGAATGTCCCTTTGTTGAAGGCGATGTTCTTGTCGATCGTAATATTGTCAAAAAGACCCTGCCCTTGCGTGGCTTCCTCAGAAGCTCCCCTGACTTCCGGATGTAATGCGTCTTGAATCCCATCAAGCTCCTGTTTCGAGACTACCCCAAAGCGTACCTGATTCTTTGCCGCTTTTCGCCCGGCCTTTGCAGCTTTCCTCGTATCAGCATCATCCCAAACTTCTTGCCTATCGTGTGCATCTTCATCATTAAGAGTGCTCGATGCGTTATCCCAATCAGGTGCATGCTGCTCCTCATCGGCTTCTTCGGCCCCCGTACCCGCGTCAGGCAAATGAACTGAAGGCCTATTTCTCTTCTTGCCCTTCCTGTTCTTGCTGAACATTGGGCCGGCATTTCCATCAAGTCGTTGAATGGATTGAACGATGGTCGCAATTTGGCGATGACGTTTGTCGTGTAGTTCAATACTTTTATGACATCTAATAGCATGTTAACGGGGTTTCGAAGGAAGGACACACGGATAGTGCACGCACGCGTCACAATGATGTGATTGCCCTGCATAAGAGCTGATGGTAAGCAAGATCGTTCCAAGAATAGAGAAGAGTTGGGGCCGACCTACCGACATAGAAAAGCGTTTTGTGATATCTGGTGCATACCTCTTCATGTACACCAAAGCAAGTCTTCTTGGCTCTTGGACTTGAAAGTACCGTAGCACATGTGCCACATTTGTGTTCTACCAGATTTTGTTAGTCAAAACTTCCTGAACAGCACCGGCAAACGAGGGCACGGAGTGCTGTATATGATCGTACCTAAGCCATGGTTATGGTCCTGAAAGAATGCTTTAGCTCGAGTTCCTCGAGGCGCATTCAGGTCTAGGCTGAAAGATTACGTACCTCCCACCTGTAGAGCAGTCCGGTTGGCATTCTGCCGACGATCGAAAGTTATTGCTATCCTTGCTAGAAATGTGAACGCGATTGAAAGCCTGAGCTATGACAAGGGTGGAGTGTTTTCCAAGGATGATTGGGCGTTTGGGGATGTAAGATGTTCTAGCAAAGTCGATGTAGACGTGATGATATTATGTAGCAAGAATGAGCAATAACCAACAATAGCTTCAATACGAAAGAGTGTTGGGCTATGTGACAGGTGACGCGTCTATTGTGCCGACGGGAGTGTGTCTTACTACAACCGGAAATAAATGTGTTAGATGTTGGGAGAGTTGAGGTCATATTTCTCGAACACAGAACACAGGTAAACAGTGCCGTCGGATGTTATATCTTGGAGTCCACCAAATCTTTCCGTGGGCGCAACATTCTTCAACTTTCTGCGAGCTCATCAGGATAACAATGCCATTTATCTCCATCGCGTCCTTGCGGCACTTGGTAAGCAGCAGTCAGTAAATCGAAGCGCAGCAGCAATCGCATTTCCTTAAGGAAACCTCCATTGATACGGTCGTTATCTCCGTGGGGCTGAGCGAATCAATCGAGCCAGAGCACATGCAGGCTCCCGTGACAGATTTTGTGTAACATCAGTCCTAGTCGGCGCCATTGCCGGTGGCATCATGTTCCACCGCAGAAAGTTGGAAGCAGGCTATTGGCATTCACACGAAGCCGATCCTGCTCACGATAAATGCACCTGACCAATTCGAACCGTACACAGCCGGTGTCATTTTATAGAATGTCAGATCAGGTGATTATACCATGGGATTGACTTCTCAGCACCGGCCGTAACAGATGGAGGTTTCGAGAAGAATGAAGGCTTGACCTTACATGATGCCAAAGAACATGTATCCATGAGTCGTAGTATGTACCATCCTCGATATACATACATCTGACACCTTATCTTTTCTTGTCTAGGTGGAAGAACTCGCTGGGCGTCTCACATTCTCGAGTCATTTTCATCAAATTGGATCAGTAGGACAAAAGGGGTTAGGAGATTTAAGAATCTAAGGCAGTTCAAAACTCTCCCACCAAGTCACAATACCTTAGGTCAATGCCAAGTCATAACGTGTTCCATTGAAAACCATTGGATCAGATGAAGTTGATTCTTACCCTTTTGTACCTAGTGTGCAAAGCCATCAAGGATCCGGCTTGTTGAAAGCTCATATTGTCTCCTGGCCGCACCTTCCGCTTTCATAGGCTGCGGACCAGGCGAGCTCCGCACCACGCGTATGGATAATTCCTCTGGTACCAATTGACACTTGCATCTTTTCAGTATTGGATCAATTCAGGGATCGCAGAGATCACTCACAAAGTCTTGCGGCCTGCGATACGAGGATGAGTAGCCCACGATCCACCGAGTACAATATTATGTTTGCCATCGAAAAAGTCATCTGTAAAAGATCAGCCCTTGACAGCTCCAAGCACGTGTATGGAGAGCGGGATGACCTGTATAAGCGGGATACAACTTCATTGGCTCGAATCCTTCGTGCCGGTCCAGCACCGAGCTTGTCCATTCCCACACTCCGCCCATGTCGCCTTGACCTGATAGTCTATTGCCGTTCTGAGTGACTGACATGGGATGAAAGTGCTTGAAGCCAACATTGCAGCCTTCAAGATCAGCAAATAGCTGACAAGGGTCTGGAGCCTGCTCGGCACCAGACGCGCCTTGGGACGAATGGTGTGATGGAGGAGAGATTTGCACGCCATTATTGGAAAGATGCCTAGTCACATTATTAGCATTTTAAAGCTGGTCCTGAAACACTAAGCGAAATACCCATTGACAGCGGATATCTTCTTCGTGAGAATGCTGTCAGTGTCCTTGTTTTTGTTAATATCAACATCATTGTAGATGCTACGGGCCTCTTCCGCATTTGGAATGCGCCCATTCATCCAAGCTGCACATTCAGAGAGCTCATCATAAGACGCGTAGATCGGCCAGTCTAGAGCATACGCCAATGGCACTGGTCCGTACAACGTTCGAACGAACTTGTCCTTGAGATATGCCTTAGTCAAGGGCGGACTGATGCCGTTCATGTAGGCCCCCTTGCCCTCACCCTGAATTTCCTCATGCGATCTGGATGGATTGCTCGAGTCACAAATCCAAGAAGCTGGGAGCGCGCTCCGTTTCGTTTGGTCAAGGAACCGAGCGTAGTCTTCATTGCTTAAAGGTCGGGCCTGCGCCTCGAAAGCTGGTACGCTGACCAAACGCTGGGGCTTCTCATTGTCCCAACCAAAGTACCGTTCAGGCCCCTCCTCATTCTCTGGATCATTCATTCCTTCGCTGAGTGTGCTAGCGGGCACTCTGATCCACTGATTCGGGACCGCAGCCGACCGAGCCTGCTTAGCCAAAAGCTCAAAGTCTGGCGCCGATCCTGGGGACCGTGTTTGATTGCTTTGCAAGAGCATATATAGAAGGGTCTCGAGATGCATAGCTGAATGTTAGTCAGTGACAGATCGTAGCAGCGTGAAGAAAAACTCTGGATTGTATCTACCCTCATGCTCGAAACTAATCCACATTGCCCTACCAAGCTTTCGGTCTGTCTCGACAAGTCTACCTCGATACAGCGTCCTTGTCCGAGCTCGTACCCTTTCCTGGTAGTCAAGGATTTCCTCAGCCGGAGGCCATTCGTCTGGTATCTCACTGTGGGCGTGGCAATTCTCGGGATTGTCAACATCTGGATCAATACCGCGCTCAAACATCCGATGGTAGAAATCTGGATCGGTTGGCAAGTCTTTAGTTGCCCTTGTCAGATGGATGTCAAGGAAAGTTGGAATATGTCCTAGATAGAACAAGCAGCAATTGCGAAGCTTTATAGGCTTGGAAAGCAGCTCTTCCTTTGGGATCATTTGTCTACTAACGAGGTCCCATGCCGCCCATAGCTGCTCGAATTCGAGCAGCGAAGGTGTAGGATGCGCAGCGTATTCTGCTGCTTGGAGTGGGTAATGAAAAGTCGGTTTCGAAACAAGATGCAGATCTGGGGCCATTTTTGTCAGTAAGCTGCTAATGAATAGTCATGCTCTAAGAGGCGAGATAGAAAGGCTTTGAGGTCGATTCTAGAGTTGGTAAGGCATGGTGTGCTATACCAACATAATAGCCTTATCAAAATTGAAAGGGGTTCAGCAGGGAATGAAAACGCCCAAGGCTCTTCTGGACGGATGAAGTACTCATCACTTGTATACTCGGAGCAAAGGAAGGCAATCCATTGGAAGACGGGCCGTGCTGCAGCAAGGACTCACGGTATTGGTCGATTCTGTCACCGAATCTCGCCTGTGGCACCAAACCAGCATTGCGCCATAGATCTGTGCTTTGCAGCAAAGAATACTTATAGCTCTCTTCGATTCGAACTCTCTCCCCGGCTTTGATTTGCATTCCATCGACCATGACATTCCTGACGGGAGAAACGAAAGCCTGGTGACGGCCGGCTTCCACATCGTACTCTCCGGTGACGCGCCAGTCATCCTTGTGGAACAACTCTCTGCCTAAAAGCCTATTCGCGTGCGTCAACCCGTTGAGAACGAATTCGTGAGTCTTGCCTTCTTTGTCATTGTATGCGTGGAAAACTTTGTCTGTGTCCTGGCAAGCATCAATCCCGATGAGCATTGTATCCTGGGCCCCTAAGACCGCAGAGAAACCTTTGAGAAAGGCTGCCGCGTCCGTTCGATTGAGGTTCCCGATTGAAGAGCCCATCCAAAGGACGCATTTCGGCTTCTCCAGGTTTTCAGGCCCCTTCAACCAGGCAAGGCCGTCATCGTACGTTCCGAGAAGTCCATGGCAATGCACGTGCTTGTATATGCCATCGACTGCGGCTAAGGTGCGCTGTAACTCGGGCAGCGATAGATCCAACGCATAATAGTCTACATTCTTCCGCTGCTGCTCAAAAGCTTGGAGTAGTATGTTGACCTTGCGAAGATTGCTATGGTTGTATCAGTAATTGCTCATCCAGCAAGCTCAGGCATCCGCTTGGTAAAGGCACGGGCAATCATTGCTGGTCGTGTCAGGCATACCCGCTTCCCAGCTCAACCACCGTAGTGCCTGTACGTGCCCGATTTGCTATTTCACCAGCATAGTTCGTGAGGACCTCAATTTCAGCGTTGGTCAAGTAATACTCATCGAGGTAGGTAATTTCCTCGAACAATTTAAGTCCTCGCTCATCGTATAACAAGAGGGTAGGCAGAAGCTTTTCCCCCCCATCCCTCGGATTCAACTTGGTCTTGATATCATCGACAAGAGAAAAGTCCAATCCACCGCGACGAATATCAATAATAGACACATCAGTGCAACGGTTCGTCAATGCCATTGTGAACAAATTTGTATACCAACTTAGGATCTCTGGATGATGGAGATACCGGTCGCAGGCGGTACATAAATAAAGATTGGACCTACGAAATGTTGACGTGATCGTTGAAGCCTCGTCCATGCAGGAACAAACGCCATTAGCCGACATCCAGGTGTCTGGATTCCTCACCAAATGGAAGCCGCCACGCCTTTCCGTCTGAACCTTTGACCGCCATTGGCAGAGACTCTACGCAAGGAAGGCAGTTCCTTTGCTAGCGGAAACCTTGCCCGATTCTCCACGGGACAAAAGGCAAGAAAGCAGTAAAGCTATAGGCGTCCGTGGCAAAGAACGAGGGGGAGATGATGCTAGAATGACGTTGACGGGTGCTTAGTGCTGATGATTAACCTTATTACCAACATTGTTGCTGTATTGGATCGGCTGCTCCTGCAGCAGATGTCAATTCGGGGAGTTTGGGATTCCTAATCCATCTGACGAAGTCGTGGCTCGCGGGAATCGATAATGGCTCTGCACTTCGACCGCTTGGTTTACCAGCGCCAGGAGCGTCTCCTTATCTAGTTCTCAAACGGCCAATGGGACGCGTGCAACCCGGCTTGAGGATATCTAATCATGATGAGGGCCGACGACATCCGTCCTTACGCGGTCGAGAGGGATGCTTACACCACGTGGGCTCGTGCGGTTCTTCAACGGGAACTCTGAGGCGGTCTCTGCTTCACAGGCCATTGTAAATATTATTGATTCAATTTCTTCAAGACACCTCACATTCGGACCCTATGCGTCAGGGGCTGCAATGTCCGAGACATTACTGTGGCTCAGGAATGTTCGTAGCTATGGTGGATACTATGTTTTCATATTCATGCTACCAATAAACACTGAAATTGCTCCCAGGCGCCGTTCGAGCGACAATGCTTTTGCCAGTAAATCGAGCCATTTGAGCCATGGTCAAGTAGTCTAGAGTGGGTAGAATAACGTTCATCGAAAATCTTTCTGACAGCTGGGAACATGAAATTCGGAAACTTGGTTGTCGCTCATGGCAGAAATATATATGCAAGAAATTTTGGGAGATTGTTTCGCGACCAATGCCCCAAATCCATTACGATACATCCAGTCCACCCATTACTCCCCTCCCCATCGAAACGGATCCTACGTATTCAGCTCATCAGGCCATAAAGCTCTCTAGCACTGTTGCAGCTCCAGAGTGCTGATGGTGATAGGATAGCACTGTGCGGCCCACTTGCGGTCGTACAGATTGTAGAAGCTTCCACTTAGGCATTGATAGAAGACGTTCGAGCCACCAAGAGCCAAAGACTGGTTAGCACAGAAAGAGAAACCAGCAGTATAAATGGCGCCGGCCTGAGGAGGACCGTCAAATTGAAATTGGAAGTTGGATGCAATGTATCCAGTGCGTCCCTTGGCGTCTTTGAGGATGCCATTGTCGAGGGTGATCTCAAGCTCCCCAGGGGAGGCGCAGGAGACCATCTTCATGCTGGATGCGGCCGAGGAGCTAGGCGCTGGGGCGCTGGTCGCCGGAGCTGCAGACGTGGTAGGGGCAACAGTGGTGGCTGGAGCCGGTGCCGATGTAGGGGTGACGCTTGAGCTGGCAGCGGACATAGTAGGAGCTTGTGGCTGTCCATCGACGGTCTGGGTAACTGGAGCCATCGTAGTCTGGAGTTGCACCTGGCCGTCATGGATTTGGTTGGCGACGGGCATCATAATGTTGGTCTGGAAACCAGCCTGAATCTGGCCGTCGGTGATCATGGAAATAGGTCCGTGGGTGATCTGGGGTTGGCCACTATGGAGACTGCGTGTTAGTGCTGCATTTGAAGATGACAGAGGGTCATAGACTTACTCGGCGATCTGGCTAGCCTGCCTCTTCGCAGGCGCAGCTGTGGTGCTCACGTTTTGGACGATGATAGCATAGGACCCAGCTGCAGAGCCAGTGCATCCTGGTGGCGGAGGTGCCGAAGGTGCAATAGATTCGGTGATAGCTTGCCTGGCAACAAGCTTGGCCATCGGGTTGGCAGACGCGGCTGCTGCGAAGGCGATGAGAGTGAGCGCGTACTGCATCTTGCTGGGTTATTAGGGAGTACTATTAATTACAAAGTATAAGAGTATAACGTGAACAAAGAGACGACGATGCTTGCAAGTTGAGCGAGGGTATGCCTTTTTGAAAAACGAATGGAGGCGTAAATAACAAGAAAATGGCTGTGAAGGACTGATTTGATGGGGGATGAGGTTGGGAAATGGGAGGGAAATTGGATTTATTGAGGCTAATCGCGTGGCCATCGCACTATACCGAAGCGGGCGGAAAACAGGGGGTTGGGTGGGTAGGCGCCCAGCAAAATCAGGAAGTCCTCGCTTGTCTGGCCAAATAATGCGCTAGGGATGACCTGGATACTTCATTTGGAGCTTGTTGTGTTCGTCGAAGTAACGTGACTACATGTATTATTACAGCGGAGTAGGGTGAGAGAAGTGTACCTTGCAGGATTCTCGCGGCATCGATGAAGCGGAAGGCCGCAGGATAGAGTGAACCGAGTCGTAGGGGATCTTGTGGCCTGCGTAGGGTACCGCCGAATAGGGTTTCAGGGGGGATCTAATCCGATGAAGGCTTATGAATGGAGTACCGAGCGTCTTCCAGTATTATTGTTTTGCAGTACCATCATCTTTAGTTGTACGTTGCCAAAGTCGCGACTGGATTGCGATCGACTGCTTCCCTTACCTACCGCATTGCAACGACATTTTTATGCGACATGTCTAACTCACAAAGGTCTCAGAGACTTGACAGGTGTGCTTTTGGGCTCTGCAGACTTCACTGGGCCCAAGCCCCGTCGGGAAATCTCCCCTAGATTCTGCGCTAGCAGCTCTGAGAATGAGATCCATCTTGCGGCAGATCGCCCGCCAAAACTCAGACTTCTTCCTTGCTTTGACCACGGGTACTGCATTATTGTCGAGGTCTTGAAGCCCATCTCCTTATTCGGGGAAAGTGAAGACCCTGCTGTTTCGAGGTGGCCCTCGTTGTTGCTAATAGCCCGGTGGCCCAATTACTATCAAATGTTGAAGACTAGACAACAGAGCCCACGGTAAGACATGATTTTGATGGGTATTTCCAGAAGTATGTACGGCGCCCAATACTCCACTTAGTCGACCAGGGCCTTTGAAGCTACAATCTGACTTTGAAGAGTGCAATCATAAAACCATCTTTTGTGCATGTTGTCTCTACGATCCTACGAGATGAGGCAGAGTTGAGTCGCTATACAGGTTTGACTCTCAAATTGATAAGAATGCTGCCAACAGCCGCGGTGCTTGAAGCCGAAACGATAGCTACGGTATTGTGCTTCAATTGCTCGACGGTGAGGAGAGTAAAGCGATATTGATATCACGCAAGCACATTCGAGGAAAGTTTGTGGACAGCCTACGTTTACTCCTCCATACTTTCCTTCAAATATGGACCGTCTCGACTGGCGGGAGATAAATCTGTTAAAGAGGAAAAATTATCCTTTCGAGGACGACCACGTCATTATTGACCGGACAGAATTGAGGATAGCTTCAGCCATCCAGCCCAGTGGGTACCGAGTATCTTCTAAAGATTTCTGGCTTTATCTTATGCGATAAGGAATTTTCACGAAGCCTTTTGATGTCTTCTGCCTATCTAAAAAATTTATTGTAACAGTCTAGGTCATTTTCAGAATGTTGTTTCTCATGAGAGTACAGTGCCTACAAAACAGCCCGCGATATGATCCCATTAATTGTGCTGAGCAGTCATGTCGATGGGTGGAAAATCCCAGGTTTGTATAAACTTTCTAAGCCATGTCTTGGCCTTTCCTGTTGGGATCAGATTTTTTCCTCTTTTCATGGTCATTTCACGAGTCATAGGCGACCAGCTTTCCACCTTCATTGCTGTCTCTTCTCACCACTATTCGTGTAATCATGAAAATTGGATCATCCATCTTTTGTCAAGACCATCGATTAAGCCATTAGGTTCCGAGATATCCACATCCAACTTGAAATCGTCTCACTCTTCTGTTACAGCATGTCTCGCCTTCGCTTCGTCCTACTATTGATTTCCATCATGCTTTTCCCACTCATTCATGCTGCTACTCTCGACCAGTGGCACCAGGGCCGCATCCCAGGCTCCATCACCGGCCCTCACACCGGCGACTACTTGACCGATACGCGCTGCACCTGCACCAACACAACCGGAAGGGTCGGCGTCGCATACGAGTGGGTATACTACAACTACCACTCCAACGCGACCTTCATCCTGTATTGGCTAGACAATTCTGGCGTCTTCGAAACGTGGAACCATGGCTGGTTTTGCAGATACTACGCTGTTAGCAAGCCGCCTAAGAACCCCCGGTCGCGAAAAACGGACGAGCTGTGTATTTGGCCATCACAAAGGCCGGATTTACTAAACATGAAGTGGGAGGATTGTTTTTCTTTCAACAGGCAAATGAGATCGTTGGGAAAGTGGGGAGGTCAGGGGCGCAAGGCTTACCCGAAGTCGTTCGTCAACTCAGAGATTTGTCCACATATGTGCGAGGTCACCATGTGGGGGGAGCATGGTATCAAGGGTGCGACTGGGAAAGGAAAGGCACTTGTGTTCGACGATGTGGACGACATGTGCGATGGGTGCAGATAAGACACTGGCTATGTCCTAAACACCGCCACCAATCCTACAAACCATTTTTGAACCCGATCACAGATCCCAGATACCGATCTTGAGCCATATGCCGCCAAGGTAGAAGGGGCAAAATCCTGCTCCATGCTATGTAAAGCGCAGTTTCCTGCTCTGCGCCGGCAATAAAGTATGTAGATAATCTTGACGCCAAGGCCGAATTGCCTCGGTCCATTCTGGACATTTGATTCGCAACTTCGATCATCAAAAGAGCTCCTTCGCACCACCTCATGTTGCCAAAAAAGGTAGTATGGAGTTCATGTCGAGCCTCCAGAATGGCTTTGACAACCACAAACCTTCGTTGTTTGGTACCTATCTGACGAAGGTTGCTACAATGACTATGTGCTAATTCCAATTCAGAGCTTCTCTCAGAGCAACAGCTCTCCGCCCTCATCCCACCATCGTTGCGCTACCTCCTTACCATAGCTACCCATCGTCACCCTCGATACCTTCTGCGCCTCTTGAATTCCTTCGATGAGGCCTACGCGCTTCTCATGCTCGCTGTTGAGCGACACTACCTCAGAACATATGGCGGGGGTTTCACAGAGAACTTTTACGGTCTCAAACGCGAAAGAGTGCTCCAGATCAAAGGCGGCGAAGCTCCTCGTACCCGATTTGGTGCGCCGGCTCTGATGAGAGAGACCTTGCAGCTTCAAACCCGCGACATATGGAACAACCTGGCCATCATGGTGGGCTTGCCTTACCTCAAGCGCAAGCTTGACGAGAGCTACGACGTTCACGTACCTCAAGCTACAATGCTTGGACCGAGCTATAATCGTGACGCCCTTCCACATGATGCAACCATAAGACAGAGAATAATGTACTATTACAAATGGTTTCTACGGAATGTATATCCTAGCATAAACGCCGCCTATTACTTCTCCATCCTTGCTTTCAGTCTCGGATATCTTTTCGATAACTCCAGATTTTCTTCTCCCTTTCTATGGATGATCGGAATACGCATGCGTCGCCTCAGCGAAGCAGATCATCGCGCGATCGCTTTAGCTGGGCAGTCGCCCGCGCCTACTGTCTCAGGTGCTGGGGCTCGCCCAGGTCAAGGATCCAGTCTCTTCAATCCTGTCACCTTTGCTTCAGTCGTGTATCCACGCCTCCTCTCAAGTCTCAAGATCCTCCTCCCGACCTCTATATTTGCTCTGAAGTTCTTAGAGTGGTGGCACGCCTCCGACTTCGCACGGCAGCTCACCAAGAAAGCTGCTGAAGGTCTCGATCTGCCGCCGCCTGTCATTTCTGGTTTGCCTTCTAAGCCTCCACCATTGCTCAGTTCGGAGAAGCCGAAAGCGCCGACCGCATCCTCTCAACCACCTCCGACCACAAATACAGTCTCACTATCCTCACCTCCTTCAAAGACAGCACCGAATCCTCTCCCGCCACGGCCATCAGCAATTCCCCCCAAACCAACCAAACCCACTCCCCCAATATCCTCCTCCACCCTCCTACCAATCCACACCGTCCCCGCCCCCACACCCGCCACCTCATCCCTCTGCCCCATCTGCATGCACGCAATCCAAACCGCCACCTCCGCCCAAACCGGCTTCGTCTTCTGCTACACCTGCATGTTCAAATGGGTGGACGGCAGCCATGACAGACAGATGATGTTCATGGAGGGTAAAAGCGGAGGTGATGAAGGCTGGGATGAGGATGACTTTGAGAGTGGGGATGAGGAGGGGGATGAGAGGGGAGGGAGTAGGGAGGGGAAATGGGAGAGTGGGAAGGGGAGGTGTGCGGTTACTGGGAGGAGGGTGTTGGGTGGGACGGATGGGCTTAGGAGGGTTATGGTTTGAGTTGATCTAAGCAGGGAGGGCCAAGGGTGGTATATTTGGGATATCTCAAACATCAGCGCGGCGTTCTGAGATTTATCATATTAAGATACCACTAGAAGCGATCTTCGTCCTAGAGTATTATTCCTCACCTCGAAGAACAAGTCGATATTTGGTCAAGATGAAAATTCCCGCTAGGGCGAAAATGAAATAATTTAATACTCCGCTTTTCAGCTGGCTAAATGATTTGCGCTGCTAGAATTCAGATTTGCTAAACGGAAATCTCTCCTTTAAACAGGACCAATCCTTCTCTTACACATCCGCCTGGGTATATCCGCTCTCCACATAAGCAAAATTCCGCAGATGATTATACAATGACATAGACTTTGCGATCCCCAAATCCAAAATTACAATGCCAACCCAGTCCCATCTCCGGTCCATCTGTACAATGAGAGAACTTCCCGTCTCCGTAACTTTTGTTCTCCAAAATCATCCGGTATGCGCCCTTTCACCTGAGCGAGTGCTGATCTCATGACCTTGCGCATATGCCGCTACAACCATGGTTTGCGGTCAGAACATCCTCTTTACCAGGATTTTGACCGTGAAGAACTCACCTGATATTCCGTATTGAGCGTAACAATACATGCTTCATGCGCCTTGATGATGTTTTCACACGCCCTCACAACATTCGGATTCGCCTCCCCACCCAATTTATCTGCGGTCAGGAGAAGTAGGAAACCGCCCTGGAGAAGGCTTACGCCGAAGAAGAAGGGCATGTAACTTAGATCGGGGTCATACTCGAGGATGTCGCTGATGGCTTCCGCTGCAGCGACGGCGTGGCCCATGGCGTTTTGGAAGGAGGGCGTGCTGATCCAGAGGTCCGTGTCGTCCAAAAGAGTGATTGGATCCCATTTGCCAGTAATCAATATGTGCAAGACGTGCATTATGTGGGTGCCGTAGGCGACGACGGTTTTCGTTTGGATCATTGAATCGGTCATCCGAGTGTCGCCTGAAGTGTGAGGTTGAGCTGAGGGAGCGCCATTGTCGGTGACGGTCTGATCATGGTCCATTGAGTCGTTGACATTAGTGAGATGGCATGCCTCGAATTCCTTGAGACTTTGACCATATGCTTCCAGTTGAGACGTTATCTCGGCCGCTTGGTCTTCCCACTCTGCAATCCTGCGAGATGTTTGTCCAAATCTGGGATGGCTTCTTGCTTGGTTGAGATCAACGATATATCCAAGTATTGCCATCAATGGAGTGAAATAGCCGAAAATGCTATGCCCTGTGCAAAGGAACTGAGGTCCCCTTGTCCGATAGGACGATGAGCCTGGATACATGCCTGAGGTACTACCATAGAAATTGCCTGCTTGCCAATCTAGATCATTCAATGGCTGCAGAAGGCCTTCGCACTCGACATCCAGCAAGAAAAGCGGTCGATTGTAACATAGAGCAAGATGACGATCAACAGTATAAAGGAGCCACCAGACCCGCCGACGCTCTTCCCGCTCCTCTTCACTGGGCATGCCGGGAATGTTGCCGGGGAAGCTTGCCTTCGTGTTTGCTCTTGCTGTTGACTGGTCGGGCATGGCGCTATCTGCCATTTCGTTCGCAACCAGCTCCTCGCCGTGTACATCATCACCATCCACTGGGTTCGGAGGTAACTCCCGCCCTAGCTTCAACTCTCGGGCCAGAGTCCATGCAGCGTTCCACCATCTCATGCTCGCAGCTTTATATTCAGAAGCTGAAACGATAACAGCAATATGCATGTAGGTCGGGATGTTATCAAGAGGTCCGAAAGCTCCCCCATCAGCGGTCAATTGATCTCCGCCTGTCATGGCGACGCCAAGTCCTCCGAGCGCGACACCATTGATCCCAGAATCTCCGCTGCTGTTAATGGGGCTTTCGCCGGGAGGCGGCTCATGCACTAATGGCTTCAGAAGTGCTATTGTAATTTCTAAAAGCTTCTGACAGACACGTGCACGCGCTGATGGAGGTGACGTAAGGAATGGAGAGTCGCTAGTCTGAGCCGCAAGCCACAGCATGCTTGCGAGGAGCGCTGGACTACATGCCCTTGGTGTTGCTGGACTGAGAAATGATTGTTTCCGGAACACGTAGCCCAAGATGTGTGGTGAAACGGGATGAATATGCATAGTAGAGGAGCTGGTAAAGTAAAGCTCGAGCAGGTCGCAAGCGAGCGAGATTGGTATTATGGATTCTATGAATGGAAGCAAAGGTCGTAGGACAGGGAATCTCAAGGCATTCGTGGAAATTACTTGACGATGATTTTGATGGTAGGAACCGGATAGATTCAGCCAACCTGGGGAGCCAATAATTGGAGATGTTCCGGGGAAGTTGACAAGGGGACTGTCGCCTGTACCACCAAACCGGAACCCAGGGCTTGAGGTTGCATGGTTTTGCATATCCTTGACAAACGAAAAACTCGGAGGGCTCATCGTACTATACGCGTTCTCAGCAATCCCATGAAGACTGGGCTGAGATGGAAGCTGTGTTGGCATCTGACTGAGCGACAGCCCGTTGTGATTCAAATTCGCGCCATTCATGGAAGAAGATCCGCGTATACCTGGTCGGTCGTAATCATGACTTAAATCAAAACCGTTCAGTGACATTGCCGTTGGGCTTATTCCGGTATCTTGGCGCACAGAAGGCTGAGGCGTTGGATCTGGAAGGATATCGTCTTGAGCGCTGGCCAAACGAGGCAGAGGAACGTTGACAGAGGGCTGAGGTAGCCTTTGCCTCGCCCCCTCATTGTGGTCCATTTGGTATGTTCCTTCCTCGGAATCTGGGTCTCCAAGATGACCTTCAGACATGCCAATGGCTTTCGATCCCGCCAGTTGAGGTAGGGGATCCACAGCAGAGGGACGCTTTGGTCCAGTAACATGGTCGCGGCGGCTCATTGTCTGGATAGGAGAAGGGCCTTCAGACGAATATTCTTGGGGCGACAGGCCGCTGGCAGAACCGCCCTCGGTTCGATCTTGCGGTGCAGCATCCTTCCGAGCTGCCTTACCACGCTTCTTTCGCTCCCTATTGTATTCGCAAGACAGGCCAAACTCTGGATCGAATGGTCAGCCACAAGCCTGAGCAGAATGCAGCAGGAATAAGTCACATGCCTTGGCAGTGGGCACATGGACTATTACCATCGCATTTGGTACGCAACTGGTTGCACGCATCGCACGCCCGGCTGATCCTTCGTCTTACCGACTTTGCGTTTGACATTTTCGCATCAACGTTTCCGCCCAGATCGGAGTTTCTTCGAACGTGGAGGCCTGCATCGTTGCTCGGTTGACCGTATGGATGATGCCTTGATTTCACAGAGTTCCGCAGAGGGGACGATTGCTTGTTGCTCGCGAACGGGTCGTATTGCTGTATGGTATACTGTTGGACCGTTGGATGATGGGGCTTGAGGTCTCGAGCTGGAGGACCCATACCGGCCGCTTGTGCCTGTGGTGAAAATTGACCGAGCATGCCTCGAGCTGCACGACCAAATCGATTGTGTTACATGGAAAGGATTTTGTCGTGGTTGCAATTGTAGATGCTGTTGTCCAAGAAATTTCGAGATGGCCAGTCGGGGCCAGACCTTTTGCCCTCTTACGAAAGAGTCGACTCAGCATCGGTTGCACATCTATGCGGCAGCACAGCCCAGTCGTCTTGCGCGAAGCCAGAGACTGCCTCGCCACATCAGAAGCAGCTTCAGCGCAGTACGAGCACTCTACCTCTACCTGGTAGAGCTGACAGTCTCGAGCGAGCGTCATTGGTTGGATGAGGATCGATGTGGGGGGGGATCGAAGGAATACGGGGGGTTCTCGTGGGGTCCGGGAGCTAGTTCTAGGCGGGGTTACAGCTCGGCGGGGGTAGGAATTAGCCGAGCGGGGGTAGAAAGTTTAACGGGGGTAGGTTCTGCCCCCGCTAAGCTATATATATTAGCTTAGTATATACCGAAGGTAAATTATAACGAAAATAATTACGCGTATATAGTAAGAGCTTTTAGATAAATTACGTAAAGTATAAGCTAAACGTATAGAGAGTAGAAAGTAGTCTTAGCTACTATATAGTAAATATTACCCCGTTTTACCGGGGAATTATACTAAGTATATATAAAGTAGGCTAGATACCCTAATACTATAATATTATAATATAATATAGAAGAACCCTAGATTAATAACTATATACTAAATATATACTAGACTTTAACCCCCTAGGAGCGTAAATCCTCGCGAGTAGCTAGAGTTATATTAGCGAAGTATATACTAAATATAGGTATATCTTAGAACTTACTAGTTTTACTAGTACGCGGCTTCTTCCCTACGATATATTTAGTATATACTAAGGATATAAAGGGTAAACTTATTAGCGGGGCGGGCCTCTCTATAAGCTACGGCGTCTACCGCCGGAGATTCGTTCCTAGGGGGAGGCGAGCGACCGTACTAAGTATATAGTTAGTATATATGTAGCCCTTACCGTACTTCTACTTACCTTACGGAAGCGGCGGGAGCCGAGCGTCGTATTATATACCCTCTATTAGACCTCTATTAATATATACTTAGTATACTTATTTTCGGATATAGCTCGAGAATCTACTTAACTCGACGTTTAGGGCGACCGCGTAAGCTAGGTATATACTCTATTAATAATATTCTTAACTTACTATATAATAGAATACTATATTATAAAGGCTAGTAAACGCCGGGTTAATAGTACTATAAGTATTAGCTTAGTATATATAGAGTATACTAAAAACTTACGTAAATACCTCTATCTTAGAGGCGTATATATCGACGTAGCTACTATATAGGCCTCTCCTATAAAGTATAAGCTTAATATATACCGAGCGTCTACTTTTATACCTTAGCTTATAAAGATATATAGCCGCGCGCTACCCGCTCGAACGTACTTAAAGCTTTAGTATACTACGAGGTATAAGCTAGATATATATAAGTTAGATATAAGGAATTACTTTTTACCCGCGAGGATCGCGGCTATAGTAATATTTCTATAACCCGGGTTCCGTACTATATATCGTTAGTATATACTAAGTATTAGATAGAAAAAGATATACCGGTACTATAATAGTTATTTCTAATATAGCGGCGTAGCTATATATATATAAGCTTATACTAGAATTATACTTAGAATATACTTAGCTTATAGAGGGCTACTACCTAACCCCCTCCCGAAATACTAACCTATATAAAAGACTACCCGCCTATACTTCGACGTTATAACTATAGGGCGTTAGTATATATTAGGTATATACGGAGTATAAGCTTAACTTATACGCTAGAATTAATAGTCGATATTTAAGCGCCTAGAAGAGGCGCGGCTATATATACTTAGTATATAGCTATAATTAGTACGATAATTTACTTACCCGCGTTTATTACGGCGGTTATAGGGGGAAGGGCTACGCGTATACTTAGAATATACTTCTAGAATAAGAGGTAGAAGGGAGAAACTATATAGTAGACGCCGGTAACTTCTACTATAATAACCGCTAAGTATAAAGTTAGTATATACTCTAGGGCTTCTTAGAATTATAAGACTTATTTAGGTAGCGCTACCTAAAGTTAGTATTAAGGATCGGTTCTAAAATAAAAGATTAGCTTATACTACGCGTATACTAGGTATATACTTACTATAATAGTAGCCGATAGCGGGGGTAGGGTTAACGGCCGCCGTTACCGCTATATTATTATATAAGGTACGGGTCGCGGCTATTACGTATACGCTTAGTATATACCTAAATAAAGAAATTAATAGAAAAAGAGAAGGTAGAAGATAAAAAAATACCCTAACGTATATATAGAGCGTATACTAGTAAGGATAATTTAAGCTTACGTATACGGCTTATACTATGCGTATACTTATAGGTAAATAGGATAAGAATAGTAGATAGGCTATATATACTAACTAGAAGCTAAGTATACGTATAGGGATAAAAAAGAAGAAAGAAAATAAAATCTAAGAATATAAGGAAGGCGGGGAGCGCGTATATACTAAGTATATATTAAGCCTAGGGCGCGGTAATAATATCGACCGCGAATAAGGAAGGCGCGATAATAGGATAAGTCTAGCGTATACTAAGTATAAGTAGCGGTAGTAGGGCTAATATCCCCTACTAATAAACCCTAGGACCGTAACTACTTATCTATATATAATAATACTATTACGTTCTATTAAACGCTAATTTATTAGAATTTTATAAGAGTATTAAGTTATAATAGTAGTAATATTAGAAATAATACTATTAATTATTTAAAGGTAAAACTATAGTAAATAAATAGTCTAACTATCGGCAAATCTCAAAAGTTTATTTTAGTACGCCTTTTTAGATATTATCGGAAAAATTAGGTTTTAGCATAATTTAGTACGTTTCGCACGTTCCGCCTATATCTAACGCTTTTTTCTATATTAGTAACCTAGGTTACTAACACCCGAAATAATAACCCTAAAATTTAGCCGTATAAACCCCCGAAGGCCGTATAAACCCCCGAAGGCCTTACGACCGTAGCCCCGAAGGCTATACGACCGTAGCCCCGAAGGCCTTCCGTAGCCTAGCGTACTACTATTATCGCTATACGAATAACCCTACGTATTATCCTAAGCACTACTCCGAGCACTACCCCGGGTACTACCCCCGCGAGAGAATCGGCCGAATCGACCGAATTTGGGGTCTAATTTTAGGTAGTATTAGTAGTTTATCCCCTATAGCCTTCCCGAGTGTTTTAGTCGATTATAAATATTAAAAAAATCGAACTTTTAAAATTACGTAATTTGCTGAAAAATCGTAATTTTGCTAAACCTACTAAACCTACTAAACCTACTAAAATCGTAATATTAGTACGCGCATTTACTAATTACGATAAAATTACGATTTTACCCGTATTTCCGGAGTTAGTAAATTCGGATTTAATATAAACTTTTGAGATTTACCGATAACTTATAAAGTTATTAAAATTATAGAGATTTAATAATTATTTACTCTTATTTATTAAAGAATAACTTTAATAATATATTATATATCGAGCTAATAATAATATAGGTTAATAATTCTAGAATATTAATAGAAAGTAACGCGGAAGGCGGATTCGTCTTAAAACGTAGAGC
>JAABUP010004540.1_pt1 | contig 22494 bp, 32 predicted proteins | sample 5559201 | NCBI WGS metagenome assembly JAABUP01 (sample SAMN10711887, study PRJNA513373) | rock metagenome | isolation source: Antarctica rocks | place: Antarctica | reverse complement strand
GGATCACAGCCAGCAGCTGGTGCAGGTCTGTTGTCTTGAGTGGCTGCGCTGTCAGTGTTTGCTGGTGCCACATCAGCCTGCTGCATTCCACCTTCATGTTCTGAGTCTGAGTCAGCCATCTGCTCCACACCAACGGGCCTGGCAGGCCTGGTGCGTTTTCTGCTTGCTGCAGGACGGCCTTTGTCAACCAGCTCAGGCTGATCTGCTGATGCAGGCTGATCTGCTGATGCAGGCTGATCTGCTGATACAGGCGGGCCAGCAGCCTGCTCCAGCTCATCTGCTAGCTGCGCAGGCTGGGCATCTGCCGCTGAAGCGAGAGGGCGCTCGTGGTTTGGCACCCCTCCATGCCAGCTGACACGTTGCTTGCTTGCCAGCCGGCTGGAGACCCGCGGGGCGGCCTGCATGGCCCGTGTCACCCCTGGACGTCAGGGGAAGCGAGCGGTGCCGTTTCCGGGCCTCCGGGCGCATCAGCAGCGCGCACAAACTTTAAAAAGGGGCGAGGACGTTCATGCCACTTATTTGGGACACTTACGGTGTCCTCGAGGACGGTGCCCTAGGAATCTGGTGTCCTCGCGGCCATATTCCTGCGGTAGCCCCCGTCCTCGCCCTGAGCAATAAGTAGTGCATATATGCCCGCGCAGTAAACATTTTCCCAGTCTACTATCAGCGACAACTTCAAGCCTCTGTCGTGTGCACAGGAGCTTTACGAGGTAGTTTGCACGGAGTCCGTGACACGTGGTCACAACATCGCTGTGCTATACTTGGATTCGCTGTGGGACACACACAACCTGGACATCCTGGAAGATTTCTCCATAGTGGCAAGCCGCGACACACCCTTTATGGTATTTCGGGTGATTGTTTTTAACCATGGAGTTCTTAAGCTCAGTCCCAGCTTTGACTCGTCAACTGTCAGGTGGTCTGGATGTCCTCGTCGTGAAGGCCCCAATGGTTCTATCTTGCATTTCTAGCTTAGGTGCTGTGACCTAGGTTTCCCTTAAGACAGATGAAACCCTAAGCTTGCAACGTGAGGATGCATAACAGACTAGCAGCAGTAACGTTAGTGCAAGCATAGCGCAGTAGCAAGTAAGAGCTTGATTAGCACAAGTTGAGGTGTTGAAAGAACACCGGTGGTGGTAGGGTGAGATATAGGTAGGGCTACAACTTATGCCATCCGTCAGACAGTCATTACAGTGGTCTTGACGGTTTTTTGGCAACAAAATTGACAGGACTGCCATATTTGCTGTTGCTTCTCTGAATGAATCCTTTTTGTAGCAGCATGGTGATCTGCCCTTCACACTCTTGCATTTCATCCCTACTCATTCTGTACATCTTTCTGTTGGGCAGAGGCTCATCACTTTTCAAAGGGATGGTGTGAAACACACTGCGCTCAGGTGGCGACTCAGCAGGCAGGTCTTGAAATACTGACTGCTTTCTGCCACTTACACTTTGCTCAATTTCATCAGATATGGCCATGTTGCCAAAGTCAGCTGTTGCACTGCTATCAACAGCGTTCGCATGCAGTATGAACGTTCTATCATCAACATCAAGATGCTTCTTCGAAGAATTGAGAACATCAGCTGCAGCAGCAAACATACTACATTTACATTGTGATATACACCATCATCAACAATGGGCCAATCATATGTCTGTCCATCAGACTTTGCACAACCAATATGCAGACTGTCAGTACTAAACATAATGTCAGCTCTGTTCTTCTGCAACCAATCACAGCCGAGAATCACCTCAAAATTTGAATCACTGGTCATGTTTAGCGCCATCATTGAAACAGTAGCCTTGAAATCATGACACTCTAATGCCATCTTGCAGTTCCTCGAGACAATGCCTTGTTGCCATCTGCCAACTTCATCTAAAGGACTATACATCTCAATTAGTTGTTGGCTGACAAAAGACCAGTTGGCATCAGTATCAACTAATATCTGTAACAGTGTCCCCAGGAAGCTGCAAGACAACCAGTAAACATCATTTGCAATCCATTTCTGCTCAAAGCCTCAAATCCATGGCGGAGTGACTTGCCAGAAGTCACTTTGCATCTCTTGTTTCCAACATACTCATATTCATCAGAATCTGAATCCAAATCATGCTGTGCATGTTTGCATGCATGACCATTGGCGGCAGGCGTAAAGCCATAGCCAAATCTGCCAAATCTCTATTCAAGCATACGACTACTAGGTGCACACAGAGGAGTAGATGCTCACCCCTGCCATGCTACCCCTGCCAGGGCCACCCCAGTTGTTGCAGACATGATAGGGAGCCCAGTTGTTGGCACAGTGGTCCTCATCAAAGCCTTGTGCAGCATTGAATTGCACCTCCTGTGGCGGCAATGCCTGCACAGCCTTCAGGGCAGCACCACGATTGCGGCCACCATTAGTGCAATAGGGTGCTGATCTGAATCTGTTGCCACCTCTGCTGCAGTTCTACATTAATTTGCTTGCCCATAGCCTTGACCACATGGCCTTTCATTCTGAGGCTGTTCTTGACGTAAATTCTGCTTAGTAGACATATCTAGGTTAGCCTCTCAATGAGACTTTCTCAGCAGCATCAATCAGCTTATCAATATCTTGCATCACATCAGGAGAGATCATGCCTTCTAACTCAAAGACAATGAGTTTCTTCAAGCCTCTCAAGAGATAGACAGCCTGAGTGGTGGTAGCTACAGGTGTGCCAACTTTGCTTGAAGCAATTCTGGCAGCACAGCTACAAAACTGTGCAGCATATGTGTCAACACTCATCTCATTCTGCTGCATCATGGCAAGCTCTTGACTGGCCTTCTGACTGGGCTTTCTAGACATGTGTTGAAACCTGAGGGCAGCTGATGCAAGCAAAGCTGAAGTGGACTTTCATTCAGGCTGGAATGGGGGCACTCAAGACAGGAACTATGCCAGAGAGAGCCTGCCAGCAGACATGAGAGGACAGGCAAAAGCAGGTCTTGTCAAAGACTTCTGTACCTTGGGAGAGCATACATATATGTGCCAGAAGCTTGGCACAATGCACTGCTGCCAGGTCTTCAAGTCCTTCTTGATGCTGTGTTAGACCTACCATACGGAGTACATGAGACCCTGCAGTGCATTGAGCTGTTTGTGCAAGCGTTCTGGCAAGCTGTGCCAATCAAAATGCTCAAATTTTATTTAAATACGGAGCAGACTTTGAAACAAACAGCTGAATGGAGTAAAGAGGTGATGGCAACAGATGAATATGGCATATTTGCAACCAATGTCTGAGAGGCAGAGCTTGACCAGCTTGACAGTATGGAAAAGCTTGGCCTCAAGGTTCTCTACTTGAACAAATGGGCGCAAGAGCAGGCTTCTCTGAACTATGCTGCCCAAGGCTCAGCAGCTGAATCAGATGAGCCTGCCGCAAAGCGGCTGACACTGGAAACTTTTGAGGTCCAAGCTGCATCTGGATCAACTGTGGCACAGAAGCGAAGGGAGTTAACTGCACATGCAGAAGCAATAGAGTGCATGAGATTGGACACGCAATTGGTACAGGAGCAAGCACATGTGCACAGTCAGCAAAAGAAATAGCTGAAGCAGATGCTGTCACTGCTACTGACAAGCAGTCCACGCAGCACAAACACAAACAATGGCAGCAAGAGACCTGGCAGTGAGGCAAAATCTGGATCCAGGGTGCAAAATGCCAGTGGTGTCTAGATCTAATTACAAAGACATATAGATTCAGCCTTGCACTGCAAATTACAAGCTCAGTGTCGTCAAGACATTTGGAGTAAAGCTGTTAGGAGGGACAGCCATTGCTGCAGTATGGAAGAAATGGCTATATGGAGGAGATCATGCCAGTGTCAAGAGCCTGCTGTATGAAGGAAAAGATGGCAAATTGAGTCTACGAGAAAGCAGTGAGAACAATGTCAATACTAAGTCTGAATTGGCCAGAAATCCGCACCTTCCAGAAGCAGTTGAAGCCTTCAGGAATCAAGGCCTGCCAGAAGTTGAGGCAGTGAAGCATGTTGACAGTGACTATGTGTTTTGCTTTCGTTTGATGCACTGTATAGAAGAAGAGGGACGCTTTCAGCAGCGGGTGGCAGTTTTGCAGATCTGCAACCTGCTGGCCATCACCGCGCCTGCAACATTACAACACAATCAAGTAGCTGCACACATTCCCAAGATGTTGCGACACGCAGCCCGTGGTCTGTGCCGACGGGGTCTGACTGCTCGGACGATCAGCACAACAGCCATGGTTCGTCAGGACGATGAGGCTCTCCCCAAAGCTTTTACTGACCGATTCACTAAGCTCGTACCTAGCACAATGGCACCTCCAAATTTCCCTACAGACTTCTTGCCCAAAGACCAGAAAGAGGTCAAAGAAGCTCCATCCACTGTGCCGGACAAACTGACCTTCAACTTTTACCTACCTCACGAGCAGATTGCAAAGGCCAGGAAGGTCAGGCAATGCACTTGCCTTTGCTGTTACCACACCCGTCAGCCTGAGCGTCTCATCTGCATTTCTGCGGTTCAGGTTGACGCCTGCCACTACATGTAATTGCATGCTGCAGGTGGACCTGGTACTACTTCCTGCAGTCACAGGAGATTTCGGTGCCATGCCTGGTCACGTTCCAACCGTGGCACAGCTACGGCCTGGAGTAATAACAATCCATAACGAGATGGACAAGGACATTGAGAAGTACTTCGTCAGCAGTGGCTACGCCTTTGTTCATGCAGACTCAACAACTGACATTGTGGCAGTAGAGGCATTCAAGCTCGATGAATTCGACACTGATGCAGTAAGAGCTGGTCTGCAAGAGTACACAGCCAAGTTAGCATCGCTACAAGGGGGTGGCAAAGGAGATGACTATGAGATTGCAGCTGCACAAATAGGAGTAGAGGTCTACTCAGCAATGAATTCAGCCATCTGATTAGCTTCCCATGTGTGGATATTCTGCTGTCATACCATTTGCTCGTACTGTCAAGACTCATCAGCTACAGCAGTGTGCCAGCACCTGCAGCTGTCTAGAGATGATGTGGTCCATCTGTCAGGCACTCACTTGCATATGAGGCTGTGTGTTGAGCAGCAAGTACACAAAGCACCAGCATGGCAACCAGTGGCTGTTGATCTTGTGTTCACATTACTGAACGTAGGGCCCGTTTGGCCATGGAATCCAACTAGCACTTTCCTTTTGACAGACGCAGCATGTGTTATCTCCATAGCCCTCATCTGTGCAAGCGCTGACAAGCATCTTCATGCAGCATCATCAAAAGTGCGTGAGTATCTTAGGTGGCTGACACTGCAGATTATTGCGAGCATGTCCATTCAGGACACAGAAATCATGGTAATTGATAAAAGTTGTGTCGTCCATCCATGACTTGTCTTTAGGTGAGGCGCAGCAGCAGTCTAGCTGGCTGTTCAATGAACTGCTTGAATTTGTTGCTAAATTCTGCCAATGTTGCGCCATCCAGCACCCTATGATCAGCACCCCAGCTGATGTTCAGCAAAGCTGCCTTCTCAACTTCTCCATCTGCTGCAAACCTCGGCAGGTGTCTGACCTTGCCTAGTGCTACAATGGCTATTTCTGGAGGATTCACTAAAGGTGTAGCATATGTGCCGCCGATGGTGCCTGCAACGGATTGCATTGTCAGACATGCTAATGCAGACGGGAATGCTGCATTACTAACTTATGCTGTAAGTCTGCAGCCACTTTAGATGTCATACGCCTGCATACACAAGACCAGTAGCAGCAAGCACCATGGGTCTGCCCAATCCCCCTGCCATATCATGCTTACCCTGGACACACACAATGACAACACAATTCAAAGCAAAATGAACTGGGTGCCCTTGTGCTTCCAAAGTGCTCCTCTAGAGATCTCCAGCAAAAGTGACAGCACATGCACTCAGCGTTAGTGACTCAGATTTGTCAAAGTCATCAGCGTAAACACAGACACCACAGACAATGTCACCTATGTTTGAGATGCTGACAGTCCCTCCCGTGACGTCAGACTGGTTCACCCGCCCAATGGCCGCATCCTTCTGCAGCCGCACAAGCTCAGCAGCAATGCTGGCGACATTGCGATGTTGCACGTCCTTGATGTTGGGCACCACCAGACCAGAGGGGGTTGCCATTGCCACCCCTATGTTGTGAGAGCTGTGCTGGAGAAGAGCATCTGCTTTGTCATTCAGGCTGCTGTTGACTATGGGAAACTCCTCCAAGGCAGCTGATAGTGCCTACAAGGCACAGCGCTGCTGCATTGACAGGCATCAGCAAATGTATGTTGCCAATCCAGCTCTGTTAATTAGCAATGTTAATGCAATACTGCAAGCCCATCATCAAAGGAAGCTCAGCTAAATGATGAGCCTGTTGATGATCTACACTGCGCTTGTTGTACTGTGCAGCCAGACTGCATGGCAAGCCCATTGGTAAGTTGAGCAGAATAAGTTGTACCACAGCAACTTTGCTGACACTACAGTGGAGAGCATATGCTACGCAACGCTATGGATGTAAAGATACCAGACTACATCTCAAGTCTCACACTGTCATGCGGCATGCCCATCAGGCTAAAGCTAAGATTCACTGATGCAACTGATACTCGCAAATGCACAGAGTAATGCTGGCCTGAGTTGCCTTGCCAAGTAAGCAGCAGACAAGAAGACTGGCAGCTGCATGCTATGTACAGCTGGGAACTTTGCATCACAAACATACCACATGAGTACGCAGCTTGGCAAGCATAACAGGCATAGCTGAGTGCTTGGTGCTGACATGTACCTTGATCATGACAGGCAGGAAGGTGAGGTGGACTCCCTGCAGCACTGAGTCATCCTTCATCCTGTGCCTCAGAGACATCATTGCCCGCATGTCCAACTCATCACACAGATGGAAGTGGGGAATGGCTCCTGCTTTCACCATGCTCTTCACCATAGCGCGCTTATACCCCCTGAGGGGAATGATAGTCGAGTCTGAATGCAAGCTTCTGGGCGCTGCTCCTTGACTGGGTGGGGAGGAATCTGGCACAGTGCCTGGGGAGCTGACTGGACTTACTGAGGCTGCTGATAGGTGCTGACTGGATGTGGACGGGGCTGAGGGCACTTCCGAGGATGCCGGTGAGGGCTGCTGTGAGACAGCTGAGTGTGCCTGCTGTTCCAGTACCAGCAGCACATCCTCTGCAACACCAATTGTCCGATTGTATGCACATTGCTCATTCAAGGCATACACCGTCTGATGCATGCATGCGTGCCCATGATCTATATGCTAATGAGCTGCCGTCTGCCCTTTGTGAAAAGCACATGCAACCTTTTTTGGTAGGAGTTCATTCCCATGAATGGTGCAGAGCCCTTCCTTACCAGCTGAATTGCGTTTACTGAGAGTGTCGTCTTTGATCTGTACACCATCTTAATATAGGGGTGCCGTGATGTACATGTCATGTATGCTGCTTAATATCAATTACATATAAAGGAAAAGGAAAGTTTATGCTTTTCAGTGATCATACCAGAAACCTCCTAAGGCGGCAGCCCGGCGCAGAATGTAGTCAACATAGGCTGGGCAGCCCGGTATAATACTTGGCTTCTCTTCAAAACTAACACCGAAAGGCGTACTTTTTCTTTTCTAGCAAACATGCGGACGAGGCCCACCTCGCGTAATGCGGCCTTCAGGTCCAGTACCAGTGACAGCAGCCAGGTTGATGCTGTTCTCCTTGGCCAGGTGCTTGGTGGCGGGGCTGGCAAACACCTTGTAGCCTGGCGGCGACTTCTGCCTCACACCTGCCACTGGGGCATCATCAATCTCTGATGGCGTCGGTGGTACAGTCTGCAAGTGATACCAACAACAAGTTTTTAGCCTGGTGGCGGTTTCTGCTTCAAACTTGCCACTGGGGCATCATCAATCTCTGATGGCGTCGGTGGTACAGTCTGCAAATGACACCAGCAACAACTTTGTAGCCTGGTGGCGGTTTCTGCCTCACACTTGCCACTGGGGTGTCATCAATCTCTGATGGCGTCCGTGGTACAGTCTGCATATGGATGTCACAACAGACTGCAGATATGATGTGCTTGGCTGCTGTCAATGGTGCAGTACGCTCTATTTAGTAAAGTACAGTCTGGGCTTGTCAGTGATCATAACGGGGGCCTCCTGAGGTGGTAACCTGGAGCGCTCTGTTTATACAGCTTGCAGTGCCGCAGTGGTGTCACTTTCAAGGTCCCTGCTTGGATGCCTTGAGATACTGAGCACAATGTGTATGCAGTCTGCTGCTTCATGCACCAGCATTCCATGTTGCTGACAATGATCTGGCATGCTTGCTCAAGTCTGCACAGTGCTGTGTTGTACACGCATGCATGCCCACCTGCTCAGTGTTGGAACTTTGTGACAACTATGGTCTTGCTTGGCCACTCAGCTCTTTCAACATTGACAATGACACTGCCAGGAGTGTTGTTGAATGGGACATGATGCTGGATGTTGTTTGACGCGCAGTGCATGCATGAGTGATAAGATGATCATGCCTGACCTCTGTCTGTACTGCAGCACCGTCTTGGGTGGATGTCTCTTCAGTGACCTCGATATCCACCAACGGTGATCCAACCTGCGCAGGAGGTGAGTGCGTAGGTAAGTAGCTGGCTGGCTGCTAGCATGCAGGCACATGACACAGCTGTGCAAAGTTGATAGTACGTAGGAGAGCAGCATGAAGAGCATGCAGTGAAGTAGTGTGTGCACCTGAACGATGTCGCCGACAGTGTGGTGCAGCTTCTTGATCACCCCGGCATATCTGCTGGTGATCTCAACAGCTGCCTTGTCGCTCTGTACTTCACAGATTTTCTCAAACTCCTCAACTCGGCTCCCTTGCTGCACGGACAGAGACGGTGAAGGTTAGTGCTGGTGAATGACTTGCCTCTGAGCACCTGCTATCTTACCTCAACATACCACTCTGTCAATTCACATTCTTTGATGCCTTCTCCAGTCTGAGCCAGTGGAAATTGGACGACATTTGATGCAGCAAGTGGGACACTGGTGTGAAAGTTTGAGAAGGCTTGGTGGGAATAGCCTGTTTTTCGTCTGCTGGTGACACTATCTTCAAAAGGCAACACACAAGACCAAGCGGATAACGTCAAAGAGGGACCGCGTGCCGCAATGGAACCCAGGCATGTCAGTTTAGGCTTTTCCGAGCTTATGATCCATAACGATCCGGAACGAGCACTGGGGTGTTTCAGACCCCGTGAGGCATTCTGCAGCGATGTCGCTAGTCGCCACATGACATACGACCCGGTGATTTAGTCTTGTTCGCGTCTAGCGCTCGTGCAATCGCCCCGCCAAGGACCGACTATGCACAGTTGACTTGCAATGACCAAATTAGTCAAGCAGCTGCTGATGTTCATGACTGTACAGATGTGAGAATTGTGACTGTCGAGAATTTGTGTCATAGTGCATCAATAGTAAAGGACCGAGCACCTGGACAATGTGGTGTGCAAAGTTGGGGGTCCAGGCTCCACTTCGGATGGAGCTTCAGGCGTTGATGGTACCATACCGGTATTATAGCAGCTCCATCATTTAACCAACACATGCCGCACAAAGCAAGCTTGAGTGCTGCTTTGTGTTTGAGTGCAGGCAGCTTTTACCGTGCAGCACCAGTAAGCCAATCAGAAGCTGATGCCGCTTCTCGTTGGTCTTGTCTAACAACGTTGACAGTCAACAGTTCAGCCATTTCATACATTCTATAAAACAGCTTTCGAGATTTGAGAGAATTTGACGTAAAAGCCTGGTGAAACAGGTGACTTGTCGTTGTGGGGTTCTGCGCAAATTGGCAGATGCACCGCCCTTAAGGTCACTGGGTAATTGATGATTACATTGGTCCCGTGAGTAATTTGCACATCCCTACGCAATGCGCAATGCGCAATGCGCAATGCGTTCGTACAATTTGCCTCCCGATTCCTCGCAGAGTCTTGTTGACATTAGATGGCAGAATCTTGTCTCTGGCTTGCGGCTTGCGCGACACATTCGACCGACCTTTCGCGGATCACAACATCCCCTTGCCTCACCAGACAAGCCTTAAAGCGCTGAGTTGAAGTGCGGAGCGGCTTGCAGGCTCGCCTCGTGAATGCAAGACTGAACCGCAGAAACAACTGTGCATTCCTTCCCATTAGGCTCTCTGTCGTCTGGAGATTAGTCGCAGGAAGCTTCCACACTTAGCACATTGTTTTTGCTGGTTGCTCTGAGAATGTTAAGGAAGGTCCCACCAGCAATCTGAACTGTGCCGGTAGGTCAGAAGCCACTGCACACTGAAAGGCCGTTGCTAATGCTTCTCCTGTCTTGCTGCCAGAAATGCAACCGTATCATACGATGCTTGCAGGATAGGGTTCAGTAGAACCCCTCTGACTTAGTCCAGTCTCATGGCGCAGACTAATGTAACTGCATCCTCCCAGACCTTTGCTTGTGAAAGTTGTGGCCACCTGAACGTAGTGGCATTTCATCAGCCTGATGGCTTGAAGGCTGCAGACAAAGCTCAGGGACCAGTAGCTGAGCAAGCTCCCTCTGAGCACCAGGCCCTTGAGCAGGTGGACCTGCCCTCGGGGCTTGACAGTCACAAGCCAGAAACCACCATCACTAGGCTTGCAGATGACTCAGAGGACCTCAACGCTCTTGCAGCTGCCAATGCAGCACAGGATGGCAAGCTCGAGCAGCATCTAGAGGAGCTTCACCTACCCCAGGCTCATGCCCACAGCCCTCACCACTTGGGGCAGCGCAGGGCCAGTCACCTTCACCCATCTGGTCTCATCCCTCGCAGACCATCCTTGCTCAGCCGACAGTCCTCTGAGGCTCAAGAAATTGCTTCTCAAGAAGAAGAGCAGCAGCTGCATCAGCATTCAGGTGTGCCCCAGCCTCATTCCCCCAGCACCCACCTCAGTACCCCTAATCAGCCCTCAGACTCCCTTCAGCATCCTGCCACAGGATCAGGCTCATCCCATTCACAGGGGATGATTTCAGGAAGCCGCACTAACTCTGGCGTGAATATACCAGGCCATGAGGGAGGAACTGTTGTCTTCACTCTCAAGGGCCCAACAGAGGTCATCCTGGCTCAGCTTCAGAGGAACATAGCATCTGTTGGCAGTGGTGCATCATCCCACAACAGGACACCAAGTGGGACGCCCATGGCCAGAGCAGGTGCGTAGCTGTTAAGCAGATATACCGGCCTGCTTTACATGCGCGTGTGTTGCGTGGCAGTCAAGTTTGCTACTGAAGGCAGTGAAGCTTGTGAAGTCAGGTCTGCTGGGCTGCATGTGTTTGGGCTCCCTTCAGTTTTGCTCTTGCTGCCTTGCTTGCCACTGACAATGGAGTGGGAACAGCACTCCCTGAGGGCACTTCTGCCAGGCCCAAGCAAAATCCTTGCATGCCAAATGTCATCGTCCTGTTCTCTCCCTGATTTCCCTTGTCATGCAGGTGTTCCACAGATGTTCAATGTCAGCTACCCTGGTGCGCCTCCAAATTTGAACAGGCCTAGCATGCTAGGGGTAGCGCCAGGGACGCCAGGGGCAGAGGGCAGTGCCACTGAGGGCACTGCTGGCAGCCCCAAGAGGGACAAGGACAACATGTTCAGATGCCCAATCTGCTTTGAGGATCTGCACAAGGATGATGTGTTTGTGGCCAGCATGTGTGGGCATGAGATGTGCCGTGGCTGTGCCAGGCAGATGGTGCTTACTGCAATCAGGTACCCCGGGCTCAAAGTTCTCATTCAGTTGCATTGATGACCCACAGCCCCCACCATTAATCTCTTGCTCCATGCATTCGTGTCAGCAGTTGTTTTCCTTGGCCAGTGGCCAGTCCTGTGTGTGCGAAGCTGGCAACTCACCAGCTGGTGTACATTGCAAGAGGTAGTTAGGAGTTGCACCCGTCAGCAAAACAGCATTTCCTGCAGGACTTACGCTTGTGACTAGCAGTCCCCTTGGCCAGCGAAGAGGTAGTCAGAGGTCACATCAGCAAGCACAAGGAGCGTTTGCTGCTTTGCAGAATGTGACCATGTCACATGCTGCTTCACAATTCACTGAGTGGCTGCAGTCAACAAGAGTTCGAAAATATTTTTGTGCTGCAAACATTGCACAATGGACCTCTCATAACAACAGTCTGCTGAGTATTTGCAGTTCAACCATCTCTGCTCCTGCAGGATGTGAACCTTCAACACAACGACTCAGAATGACATTTTGTTGGGTATCTGCAATCAGCTGGATTCCAGCAAGAAGAGCAGCCTCTGCGCTTGCAGCTGTGACTTCTTCACATGACAATTTGACCTGCGTATACCTAGCTCATGATGAGCTGGACAGCGTTACTATCATTGGTATTATTATCATCGTTATTGTTATTGTTATCGCTATCATTATCATTTATCGTCAATATTTTTATTATTTATTATTAATGTTTTTCATAATTTGATTGGGTGATTGCAGTCAGCTGGAGTTCCCCTTGGCCTGCCCAGTGTGCAAGGCCGGCCCCTCCCCTGCCTGCGTCCACTGCGAGGAGGTTGTGCGGGGCCACACCAATGAGCGCTACTGCAGCATAGACCCAGATGTGCAGCTGGTGCTGTCCCCTGAGGTTGTAGCTTGCCAGCAACACATGTGGATTGTTGAGATGAAGAAGATATCAAAGTGTACCCGAGGGCAGAAGAGAATGTACTGCTGTACTGTAGTGTACTGTACTATACTGTACTGTACTGTACTTTACTGTAATGGTAACTGCCATGGTAACTGCCATGGTAACTGTACTTTCCCGTACTGACAGCTGTACTGGAGCAGCCTGCACTGCTGTTGTGAAGCATATCACAGAGCTGACACAGATGGGGTTGGTGCAAGGCATGGCAGTGGTTTTGAGCAGGGAGCCCATCTTCCTGTGCCCCCGTTTTAATTATTAGTATTATTATCATTACAGAGCTGACACAGATGGGGGTTGGTGCAGGGCATGGCAGTGGTTCTGAGCCGGGAGCCCATCTTCCTGTGCCCCCTGTGCAACTACGCCTGGTGCCGGCGCTGCAAGTGTGACTGGCATTCCTTCCAGACATGCGACCAGCATCAGCGTGAAAAGCTGAGCAGCAAGCAACAGGTATTGCACACTTTGATGGCTCTTGCAACCTGATGATTGAATTGGCTGGTGCCACTTGTGTTGACGCAAGCACTCAAAATGTACGGAATTGACAATGTACACAGTCTGCGTGCGCGCAGCAGTTATGGATCAAATGTCAACTCAATAGCAGTGATGAGGTTCCAGCAGGTGGCTGCTCATTTGGGCGTGGCAGCAGACTTCTGCTGTGTACACTAACCTGACCTGCATCTCCACTCCACAAACTTGGTGGTACTTGTTGCTTGCATATTGAGCATCACCCTGCTGTGGTGTATACAATGCACAGTTCAGCTTGCTGGTTTGCATGGCAGGCTGCTCTTTGAACGTCCTGCCGTCGAATGTCAAATGTCTTTTTACACATTTCAGAAGCAGGTACAACAGATTTTTAAACATTTCAGACGCAGGCACAACACAATTATGGTTTGTTTCTCCAGGATGAGCCTCACGACAAGGCTTTCCAGGCCTGGCTGAAAGAGAACCGCACCATTGCCTGCCCCACATGTGGCCAGGGCCTTCAAAAGCAAGAGGGCTGCAACCATCTGCAGTACGTTCCATCGGCTTTTGCCTGTTGTCCTGTGCCAATCAGCCTCAGCTTTGTTGCCAACAGATTTGTGCTCATTTGCCCTTTGCCTGCTGCCCATTGCTGGCTGTCTGTTGGTCTGTGTGCTCAGTGCTGCATGCCCCCTGTGCCTTGAACTCCCCCCGCCCCCTTTCTGCCTAACATGCCACTATCACATGCCCTGCGCTCTATTCACATACAGCCCTTTGCCTTTTGTTGCCTGCCCCAGCTGTGGTCATTTTACTCTGGGCTTTTGCCACCTTCAGTACACCTTCTGCCCTAAAAGTGCCTTCTTGTTTGGCAAGTCGGCTTCTTGTTGTGTGCCTAGTACACCTACCATGCGCTGCCTTCTGCCCTTTAAACTTGCCTCAGATTAGCAACCTCACATTGGATGCAGGTGCACCAGCTGTAAGAGCCATGTGTGTTGGCTGTGTGGCAAGAAGATTGAAGCAAGCACATATTGGGAGGCCTACACGCATTACTGGGACCCTGAATCCCCCTGCTATGGAGGCACGTATGATGCCAGAATGGACCATGCCAGGGTAGAGGGCTAAACCATGCCGTTGTATAATACGCCGTATATATGCATATGTATACATATAGTACATACATATGCTTGAACTAACATTACTGCAAAAGGGCAGGAGCAAAGAATGAATGCAGTAGGCAATGGCTGGTTGCGCTGGACTAGCTTGAGGGTAAGTTGAATTAGTCATGAATATATAGTTTGTGAGCCTGGGAGCTGCACTCATCATCTGGCTGTGATTTGCAAGCAGCTTGTTTCTACGCTCTGAGTGTGCATGAAGTGCAGCCCTCACAGGAACATTCCCTCTGCTATTAGAAGGTAGTCTCAGACTACTAGTCTGCAGAGCAGCTGGTACTACGCTGTCAACCTCTCGAAACATGAAGATTTGCTACCATTTGCATTTTGCACACTTTATGAGCACAATTATGTCGCTATGATGATGTCGCAAATTTAGCTGTCACTTTATCGAAGGCAGTGGACTGGCACACTGGCAACAATCAATGTAGTACAGATGCTAGTTGGGCATGGACTACACTGCTGCAGCAGCATGCTTTATCAAAGGTCTTTACGTGTTTCCAGGCTGCTGTGCAGTATGCTGACTTGCCTGATTGGGTGCTAGGTAACCTAATAGTAGTAATGTTGTGTATGCCAACTGGTTGCAAGGATTTTGACCGTACACAACTCGCTCAACTATGACCACAAGTCCTGGTCTCCCACACATACAATGACAATTATATGTTCTGTTGTTGCGTATACCTTTGACGTTTTGCCGTTTTAAATAATGGTAGCACACATCTGGTCATTGTGCATGTTGCATCAGGGCTCTCTCATTTCTCCTGCAGCCACCTAAGATGAAACGGCGAGTAAAGCTTGAAGAAGTGTGCTTGCAAATGGCATTGGGTTTGACTGTCATGACCCTCTGTGGTCGTCTGTGAATGTTCCCAAGACGAAACTTGCAATTGTGCATAACCCGCTGTCCGGCCAAAGCTGGCCAACATGGCATGCACAGGCAGAATGCTAAGACTAGGTCGCTGCGTGGTTGGCGCAAGGATGCAGCATCCGGCAGGCTCCTGTCATCATCGCAGTGAATGCAGGAGTACATATCGTCTCCGCCACCCGCCGGGGTCTTTGCACACTGCTGTCGTAAGTGATCTGTCTACATCAGCTGCACACAGTCAGGCTCAGCAAGAGCACGGCGCGCCGCAGCACATTCCCGTGCTGCTTTCCGAGATCCTTGAAGCGTTTCAACCAGTGCAGTTGAAGGTGTAGTATAGGAATAAAGGACCAAGCTCACTGCTTTCCCTCACTGGGTGTTGCTTGTCTTGACATGCTGTGACGCTTGCCCATTTTGCTCTGCAGACATACCTGGACGGCACAATGGGTGCAGCTGGTCATGCTCGAGCATTGCTGCAAGAACATCCTGTACGTTATACTTCACCTACACCAGTGCCAATTTAGCTCATGCGGTTGGATTCTGCTCAACAAAGAACGCTTGCACAGGAGTGTGAACACTTTGTTGGCATTGACATCGACCCCACAGCACACAAACTGGCTGCTGAACATCTCAAGCCAGCGCAATCACCCAATACGCAGATCAGCCTCTTGCAAGGCAACTTCGGGTAGTGTTTTGTTCAAAGCTGTCACTAACAACAACAACTTTACCATATTGACATCACTTCCATCACAGGCCAAACTGGCGCTACTTCAGAACCAGAAAACCTCCATTGTTCAATTTTCAGCTTGCTTTCATGCTGTCTCTGCAGAAGTATGCAGCAGCTGCTGCAGCAGGTGCCAGGGAATATGCAGCAGGGTGGCGTGAATGGCATATTGCTGGATCTAGGCATTTCCTCTATGCAGGTGAGCATCATAACAACATGTGTTGTGCCATGATGACAGTTGTCTCTGCCAGATTTCATAACATGCAAAAAATTGTATACAAATGCCCCCAGAGAGTTGCACACAGCCCCAGCACATGTCCTTCATGTCAAACACAAGTATCATGTCAGCCTCAATAATCCAAATATAAAGCCTGCCAACTGACACCAACAACTTAGCCTTTGTATTTACTGCGCAGGTTGACCAAGGGCACAGAGGATTCAGCTTCTCTCAAGATGCCCCCTTGGATATGCGCATGGGCCCGAGTGCAGAGGTGAGTGCAGAGCAGATTCTGAACACCTGGTCTGAAGCCGAGCTTGGGCAGATTTTCAGGGAGTATGGTGAGGAGAGACACTGGAAAGGCATTGCTAGCAGGTGGATGCACATACCAAAACTGACTTTCCTCAGCTGCATTTCATGATTCCTCCGCAGCTGGTATCCATGCTTTGCTGTAAGGCTTACTGCAGCGTGCAAGTTGTGTCTATCAGCTGGTGCTGTGCTGTACAGTAGCTAAGGCAGCCAGAATGGTGTGGAGGGCAAGGTCAAATGGTTGACGTAGCGTGTTTGCTCGCGCAAGTGAACGCGGATCCCATGCAAGAAACGCTAGTCAAGATGGCTGATGCCTTGCATTGCAGAGTTGTAGAGGCCAGGCAGACGACCTCCATCAAAACCACCTCTCAGCTTGTCTCACTTATCGGAGGGTCCAGGAAGAGCAAGCAAGGCGCAGGCAAACAGATTCATCCTGCCACCAGAGTTTTCCAGGTAATATGTTTCTGCAGTGTTGCTATGAATGAACACCTCGCTTGAAGCTGACAATAGTGGTTACCGCTGACAACAGGGGTTGATGCAGTGCCTGAGTTGTGGACTGTCATCTTTGCTTGAACTCCATATGAGTTTTGGCAAGCAACTGTCTTGTGAATTGTCTTGCTGTCAATCCCCAAGCTCTGCTGGTCTGGCAATCTGCTGTTGTCTTGTGTGCCTTTCTGCTGCTGCTTTTGTTTGCAAACGCCACAAAAGTAAGAATGGTAGCTGCCTCATCTGAAGTCACTGTGCAGAGCTGTCAAGCAAGACCTTCAAGTGCTACAGCAAGACTCACCAGCACCAATCAGCAGCCTGTCAGAGGGATAGATGGACACTGAAGATCTGATCAATTTGCTTCACTATTTCTGACCGGTTGTGAAGGCAACAGACCTGTCAGGGACAGTAATGTTGAGCCTCCAGACAATCAACAGCCTTGTTGCTGGGGAGTCAGTTAACAACCTTGCACCTCAAAGCAGAATAGCAGTCATTCGTACAATCTAATGTATTGTCGTTGCCGTATTGCAGGCTTTGCGGATAGCAGTGAACCAGGAGCTTCAGATGCTAGAGCAAGGTCTGCCAGCAGCCATAGACTGCCTGGCACCACAGGGCAGGCTAGCTGTCATTAGCTTCCACAGCTTGGAGGACCGCATTGTCAAGAGGGCCTTCCTCAAAGCTGCTGGCAAGACTCAGCCTGCTGGGGATGTGTATGGTCCTTACTTGCACTTGCTGGAGGAACAGGCAACAGCAGCAGTCAAGCTTGTACACAAGAAGCCTATCAGACCAGGTGGAACTTCTCATCCTCGGCCTTGTGTGTCTGCATTCCTGCCTGCGCATTGTGTACAATCCCTTCTTGCCTTCCAGGCAACAGTACCAGTCAACTCTGACAAAGACCCCTACCAGACCACGTGTGATCCCTGTCTATCTTGGTTTGCATCTGTGATTGCCTGCTGACAATGTATATGGGCTGTAATTACATCTGCGAGGGGAAACAGGCAGGCCTGCAGTCAAAATGTTGTCGTGTAAGAAGTGTATGGACACTGTGCTTGCATCTCAGGCTGTTTGCACCACAGAAGTTGGCCCCAGAGTTACACAGGCTTACGCGCTTGTATACAAGCTTACCGTGCTGTATGTGTAATGTCTGTGGCTGTACTGGTGGGGTAAGACGCCCTGAGGTGTTCAGATTTAGACTCACACCAGAGCAAGCTTATAACACCAGCAACGGCATTGAGGGGGTAAGGTTGAAGCTACAGTGTAGGGTTGATCCCCAAAACCCTGAATACTCTTTCTATCTGAATTGCGAATTGTCTTTCTAGCAGCTCTGACACAGTTGTGAGAGCCTGCAGGACCCCTTTGATTCTTATATGTTGCAATGAAATTTTTATGAAACTCAGTGCTACACAGAACATTGTGTATGTCTTGAGCGTGCATGCATGCAGTCACTGTGTGACAGTTGTTGCCCACACTGCAGGTGAAGAAGAGCTGCGTATGAACCCTCGCAGTCGAAGTGCCAAGTTACGCATAGTTGAAAGGCTGTGAGGCTGACTGAAGCCCAGGCAGTGGGGGGCTGTCTTCATCACAAGTGTGCTGGCAAAGCGCTGTCTGGTACTCACAGCTCTGCACTCAGAGTTCCTCAGCTCCAATATGCAGTTTGACCATGTTTGGGTTCTTGCGCTGAGCATACAGTCTGTGCTTGAGCATACAACGGCACTGGAACAGCACAGCACAGCTCAGCACAGCACAGCACAGCACAGCACAGCACAGCACAGCACAGCACAGCACAGCACAGTGCAGTGCAGTGCAGCGCAGCAGAAGGGCAGCCGGTCAGAAAGAGGGCAGCTGGCCGCAATTTCAGCTGCAGGTTATGTCACTCAAAGCACCAACAGCGCATCAGGCCATTGATGATGTGGATCAAGCTTACGGCTGTTGTGGCCGTCTTCATCCCAAAGCAGCGCAACACCAGATGCTGACAGCGCCACCTGCTGAGCTAAGCATGCTCTGGGAAGTGACCCAACACCATACACTCACTAAAACTTTATTGGCTTGTGGAGCAGCAGGTACTTTGTCAGCTCTTGTGGGCAGAAGCTAATGCTGGTTTGTCCATGGCAATTGTGTTCTAGAGACACCAATTGCCTGTGTCTGCAGGTTGAAGGGTACATGAGCCTCAGGCGGCAACTGCTGACCAGTCAGAAAGTGGGTCACATTGCGGTGTTTGTGGCATTGGCATTGGCAAAAGAATCAAGTACTGTTGGGTGCAGCTGGTACATCATCACTCAGCTGTACTTGTGGCCATCCTGCTGCAGTGTTGCTCTTATTGTTCAGGTGTTGCGCTGTACAGCACATGTCTTAATGAGCTGGATGGGCAACGGCTGGACTGCTGGTGTACACATCGCTCTGCAGCAATTGTCGTGTTGTTAGGCAACCATTGCATATGCTGATACGGGCTCAAAAGTAGCTGCATCAAATGACACAGAATTTCGGCATTTTTGAAAATGACACATGGTCGTATCCGCAGAACATAACTCAATCCTTATATTGACATGAAGATCTAGTGGCAGCAGGGCTTTGTCTTGATATTTTGTCGCGTATAGCACATACAGCAATTTATCATAATCGAGGAACATCCCTAGAAGAGAGGTAGTGATTAGTTAGCATAAACAACGAGTGACATCCGTGCTGGAAAATTGCAGGTCTACTTCAGCATGCAGCTTCTTGTCAGAGACAATTACTACAGAGTACAATTGTCAATGCAAGCTTCATGGCCCAACAAGTGTGTTTGCATCTGTGCAGCACAGATTGCTCAGGGTGTAGAGCAGCGTTCAAACAAAACCTGGAATTTCCAAGTCATGCAGAGCTGATCATTCGAGAAGCATGCACCAAGCATGTCACAGATCAGGCTGATGTCAAAACTTCAAAAGCAATAGCCAACAATTTTCACAACTGATTCATTTCAGGATGTCTGTAGACATGGTTCAAAGGTACAATTCAGACACTTCTAAAGGTACAAGGCAGTTACTGTTGCAAATGCCAGTGGAGGGCTGCATGTGCCAAGCCTACTCCTTCTTGCCTGTCTTGTTGATCAGAGATTTGTGAATGTGAGGAATGACTCCTCCGCCAGCAATGGTAGCCTGCAAAGGATAAGCCCGTCAGGCAAACATGACTGCAAGCAAGTGAGGAACCAACAATGTACTGTGTCAGCTTACCTTGATGAGACTGTCCAGCTCTTCATCTCCTCGAATGGCTAGCTGCAAATGCCTTGGAGTGATACGCTTGACCTATAGGTGCACAATTTTAGGTGAGGCCAGCAAGGATTGTACCTGCAAGTCTGAGATCACAGCAAGATCAGGTTTGCACAGTAGGTGCAGGCGTGGAAAATGCGCACCTTCAAGTCCTTTGAGGCGTTTCCAGCCAACTCCAAAACCTCTGCTGTCAGATATTCTGCGACACGAAACGTCACGCGGTCAGAAGAAGGGTGATGCTTTGAAGAGAGAGACGACAAAAGCGGCAGGAGAAAGGCAAATATGCAGGCGTAGCTTGCAACAAGCACACTGACAGACGCGGCGACGTTTGCCAAAGCAAATAGCACGTGTCCTGGAAGGCTAAGAGGCAAGCTCGCTGTCGTACCCAGGATGGCAGCAGTGTACACAGCAGCTGTTGCCCCTACTCTGCCGTTGGCAGTCACACGTCCCTACAATAGCAAGGCATCCTAAGCTGATGCGCTTGACAAATCAAGCCCAGCTCTGTCAAAGCCTTAGATTTGAACGCCAGCCTGCCCATAACAACAGCACCAGCACACGAACACTGCGGCGTTTGGCTCCAGCTCCTGGCTGTCGTACCTTCAATAGTCTGTGAATCCTTCCTACAGGGAATTGCAGCCCTGCACGAGCTGACCGAGACACAGGCTTCTTCTTGTCGCCCTTCTTGTCTCCCATCGTGCCCTTGGCACCTTTGCCAGAGCCTGAAAGGCCCTTTGCTCCTTTGCCTGACATGGTTGCTAGACTGCTGCAAGCTTTTGCGTGAAGCTAGGGAGCAAAAGCTTTTGCAGAGGCAGTGCTTAGGTGCAAGTAAGAAGTGTGGGGCGTTTGGTGTGCTGGCAAACGGCCAGATTTTCCCTTGCGTCCTCGTTTGAACCCGACGCAACTTTACATTCATTGCGCATCACATGTCTAAATGCTGTTTACGTAAAATTTGGGTGCAAGCACGAAGTAGGGTCCTTCAGCAGCGACAGCGGACCGCATGCGCTTCAACACCGTTCGCGCTCTTGAGTATGTGACAAACCACAGTTCAGACATGCAACGATCCGTTGGATCGATACAACGCTAAGTAGCGACGTCTGTGACGCCGCAATGCGCCAACACTCACACTGCAAGCTGAGCAGGCTATCGCTCGCGGTAGTCCGAAACGTTGAAGCCTAGGCTTGTTGCTGGCTGCAGTCCACTCGATGGCTGCCCCTGGAGGCTTGAACAGGGTGAGTCTGTCTTACAGTCATCCACCTTGATGGTTGACAGCAAACGTCACTACTGAATTTCGCGGACACTGACATCGGCTTTGTTCATTGCAGCGTCAGTCTTCCATGGTTTCAGCTAGCAAAGATCCTGAGGTCAGGGCTGTACAAGCAGAAACCGCCCTTGAAGCCTTGAAAATAAAGTTTCAAGGGGCAACCAAGGAGTATGAAGAGGTAAAGCTGCGTCTCAATGCTACACTAGCTGTTGCTGAACTCGTCATGATCGTCATAATATCGTCCTGTAGATAGTTTTTGTTGCACTGCTGCTAGCAGCAAGCAGTGTACACTGTAGCTCAAAGCTGCATCCACTGTTGTCAACAGGCGAACAAGCGACATTTTATAAGTCCAAAACACGCAATTGTTTTGTGATGTGTGTTTTGCAGATCATTCATGAGTTGAGTGCTGAAAACGAGGAGCTCAAGGGTGAGCTAGAGCAGGCAGCAACAGGTGCAACTGCTGATGGCAGTGAAAGGTAGTGTTCACTCAGATATCTGTCCCAAAAGGCAAATAGACCTGCCTGTGTCAGCTAAAGGAGTGGAACCTGTCTTCTGCCAACTCATTGTCCATTTTTGCGCAAATGCCATTCACATTGCATTTGTGGTCAAGAAGCACAGCAAGAATCTCAGAATCTCACTAATCTATTATTATTTTGTCAAACAGCACAATTTTGAAGTCCCATGCAGCTCAGCACAACCTTATGCTACACTTACTGCTGCTCAACCAAGGCCATAAGTACTGACAACCTCTTTGCTGTAATGTGCAGCATGCAACAGCAGAATGCAGAGCTTCAGCAGCAGTTACAGAGTTCACAGGAGCAGTTGCGCATTCTGCAAGAAATGCTAAAAGCTTCCGAGCAGGTACCTGTGATGTGATTCAGTATGCCTGCTGACAGTGCTGTGCCTCTGGCCTTTATTGCATGCAAGGGATGTTCGCACCTGCACGACTGCTAATGTGCGGCTGCAAGTCTCAGCTGCAATGCCACGACATCATTGGGCATGATTACACACTGCTACTGACTGCTGCAATGCTCAGCTGCATCTCCAGAACATTTTTGAGAGTGTGCCCATGTTCCCTGAAGAGCAAAGCTTTGCGTCATGTACAACCACATCTGTACAATGTAGTTGCTTGGCTAAAGATGCAGATTGTCCTCCTCCCCTGCCCTCCTCCTCCTCCTCTTCCTC
>JAABUP010004539.1_pt1 | contig 22498 bp, 29 predicted proteins | sample 5559201 | NCBI WGS metagenome assembly JAABUP01 (sample SAMN10711887, study PRJNA513373) | rock metagenome | isolation source: Antarctica rocks | place: Antarctica | reverse complement strand
TTTTTGGCCCTGATTGCCCTTTGGCTCAAGATATTTTGCCCTTCAGAGCTCAAGCGCACCAACCATACCCAGTTCCTTGGGCCGTTTACGACGCCCACCTGCACTGCTGCAGATCAGCAGCTGTGGAAAAGACATGTCTATAGATACCTGACCCTGGGCGAAGACACTTTGTTGATGCATGAACTGGTTGAAATAACCGAGTAGAGACAGGCCGTATGTGGCTGCTCAGGTGGGCAGACTGGAGGGGCTAGAGTCAGAGGTGGATCAGCTGCAGAATGTGCTGCAGAGTGTGGCGACTGAGCTGGAATCTGGTCACCAGCAGGCCCAGGTCTGCTTACTGTCCACCAAAACAGCAGGGTCATACGTAAAGCTTTTTCGTGTTCCTTTCTTGCAAATGTGTTGCAATGGTGATTACGAAGTGGCAATGGTGCAAATTAAAGCAAATTCTTGAACACCACTTGGTCCTCGCTTGGCTGCAGCAGACTGCACTCACAGAAATTGCCGTGCTGTGCAAAAGAGTACAGCTATGACACTCCAGAAAACTGTCTTGCTGTCACCGGCTCACTCTTGATGTGTCACTGCAGCCGTCTGCATTTGCAAGTGCAGCTGTAAGGTGCTGTCATGCAAATTGTTTGAGCTGAACACGCTGCATGGTGCACACTTGCTATGGTCAAGCTGCAAAGCTTTCAACATGCAAAGCAATGCTGCCTGATGTCGAGCAGCTGTTGTTCGGGCGTCATCTGACACATGTCAAGCATAGCATGCAAAGCACAGTTGCGTGGGATTGGCAAAAACACGCATGTAGACAGCCCCCATGCATATGTAGGCGGTTCCCACACTGGCAAGGTAGCTGGTGTGAAGCAGACGTGTACTGGCATGGTATTCTGTAAGTGCAGGGAATTGTTGGCTGCATCCATGTTTGCATGCAGTTATTAATCCTTGTTGGCTGCAATCCATGTTAGCTGGAACCACAACTCCATGTTGTCATGCAGATGATGCAGCGCAGGACGGCAGCTGCAGAGCACTCACTCAAGAAGGCTGAGCTGCGAGTCAGAAGTGCTGAGCTGCGAGCTCAGAGTGCTGAGTCTGAGCTTGCACAGCTGAGGAAGGCCCATGCAGTGAGTGCACGTGCCATGTTCCATTGTGTGTGCAATGTGGCTAACTGCAGTTTGTATTCTCAGCTCAGCTACATACCAGATGAAATACCAGATGTGTTTGGACATACCACACATGCAAAGCCTCACAGCTTGTAGCATTACTGGGCTTAACAGAAAGCGGTTCGTTTCTGTCCAAATTCCTGAATCAAGGTGTAAGATGAGGTTCACAAGCTTGTCATGTGCTTGCAGCAGCAGGCAAAGCATCAGGGCTCTCCTTGGAAGAGCCCTGGGCTCAAGCCAAGCAGCCCTAGGGTCTCACGCCTGCCAGGGTTTGAGCCCCGCCTGCTGGAGCCAGAAGAGCTCGCCTGGGATAGCAGTAGCGACGTACCTCCCTCTTCTTCTTCACCCCTTGTTGGTCATGATGACACATCCAGTGAAGCCCGGGCAGCTCCAAAGGAAGCTGACCCAGAGTCTGGTGCTCAGTCTCAGATTGAGTCTGCTAGGGGGTCCCATGGGGGTCAGGTCAAGAAGAGCAAGGGCTCAGCACAAAAGCAGGCTGGAAGCAGTAGGGGCTTGACACAGGGGTCAGGGCTACAGAGGGGTGAGGGTGGAAGGGGCTGTGCAGCATCTGCTGCAAGGAGGAGTGTGGCAAAGGTACACAGGTCCCAGAGCCTTGCTGTGAGCATGCTAATGGATGTTGTTATGCAGCATGCGTTTGTTGCAAAATGCTGTTGCATCATCATTTACTGCAAAATGCATGGAAGCACAAACAAGCACTCACGTTTTCAGAGCAGCGCAACACACAGTCTAATTTGCTTTTGGATGCAACCTGTGCAGGTGTAAAGGGTATCTGTGCCTGCATGCAACGCACAGTGTGAGCTCAACTTAAAAGTCGTGTGATTGTAGGCGCTGCCCAAGGCCAGTGCACATCCTCTTCACCAGAAGACCCTGCCTGACCCCCGCTTCAACTCCCCTGCTCGTAGCCTACCACCCCATCTACGCAGTTACCGTAACTTCACACAGACTGCTCTGCTGGCCATGAATGGCTCACAGCCAGAGGAGGTCCTGCCAGAATCCCTGGACCAGATTCCTGCCTTGGGCAGAAGAATCCCTGCTAGGCGGTCTAGCAGCATGATCAGGGGATCAAAACCCTCCAAGGAGGGGAGGCTGACTAAGCCTAGGCCTGCTTCAGTCCAGCCAGTCGTGAGGTGGGGCCTTGCACAAGACTGATCAGCTCACCTCTTGGCGGCATATAAACTCATAGAGAAATGCCTGTGGAGCAGTGTCAGACGTTTGTGTATGAGGGTGAAATGTCCGGGCATGCATGGTGCCCAGCATGTGACTGCAGATGACAGGCTCATGAGCTTTTGTCATGCATGCTGCAACTTCAAAAGCTTTGTAGAGGAACTGCTTGTCAGGTGCCGGCATCAGCTATGTACAAAAACAGAGCTGCAAGTGATCAGACCCATGTCAGTGGGGCTGATCTGCCTGGCTTGAGTGCAAAGTGATTTGTATGATCAAACTGCGCTAGGCCCATTGACAAGAGCTGTAATGCCCAACAACAGCAAAGTCTCCTCTCAATTTTGACTTGGTCATTCATGTGTTTTGTGGGCTACTGCATCAAACCACTGAAGGTCATTTCTGCTGTCATTTGCAGGCAGTCGTGTGTTCCCCGCACTGCGCTTGCTGTCGGGAAGAGCACCCCTCGTGTGACATATGGCATGGACAGTGCATTCTCAGTTGCAAAACAGCAATATGTAGAGCAGACTGCTGGCAGCAGCCAAGGCGATCTGACGGAGCATGACAGGACCCAGAACTGGCTGAAAAACTTGACGGCAAACAAGGCCAAGCAGGCATCAGACCCTAAGAGGGTTGACCAACTGGTGGGCGAATTCCAGCGACTCATGCAGGAAAATGGCTTAGACATGCCATTGCAGAAGTCGGGGCCTTGTCAGTACAGGCTGGGGTCATGTAAGCTGAGTCTGAAGGTGGGCAGTAACAGGCTGCTGGTGAGGTGCGGGGGAGGGTACGAGGATCTGATGTCTGCTATAGAGAACATGCCGCAGCATAGTATTTAGGCCTTGAATATGAGCAGTGATGTGCCCACACCTTTCAACCATTGGCAGCATATTACAGCACTCTGTACACAACAATATGTAATGTAGCGTAAAACCACACTGAGTGCTACAGGCAGTTTCTCAAGTGTTTGCACTTTATTCCTTGACATCAGAGCATAAACAGTCACCAGAGGTAACTGTAGTAGTGATGCCGCTGCCACTTTGACAGGGTTTGACACCAAGTTATGTATGTGCTGGCTATGGTATGCTTGTGATGATGCAATGCATGCCATGCATATGCTACATTCAATGCCATTGTCCAGCAGCTGCAGCTCTGATTGTGTCCTACATGCAGCAGCATCAGTCAATCTTCACAAGCTTCTGTCATGTCAAGCAGGCTTGGCTTTGATAAAACAGAATTACTTGCCCCTGAACTGCAATGCTGAGCAAATTCTACCCGTTCAGGTTGTATGCAAAGCTCTGAAGCCTACTCCAAAGGTAGTCGTGTTGAGATAACACATTCCTAAAGTTCACAGTCTTATAGCAAGGCTGAGCCATCAAATAAGCTGACCAGTAGTAAAGATTACATTGTTTTCGCAATGGATCAGTGAGGGTTGCAGGATGATGGCAATTCTACAAGTAGATCCAGTTACCAACTGCCTGCAGAGTTATGTTGAACAAAACACCTTAAATGGCAAGAGAGTGTGTGGCGTGGTGATCAGTATGTCACACAGGACACATGCAGCCAAAGACATGACTCATCAGCAAGTGGAATCAGTGCAGGAGCTCTAAATTGAAATAGTGGCTGCTCACCATTTGCAGGTACAAAGATGGTTGTAGCCTTGACATCATTGTGTCCCGTAGCCTTTCCTGTAGATTTGTTTCAAAGTAGTTTTGAGTGACTGGCCACAAGCCAGCACAACAAGCTCATCCACGGGGACTGGCGAGTGCTGCAAAGTGCGTGGATAAAGCAACATTGCTAGACAATGCCTCACTATCACAGACCTCTCTGCACAACCATCAGACACTGTGAATCTGTCAACTTTACATTACAGACTTTACATTACAAAGCAGGCATGATTTAATCAATTTGTGCTTTCAGTTACAGCAACAGCGAGACTGGAATCTCGCTGTTGCTACCCGAAGACATGACAGAGGACCGGAGACATGACTGAGTATCTTGAGGGACATGACAGCGCTTGGATAAAAGGATGGAAAGCCAACATGCGTGCTTCATTGCAAACCAGCTTCCTCCACCTCTTGATGTTCTAGCCGTGCAGCCAACTGATACTTGCCGGTATCCTCTGACGTACACAGACATCGCGTTCGGCCTGAGTGTCCAGAGCCCTGCAGCGCAACCTGTAGCTTGCATTCAATTTTTGGCATTGGCCTTGTTGCACAAAAGTTCTCGTTCAGCTGTTAGCGTAACGGCCATGCAGACCAACACGCTACTTCTCCTCGCGGTTGTTTGCTTCGCTGGTGCCGGGATCGAGGTATGGCTCAGCAGCGTCCACCAGTCGATGAATTCGTTTTAAGCCACCTGTTGCACTTGGGACTCACCTTCATGCTCAGCTTGGCATGGCTTCAAACGGTGCTCTGTTGACGTCTCTTGTCAGATCATCTGACTTGTGCTGATTTCCGTGCAGGCGAGGCACCTATTGGCTGTTTCTTCCGATGGCACCTGTGGGGCCAACAACAAAGGCAACACGTGTCCATCCGGCAGCTGCTGTTCCCAGTTCGGCTACTGTGGCAGTTCTGCAGCCTACTGTTCAGGGGGCTGCCAGTCAGCTTATGGTACTTGCACCTCCTCCACTCCTACCTCCACACCTTCAACGCCTTCAGCGCCCTCTACTCCAACGTCTACACCTGCTGCAACCCCTGCTGCAACTCCAGCTAAGACTGTAGCCCCCACATCTGCTGCTACTCTCTCAACGAGCACGAATGGAGCCTGTGGTGCAACCACCAAGACAGTATGTCCAGCCAGCTACAGCTGCTCCCAGTTTGGCTACTGTGGAACCACTACTGCCTACACCTTCAACTGCCAAGCAGGATATGGCGGTGCTGGTGCACCTTCACCTTGTGCAGCAGGTTCAAGCACTCCAGTTGCCACCACTGCTCCAGTTGCCACCACCACTCCTGCAGCCACCATCACCCCTGTAAACACACCTGCCCCTGCGGCCACCACCGCTGCAACCATTGTTGCCACCCCTGCAGCAACTTCAACCCCATCTGTCACCGCTACCCCTGCAGTTACCATGGCAGCTACACATGCTGCAACCCCCATCGCTACCACACCTACAGTTACCTCTGCAGCCACTGTAGCTGCTACACCTGCAGCTACTCCTGCAGTCACCTCTGCAGCAACAGCCGCAGCAACACCAGCACCCACACTAGCTACTAGCATTGCTGCAGCTGCGCCTGGACCAGACGGTATCTCCTACCTACCTACCATCCCCGCAGCTACCCCTGCAGCTACCCTTGCAGCCACCCCTGCAGCCACTGCAGCAGCCACTGCAGCAGCTACGTCAGCAGCAACATCAACTCCTACTGCCACCTCCACCCCTGCTTCTACCTCTACACCGGTTGCCACCAAAACACCTGTTGCTACCGCCACACCTGTTGCTACAAAGACTCCTGTTGCAACCTTAACTCCCAACGCAACAGCCACACCTGTCGCTACAAAGACCCCTGTTGCAACCTTAACCCCAAATGCGACAGCCACTCCAGTCGCTACCAAGACACCTGTTCCTACCAAGACGCCTGCACCCACGCCTGTCACCGTAGGTAAGCCCCTTGCAAGTGATCACTTCCTGCTGATGCCCGTTTTCTTGCATAATGTGCTTTGTATGCTTCCTCAGTGCCTGCCTTGGGCTGGCTCTCCTACACACTCTGGCTGGCACACATGTCAATCTCGTTCAGGAATCTGGTCAATCTTGCGCAGATTGCATTGCTGGTCATCAGCTCCTCTGAAGTGAACTGCACCAGTGAACTCCACCATCTGGATAACAGCAAGCTTGTAACAATGATATTGTGTTCTGCAGTGACGAGTGGGCCCTTGTGCTCAGAGACCTACCCTTCAGTGCCTTTTGGATATGTGGACAGTACTGGCGCCAAGGTACACCCCAAGAACAATGCTTCCTGCATCTAGCTTCACACACACCTGTCATGACCCACACCTGTCAAGACGCTGTAACATTCATATTCTGCCCATATGGCTTCATGACACAACCATGCATTAGGTTTTTCTGTCTTGTACCACCAATCGGTTTGCCGCATTGACACGTTCAATGCTTTCATTCAGTTGCTGCTGGATGATGTATCAGGTTGTGCTGATTGCCTGCATAACTCTGCAGACTGGTGCCTTCACCTCTGATCATAGCCCATACCATCATGTTGTTTGCCCAAGTCAAGGTGTCCAGTGCTTTCATGCACTAGCTGCTGGACAAGGTATCAGGCTGTGCTGATGCCCCATGTGCTTTGCAGACCGCTGCTCTTACCTTTGATGACGGCCCAGATGGTGACGGTCACACGGACGCAGTCCTAGATGCCCTTAAGTCCGCCGGGGTCAAAGCTACCTTCTTTGTCAATGCCAACAACTACTGTGACGTCACGACAGCCCCATGCAAAGCCACTCTTGCCCGCATCTCAGCTGAGGGTCACACAGTCGCAGATCACACGTATGACCACCCACATCTGGATACTCTAACCAACGCTCAGATTGCGACTGAATTCAGCTCAGTAGATGCTGATGTTGGACAGGCAATGACGGTGGGCCTCTCTGACATGACTCCTCATGCTCTGTTGCATTTCCAAATCTGATTGTTGGTGCTGACCTTGTTTTCTGTTGCTAGTTTGCATTTCTGGCCCTGACTTTTGCTGCTAGTTTGCGTGACTGCTGCTGCCACAAAGTGTTTTATCTGTCTTGCGCCAACTAGCTGCAGATGGTGCTGCTTGTATGTGCACAATTTGTTTTGCCTTCAGACATAAACTGCTCAAGCAGAAGTCTTTGCTACTACTTGTCCTTCCTTTGTCGCATGCGGTTGACTGACACACTTGCAACTGTCTTCTGCAGATGTACAGGATGCCTTATGGGGAGCCCTTCCAAGACCCCTCCACCCCCATGTGCGGCCCCGGCAACACCCCCTGTGGAGCAGCAGAGATTGCCCGGGTTGCCAGCGTCACTACCCAGTTTGGAGTCCATGTTGGATGGACCTTCGATGGAGAAGACTACAACTGTGCTGACGACGCAGCATGCGTAACAACTGCTTACAGCCCATTTTACAACTCGGGCAGCACCGGAGTCATTCTTCATCACAGCGTGTACGGGGGCACAGCATCTGCTTTGCCTGCTGAGCTGGCGCTGGCAAAGAAGAATGGGTACACTTTTGTGACACCTGAGTACTACATCCAGCAGATTTATGGCATGAGCTCAGCTGCTGTCACTGCTGCGTTTGCGGCTTGCCCTGCTGCTAACAGTGCTAACAGCACTGCCACTGCTGGTCGCTGATTTAATTCTCATTTTGATGCCTGTTTAAGTATACGCTGTAGCTAGTTAGTAGTGGCCTGTCTCAATTGCAAGAAGACAGTTCCTGTCCAGTTTTGAGTACAAGGGTCGTGCCCTCAGACGAATGATGTCAGCTTGCATATGCTTTGTTTGTATTGTTCAGTTCGATGAAAGCGACTGGAAACTATGATCAGCCTTTTACACTGTGACAAACTTTATCATACAATGTGGTGTCTAATTGTCTCAAGTGTCTGAAGCCTGTAACACTTATCTGCAAACGTCTTTAGCAAAAAAGCGTATTGGCTGTGTGCACCGCATGATACTCGTACTTATTTCAATCCTCATGCCTCATACTGACACTTGCCATACTGCTTAGATGTAACCAGATTATGATGTAACAGCACATCAAGGCAATGGTGCATAACAGTAGTTGAAGCTGCATTGGGTATACATAGCTGCTGCTAGCGCTATGGATGCCATTAACGGTTGATCAGTACAGAAGCTGCAATCGAGACACATCGCACCTCTGTGGCAACATACCATGCAACATCAGAATGCGTCGTGCGCACCTCTGCTTTTTTTGCCATTTGAAGAACTTACAACTTCATATACCTCAATGCTCCATGGCAGCATGCAGCTTTGAGCGGCATGGAACAGATTGGCAGAACAGTTAACGCTGCTATCACAGCAACATGAGCTTGCATTGCTGTTGGCAATTGACGCACATGCCCTATTTCTTGCTATCAACAAGAGAAATTAGCGTTATATAGTGTTTTCAAACGCCCCTGAGCTTCTCAAATGCGCCAGCATGGGACCCATAGCCGACGCCCTGACGCCCCCCCGGGGTCGCACAGCCCCAGGAGTGTTTATCCCCGGCACAGCGTTCACACTTTTAGCCTCCAGCGTTTGCTCCTGCTGCTGCTGCTGCTCCTGCTGCTGTTTGCTGCTGTCCTTGCTGTCTGCCCCCTTCTTGTCTGAGTCAGCCCTGTCACTTCCGCTTGCAAGCTCAGCCTTCCTTCTCGCTATTTGATCACTAAGATCAGCCCAGACGCCAACCTTAGGCACTGTATTCCCTGAAATTGCTGCAGCAGCCGTGTTTTCACTGTGAGAGGATGCAGCAACCACAGCTGCTGCTGCCGTGCCTGTGTTCAGTAAATCATCTTGGGAATCTTGAAGCTGGGCAGTGGTGCTGGCAGGTGGGGCTGTTGGTGCAGCAGGGGGTGCAGCTGGGGACTTGGTGGGGTTTGGGGAGGCCTTGATGAGGCGCAACTCCGAGAAAGCTGGCAGCTCTGTTGTAAGAATGCCATCTTCATCGTAGTTGGAAGGCGGACCTGCACAAGGAGCAAATTTTGTAAGGCTGACTAGGCATATTAAGAAGGTTATATCAAGAACCCGCTGCATGACATTCTTGCAGAGCAATTGTCGCAAGCGGTCACATTTCCGGTATCCACAAAATACACAGGTGCTGCATTCAATCATGCGTGTCCTGCAACAGTTTGGCCTTGGGTTTTGACAAAATGATTGGGGGGGAAAAAGAACATTTATTGGCATGGAGATTTGTCCGTGTAGTCAATGTCCAGCAGATCAGTTGATCATCCGGTTTCAAAACTTGCTGGACATAGCTACACTGTGCAAAATCAGCACCTTCTTCCTCTTCCTCCTCTTCTTCTTCCTCAGCATGGCTGTCGGCCTCAGCAGAGGGCGGTATCTGGCTGCCCTGCCCTGCCACGGGCTTGATGACAACAGTACCTGCCAGATCAGCTTCACCCACCTCACCATGCCTCCACTCTGAGACCTGCATCGGCGCAAATGTGATATGAGTAGCATTTAACCCATACGCCAGCTTTGAGAAAGGGAAAAGACCAAAAAAGGAAAAGCTACGCCTTTCGGCAATTATGACGGGAGCCTCTTGAGGCAAAAGCCAGGAGCTAAGACCGTAGGCCATGGTACAAAGGGAAAAGGAAAAACTTAAACTTTTGGCGGATCGGGCGCATTCTTTCTGGGTTTGTCTGTTTTCTCAATCCCTAGTACTCTTCTAGATGTGAGGCCAACATTGACTGGGAGCGTCAAGATGCACTTCTGGCCCCCTCCATTCATGGTTCTACACCATGAACTGCTCAACATTACAGTACACAGTGGACCGGACTAATGCTGTCAAACTGGCCTAAATGCAGTCTGTGCAGTCATGCAATCATTGTAACCACTTTGTGGATCCATCATCCACTCAAATCCATTTTGGGCTTGTGTAAAGGGCCATATCTGATTCCTGTAAACTACGGTCAGCAGTGTGAATGTAGAAGATGTGATGTATCTTGACTTGTTGCTTTTACCTCAGGAGCCCAATCTGCGCCAATTTCCAGGAGCTTGTAGGCGACAATGTCACCAGGCCTTGGGTAGCCCTGCACTGCTGGCAAAGCAGCACACTCAGCATCTGACTGTGGCAGGGCCATGCTGGGGCCTGCCCTGTCCACGTCTAATGCTGAACCTGGTTTGATGCTGGGGCCGTTGGGCATGGCCCCTGAGCCTGATCCATTGACAGGGTCAGGTTTCCCTTTGTGACTGTCTTGACCCTGTCAAAAACAAAGGGGTGTTTGGAACAATACACGTGCACAGTCCTGGTCTGTTCTATTGCGCTCAGAAGGTAATGAAGGCATACGTGGTGCAGATTCACATGATACGCGCATTGTGCAAGTTTTGCATCAATAAATAATAGATGTTGATGCTGGAGGCAGAGCTTGCCTTGCAAAGGCTGCAGCTAGTGCAATACAACAATGCACCAAGCCACTCAAACTGCACATGCCACGTGCACAGAGCAAGCAAAACAGAGCAAGCCTGCTGTGAGTGTGTGAGTCTGCGCTTTGTTGATGTGTACACTCAGTACTCTCTGCTGTTGGTTGAGTCTGTGTGTGCACCTGAGACGAGCTCTGAGGGTCTGCAGGTTGCTGCTGGGCTGTTGCAGGCCTCCTGTTTGCCTCAGTGGGAGCTGGAGGCAATGTTTCATTGTCATCAGCTTTATCAGACTCTGATGCTGACTCACTGTTTGAGTCAGCAAAATGCACATGCCCTGGTGCATCAGATGCTGGTCGAGCTCTGAGTTGAGTCTTAGCTGGCTGGGCTGCATCAATTGATTGAGTCTTGAGGCGCTTTGCAGGTGGTGAGTCTTGACTGAGGTGTGGCGCTAGGGTTCCTTGGTGTGGCTGTGCACCATTAGGGTCAAAGGGTGAGGCTTCAGCTGCTGCAGCAAGTGCAGGGTTGACTGATGCTGGGGGCTGAGGGGAGAAGATGGGGGCCGGGGGAGGGGCTACCCCTAACCGGCGGTACCTGCGCTTCAACTGCTTGCGCCTTGCACTTCTGCTCTGCTTCTTCTCTTCTGCAGGCGCATTGCCTGCACTCTGTGAGGCATCTCCATTGGTCCCAGGGGCATTCGCAGTGGTCTCAAGGGCATCCCCAGCAACCAGAGAGGCATCCCCAGCAGCAGGCTGAGACAGTTCTGCTGCTACACCTGCTTCAGGAAGCTGGGTTTGATCCCTCTTCCTCCTCTTTTTTCTCCTCGTCTGGCTTGCTGTAGCTGGTGCTTCAGCTGACTCAACATCCTGTCCGTGAGTACTGACAGGCACAGCTTCTTGCTCAGATGAGGCATCACTGGTAGCGGCTGCTGCTGGAGCTGCCTCTGCTGTTTTTGTGGCTGAGACAGATGTTTTTTTCCTCTTCTTAGGCCTCGACACCTCAATCTGCTGGTCCTCTGCAGGATGCATATTAGTTGTGCGACGCACAGTACATCAACAGCATTGGAGTAGAACAGCTGCAGTTGCATGCAATGTTGCACACAGTCTTCTGCTCAAGCAGGGCTGCAATATGAGTGTTGACGTGCAATCTGGGGTTTTGCACACTTTGCCGCAGTGCTTAAGTGCAACAGATATCCTGTGAGAGTCTCAGCAAGTGAACACCACGACACAGAATTCCGTCTACAGTATAACTCAGATCTGAAAGTGCTCAATCAAAGACACTGCCACAATCACCTGCTGCTGTTAGCGCTAAGGCCACTTCAGATCGTTTCCTTTTGCCTCCCTCTGCTTGGTCAATGTTTGTGACTGGCACGGTTGACTTCTGCCCCTTGCTCCTGATAGTGACAGTGTCCCCATCACGAAAGAGGCTGAGAGGGCTGTTGCTGATAACAGTGAAGCCTTCAAGCTCAAGTTGCAGATCTGAGTCAGCTCCCAGCAGATCAAAAGCCTCGCGCAACTGTAAGGCAAGACAACATTTGAGGGCAGCATAGCAGAAAGAGAAGTCCTTGATTGCCTGGCACAGACATGACAAGGGGTGGTCTCAGCACATTCTACAAAAGGAAAAGCAAAGCAGTGTCTGGTACAGACATGACTGGAGCAATACCTTTGAGATGAGGTCTGAAACGCTTTGCATTGCCGAGCCTTTCTTGCTGACAGCAGGTAACTGGTACCTGAGGAAGCAGCAGCTTGTGATGACACTTCCAGAGAAGCTACTAAAACTTGCAATGTGGTGACAATAAAATGCAGGCATTGGTCAAGCACCAGCATTTCTGGAGGTTATGCTCTGCAAGGTGTTCCCCGAGGGTGCCTTCAAACTGCAGCTTTATCCGAGGCTGAGCGGCGGCCATTGCGTGCGTGGCTTCAAAGAATGACGTTGCACACTTTCAATGGGATGCAAGCATATCAGGAAGCACAGCGCGCCGCAGACTGACAAGACTAGTTGGGCTCCTGTGATCGAAGCTGCCAACAAGTTACGCAATAACTGCTTTGTGTACGAATGACAGCTGTCGCTGTCTGGTAGATTTCCGCAAAGTTGATCAAGCGGGTACAGTTGCGGCAATGCATGCGCTGCATCAATCCTGCAGTGCAGATTGTTTGCATAACCGAAGACGAAGCGTCGATTCAGCTACGATAAACACTCCTGCATCCAGCGCTGAGCGCTTGCACGCTCGACATGTCAGTTGCCGTTGTACAGTGCCTGCAACAAGAGCTGCCGTGACAGGCGCTGGTCTGACTGCCGCTCAGACCGGTCAGCACTGTCAGCTGAAACTTTTTGCTGACAATAGACGCACCTCTGCGCTGCAGCGACTGGAGTGCTGAGACATTGGCGGCGGTAAAGATGCAACAGTTAGCTTCGCTCAACTGCGAGGTGTGCAGCACAGGATGTGCACAAGCCAAAGTTGGAAGCAGCTCGCTTGCCCCTCCTCAGCAAAGAGTCCAGCTGCCACAGCAGTTCACCAACCTCAGAAACTTTGTTGCAAAATCTCCATTGTCGTCCAGCAGAAGAGGATCTGCAGCAAGTGAGTGCTCAAAGTTCGTCCTGATGAAACCAAATCCTCTGGCAACTCCAGGTGACCAGATACAGTATGGCAGGTTGCAGGAAAGTCTTTGCTCTGGATGCTGCAATGCCTTTTGACTACGAGGCCAAGGCAAATGCAAGGCATAAACAGCAGACAGCTCTGCGCGTTGGCATTGTTGGCTTTGGTACCTTTGGTCAGTTTCTTGCTAAGCGCCTCATTTCACAAGGTCACAAGGTACATTGACCAGCTCTACTGCACAGATCATTTGCACTGTCAGGGTTGCTCAGGAAGAAATACACCGAGCACCGTAGCACAGTGAAGTTGTGAGCAGAGGTTCTGAGCAGAGAGTCTTAACATGCCTCAACCTTACTCATTGTGCAACATAGCTCCCATGTTAATTTCAATGCAGATATGTCCCAATTAAGCAAAGTCATAAGCCCAGCATGGCTTGTGCTGGCAAAGTCACAATCTGTTTGAGTTTCAGTCAACTGTGAGCATAACATAAGCATGACTTCATTGATGCAGGTGATTGCCACTTCTCGCGGGGACTACTTTGAGCTTGCCCAGTCCCTAGGCGTTCACTTCTTCCAAGATGCAGATGACTTTGCAGAGGAGCATCCTGAAGTCGTCATACTGGCATCATCAATTCTGTCTACAGAAGCTGTGCTGAACAGCCTGCCAGTGCAGCGGCTCAAGCGCAGCACCCTGTTTGTGGATGTGCTGTCTGTGAAAGAGTTTCCAAAGCGCTTGTTTTTGGCCAAGCTTCCAGCACAGGTGGATCTGTTCACTACTGCACTGTGTCTTTGCCTCATCACAAGGTGAAATTGCAGACATGATGCATGATGCATGATGCATGATGCATGATGCATGATGCATGATGCATGATGCATGGTGTATGGTGCAAGATGCTTGATGCTTGATGTATGATGCTCTCTTTGCTCCTTGACTCACCTGTGCTGTTGAGCAGATCTTGTCAAAGGAGACTCTTCACACAAATTTGCCCACCACCCAGCCCCCCTCTCCCCCTACCAAGAGATCGATGATGCAACCGTTTGAATGCAGATTTGTGCTTCCCTGGTTGCAGCGCATGCTGAGCAGACTACTGCTGCATGTGCATACTGTCGATGCAAAGCATGCTCATACAGGGAACGCATGCTGTGCAGATGGATATCTTGTGCACGCATCCAATGTTTGGCCCAGACAGTGGCAGTGGAAGCTGGAGCAACCTCAATTTCATGTACGAAAAAGTGCGAATAGGCGCTGGTGCCAACAGACGAAAGAGAGTCGACGCCTTCTTGCAGGCAAGTTGACCTTGCAAAAGCTTTGCTTGGAAATGCAGGACAGGGTGAGTAAGAACATGCCCTGTTTGCAAACATGTGACTAGAGTGACGATGCGCTTTCTGCCAGACACATGGAGCCACTGTGTGAGCTGTCAGAAGCTGCGCCTTCCTCCTAGTCACATGCTTGCGAACAGTGCTTGTGCTGTCTCGCCCTTTCCTGCTTTCTCAAGCATATAGTGGCCAAACCAGTGACGGCCAAATGCAACCCTTATAGCCGTAGCTATCTTCTCTTGTGACGAATGGCATTGTGCAGAGAGTGCATTTGTTGCGAAGATGTGAAGTCCATCAACAGCTGGATCAACCATCACTGGGCATCTAGCAAATCTTATTGCGTGGGGCACATCAGCATGCTAACCCTTGTAAATGCAATTGTAGTTCTTTGAGAGGGAAGGCTGTAAGATGGTGGAGATGAGCTGTGAAGAGCACGACCGGCAAGCTGCCAGCACACAGTTCATCACACATACAGTGGGAAGGGTGCTGGGAGCAATGGAGCTCCAGGCTACTCCTATAGATACAAGGTACTCAAGCTGTGCCTTCATTCACTGCTGGTGTATTGAACTGAGCCGCACACCTTGCATTATGTGTGGGCCACAGACCTTGCACTTGGTGTGGCACAAGTATGCTAGATCAGACGTCGCAGGGAGGTTTTCAGTTGCAAGAGTCATAACCTGTTTGCTTTGCATTGCAAACCCTTGGATTGTTCAAAACACTCACTGGAGACGTGCATCCCCACCTTTGCTGCTGTTCATGCTGGTGTGCATGGTTGTCAGTGTGTCTATTCCTGACGCACTGCAGCTTTGTGCTAATTGCTGAGCTTACAAAACAACCTTGACAAAATACCCTTTTTTTCAAGTTTTTGGATCAGGTTTGTCAGGTCCTATCTATTCTTCATCAAATATCTGAATACAGTTATCTCATGAGAGCTGACCTGATCTGAATTTAAAATGGTAATCCAGTCCAGGAAGCTTACAAATGAAAGGTTGGTTGCAGAGGGTTTAAGAGCCTGTTGGACCTGGTCAGCAACACAACGAATGACTCCTTTGAGCTTTACTACGGCCTCTTCATGTACAATCAGGCAAGTCGATAATCTGCATTCCAGCATATCTGAGCCCTGCATTTCAGCAGCCAAGATGCTTTCTGAAGGCCTGTAAATGCAGTCTCACATGGCCGCCTGCTCTGGCTGTTGTGAGGCAATTGCACAATCTGCTTGTCAAATCATGTTCGCCACTGTGATACTTTGTTTGTTTACTTACTTGCAAGACTGGCTCTGCACACAGTACGCCATAGTTTCAGTGTTTGGTGAATATGCAGAACGCCACTGAAGAGCTTGAGAGACTGGGCTACGCTTTTGACGCAGTCAAGAAGCAGTTGTTGGCACGGTTACATGAGCTGGCCAGAAAACAAATTGGCTTTGACCCCGCACCTGCGTCATCACCACCCAGGAATGGTGTGCACACGAACGGCTCAAATGGCTCTGGGTCGACTACTGGCATGCCTGAAGTTGCTGATGCAGTAGCATCAACATTTGTTGATCAACCTGATGAGACTGCTGTTCACTGATCGTGAAGTGAAAAGTTCAGTAGAATCTGATGCATGTCGAGTGAAGTGCAGTCTGAGTGTTCTGACTGACCTATTCCCTGTCATAGTAGTACAGTCAGTGCTTGCAGTCGGTGTCTTAAGTTATACTACAATGTAGCAACAATGGATGCTTGTCCTGCCTAAAGAATAGTGAGTATGGTCCAGTATATCTGGAGCTGCTGTGTGCAAGCCATGAGTCACCTCCATAGGCACAGCTGCCCTTAGCAACGAGCTGAGTGCCTCACGACGAGCACAGGGCGGCTAGGACAGGGCAATTTGGGTGCGCCCAGATGACGTTTCGAATCCCTAGGAAATGCTGACAAGACACGGTTGCTTGAGAAGAACTCGCACAGGAGGGAGTTCGTACGTGCATGGCTAAAGAAACGTCCGCGCGAGCTGGCGCTGTACAGTATGTTAATGCCAGTCTGTGCAGCTGACTTGGATTGAGCAACGTCCCCGGTGGTTGCCTGTGGCATAAAGAAGCGCGGGCAAAACAAGGCACACTTCGTCTCGCGCCTAGTGGCTGATACTGTACTCGAGGTCGTACAACGAACATCTTCAACACTCATTAATCTGAACATCATCGCGGTCATGTTCGTGCCTGCCGCCTGATCATCCTTCAGGTGGGTTCTTGGACTACACAAACCGAAGCAAGCGCTTCGTCGCTACGTCGGCGGCAGCAAATACACGTTGCCTTTGTGCATCAACCCAGTCGTGATTCTGTATGTGTTTTCACGGAAAGTTCCAGTGTCAGCTAGGTTACTGCGGCCAATAGCACACAGGTCGTAACAAAGGCAGTAAGCCCCATGGACTCTATGAGTGTGTGCGTGCTGTAGGCAGAACCAAAGCCTTCAGCAGCAAGACAGCTCACAGCTTGACTGACGCTGCTGTGGCAGCTGAGCGCTGCACAGTTGGAGTAGCTGTTGTGCAACTTACTGCACAAGCACTTTCCTCAGTCAGTATGAGAGGCAATAAATTCCTAAGCAGGGAAACCTCCACCACCTGGCGAGCATGGCGTAAGACGACCATTCGAGTCTTTGTGGGACTGAACCTGCTGATCATTGTTGGCTTCTATGTGGCTACCAGCAGCTTCCATGGGGGGCTCAGTCACATGGATGAGTCAAGCTCCCACACATTAGGCACAGACGCCCACAGACATGGTAAGCTCTCCAGCCACAGCAGAAGCTCTCTGCTGCTTGTCATGCTTCTGTTAGTTGCTGCTGCCATGCCTTAAAACGCGATTCATGGTCTGCAGATCTGTGTGTCCCTACAACACATTTGCCTCTCGTCAACCATTAGAGTATCTTTTCTTTGAGCACATGTTTGCTCAGTGTTAGGCCACAGCAGTGAAGCCCTATTTGCTCGCACAGCATTGTGCCATGGTATGCAATGATTGTAAATCCTTGCAGGGCGTATGTTGGGTGCTCAGGAGGGCAAACAGCAGCAGCTGTTGACACTAGCCGATCCAAATGGGGATGCAAGGGCTGTAGTCAGTGGTGCATCGCAAGCAGAAGCACACCTGAAGGAGTTGCATCAGCCACAAGATGTCAGAGCAGATAAAGCAGTTGTGGCCGAGCAGACCAGGTTCTACACAGGACCATTGGACGTCGACGAAGCAACTGTGAAGCTGGCCATGGTGATCAACCAAACCTACTGGGATGATCCAAGTACGCTATTACTCATTCTATAGCCGGGCCTTCCCTCAGGAAGCCTTGCAGTCATTGCATCACAGCTATACTAGTACAGTAGCCGGGCCACTTTGCATTACACATTTCTTTTCAGGACCATGTGAAGAAGACTCACACATGACATGGCAGCATACAAATAAAGAACAATTCTCACTGCTGCGCTTGTGTCTTTGTCTTTTGATTCCTTCTACTGCACGCTGCAGGGACTGAGTCCCTGTCCATATTTTGTCTTTGCTGTCAGTGCAAGCAAACACAGGATGACATGCAAACCTCTTACCAGCAGCACATGCATATGCTGCAAGACACTCTGCACAAGCAGGGCATACAAATCTCTTTCGCAACTTGCATATCATTGCTGTTGCTGCAAGCTGATGTCATGGGGAACCAGTTGTCCTTGATCCTGGTGTCCTTGCTGTTGCTGCACGCCAACAGCATGAGACTGGTTGATCAAGCAAGTGAGCGTTGGAGTGTGATGATGACAGGTGAGAAGACTTGGTGGAACAGGCCTGGCTACCACTTGAGTTACATGGAGGATTACCCTCCTTACCCATACCAGCGCATCAAATCAGAGGACGGCAAGGACACTGGAGTGGTTGCTCTCATTGCACCCTTCTACGATCTAACCTATTATAGGGTGTGTGTACCGCACTCTGCTTGTGCGTCATTGTCTCTTCTCCTGGGTCCCTGTGTTGTGTAGCAGCTGCCCATGTTGTGGTGCCTGCCAATGCATGTGTCATTCAGCCGGAGGAAAGCCTGCCATAGATGTGTTGTCACTAACAGAAATTCCTCCAGCGCTTGTTCATGTAAGAAGCATGGCTGTGCTGTGCTGTGCTGTGCTGTGCTGAGCATGCAATGGCGTGACTACTCAGCCCATGCATGCGACGGGCAGGTTGGCATTGTTGGCAAACAAACATGACAGCACATTGTGCAAAGATGCTGGGCAGCAATCACCTTGACTGCTTTGCTGTGCAGGCTGAAATGGCACGCGCGATGTTTTGGCGCATGAAAGCCAATGGGCAGGTTGTCATTGGCATCAGCAGCTATCAGGAGTTTCCAGGGCAGATCACAAACCCCTTTGATGACAGACACACCACAGAAGCCGACTGGGAAATCTACAAGGCCACTGATGGCTGGCTGCACTGTTTCAGGTGGGTCAGGGTTCTTCATCAAGAACCTTCATTGATTGGCATTTGCAGCGTTGTTCACGATTGTTGTTGTCACCAGTACTAAGGTTATCAAATTATTATCTCACCCTGCACCTGGTTCAAAGTTCAGAAACAAGCCCTGTTCAAAAAGGATTTCTGAGTTGCACGCCGCTTCTCAGAGCAATGGTGCCTGAAATACACCTCCGTCTTGCATTTTTTGCTTATCAGCAAAGAAGTCCATGCCATTTGCTGATGCCAATGCATTATTGTGTACAAAGGAGCTGTCAAGGGCACTTTTCTTACCAGTATATGTGTAGTCAAAGATTTGGCTGCCTTGCAATGTTATACCGCTGAGGCTGATGTGGCTATACTTCACAGGGAGCCAGAGAAATGGATTCCTCCTGGGGTTCCACGCATTTTGCTCAGTGAGTCAGATTTCCACAATCCTGAGCGCCGAGATGATGGTATGATCCTGAGCTCAGTGCTGCTTATTGTTGTGTGATATGCTTTGCTGCTGCATGCTGCTTGGCCAGCCTAGCAACAACTTGCATAAGGTTCTGGTATGCATTGCAGCGTCGTCCTGCCCCCTTATCCTTATCCTTATCCCAGATAGCTTGCATGAAGTGGTGTTTGTGGTGCAACTTGAGATTGTGAACCGCCCTGTAGACCTGAAATTGCTTTTTGCTGCCCATCAGCTATGTATACGCAAGTGATCTGGCAACAACCCTTTTTGGGTGACTGCAGGCGGCTCTCTGCAACCTTGGGGCCTGGAAAAGCTGTATGATGTTGCGTACAGCAATCAAGGAGGGGAGTGGAACGATTGGGCTCGCAACTGGACCTTAGCCAAGCCAAGCTTTATTCAGCTGATCGCAGAGACTAATGCCACAGTCCTGATTCTGGGACGTGACCTGACAAAAGAAGCGGAATTGCAGCCATTAATCGCTTCTGGTAACATCGTATCACACGAGAAAGCGCTGTGGCGAGATTTCTTGAAGCTCATCGAGCAATCGAGGTCACTTGTGACCTTCAATGTGCACGATGCCTCGCCGAGGGTGTTGGCGGAGGCTATGTGCATGGACGTGCCTGTTCTGATCAACTGGCATATATTGGGTGGTTGGAAATATGCTACCGAGCAGACCGGAGAGGACTTTTACGACACAGCCAGCTTCATCCAGGCGTACAAGCGCTTGCGAGAGCCGGAGCGCAAAGCTCGATTAAGACCAAGGCAATGGTACAGGTATCAAATTACAGCTCCTACCTGTGCAACCTGTGTATTTCAGCAAGGGACCCCATCTGTGCAGCTCCACTTGAGTCAGCCATGCGTCAATCACGACCAAAACTGTGCAAGCAAATGTTTGTCATGACTTCTGGTCAATCTTGTCATGTCACTCCATGTCCCACATCAAGGTTGCTGCCTCAATTTTTTTGTCTTCACCATTTGTGGCTCCTGCAGGGAGAACTCAGGCTACTACAGAGCCAGCTTGCAGCTGCAGGCATTCCTGCACATTGTTATGGGGGACGAGAAGATGAGATCAGCAAAACAACTCATGACAGACAGGCATGCAGAACCATGATAGGGCTTATCTCAAGGCAAGGTTTGTCCTCAGATGGACATGAACATTTAGTCACAGGTATTGCTGCATATCAAAGATGTGGTGTCAAATTTTTAGAGCTGTGTGCAACGAATGATACAATTGACCTAATTGAAGAACGCTGTGTACACCCCATGCTAGGGTCCTGTTGTGTGTTTGCCTGTTTGTCAGACAGCCCAACAAACGTGATGCATTCCAGCCCATATTGATTACAGATGATAGTGCTGCTTGCTGCAGCATAATAGTTATTGTTTGTCAAGCCAGGTTTCGGTCACTGCTAGGTTATTTACCATAGATTAGCGTTTAGCAAACAATTGAGCTTGCCATGACAATGTGATGCCTTGCCTCTGACTGGCAGCTCAAGTGCCTCCCTACTTGCTAATTGGAGAACACTTGTTTTAGAACGGACTGCTGCCAATCTGCAGCGGTAATATGATTAAGTTGTGTGCATATGTAAGACTGTCTTACAGAACACTGCTGACGCTCACGAGGCCAGCAAAATTTGACCAACTCACTGCATCGGGGAACATTTATGTAACCCTCATGTGACTATCTACCGGTAGACATTTGCAACATCTTTCCTACGCAGCTTGACGCAGTGGCACTGCCTGCTCTGTATTTTGCGGTATGCACACCTGTTTCTGACCCAAGTCGGTGCATGCATGCTTTCAGCACCCTGATCACTGACAGACAGAGCGCACTATATCCATGCATGATAAGTTGCCATCATCGAATTGAACCAAAACATGGGTAGATCAATCCAAGCGTACCAGATTAACAGTTACATGCAATGGGAGCCACTCAGCCTGTAGTTCAGCTTGGGTCCATAGACTACTCCAGTTCTGCAAGGTGCGTCCAGATATGGCAATCCAAGGACTCAAAGCCATTACTGGACGCACGATGCGGTCTGACAAACATATCAATGGATCTCACTGTGCAAGTCACACGAGACAGGTAGGCACAACATGCAGTAAGTTGTCTCAACAAAGATGCACATACGCCACGATGTCATTGAGCAGCTGCCTTCCAGTGGCCAGGTCTGGATCTCATCTCTCCGTGATGTTTGAATGCTGCTGGGTAGCTGCCACTACCAGAATGCAGATGGATATTCATTTTTGCTGAAGCAAGGTAGCCGTAAATTCATTATGCACTATGATGCTTCAATTGAACTTTCGGCTTACAAATGGCAAGTCTAAGCAAAAGCAAGCTGTTGCAAACACATGAAAGAGTCAGATCTGCGACTGACACTTGATTCACAGCATGATAAAAGGACATTAGGTCCTGCAATTGCCTTCCAATGCAGGCTCCCTTCAAACAGTCTTGTGCAGGCAAGACTGCGTAACATCACATTTGTTTGCTAGAATGACTACGAGCTACTGACTTTTCTGCTGCCTTTTCTTCCTTGCACTGTTATTCCTCTTGCCTGCTGTCCCCAAAGAGGCCTTCACCTGATCATCACCGCTACTCGGCGTAACATCGGCAGGCATGCTTGCAAGATCAGTCTCAATCTGGTGTAGATAGTCATCTGCAGATGCAAAGGCATCCAAACCCCCGCTGGGTTTCTTGGACTTCCTGCCCTTGCTCTTCTTTGGTATGCTCAGGTGCCCTGCCCGTGCTGAGGTTTGACCTTGAGCCAACTCAGGTTTGGAGGGCTCGTGCATCACCCAGTCAGCTTCATCAGAGCCAGCTTCAGAGTCACTGTCATCTGGAATGTCATCCCAAGCTTCCACTTTCCTCTTCTTGTTCTTGCCTTTGCCTGCAACCAAAGTCAATGCTCACAACGTGTCCTCATCCCTATACCCATACATCTGTATGTCATGATGGGCAGTCGTGTCGTGCAAGCTACCAGTCACATGTAGCTGTAACACATCAGCTGAAGGGATGTAGCAAGCAAAGCATGCCAAAAGTTGTCAGGCACTACTGTGCATATCGAAACCCGCATGATCAGCACACAATGCTTGACTATATAAGGCAACAGCAGAAGAAGCAGCTGGCAAGATGATTGTGCTGGTCCAGGGCATGTGATGGCCGGAAGGAATGGATGATTGCATTGCCGCAGCCCTAAACCCTGAAGCACCTTTCTGCTTTGGCTCATCATCTGAATCTGTTGCCTCGGCCAGCTCGAATGGATCCAGCTCATCGTCATCAAGATTATCTGCCTGTTGATCAGAATGATCTGGATCATCCATGTC
>JAABUP010004536.1_pt1 | contig 22516 bp, 18 predicted proteins | sample 5559201 | NCBI WGS metagenome assembly JAABUP01 (sample SAMN10711887, study PRJNA513373) | rock metagenome | isolation source: Antarctica rocks | place: Antarctica | reverse complement strand
GCCGAGCCCATCGCGAAAGCTGCTCACGCTCCTCCCCGGTCAGTTCCAGCGGCGCCTTCGGACGACCCGTTCTCGGCATAACCCATTCTACGACTTATCACACGAACTAAGGGCGCACGACACTAGCCCCGTCCGCGGGCACGATGGGGCTGAAGGCAGTCGAGACACGAGGAGAGAGTCTGGTGGCAGTGATTGATCAGGTGGCCGGCACAGACCAGCCGGCAGGACCGATCGTCGTCGGCTGCGACGGCTCCGAGGCCGGGCAGCCGGCCCTGGACTTCGCCTTTGGCGAGGCGGTCATGCGCGGTTCGAGCGTGCGCGTCGTGTCGGCCTACTCGCTGCCCGTGTCGGCCTTCGGTTACGGCATGGTGCTTCCCGACCTCGGAGATGCCGACCGCGTTCTGAAGGCCGACACCGAGCAGGTCGTGCACAAGGCCGTCGACGCAGCCCTTGCCGGCCTGGAGAACCCCGAGGCGCTGAACGTTGACATCGTCGTCGAGCAGGGGCGCCCGGCGGAGGTCCTGCTGTCCGCGGCGGACGACGCGGCGCTGCTCGTCGTGGGCGCCCGCGGGCTGGGCGCCTGGGGACGGCTGCTCGTCGGCTCCACCAGCACCGAAGTGATCCATCACGCCGGCGTCCCGGTCGTCGTCGTGCCATGCCACAAGCACGACTCCGGGCACGCGCACGGGCACCGCGCCGCCGAGAGTCAGGAACCGGCCGCCGCGGCAGCGGATGCGGGATCGCTCGCCGGAGGCGGCGCGCAGTGACCGGGCGGCAGCCGGGCATGGGGCTGCAGGCCTCGGCTGCCCTGACTGCCGCCGCGCAGGCCGCGACCCAGGCCCCGTCGGTGCACAACAGCCAACCCTGGCGGTTTCTCATCGGCCACCACGGGCTGGACCTGCTGGCCGACTGGAGCCGGCAGCTGCCGGCCATCGACCCGTCCGGGCGTGACCTGCTGCTGTCCTGCGGGGCTGCGCTCGGGGTCGCCGAGGTCAGCCTGGCTGGCGCCGGTGTGCGGACCGCCTGCGAGCTGATGCCCGAGCCGCACGACCCGACGTGCCTGGCGCGGCTGACCGTGCTCGAGACCGGCGTCGAACCCAGCGCGAACGACGTGGCGCTTGCTGCCGCGGTGCCCTACCGGCACACCAACCGGCGCCCGTTCCTCCCACTGCCGGTGAGGCCCGAGCAGGTGGACACGCTGCAGGCCGCCGGTAGTGGTCCGGGCACGTGGATGGCGGTGGTGCGCCGGGAGGAGGAGCGCCTTGCCCTCGCGGTGCTGCTGCAGCGCTCCGAACAGCTGCAGCACAAGACGCCGGGCTACGACGAGGAGGTCGCCCACTGGACCTCGGTCCCCTCTGACGCCACAGAGGGCATCCCCGCGTATGCCGTCCCTGCACGCGCCGACGACTGGTCCCGCGGGGACCTCCCGCTGCGGGACCTCGATCCTTCCAGGATGGGCGGCCTGCCGGCGGCCACCCGGTCGAACCGGCAGCAGACCTTGCTGGTGCTCGGGACCGACGCTGACAGCCGCTCGGACCAGGTGCGGGCCGGGGCTGCTCTGGTGCGCGTCCTGCTGACCGCGACGTCGTTCGGGCTGGCCGCGTCGGTGTTCAGCGGCATCCGTCGAGGTGCCGTCGACACGGACCCGGCTGCAGGCCGAGCTCGGCCTCGTCGGGCACCCCCAGATCCTGCTGCGGGTTGGCGTCGCGGAGGACGTAGCGGCCACCCCGCGCAGACCCGTCGCCGAGGTTTCCATCGACACCCGCCCGCCCCCTTCCGCGTAGCGCCCGCCGGTTACCCAGGGGGGCGGGCCCGCGCGGGCGGCGCCGGCGGACGGTGTGGTCAGCCGAGCAGCGCGCGGGTCTCCCGGTCCATCACCCCAGCCTCGTCCGCGGGCACGACGAGGACTCGCAGGCCGGTGTCCCGCAGCCGGTTCATCCACGCGCGCCCGTCGCCTTCTGCGCTTCCGGTGTCTGGTGCAGGCCCGTCAGCCCCGTCAACCCAGCCGCGAAGCGCGAGCACCCGCCGGCAGATGTCACCGGTGACCGCGGGCGCGTGCTCGCCGACGCCGCCGGTGAACACCAGGGTGTCCCAGCAGGGCAACGAGGTGACAGCGGCGCCGATCGCACCGGCCACCGCCCGGGCGAACACCCGCAGTGCCAGGTCGGCGGCGGGCACGCTGGCCCGCGCGGCCAGCAGGTCGCGCACGTCGCTCACGCCACCAGCCATGCCCGCGAGGCCGCTCTGCCTGTCGACGAGAGCGCGAACGCCATCGACCGTGGCGCCGGGCCGGGCGAGCAGCAGCAACGGGATCTCGGGGTCCACGTCGCCGCTGCGGGTTGCCGATGCGATGCCGCCGGTGGGCGTCAGTGACATCGTGGTGAACACCGAGCGCCCGTCGTGCACGGCTGTGACCGAGCAGCCACCGCCCAGATGCACGACGACCGCGCCACCGAGGTCAGGCACTGCGTCGACCACCGACTGCACCGACAGGCCGTGGAAGCCGTAGCGGCGGATACCCGCCGCGTCGAGGTCGGCCGGCAGCGGCAGCCGGCGACCCTCGTCCGGCAGCGTGTGGTGGAACGCGGTGTCGAAGCAGGCGACGTGCGGGACGTCCGGCCACGCTGCTCGAGCGGCGTCGATGCTGGCGAGGTCACCGGGCATGTGCAGCGGCGCCCACCCGGTCAGCGCGTCGAGCGCCGAGCGGGTCGCGTCGTTGATCACCACCGGGTGGGTGAAGGCGGGGCCGCCGTGCACCACTCGGTGCGCCACGGCATCCACGCTCACCGCGTCGCGGTGCAGCCGGTCGGCCAGCATCCGGACCGCGGCCGGCAGGTCGCCCACGAACGGGCTGGTCTCGGGCGGGCTACCGGAGGCCTCCAGGGTCCACCGAGCGTCCGGAGTGCCCAGCCGGTCGATCTGCGCGGTCAGCCTCGGCGCCGGGTCGCGCAGCACGGCCTTGAGCGAGGTAGAGCCCGGGTTCAGGCTCAACACCGCTGTAGGCCCAGCACCAGCTGTGGGCCCGGGCGGCCAGGATCGCCCGCTCACCCGCTCCAGGTCCAGTCGCGGATCTCGGGCAGGTCCTCGAGATGCTCGTTGATGTAGGCACGGTGCCGCTCGAGCATCTCGTGGCAGTGCGCAGCGAGGTCGTCGCTGTGCTCGGACACCCGGCGGCTGCGGCGCAACGCCTCGAGGACCAGGTGGTAGCGGCTCATCTTGTTGAGCACCACCATGTCGAACGGGGTGGTGGTGGTGCCCTGCTCGGCGAAGCCCCGCACATGGAACCGCCCCGGGTCGGGGCGCCCGTGCAACAGCTGGTGGACGGCCCGCGGATAGCCGTGGAACGCGAACACCACGTGGGTGTCGGCGGTGAACAGCTGGACGAAGTGCTCGTCGGTGAAGCCGTGCGGATGGTCGTCGGAGGGCAGCAGCGCCATCAGGTCGACGACGTTGACCACCCGGACCCGCAGGTAGGGGACGTACCGGCGCAGCAGCTCGGCGGCGGCGAGGGTCTCCATCGTCGGCACGTCGCCGGCGCAGGCGAGGACGATGTCGGGCTCGTCGGGCCGGCCGGAGTCTGCCTTCTCGGTGCCCGCCCAGTCCCAGACCGAGGCGCCCGCAGCGCAGTGCGCCTTGGCCTCCGCGAGCGACAGGTACTGCAGGTGGGCCTGCTTGTCGACCACGATGATGTTGACGTGGTCGCGGCTGCGCAGGCAGTGGTCGGCGATCGACAGGGTGGTGTTGGCGTCCGGCGGCAGCCACACGCGCACGACGCCCGGGTTCAGCGGGATCATTGTGTCGATCATGCCGGGCCCCTGGTGGGAGAAGCCGTTGTGGTCGTTGCGCCAGCAGGTCGAGGTCAGCAGCACGTTCAGCGAGGCCACCGGCGCGCGCCACGGCAGGTCGGCCGCATGCTGCAGCCACTTGGTGTGCTGCACCAGCATCGACGCGGCCACCATGGCGAAGGCCTCGTAGGTGGCGAACATCCCGTGCCGTCCCGACAGCAGGTAGCCCTCGAGCCAGCCCTCGCACAGGTGCTCGGAAAGCACCTCCATCACCCTGCCGTCCGGCGAGAGGTGGTCGTCGCTGGGCAGGACGGCCGCCTGCAGGCAGCGGTCGGTGACCTCGAAGACGGAGCCCAGCCGGTTGCTCGCCGTCTCATCCGGACAGAACAGGCGGAAGTCACCGCCTCCGTCAGGGCGCAGCGTTGCCGAGTAGATGTCGCGCAGCAGCTCGCCGAGTGGCCGGGTGGTCTCGTGGAAGACCTGGCCCGGTGCCGGAAGCTCGAGCGCGTACCGCTCGATCGGCGGCATGTCGAGCGCGCGCAGCAGCCGGCCGCCGTTGGCATGCGGGGTGGCCGACATCCGCTTGTCGCCGGTGGGGGCGAGCGCGGCCAGGTCCGCGCGGAACCGGCCGGCATCGTCGAACAGCTCCTCCGGTCGGTAAGAGCGCAGCCACGCCTCGAGCATCGCCAGGTGCGCGGGGTTCTCCTTCACCCCGGACAGCGGCACCTGGTGGGCGCGGAACGTGCCTGCGACCTGGATGCCGTCGACGACGTCGGGGCCGGTCCAGCCCTTGGGGGTCCGCAGCACGATGGCGGGCCAGCGCCGCGCTCCTGCCGCGGCGCCATCGTCGGCTCCGCTGCCGCCGCTGTCGCCGCTGCCGCCGCTGTCGCCGGCTCGCGCCCGCGCCTGGAGGTCATTGATCGTCGCGTTCGCAGCGGTGATGGCGTGGTACAGCTCGGCGAACACGGCGCCGGGATCGTCGCCGGAGACGAAGACCGCGTCCCAGCCCTGACCGCTGAGGAAGTCACGGATGTCGGCGTCGCTGGCGCGGCCGAACACCGTCGGGCCGGAGATCTTGTAGCCGTTCAGGTGCAGGATCGGCAGGACAGCGCCGTCGCGAGCCGGGTTGAGGAAGGCCGGCAGCTTCCACGACGCTGCGAGCGGCCCCGTCTCGGCCTCGCCGTCCCCGATGACGCAGGCCACTAGCAGGTCCGGGTTGTCGAAGGCCGCACCAGCTGCGTGCACGAGGGCGTAGCCCAGCTCGCCGCCCTCGTGGATGCTGCCAGGCGTCTGCACGCTGACGTGGCTCGGGATGCCGCCCGGTGAGGAGAACTGGTGTACCAGGCGCTGCAGCCCGGCAGCATCCGAGGAGATCGACGGGTAGATCTCGCTGTAGGTGCCGTCAAGGTAGGCGTTCGCGACCAACGCGGGCCCGCCGTGGCCGGGACCGGTGATGTAGAGGGCGTCCTGGCCGGTGGTGCGGATGAGCCGGTTGAGCAGGACGTAGATGGCTGACAGGCCCGGGCTCGTCCCCCAGTGGCCGAGCAGGCGGGGCTTGATGTGCTCGACGCGCAGCGGCTCGCGCAGCAGCGGGTTGTCCTGCAGGTAGATCTGCGCGATCGTCAGGTAGTTGGCTGCTGCGCACCAGCGCAGGTCGGCCTGCCGATCGGCGTCGGTGTAGTCGGAGGCCCTGCTCGGATGCGCGGCCGAGATCCGCAGCCCAGTGTCGGTTCCCGTGTCGGTGCCTGTGTCGGTGGTGGTCATGGGCGTGGCGGCTCCTGCCGGAGTGACTGGTCGAGGGCGGTCGAGCGTTCTGGACGTCGGCAGCCGTGGCTCGCCGCAGCCGCTGGTAGGGCGCATCGGGGTCAGCGACGACCTCTGCCGGGCCGCCACGCTGTACGACACGGCCCGCGTCCAGCACGATGATCTCGTCAAGGTCCAGGCTGTGCAAGTCGGCAAGGCGATGGGTGACCAGGACGACGGTCTGGTCGGCGCCCGCCCGCATGAGGTCCCGCGTCAACGGGCGGCGGTCGGCTCGACGAGACCCCCCGTGGGTTCGTCGAGCAGCAGCACCGGACGGCGCGCCCGCGCCAGGTGCCGTGACCGGAGCTGGTAGAGGCGCGTGACGCCAGTGCCCGTAACGCCGGTGCCGGGCCGTGCTGACGGTCCCGGCATCGGGCGTTACTTGGCGGTACCGTCAGCCGAATTTCGGTGTGCGACGGCGTCAACGGCGTCCTTGCCATCCGCCGAATCAGCCGGAGCTGTATCGGGGGTGTAGCTGTCGGCAATGCTCTCCTCAGTGGGCTTCTCGGCGTTCTCGTGGGAACTGCCCCTGCGCTTGAGCAGGCCGGCTCCCGGCACCCCCATCAGGGTCTGCTGCAGCTCCACGACGACCGGCTCGAGCCGTTCGACGACCTCCTTGAGCGTGCGAACGTCGGGGGTGACGTCCTGCAGCACCTCCAGCGCGGGGAACAGGTCGTCGCTGGCCCGGATGACGAGTGGAGGCAGCCGGCGCAGGACGCCAGGCAGCATCTCGACGAGGTCCGGCGTGAGGACCTCGCTCAGCCGGGTCAGCGGACCAGCAGACCCCCGCACGGGCGGGTCCAGCAGGGCGACGAGCTGGCGAGCCCAGGCCAGCAGCTCGTCGGCCGCTGTGACCGTCGACTCGGCCCGGTGGGTCACCCGTTCGATCTCACCAATCGAATGATCAGCCTTATCCGTCACCCGATCGATCTCACCAATCGAGTAGTCGGCCTTGCCAGTCACCCGATCGATCTCACCAATCGAATGATCAGCCTTATCCGTCACCCGATCGATCTCACCAATCGAGTAGTCAGCCTTGCCAGTCACCCGATCGATCTCACCAATCGAGTAGTCGGCCTTGCCAGTCACCCGGTCGATCTCACCAATCGAATGATCAGCCTTATCCGTCACCCGATCGATCTCACCAATCGAGTAGTCAGCCTTGCCAGTCACCCGGTCGATCTCACCAACCGAGTAGTCAGCCTTGCCAGTCACCCTCTCGATCTCCCCGATCGACGTGTCCGCCTTGGCAGTAACCCGACTGATCTCACCGATCGAGGTGTCGGCCCTGCCCGTGACGTCACCGATCTCGCCGATCGTGGCATCGGCCCGGCCGCTCACCTCAGCGATTTCGTCGATCGCGCGCCGGGCGTCTGCCACGACTTCGTCCACCCTGCCGGCCGAGTCTGCGGCGGCACCCACGACGTGGTCCACTCGGGTGACCGTGGTGTCAACCCGGTCAACGACACCGTCCACCGCCACGACAGTGCTGCCAGCGGCATTCGCGACAGCAGTCGCCCGCGTGACGATCTCGCCCAGCCCCCGCACCTGGTCGTCGGCCCGCGCCACCACACCGGTGAGGTTGCCGAGCGCCCCGTCGGCGGTTTGCGCCACCCGCTCGAGCTGCCCGATCACGCCGCTGACCCGGTCGAGCAGGTCGGGCACCTGGTCGGCGGTGGCGACGAGGCGACGGACGAGACCGGCGTTGAGCGCCGGCTTGGCGGCGATCAACGGCTCCTCGAGGACGTCGAGCACGCGGTTGACGCGGACGAGCGTCGCCGCTGCCGACCCGACGAGTGCGGGCAGGCGCGCGACGACCTCGGCCTGTGCACCTGCCAGGCCGAGCAGGTCACGCAGGCCGGGTACTGAGGTTCGCATGGTGCTTGAGGTACCCCTAGCGCCGAAGCGCACCCCCTGGCCATCGGTGTCTGCCGAGCGCGCATGGCTGCCGCTCTGCGCACCGGGAGTATCGGGGAGCACGGTGCAACGAGCTGTTGGGCCTGCCCTGGGTGTGCGGGGCGGTGCGCCGGGTAGCGACTCACCATCGCCTGCAGCCGGGCGCGTCGAAAGGTGGATGGCCGATGAGCCAGCGTCACCTCGACCGGCTGACCGCCGTGGATGCCGGTTTCCTGCATGAAGAGGACCGCGGTCCTGCGCACATGCAGATCGGTGGGCTGGTGCTACTCGACGGGCCGCTGCCGGCGGTCGAGGACGTTCGCCGGTCCCTGGACACGCGCCTGCTGAACCTTCCCCGCTACCGCCAGCGGCTGCTGCCAACCCCGCTCGGACTCGCGCGCCCGGTATGGGCCGACGACCCGGCGTTCGACATTGGCCGGCACGTCCTGCTGCGGCGCCTTCCGGCGCCGGGGACGTTCGACCAGTTGCTGGAGCTGACCGGTGAGCTGATGAGCCAGCGCCTCGGCCGCGGGCGCTCGATGTGGCAGCTCGACCTCGTCGACGGTCTCGAGGGGGGACGCAGCGCGATTGTGGCCCGCACCCACCACTCCCTGGTCGACGGCGTCGGCGGGATGGACCTGCTCGCAGCGCTGTTCGACGTCGAGTCGGCTCCGGCTGAACCCTCGCCCGCTGCCTCCTCGGCCGGGTCCGTCTCAGCGTCGGAGGCGGGGCCGCATCCCTCGCCGCTCACTCTGTTGATGAAGGCAGCCGTCGACAGCACCAAAATTGCGACCGACATGAGCGCCGCCATTCTCAGCCGGCTGCGGCAGCCCGAGCTGGCGCTGCGCGACGCAACCTGGGCCATCGCAGGCCTGGCTGGTGTCGCCGGCAAGTTCGTCAACAGCGCTCCGCGCAGCGTCCTCAACATCCCGGTGGGGTCGATGCGACTTGTCGCCACCGTCTCGCGGCCGCTCGCCGAGGTGAAGGCGGTCAAGTCCGCGCTGGGGGGCACCGTCAACGATGTCTGCCTGGCTGCCGTCGCGGGTGCGCTGCGGACGTTCCTGGCAGAGCGTGGCGACCAGTCGATCGAGCAGCCGGAAGCCGGACGCTTCCGGGCGATGATCCCGGTGTCGATCCGGCAGGGCACCGGCCGGCAGGAGCTGGGCAACAAGCTCGTCGCCATGGTGGCGGCCCTACCCGTCGACGTGGGCGACGCCCGGGCCAGATTGCAGGCGGTCCGCGACACCACCGCGCGCCTCAAGGCCTCACCCGAGCAGGACGGCGCTGCTTTCCTCGCGGCCGTCGAGGAGCTCGCACCGCCGCAGGTCGTCGCGCAGGCGTCGCGGCTCAACTTCTCGTCCCGGCTCTACAACCTCATGGTCACCAACATCGCCGGGCCGCAGTTCCCCATCTACCTGCTGGGACGGCGCGTCGAGCGCATCTTCCCGCTGGGCTTCCTCGGAATGCACCACAACCTGTGTGTGGCGATCCTGTCCTACGACGGCGAGATCAACGTCGGCCTGCTCGGCGACCGGGAGGCCGTGCCCGACATCGCCCGCGTCGCGAGCCATCTCGAGCACGCGTTCGACGAGCTGCGCGACGCCGTCTGAGGCAGCACGCCGAGGCCCGCCGTCGCAACTGGGCACCGCGTGTCAGGTTCATAGAACCCGCACTCACCGTGAGCGCGAGGCTAGTGTCCGTCCTGGGATGAGGGCACCTGCAACGCGTGCCGCCCTGACCAGGAGGTCGTACGTGGGGGCTTCACCGGCGCAGGCGCTGACAGCCGTGCATGAGCTGACGGCCGTGCACGAGCGCACCGGCGGCAACGGGCAGTTAGCCCACGAACCGGCCAAGCGCGGCCGCGTGGTCATCGTCTCGGGCAGCGTCGGGGCAGGGCACGACGGCGTAGCGAACGAACTTGCTCACCGCCTCCGCGAGCGCGGGCACCCCGTCACCGTGCTCGACCTGCTCGACGGCTTCCCGCTGGCCGTCCGCATCCTGCTCAGCAGCGCCTACGTGTTCACGATGAGGGTCGCTCCCTGGCTGTACGAGCTCACCTGCTGGCTCGTGGAGCACTCACGCTCGTTCCAGCGGATCGCCGACCGCATCTGCGGGACGGCCACCGCGTGGCTGCTGCCGGCGGTGAACGACGCCGACCTCGTGGTGGCGACGTACCCCCCGGCTAGCAGGGCGCTAGGGCGGTTGCGGCAATCCTGCAGGCTCGCGGTGCCCGTCGTCACCTACCTGACCGACCCCGCCCCGAACTACCTGTGGGTACATCCCGACGTCGACCTGCACCTGACGGCGAGCCGGGCGACCGCCGCCGAGACCGAGGCGACGTACGGCATTCCGGTGGAGCCAGTCGGGCCGCTCGTGTCACGGGCGTTCCGGGTCACCGACCGCGAGGCAGCCCGCGCCCACCTCGAGCGCTCGCTCGGCATCAGCCCCGACACCCGCATCGCCCTGGTGGTCCTCGGCTCGCTGGGGGTGGGCAACGTGCGCGAGGCGATCACCGCGCTGAAGGCAGCCGGGATGCTCCCGGTCGTGCTCTGCGGCCAGAACCGTAAGCTCCTGCGCAGCCTTCGCGACGTGCGCGGGGCGCTCGCACTGGGCTGGCGAGACGACGTCCCGTCGTTGGTCGCAGGCGCCAACCTCGTCGTCCACAACGCCGGTGGCCTGTCGCTCACCGAGAGCCTCGTGGCGGGTGTTCCTGCCATCACCTTCGCATCGATCCCGGGCCACGGACGCGCGAACGCACGATCGCTCGAGCGCTCGGGCACGGCGCCATGGGCACGCTCGGCGCCTGAACTCACCGCACTGGCCAGAGCGGCTATGCGTACCCCCATGCGCCGCTGGCCCGTCGCGGAGGAGACGGCGGCCCAGCGGATCTCCGACCTGGCCACCGCGGGGGCGTCCGAGCGGTAGGGCTCGCGCTCGACCCGCTCAGCTGGCAAGGCCGAGCAGGGCCCGGTCGGCGTTCTCGTCGCTGGTGTCGTCGCCGGAGTCGCCGTCGGTATCGGGCTGGTGAAGCACCGGCCGCAGCGGGGCCGCCTCCTCGTGGCGGGCAAGAAAGAACACGCCGGCGAGGATCACGGCCAGGCTGACGCCCTCCACTGCCAGCCGCAGCGGGCCACGGGCGGTGACCTCGTCGAAGGCGACGACGCCGAAGGTCAGCGCCACGAGCGGGTTCGCGACGTTGAGGATCGGCAACGAGCTGGCCAGGGGGGCTCTGCGGTACGCCAGCTGGTTGGAGAGGAAGCCGCTGACGCCCAATACGAGCAGCACGTACAGCGGCCAGCTGGTCAGGGCTTGCGAGACGCTCTGGGTAGCGGTGGTCGCTTTGAGCGCGCCGGCGGTCAGGCCGAAGTTGATGCCGGCTCCGAGCCCGAGCAGCAGGCCGGCGGGTGCGGCTCGGACCCGGGTCGCGGTCACCCAGCAGGCGGCGGCGGCGAGGGTGCCCACCGCGAGCACGGCTGCCGCGGCACCGCCGGATGGCGCTGCGGAACCGGTTGTCGACCGGGCGGCTAGCAGGAACGACCCGAGGCCGACCGCGGTGAAGCATGCCCAGCCGAGTACGAACCGGGACGGCCAGCGCCGGTCCAGCGCGGCGCGGAACACGAAGGAGAACACCAGTCCGGTGACCACGAGCGGCTGCACCACCGCCAGCGAGCCGATGCTGAGCGCGACCCCGTGCAGGAAAAGGCCAAGCAGGCTGGCGGCCATCCCCGTCAGCCAGCGCCACTGCGTGATGACGTGGCGAAGCAACGCCAGCGTGCCCCCGGCGGGCGCCTTGGACGCGTCGTGGTGCATGGCCGCCGTCGACCAGCCGAACGAGACCGCCGCGGCGAGAGCGACGAGGACGGTGAGGTCGGTCAAGCGGCCGGCTCGGGCAGGCGCCCCGCGGCAACTGGCTCACCCGTGGTAGGCCGGACGACGTCAGGCTGCCCGACGTCTGGCTGCCCGAGCTCGCGCAGCCGGCGCCAGTGGCCCGCCACCGCCTGGTGCAGCGTCGGGTACTCCACATGGTTCAGACCGGTGGATGCCACCACGTCACGCACGACGGTCTCGTGCAGCCTGGGCAGCTCGGAGCGCACGGCGACGGGGCGCAGGTGGTGCGCCAGGTGGTGCGTCATCCCACCGGTGAGCCAACGCATCGCCCTGCTGTTGGTGCTGAACGAGGCGGTGGTCCGGACCAGGTAGGCGGCCCAGGCGCGGCCGGGCGGCTCGCTGCTCGGGGTCAGGCCTTCGTTGATGTGGCCGACAACGAGGACAACTGCGGCGATCAAACTAGCCAAGGTCTCGACGACAAGCAGCAGGATGGCCAGCCGTCCGACGCCGAGCAGCCAGGCGTAGGGGGCGAGGACCAGCAGGCAGAGCCCCTTCTCCGCAACGAAAGAGGCGAGCCGCTTGCCCCCTGGCGGGGTCTCGATACCGGTCACCTCGCCGGTGCGCAGGTAGCGCAGCTGGCTGCGTAGCTCACCGGCCCACGCCAGCCCGTAGAGCGGCCAGGCGTAGAAGTGCTGGGCGCGCTGCCAGCGGTTGCCCGGAGCGTCCGGGTGCAGGCGCACCATGCTCGAGGACCGGGTGGCCTCGTCGATCGGGTAGACCTGCGAGAGCTTGTGGTGGACCCGGTGCTTCAGGGTCCAGTGGCTGACCCACAGGCCAGCCGGGGTGGAGGTCTGGACGGCAAACACGTTGGGCCAGGAGCGGTTCGAGAACATCCGGTGCCCGGCGTCGTGCAGCACGGTCAGGGTGCCGATCGCGAACCCCACCGCTACGGGCACCGCCGCAAGCACCAGCAGCAGCCCGCGGGGCTGCAGCAGCGCCACGGCGAGCAGCATGGCGTTGTTCACCAGAGTTATCAGGGCCCAGTCGCGCCACGGCTCCCACCGCCTGCGGGGCAGTGCGGCGAACCACCGACGAACCCGCCGCGCCTCCAGGGGCAGCGGGGCCGCTGAAGACGCGGCCCGCACGGGCGTGTAGAGGACGTCGGTCATCTGGGCAACGTCTCCTTCCGGCAGTGGCGTGGGGGCCGCGTCCGGCTGCTACTCCGGATGGCCTACTTACTGAACCACGCGATCCTGCACTTGCATCGCCTTTCGGCCGCGTGTGCCGCCGCCGGTGCCGTCCGCACACCCTCCGCGTACCCCTCGACTCCGGGCCGACACGGCCGATGTTGGCCGCATGCCCACGCGCTGCCTCCGGCGTCTGGGGCTGCCCGCCCTGCTTGCCGTCACTGCCGTCGCGCTCCCGGCGTGCTCCGGCAACGGGACGACAGCCACGACCAGCTCCGCCTCGATACCCGGCGCCGTGTCCAGCCCAGCCCCCGCTGCCACGAGCCCGGCGCCCACACCCTCGACCGCGGCCTCGACCGCGCCCACCCGTTCACCCGTGCCCAGCGACTCAGCGGCGCGGGGTGGGTCCACGGTTCTCCCAAGCGTCGCCGCGCCCTCCCTGTCCACCGGCTACCTGGGGCCAGCGACAGCCCGGCCCACGCCCGGGACACCGACCACCTCCGCCGGCTGCGGCGCCGGCCAGCTGTCCCTTGCTCAGACTGCTGGCCAGGGGGCGGCCGGGTCCGTCATCCGCACCTACGCGCTGCGCAACACCGGGATCGGGACGTGCGTCCTCTACGGCTTCCCGGGGGCCTCGCTTGTCGACGCGCAGGGCCGGCAGGTCGGCGCTGCGGCCCGCCGCCAGGGGGCAGCCGGCGGCCAGGTGCGGCTGGCGCCGGGCCAGGCAGCATCCTTCGACGTCGCGCTCGCGTACGCGGGCTGCCCCAGCGGCGCACCACGCAGCCAGTCGCTACGGGTCTACCCGCCGGGTGACCGCGGCTCGCTGCTGACCCCCTACCAGTTGCCGGTCTGCACCACGCCGACGGTCACGGCCGTGCGCGCCTCCGGCTGAGCAGCACCTCAGCGATCCCCCTGCTCGTGGAGCCGGGGCCTACGCTCGATGACGATGAGTGAGCGCTCGGCCGTGCCGGCCACGGGCTCGGCGGCAGATCCCCCGGCGACCGGGGCCGGGCTGCCCCGCCGCCTGCTCGTGCAGGAGGTCTGGCTGGTCTTCGCGCTGTCACTGGGGGCGTCGGGCGTCACCGCGCTGGTCCGGCTCGTCGGCGACCTGACCTCCCCGTCACCGCTGGCCAGCCAGACTGCCTCGCTGAACGGGTCTGCAGCGCCGGGGCGCCCCTGGCTCGACCTCAGCCTGCAGGTGGTGTTCCTGCTGCGGGGCGTCGTGCCGGTGTTGCTCGTCCTGTACCTGCTCGCGCGGACCGGCGAGCGGCCGGGCACGATCGGGCTCGACCGGACCCAGCCGCGGCGCGATGCGGTCCGTGGCGTCCTGCTCGCGGCTGTGGTCGGCGGCGCGGGCCTCGCCTTCTACCTCGCCACCTTCGCCGTCGGCGTCAACCTCACGGTGCAGCCCGAGTCGCTGCCGGACGTGTGGTGGCGGGTGCCCGTCCTGGTCCTGTCTGCGTTCCAGAACGGGCTGCTCGAGGAGGTGCTGGTCGCCGGCTACCTGCTGCACCGGCTGCGCCAGCTCGGCTGGTCGGACGGCAAGGCGCTGGGGGTGAGTGCCGTGCTGCGTGGCAGCTACCACCTGTACCAGGGGTTCGGCGGGTTCGCCGGCAACCTCGTCATGGGGCTGCTGTTCGGCCGGCTCTACCAGCGTTGGGGCCGAACGGTGCCGCTGGTGGTCGCCCACACGCTGATCGACGCGGTGGCTTTCGTGGGCTACCTGGCGCTCGCCGGGCACGTCTCGTGGCTGCCGACTCCGAGCGGCTAGTCCGGCGAGGGCAGGGGCCGGCGCGATGGCGGAGGATGAGAGATTCGAACTCTCGAGGGGTTGCCCCCAACACGCTTTCCAAGCGTGCGCCCTAGGCCACTAGGCGAATCCTCCGTCAGCGAGGCTATCGCGAGCCGAGTGCAGGACGTCCCTCCACAGCCGCTCCTGGGCCGAGGGGCGCGGCGGGCATTCGTCGTAGAGTCACACTGGACCCCTCGTGCGGCGTCACCCCGTCAACTCCCCCAGGGCTGGAAGGCAGCAAGGGTAAGCGGGCTCTGGCGGGTGCGCGGGGGGTCCTTCGCGCCACTTCCGGGAGGACCCGCTGTCACAGGCGCTGTACAACCGCTACCGCCCCGCCTCGTTCGCCCAGGTCATCGGGCAGGACCACGTCACGAAGGCGCTGTCGGCGGCCCTGTCGAACGGCCGCATCCACCACGCCTACCTGTTCAGCGGCCCCCGCGGGTGCGGCAAGACCTCGAGCGCCCGCATCCTCGCCGCGTCGCTCAACTGCATCCACGGGCCGACGCCCGACCCGTGCGGTGAGTGCGAGCACTGCGTCGCGGTCCGGCAGGGCTCGTCGATGGACGTTGTCGAGATCGACGCGGCCAGCCACGGCGGCGTTGACGACACGCGCGACCTGCGGGAGCGGGCCGTGTTCACCCCGGCGTCCGCGCGGTTCAAGGTCTACATCATCGACGAGGCGCACCAGGTCAGCCGCGAGGGTTTCAACGCCCTGCTCAAGCTGGTCGAGGAGCCGCCGCCGCACCTGAAGTTCGTGTTCGCCACGACCGAGCCCGACCGCGTGCTGCAGACCATTCGGTCGCGCACGCACCACTACGCCTTCCGGCTCGTCTCGCCGTCGGTGCTGCGCGACCACCTCGCGGCCGTCTGCCGAAGCGAGGGGGTCGACATCGACCCGGCGGTCCTGCCGCTCGTCGTGCGCGCGGCCGCCGGCTCGGTGCGCGACAGCCTGTCGGTGCTCGACCAGCTGCTCGCCGGCGCCGGTCCGCGCGGGCTGTCCGCCACCGAGGCGAGCGTCCTGCTCGGGCTGACCGACGGCGTGCTGCTCGACGACGCCGTCGACTCCCTGGTCGCCCGCGACGGCGCGAGCCTGTTCGGTGTCGTCGACCGCGTGGTCACCTCCGGCCACGACCCGCGCCGCTTCGCCACCGACCTGCTCGAACGCCTCCGCGACCTGATAGTGCTCGAGGCGGTGCCCGACGCCCCGTCACGCGGGATGCTCGAGGCCTGCGCGCCCGACCAGCTCGACCGGATGCGCGGGCAGGCGGGCCGGATGGGGGCGGTCGAGCTCTCCCGTGCCGCCGACGTGGTGCACGACGGGCTGGTGCAGATGCGGAGGACAACCAACCCGCGGCTGCTGCTGGAGCTGGTGCTCGCCCGGGCCCTGCTGCCCAGTGCGGCCGCGGACCCGGCGGCGCTGCTCGTCCGGCTGGAGCGGGTAGAGCGCCGCCTGGCCGCCACCGGCGATGCGCCCGTCCGTCCGGTCGTTGCTGCGCCGGCGGCCGGACCGGTCGCTCCGGCTGCGGTCGCCTCGTCAGCCGCTGCGACTCCCGGGCCACCCCTCGCGCCACCGCCAGCGGTACCGACACCTACGGCGGACTCGGCGGCTCCGGCGGCTCCGGCGGCTCCGGCGGCTCCGGCGGCTCCGGCGGCTCTGCTGTCGACGCCGGCGGCGGGGCCCGCACCGAGACAGACACCGAGAACGACACCGACACCGACACCGACACCTACGGCGGACTCCGCGCCGCCGCCCGCCCCGGCGGACATCGCTCCAGGTGGCGTCGACGCCGAGTCGGTCCGCCGGATGTGGGACGAGGTCCTGCGCGCGGTGCGGGCTCGCAGCCGCACGAGCGAGGTCATCCTCGCCCAGTACGCCGAGGTCGCCGAGGTGACCGGCCGCGAGCAGACGGGGCGCGAGCTGACCCTTTTCTTCAGCAACCCGGCCATGGCTCGCAACCTCGCCCGCGGTACGGGTGAGAGCGACCTGCGCGATGCCCTGACCGAGGTGGTCGGTGGCGGCTGGCGAATCGTCGTGCGCACCGGGGATGCCGGGGCACCAGGCGCGGTCGTCGGCCCGGGTCGTGCGAAGCCGACGGCGAGCACGACGACGGCGAGCACGACGACGGCGACGGCAGCAGCGACGACAGCGGCAGCGGCACCCGGTGCGAGGCCCACCGACCCGAACACAGGCCCCAAGCCCGGTGACGCGAGCCCGGACGACGAGGACCTGCCCTCGCTCGGCTCCGGCGAGGAGGCCGCAGTCGCACTGCTCCGCCAGGGCTTGGGTGCACGTGTCGTCGAGGAGCACGAGGGGCGCCGGACGTAGGCTCGGCGCATGCCGAACCCCCCGGGCATGCCGTCAGGCGGCCCGCCCAATATGCAGCAGCTGATGCAGCAGGCGCAGAAGCTGCAGGCGCAGATGGCCCAGGCGCAGCAGGAGCTGGCCGATGCCGAGGTCGAGGGCTCGGCCGGCGGGGGCCTCGTCACCGCGACCGTCACGGGGACCGGTGAGCTGACGGCCCTGGCGATCGACCCCAAGGTCGTCGACCCCGAGGATGTCGAGACGCTGACCGACCTCGTCGTCTCGGCGGTGCAGGACGCCGCGCGCAACGCCACGGAGCTGCAGCAGGGCAAGCTCGGCCCGCTCGCAGGGGCGGCCGGCATGGGCGGCGGCCTGCCCGGCCTGCCCTTCTAGGGCAGCGGGCGTGTTCGAAGGCGCTGTCCAGGACCTCATCGACGAGCTGGGGCGCCTCCCAGGAGTGGGGCCGAAGAGCGCGCAACGCATCGCCTTCCACCTGCTCGCCGCCGACAGCGACGACGTCCGCCGCCTGGTCGCGGCGCTCACCGAGGTCAAGGACAAGGTCCGGTTCTGCCGGCTCTGCGGCAACGTGTCCGAGCAGGAACTGTGCCGCATCTGCGCCGACCCGCGGCGCGACGAGACAGCGATCTGCGTGGTCGAGGAACCCAAGGACGTGGTCGCCGTCGAGCGCACCCGCGAGTTCCGTGGCCGCTACCACGTCCTCGGCGGCGCGATCAGCCCGATCGACGGCGTGGGCCCCGACGACCTGCGCATCAAGGAGCTGCTGACCAGGCTGGCCGACGGCAAGGTCACCGAGGTCATCCTCGCCACCGACCCCAACCTCGAGGGCGAGGCGACAGCCACCTATCTCGCCCGCACCCTCTCGCCGCTCGGGCTGCGGGTCAGCCGGCTCGCGAGCGGGCTGCCGGTAGGCGGCGACCTCGAGTACGCCGATGAGGTGACGCTCGGGCGCGCCTTCGAGGGGCGCCGGCTGCTCGACGCCTGAGGCGCCTGTCCGGTGGTCGCTGGAGCTGCGCCGTCCGGGTGACGGGACGTTCGGCCGCGCCCGCCCGTTGCGGTGGGGGCGGCGCTGCCGACAGGACGGTGACGTCGGGATCTGCCTGACCGGCGCACACATCTCACCTGCGTGCCGCCACGCGCTCCAGCCGCTAGCAGTACTAACCAGAGGACATCCGTGCTCATCACCAACCACGTGCTCGCGGGCGCGCTGATCGGCGACCAGCTACCGCCCGCCGCCGGCGTTGCCGCAGGGTTCGTCTCGCACTTCGTCATGGACAACCTGCCGCACTACGGCCACATGGGCGCCCTTCCGCTCGACATCCCGCTGGCCAAGAAGGACGGCATCCTCGGCCTGGTGGCCATCGCGGGCTGCACGCTCGCCGCCGGGCCGGAGCAGCGCCTGCCCGTCCTCGCCGGCATCTTCGGCGCCTGCCTGCCCGACACCGACAAGCTCGCGGAGTACTTCGTCGGCCACAACCCGTGGCCCGACGTCATCAACCGCTTCCACTCCCGCATCCAGCGCGAGGCCGGCCACCGCCTGCCGTACGAGATCCTCACCGGCCTCACGCTCGCGGCAACAGCGGCAGCCGTGCTGCGCCGCGGCCAGTAGCGCACCGCACGCCGGGTGCCGCGTCCCGTGGGACACTGGCAGTCATGGCGCTCGTGGTCCAGAAGTACGGCGGGTCCTCGGTGCAGGACGCCGACCGGGTCAAGCGGGTCGCCGAGCGCATCGTCGCGACTCGCCGCGCGGGCCACGACGTCGTCGTGGTGGTGAGCGCGATGGGCGACACGACCGACGAGCTGCTCGACCTGGCGCAAGCCGTCTCGCCCGTCCCGCCGCCGCGCGAGCTCGACATGCTGCTCACGGCCGGCGAACGCATCTCGATGGCCGTGCTCGCGATGGCGATCGCCAACCTGGGTGCCGAGGCGCGGTCGTTCACCGGCTCGCAGGCGGGCGTGATCACCGACTCGTTCCACGGCAAGGCCAGGATCATCGATGTCACGCCGGGGCGCATCCGCTCTGCGCTCGACGAGGGCGCCATCGCCATCGTCGCGGGCTTCCAGGGCGTCAGCCAGGACACCAAGGACATCACCACGCTGGGGCGCGGCGGCTCGGACACCACCGCGGTGGCGCTCGCCGCCGCCCTCGACGCCAGCGTCTGCGAGATCTACACCGACGTCGACGGCGTCTACACCGCCGACCCCCGCATCGTCCGCAACGCCCGCAAGCTCGAGCGGGTCACCTACGAGGAGATGCTCGAGCTCGCCGCGTGCGGGGCGAAGGTGCTGATGCTGCGCTGCGTCGAGTACGCGCGCCGCTACTCGGTGCCGGTGCACGTACGGTCGTCGTTCAGCCAGAACGAGGGCAGCTGGGTCGTCGAGGAAGGGGCCATGGTGGAGCAGGCCATCATCCGGGGTGTCGCGCACGACCGCAGCGAGGCCAAGGTGACCGTGGTGGGCTGCCCCGACCGTCCCGGTGTCGCTGCCGCCGTCTTTCAGGCCGTGGCTGCTGCGGGCGTCAACCTCGACATGGTGGTCCAGGTGTCGGCGCACGCGACGAGCAACCGAACCGACATCACCTTCACCGCCCCCAAGACCGATGGTCCGACCGCCGTCGCCGCGCTCGAAGAGGTCAAGCCGGCCATCGGCTTCGAGCGCACGCTGTACGACGACCACATCGGCAAGGTGTCGCTGATCGGCGCGGGTATGAAGTCGCATCCGGGCGTGACGGCGCGCTTTTTCGGCGCACTCGCCGACGCGGGCGTCAACGCCGAGATCATCTCCACCTCCGAGATCCGCATCTCGGTGGTGTGCCGCGACACTGACCTCGACCGCGCGGTGCAGGCCGTGCACGACGCGTTCGACCTGGGCGCCGACGTCGAGGCCACCGTCTATGCGGGAACCGGGCGATGACCGACCCGCGCGAGATGCCGCGCCGTCCGACCCTCGCCGTCGTGGGCGCGACCGGAGCCGTGGGCACGGTCATGCGCAGCCTGCTCGACGAGCGCGAGGACCTCTGGGGCGAGATCCGCCTGGTCGCCTCGCCGCGCTCGGCAGGGATGAGGCTGCCGGTCCGTGGCCGTGACATCGAGGTGCTGGCGCTGGCTCCGGAGGTCTTCGACGGCGTCGACATCGCGGTGTTCGACGTACCGGACGAGGTATCAGCGCAGTGGGCGCCGGTCGCAGCCGGGCGGGGCGCCGTCGTCGTCGACAACTCGGGCGCCTTTCGGATGGACGACGACGTGCCGCTCGTCGTGCCCGAGGTCAACGCCGACTCGGCCCGTTACGCCCCCCGCGGCATCATCGCCAATCCCAACTGCACGACCCTGTCGATGATCGTCGCGCTCGGTGCGCTGCACCGCGAGTTCGGGCTCGAGCAGCTCGTCGTCGCCTCCTACCAGGCGGCGTCAGGTGCGGGGCAGGCCGGAATTGACGCGCTCGACGCGCAGACGCTCGCGGTAGCCGGGCAGGGCGTGGGGCGCCGCGCGGGCGACGTGCGCAAGGTCGCCGGCGACGGGGAGCCCTTCCCGGCGCCGCTCGCGCTCAACGTGATCCCGTCGGCCGGATCACCCCGTGAGGGCGGCTGGACCAGCGAGGAGTTCAAGGTCCGTAACGAGTCTCGCAAGATCCTGGGCCTGCCCGGCCTGCGGGTGTCGGCGACATGCGTGCGCGTGCCGGTGATGACGACGCACTCGCTCGCCGTCCATGCCGTGTTCTCGCGTGAGGTCGGCGCCGACGCTGCGCGCGCGGTGCTCGAGGCTGCGCCGGGCGTGGTGGTGCAGGACGACCTGGCCGCCGGCGTGTTCCCGACCCCGGCCGATGTCGTCGACACCGACCCCACCTACGTCGGGCGCATCCGCCAGTCGCTCGACGATCCCAAGGCAGTGGAGCTGTTCGTCTGCGGCGACAACCTGCGAAAGGGTGCCGCGCTCAACACCCTGCAGATCGCCGAACTGCTGGCGCGGGGGTAGCTGCGCGCCACGCGAGACCGCTAAACGGTGTTGACCCGCTGTACCCGCTCCTCACTGCGCCTGATCTCCACGCGGCCGGCGAGCACCCGCACCTCGAAGGCCGGCTCGGGCATGGTGGCGGGGCCGCGCTCGACGCTGCCGTCGGCGAGGCGGAACCGGCTGCCGTGCCACGGGCAGGTCAGGCAACCGTCCTCCACGGCCGAGTCGGAGAGTGGGCCGCCGCGGTGGGTGCACCGGTCGGCGAGCGCGTGCACCGGACCGCCCGGGCCGCCGAGGCGGGCCAGTGCCACTCCGATCCCCTTGACCTCCGCCCGGATGGAGCGGTCGGCCGGCACGTCGGCCTCGGCTGCGACGTCGGTCCACTCTGTCGTCAGCGACTCGAAAGCAGTGGTGTCGACGCCGACCCCCAGCGCGTAGGTGAGGTGGCCGCCGAGGTAGCCGGTCGCGCTGACCAGCCCGGCACCGAGCAGCGCGAGAGAGATGCCGCGGACCTGCTTGCCCTTGCGTCGAGAGTTCCACGACAGCGCGTACAACCCGATGGCCGCGTAGTTGCCCATCGCGTGCGCGAAGCCGACCCGCCGCTCGGGGCCCAGGGTGTCAGCCCAGTCTGAGGCGCCGGTCAGCGCCGTCGGGAAGGCCGACAGGATGCCGGCACCCACCAGCCGCTTGGCATACGGGGCGGCGGCCTTGCCTGCCAGCAAGTCGAGGATCGTGGCCGAGGTCCAGCAGCCGATGGGCACCGTGATCAGCAGCGGGTGCACGGGATGACCGAGCCAGGTACCCGACAGCAGATCCTTCACCGGGCCGGTCGGCGCCACTTTCGATACCAGTCCGGCGACCACCTCGGCCGGCTTGTCGAGGGCGCTCTGCGACTCCAGGCGGTGGACGAGGACGGCGGGCAGTGGCGGCACAGATGCTCCTAGCGCAGGGCAGGGACGACGGGTTGAGGCACGGCGTTGCCGATCCTAAGGATGGTGCCGCGACCGTGCCCACCGCAAGCGCAGCCACGCGTCGGAAAAGGGCGGCACCCAGCTACGGATCACTTACGACGTGCTGGCAGGGGGGACCTGCTGTCAAGCGTCGCGGGGTCGATTGTGGACAGTCACCGGGTATCCACAGATTGCTGATCCTGCAGGTCAGGGCTGGTATCCATCGGCGCGTCCGACTAGAGTCGAACATACGTTCGAGACCGCGTTCGAGGGGAAGCTGGCTCAGCTCACCGGCCCGCTGCTCACCTGGGCCGCCCAGGACCTGTCCGTTGTGCCCGTGGCCGACCTGCCCGTCGACATCGAGGTCCTGCTCCGTGCCCGCAACCTGGTCGACGGCGAACTGCTGCGCCGCCTGCAGGTGTGTGACCGCAGCGGCGAAGCCGCCAGGCTCGGTGGCGGGTCGACGGTGGGCTGGCTCGCCGACGCCGGCCGGCTGGACCACCGGCACGCCTCGTCGCTGGTGCGCACCGCCCGCGGGCTCGCCGACCGGCTACCCGCCACCGCCAAAGCCCTGTCGACCGGTGACATCACGTTCGAGCACGCCCGGGTGCTCAACCGGGCGGTCACACCAGCACGGGTCGCGCTCGCGCAGACCGACTACGCCGGTGGGATGGCCCAAGCCGAGGACGACCTGCTCACCGTCGCGATCCTGGCCAACCCCGAAACCACCCACCGCGCCGCCCAGTCCTGGGCCCACACGTTGGACCCGCAGGCCGAAGCCATGACACAGGCCCAGCAGCACGAGGCCCGCGAGCTGTACCTGGACCGCACCTTCGACGGCATGCTCTCGGTCAACGGCCGGCTCGACCGCGAAGCCGGCGACGTCCTGCTCACCGCCATCGGCGCCCTGAGCACGCCCAGGACTGGTGATGACCTCCGGACCGGGCCCCAACGCCGCGCCGACGCCCTCATAGAGCTGTGCCAACAGGTCCTGTTCGCCGGCGA
>JAABUP010004535.1_pt1 | contig 22530 bp, 36 predicted proteins | sample 5559201 | NCBI WGS metagenome assembly JAABUP01 (sample SAMN10711887, study PRJNA513373) | rock metagenome | isolation source: Antarctica rocks | place: Antarctica | reverse complement strand
ACACCTGCAAGTCCTGAGGAGGACCACAGTGGCGAAGGCAAAGTTCGAGCGGACTAAGCCGCACGTCAACATCGGCACCATCGGTCACATCGACCACGGTAAGACGACGCTGACGGCAGCGATTTCCAAGGTCCTGCACGACAAGTACCCCACGCTGAACCCCCAGTTCGCGTTCGACGAGATCGACAAGGCGCCCGAGGAGAAGCAGCGCGGCATCACGATCTCGATCGCGCACATCGAGTACCAGACCGAGTCGCGTCACTACGCCCACGTCGACTGCCCGGGGCACGCGGACTACATCAAGAACATGATCACGGGCGCGGCTCAGATGGACGGTGCGATCCTTGTGGTGGCCGCCACCGACGGCCCGATGCCGCAGACGAAGGAGCACGTGCTCCTGGCCCGCCAGGTCGGCGTACCCTACATCGTCGTGGCTCTGAACAAGGTCGACATGGTCGACGACGAGGAGATCCTCGAGCTGGTCGAGCTGGAGGTTCGGGAGCTGCTCTCGTCCTACGAGTTCCCCGGGGACGACCTTCCGGTTGTCAAGGTCTCCGCGCTCAAGGCGCTCGAGGGCGACGAGGAGTGGGGCAAGACGGTCGTCGAGCTGATGGACACCGTGGACGCCTACATCCCGGAGCCGGAGCGTGACATGGACAAGCCGTTCATGATGCCGGTCGAGGACGTCTTCACGATCACCGGTCGTGGCACGGTCGTCACGGGTCGCATCGAGCGCGGTGTCCTCAAGGTCAACCAGGAGATCGAGATCGTCGGCATCCACACCGGGCCGCCGGCCAAGACGACGGTCACCGGCATCGAGATGTTCCGCAAGCTGCTCGACGAGGGTCGCGCGGGCGAGAACGTCGGTCTGCTCCTGCGCGGCACCAAGCGCGAGGACGTCGAGCGCGGGCAGGTCATCTGCAAGCCGGGTTCGATCACCCCGCACACGCAGTTCGAGGCCAACGTCTACATCCTGTCCAAGGACGAGGGTGGCCGGCACACGCCGTTCTACGACAACTACCGTCCGCAGTTCTACTTCCGCACGACGGACGTGACGGGCGTCGTCAAGCTGCCCGAGGGCACCGAGATGGTCATGCCCGGTGACAACACCGAGATGACGGTCGAGCTGATCCAGTCCATCGCGATGGAAGAGGGCCTGAAGTTCAACATCCGCGAGGGTGGCCGCACCGTCGGCGCCGGTCGGGTGACGAAGATCATCAAGTGACGTGAGGCGTGCGTGGCAGCAGCCTTGCCTTCACCGCCTTGTGGGGCCCGGACATCCGTCCGGGCCCCACAGTCGACACGGCGGCCAGGCGGTCCATCCGGGCTCTGCGTGAGCAAGTCACAGCCCTTGCGCGAGGGGACCTGACTCTGGGTCAAGGCGCACAGCTCCCCCGGACAGAGGGGGTCACGTGCCTCGACTCGAAGTCGAGTCGACGCGTCGCCGGTGCTGCCCGCAGACAGGGCGTGACGGCCGGGCCGAGCGGCTCGGCATACGGGTGTTGAGTGAGGCGGGATACAGTCCGCCGCATGCCGCACCCGTTCGACACCGACACCGAGGCCACCGGGCTGATCGACTTCATCGACGCGTCGCCGTCGCCGTTCCACGCGGTCGCCCGTGCTGGCCAGATGCTCGAGGAGGCCGGGTTCCATGAGGTCCAGGAGGTCGACGCGTTCCCGACCGACCCCGGTCGCCACTACCTCGTCCGCGGTGGTTCACTCGTCGCCTGGAGCACCGAGGGGGAGGAGACGCCGGGGCAGGCAGGCGCCGCGAGACCGTTCCGGGTTGTCGGGGCGCACACGGACAGCCCCAACCTGCGGATCAAGCCCAACCCCGACGTCACCCGGGCCGGCTGGCAGCTGCTCGGTGTGGAGGTCTACGGCGGGCCGCTGCTCAACTCCTGGCTCGACCGCGACCTCGGACTGTCCGGTCGCGTCGCCGTCCGTGAGCCCGAGGGCGGCATCGGCACCCGGCTACTGACGGTCACCGAACCCGTCCTGCGGGTGGCCCAGCTCGCGATCCACCTCGACCGCGAGCAGAACACGGGCCTGGTTCTCGACCCCCAGCAGCACCTCGCGCCGCTCTGGGGACGAGGCGACGTCCCGGGTGACTTCCGCGGCTACCTCGCCGAGCAGGTCGGCGTCGACGCAGCCGACGTCCTCGGGTGGGACATCATGACGCACGACGTCCAGCCCTCCCGTCGGATCGGCCGCGGGGAAGATCTCATCGCCGCCCCGCGCCTGGACAACCTCGCCACGAGCTACGCCGGCGTGCGGGCCCTCGTTGACGCCGTCGAGCGGCAGCCCGACCACGTGCTGGTCGTCGTCCTCTTCGACCACGAGGAGGTCGGCAGCGTCTCGGAGCGCGGCGCGATGTCCACCCTGCTGCCGGCGGTCCTCGAGCGGATCGTCCTGGCCCGCGGCGGCACCCGGGAGGACTCCTTCCGCGCGCTCGCCGGGTCGGTCATCGCCTCCGGTGACATGGCCCACGCGACCCATCCCAACTACGCTGACCGGCACGAACCGCAGCACCAGGTCGCCCTGGGCGGCGGTCCGGTCCTCAAGGTCAACGCCAAGCTGCGCTACGCCACCGACGGCCTCGGCGCCGCGGCATTTACGCTCGCCTGCCAGCAGGCGGACGTCCCGATGCAGCGCTTCGTCAGCCGCACCGACCTTCCCTGCGGCAGCACGGTGGGACCGATGACGTCGGCCCTCACGGGGGTGACGACCGTGGACTTCGGGGCGCCGACCCTCTCGATGCACAGTGCCCGTGAGCTCTGCGGAGCCACGGACCCGGCCATGTATGCCGCGGCGCTGGCGGCCTTCCTGGCCCCCGCCTAGCGCACACCCTTGTGTCCGAGTGGAGGCGGTCCCGAGGACTCGGGACGCGGACGCAATGGGAGGGTCCCAGTTGCGTCCGAGGTTGCGGTTGCTGGGGCGACCAGGATCTCGGACGTCACGGGCCCGGGAGCGGGACGATTTGATAGTGCGCCGCCCGCTCTGGCACACTAGACCGGTTGCTTGACGCGCGGGACCGACCCATGTCTGTCCCGCCGCCTCTATGAAGACAGTGCCGAAGTCCGGTGGTGGCCATAGGGAAGCGCAGGCCCCCGGGTTCTCCCGGTTTCTGATCCACACCCGACGACCGAGCGCGAGAGTGCACGCCGTCAGGGCGCGAAGCGGGTGCGACACACCCGACCTCGGGGGTCGGAGGCCGAGAACCACCAGAACAGTTGTCCGGCGAGAGAGAGACGTAACGAGATGGCGGGACAGAAGATCCGCATCCGCTTGAAGTCGTATGACCACGAGGTCATCGACAACTCGGCGCGCAAGATTGTCGACACGGTGACCCGTGCCGGAGCCACGGTGGTCGGCCCCGTGCCGCTGCCCACGGAGAAGAACGTCTTCGTCGTCATCCGGTCGCCCCACAAGTACAAGGACAGCCGCGAGGCCTTCGAGATGCGCACCCACAAGCGCCTCATCGACATCATCGACCCGACGCCCAAGGCGGTCGACTCGCTGATGCGCCTGGACCTGCCCGCGGACGTCAACATCGAGATCAAGCTGTGACGGGGGGCACGACTGAGATGACCACCACGACCGAGAAGAGTGTCAAGGGGATGCTCGGCGAGAAGCTCGGCATGACCCAGGTCTGGGACGCCACCGGCCGCCTGGTCCCCGTCACCGTCATCAAGGCCGGGCCCTGCGTCGTCACTCAGGTCCGCGACGCCGAGACCGACGGCTACGGAGCCGTCCAGATCGCCTACGGCGACATCGACCCGCGCAAGGTCAACAAGCCGATGAAGGGACACTTCGAAAAGGCCGGCGTCACGCCGCGCCGCCACCTCGTCGAGCTGCGGACCGGTGACTTCGCCGACTACACCCTCGGCCAAGAGCTCACTGCGGCCACCTTCGAGGCCGGCCAGAAGGTCGACGCCACGGGCACCACCAAGGGCAAGGGCTTCGCCGGGGTCATGAAGCGCCACGGCTTCCACGGCGTCAGCTCCTCGCACGGTGCGCACAAGAACCATCGCAAGCCCGGCTCGATCGGTGGCTGTTCCACGCCGGGCCGGGTCTTCAAGGGCATGCGCATGGCCGGCCGGATGGGCGGCGAGCGCCAGACCACCCAGAACCTCACGATCCACGCCGTGGACGCCGACAAGGGCTTCCTGCTCGTCAAGGGCGCCGTTCCCGGCGCCCGGGGCAGCGTCGTCCTCGTCCGCACGGCCGCGAAGGGAGCCTGAGCCGGATGGCTACCAACTCCAGGACCGAGACCGCGCTGCCGACGGAGATCTTCGGTGTGCAGACCAACGTGCCGCTGATCCACCAGGTCGTCGTCGCCCAGCTCGCCGCTGCGCGTCAGGGCACGCACTCGACGAAGAACCGCGGGGAGGTCCGCGGCGGTGGCGCCAAGCCGTTCCGCCAGAAGGGCACCGGCCGCGCCCGTCAGGGCTCGACCCGGGCGCCGCAGTTCACCGGCGGTGGCGTCGTCCACGGCCCGCAGCCGCGGAACTACTCGCAGCGGACGCCGAAGAAGATGAAGGCCGCCGCTCTGCGGGGTGCCCTCTCCGACCGGGCCCGCCACGACCGCATCCACATCCTCGAGAGCCTCGTCACCGGGGACGCCCCCTCCGCGAAGCAGGCGCTGGCCACGCTCTCCGGGTTGACGGAGCGCACCGGCTTCCTGGTGGTGCTCGCCCGCGGCGACGAGGTCACCCTCAAGAGCGTGCGCAACCTCGAGCACGTCCACGTGCTCACGGCCGACCAGCTCAACACCTACGACGTGCTGTGCGCCGAGGACATCGTCTTCACCCAGGCCGCGTTCGACGCGTTCGTCGCCGGTCCGATCAAGGTCGGGAGGGGTATGCCGGTCGAGAACGACTCCGCTCCCCTCGAGGCCACGGACGTGGACGACATCGCAGCTGTGGAGGACGAGAAGTGAGCAACATCCACATCAAGGACCCGCGCGACATCCTGATCGCCCCGGTCGTCTCGGAGAAGTCCTACGGGCTCCTCGACGAGGGCAAGTACACGTTCATCGTGGACCCCCGGGCGAACAAGACCGAGATCAAGATCGCCATCGAGCAGGTCTTCAAGGTCAAGGTCGACAAGGTCCACACACTGAACCGCCAGGGCAAGACGCGTCGCACCCGCTTCGGGATCGGCAAGCGCAAGGACACCAAGCGCGCGATCGTCTCCCTCAAGGAAGGGTCCATCGACATCTTCGGCGCGAGCGCCTGAGCCCGAGACGAACGAGGACTGAGGGAAACACATCATGGGTATCCGCAAGTACAAGCCGACCACCCCGGGCCGTCGCGGCTCGTCGGTCGCCGACTTCGTCGAGGTCACACGGACCACGCCGGAGAAGTCGCTGATCCGCCCGCTGACCAAGAGCGGTGGTCGCAACAACGCCGGTCGCATCACGACCCGCCACATCGGCGGCGGTCACAAGCGGGCGTACCGGGTCATCGACTTCCGTCGCCACGACAAGGACGGCGTCCCGGCCACGGTCGCCCACATCGAGTACGACCCCAACCGCACCGCCCGGATCGCGCTGCTGCACTACGCCGACGGCGAGAAGCGTTACATCCTGGCGCCCAACCGCCTCAAGCAGGGTGACCGCATCGAGAACGGCGCCGGCGCCGACATCAAGCCCGGCAACGCCCTCCCGCTGCGCAACATCCCCGTGGGCACGGTCGTCCACGCGATCGAGCTCAAGCCCGGTGGCGGTGCCAAGATCGCCCGCTCCGCCGGCTCCAAGGTCCAGCTCGTCGCCAAGGACGGCCCGAATGCCCAGCTGCGTATGCCGTCCGGCGAGATCCGCAACGTCGACCTGCGCTGCCGCGCGACCGTCGGCGAGGTGGGCAACTCCGAGCAGAGCAACATCAACTGGGGCAAGGCCGGCCGCATGCGGTGGAAGGGCAAGCGCCCGACCGTGCGCGGTGTCGCGATGAACCCCGTCGACCACCCGCACGGTGGTGGCGAGGGCAAGACCTCCGGTGGTCGTCACCCGGTCAGCCCGTGGGGGCAGGCCGAAGGCCGCACCCGTCGTCCCAACAAGCAGAGCGACAAGCTCATTGTTCGTCGCCGCCGTTCTGGCAAGAAGCGCTGATAGGAGCCCCTGGAAATGCCACGTAGCTTGAAGAAGGGCCCCTTCATCGACGACCACCTTCAGAAGAAGGTGGACGTGCAGAACGAAGCGGGCACCAAGACGGTCATCAAGACCTGGTCGCGTCGTTCGGTCATCTCGCCGGACATGCTCGGCCATACCCTCGCCGTCCACGACGGCCGCAAGCACGTCCCGGTCTTCGTGACCGAGTCGATGGTCGGGCACAAGCTCGGCGAGTTCGCGCCGACCCGCACGTTCAAGGGTCACGTGAAGGACGACAGGAAGGGGCGTCGACGCTGATGCCCACGATGAACAACCAGGACAGCGCGGACATGGTCTTCGAAGCCCGGGCTCAGGCGCGGCACGTCCGCGTCACGCCGCAGAAGGCCCGCCGCGTCGTGGACCTCATCCGCGGCAAGGCCGCGACCGAGGCCGCCTCGGTGCTCCAGTTCGCACCGCAAGCCGCCTCCGAGCCCATCCTCAAGGTCCTCGAGAGTGCCATCGCCAACGCGCGGGTCAAGGCCGACCGCGCCTCAGAGGCCTTCGACGAGCGGACCCTGTTCATCTCGGCCGCCTTCATCGACGAGGGCCCGACGATGAAGCGGTTCCGTCCCCGCGCCCAGGGCCGGGCGAGCCGCATCAACAAGCGGACGAGCCACATCACGGTGGTCGTGGCTCCCAAGCCGACGGCCGCGAAGCAGAAGACCTCAGCTAAGGGAGGAACCCGCTAATGGGTCAGAAGGTCAACCCGAACGGTTTCCGTCTCGGCATCACCACCGAACACCGGAGCCGCTGGTTCGCAGACAGCACCAAGGGCGGGCAGCGCTATCGCGACTACGTCAAGGAGGACGTCGCGATCCGCCGGCTCATGGAGACCGGCATGGAGCGCGCCGGCATCTCCCGCGTGGAGATCGAGCGCACCCGCGACCGCGTCCGCGTGGACATCCACACGGCACGCCCCGGCATCGTCATCGGTCGGCGTGGCGCCGAGGCCGACCGCATCCGTGGTGAGCTCGAGAAGCTGACGGGCAAGCAGGTCCAGCTGAACATCCTCGAGGTCAAGAACCCCGAGATCGACTCGCAGCTGGTCGCCCAGGGCATCGCCGAGCAGCTCGCGGCCCGCGTCTCCTTCCGTCGCGCCATGCGCAAGGGCATGCAGTCCGCCCTCCGCGGCGGCGCGAAGGGCATCCGGGTCCAGTGCTCCGGTCGGCTCCAGGGCGCCGAGATGTCGCGCTCGGAGTTCTACCGCGAGGGCCGTGTCCCGCTGCACACGCTGCGCGCGAACATCGACTACGGCTTCTACGAGGCGCGCACGACGTTCGGCCGGATCGGCGTCAAGGTGTGGATCTACAAGGGTGACGTCACGGCCCGCGAGCTCGCCCAGCAGCAGGCTGCCGCTCCGCGCGCGCCACGCGGGCCTCGTCGGGAGGGCGCTGACCGTCCGACCCGCGCCCGGCGCACCGACCGCGACGCGCCCGGCACCGAGCAGCCCCGTGCCGACTCGGCGCCGGCCGCCGCAACCACGTCCGATCCCGCTGCCCCGGCGGCCGCCGCGGCGAGCACCGAGAATGCGCAGGCCTGACCATGTTGATTCCCCGTCGAGTCAAGCACCGTAAGCAGCACCACCCCGGTCGTTCGGGGGATGCCAAGGGTGGCACGACCATCGCCTTCGGTGACTACGGCATCCAGGCTCTCGAGCCGGCATACGTGACCAACCGGCAGATCGAGTCCGCCCGTATCGCCATGACCCGGTACATGAAGCGTGGTGGAAAGGTCTGGATCAACATCTACCCGGACCGCCCGATCACCAAGAAGCCCGCCGAGACCCGAATGGGTTCTGGAAAGGGCTCGCCGGAGTGGTGGATCGCCAACGTCAAGCCCGGCCGGATCATGTTCGAGCTGTCGGGTGTCCCGGAGCCGGTGGCGCGCGAGGCCCTGCGCCTGGCGATGCACAAGCTCCCCATGAAGTGCCGCTTCGTGCGGCGTGAGGGCGGTGACATCTGATGGCAGTCGGAACCAAGGACCTGGCCTCCGAGAGCCTGCGCGGGCTTGACGACGACCGTCTCGTCGACGAGCTGCGCAAGGCCAAGGAGGAGCTGTTCAACCTCCGCTTCCAGTCGGCCACCGGTCAGCTGGACAACCACGGCCGGCTGCGCGCCGTCCGCAAGGACATCGCCCGGATCTACACCGAGATGCGCGAGCGCGAGCTCGGCATCGGCTCCGCCCCGCCGGCTCCGGCTGCCGAGGCCGGGAGCACGTCCGACGGCAAGAAGGCCAAGAAGAACGCCGAGGACAAGTCATGACCGACAAGGACACCACCGTGAAGCTGGACGCTGACACCCAGGACGCTGAGACCCAGGACGCTGACACCCAGGACGCCCCCGTCGGCGCGGAGCGCAAGTACCGCAAGACCCGGCAGGGCTACGTCGTCAGCGACAAGATGGACAAGACCGTCGTGGTCGAGGTCGAGGACCGCGTCAAGCACGCGCTCTACGGCAAGGTCCTGCGTCGCAACAGCAAGGTCAAGGTCCATGACGAGGCCAACGCTGCTGGTGTCGGTGACCGCGTGCTCATCATGGAGACCCGCCCGCTGTCCGCCACCAAGCGCTGGCGCATCGTGGACATCCTCGAGAAGGCCAAGTAATGACCATGATGAATCCGAGCGAAGCGAGCACTTCTCGTGTCGATGAAGAACTGTGCGCCGCAGGCGGCCGGAGTCTCTCGGCCGCTGAAGGCGGAACCGGCGCAGCCGGTGGGACCGGAGGTCTGACGTGATCCAGCAGGAGTCGCGACTGCGAGTCGCCGACAACACCGGTGCAAAGGAGATCCTCTGCATCCGTGTTCTCGGCGGCTCGGGTCGCCGGTATGCCGGTATCGGCGACACGATCGTCGCCACCGTGAAGGACGCCATCCCCGGCGGAAACGTCAAGAAGGGTGACGTCGTCAAGGCGGTCATCGTGCGCACCGTCAAGGAGCGTCGGCGTCCGGACGGCTCATACATCAAGTTCGACGAGAACGCCGCGGTGATCCTCAAGGCCGACGGGGATCCGCGCGGGACCCGCATCTTCGGCCCGGTGGGCCGTGAGCTTCGCGAGAAGAAGTTCATGAAGATCATCTCGTTGGCTCCGGAGGTGCTCTGACCATGGCGAAGATGAAGGTCAAGAAGGGTGACCTCGTCCAGGTCGTCTCCGGCCGCGCGCAGAAGAACGGCGGCGACCGGGGCAAGCAGGGCAAGGTCATCGCGGTCTACCCCGAGTCGCAGCGGGTGCTCGTCGAGGGCATCAACCGGGTCACCAAGCACGTCAAGGCAGGGGCCACCGCTCGTGGCACCCGCACCGGCGGACTGGTGCACGCCGAGGCCCCGATCCACATCAGCAACGTGGCCGTCGTGGACCCCCAGGACAAGAAGCCGACCCGGGTGAAGACCCGTGTCGAGATGGTGGAGCGCGATGGTCGCCAGAAGGCGACCCGGACCCGCGTCGCGGTGCGCTCCGGTAAGGATCTGTGATGACGAGCAACGAGACAGCAACCTACGCTGGGCCCCGGCTCAAGCGGCGCTACCAGGACGAGATCAAGGCCTCGCTCCAGGAGCACTTCGGCCACGGCAACGTCATGCAGGTCCCGGGCGTCGTCAAGGTGGTCGTAAACATGGGTGTCGGTGACGCGGCCAAGGACAGCAAGCTCATCGAGGGCGCCGTGCGCGACCTCGGGGCGATCACCGGCCAGAAGCCGGTCGTCACGAAGGCGCGCAGGTCCATCGCCCAGTTCAAGCTGCGCGAGGGTATGCCGATCGGCGCCCACACGACGCTGCGCGGGGACCGGATGTGGGAGTTCCTCGATCGTCTGGTGACGACTGCCCTCCCGCGCATCCGCGACTTCCGCGGCCTCTCGCCGAAGCAGTTCGACGGCAAGGGCAACTACACGTTCGGGCTGACCGAGCAGTCGATGTTCCACGAGATCGACCAGGACAAGATCGACCGCGTCCGGGGCATGGACATCACCGTCGTCACCACGGCGAAGAACGACGACGAAGGCCGTGCCCTGCTCAGGGCCCTCGGCTTCCCCTTCAAGGAGAACTGACATGGCCAAGACCGCCCTGGTCAACAAGGCGAACGCCAAGCCGAAGTTCAAGGTCCGCGGCTACACCCGCTGCCAGCGCTGCGGCCGTCCGCACTCCGTCTACCGCAAGTTCGGCCTCTGCCGGATCTGCCTGCGGGAGATGGCCCACCGCGGCGAGCTGCCCGGCGTAACCAAGAGCTCCTGGTAGGCCGCACCACACCACCGAAGACCAGACCCCGGGACCCGGCCCCGCCGGATCCTGACCACCGAATCATTGACCTCTTACACCGTAGGTCGGCCACGGCGCACCAGCCCGGCTGAAACCCCGGTGAGGAAGGGCGGACAGCCCCCATGACCATGACTGACCCGATTGCGGACATGTTGACCCGCGTCCGGAACGCCAACTCGGCGCACCACGACGACGTCATCATGCCGTTCTCAAAGCTCAAGTCCCACATCGCCGAGATCCTCCAGGCCGAGGGCTACATCGCCGGCTGGAAGGTCGAGGACGCCGAGGTCGGCCAGACCTTGACCATCGACCTCAAGTACGGCCCCAACCGGGAGCGCTCGATCGCCGGCGTTCGTCGGGTGTCCAAGCCGGGTCTGCGCGTCTACGCCAAGTCGACGAACCTGCCCAAAGTGCTCGGCGGTCTCGGTGTGGCCATCATTTCCACGTCCACCGGCTTGTTGACCGACAAGCAGGCGGCCCAAAAGGGAGTGGGCGGGGAAGTCCTCGCCTACGTCTGGTAAGGGAGAGAAGACATGTCACGCATTGGACGCCTCCCTGTTCTTGTGCCCTCGGGTGTTGACGTCAGCATCCGGGGCCAGGCCGTCACGGTCACCGGCCCCAAGGGTGAGCTGGCGCTCACCGTTCCCGAGCCGATCACGGTCGACAAGGCCGAGGGCGGTGAGGTCGAGGTCGCCAGGCCCAACGACGAGCGGGAGTCCCGCTCGCTGCACGGCCTGACCCGGTCGCTCATCAACAACATGGTCCTCGGTGTCACCGAGGGCTACGTGAAGAGAATGGAGATCCACGGCACGGGTTACCGGGTGGTCAACAGGGGCGGGAACCTCGAGTTCTCCCTCGGCTACAGCCACTCGATCACCGTCGAGGCCCCCGAGGGCATCTCCTTCACCGTCGAGAACCCGACCCGCTTCTCGGTCCAGGGCATCGACAAGCAGCAGGTCGGCGAGGTCTCCGCGAAGATCCGCAAGCTGCGCAAGCCCGACCCGTACAAGGGCAAGGGCATTCGCTACGCGGGCGAGCAGATCCGTCGCAAGGTCGGAAAGGCCGGTAAGTAAGCCATGGCAATGATCATCAAGCGCGGCAAGAGCAAGGCCGCCGCCCGGATCCGTCGTCAGGTGCGTGGCCGCAAGAAGATTGCGGGCACCACCGAGCGTCCCCGCCTGGTCGTGTCCCGGTCCAGCCGGCACCTGTTCGTCCAGGTTGTCGACGACACCGTCGGCAAGACCGTCGCATCGGCGTCGACGATGGAGTCCGACCTGCGCTCCTTCGAGGGCGACAAGACGGCCAAGGCCAAGAAGGTTGGCGAGCTCGTCGCCGAGCGGGCGAAGGACGTGGGCGTGGAGTCCGTGGTCTTCGACCGCGGCGGGAACAAGTACCACGGTCGCGTCGCCGCGATTGCGGACGGCGCTCGCGAGGGCGGTCTCTCCCTGTGACCACCCAGACTGCCCGGACTACACGGACTGCACAGACATTGATCGAGACGAGGAACATCTGATGCCCGGACCACAGCGTCGAGGCACCGGCGCCACCGCCGCCGGCCCCCCTGAGCGGACCGACCGTCGTGACGGCCGCGGTGGCCGTGACGGTCGTGACCGTCGCGACTCACCCGCCGAGAAGAGCCAATACATCGAGCGCGTGGTGACGATCAACCGCGTCGCCAAGGTCGTCAAGGGTGGTCGGCGCTTCAGCTTCACCGCCCTCGTCGTCGTCGGTGACGGTGACGGCACCGTGGGTGTCGGCTACGGCAAGGCCAAGGAGGTCCCCGCGGCGATCGCCAAGGGTGTCGAGGAGGCCAAGAAGGAGTTCTTCGCGGTCCCTCGGATCCAGGGCACGATCCCGCACCCGGTGCAGGGTGAGGCCGCCGCCGGCGTCGTCATGCTGCGTCCGGCCGCTCCGGGCACGGGTGTCATCGCCGGTGGCCCGGTCCGCGCCGTGCTCGAGTGCGCCGGGATCCACGACGTGCTCTCCAAGTCCCTCGGGTCGTCCAACGCCATCAACATCGTCCACGCGACGGTGGCGGCGCTGCGCGGGCTCGAGCGTCCCGAGCAGGTCGCGGCCCGCCGCGGCCTGCCGCTCGAGGACGTCGCGCCCGCGGCGATGCTGCGTGCCCAGGCTGCAGGCATCGCCGAAAAGACCGCTGCGGTCAGGGCTGGTGCGTGATGGCTCGGCTCAAGGTGACCCAGACCCGTTCGGAGATCGGCGGCAAGCGCAACCAGCGTGAGACGCTGCGCACCCTCGGTCTCAAGCGCATTGGCGACGTCGTCGTCAAGGAGGACCGTCCCGAGATCCGCGGGATGGTCAAGACCGTGACCCACCTGGTCGCTGTCGAGGAGGTTGACTGACATGGCTGACAACAGCAGCAAGGCCACCACGAAGAACGCCACGGCTGAGGGCGCCCAGACGGGCGGCCCGTCAGCGCTCAAGGTGCACCACCTGCGTCCCGCCCCCGGCGCCAAGACCGCCCGGACCCGGGTCGGTCGCGGTCAGGGCTCCAAGGGCAAGACCGCGGGCCGTGGCACCAAGGGCACCAGCGCCCGCTACCAGGTGTCCGAGAGCTTCGAGGGCGGGCAGATGCCCCTGCACATGCGCCTCCCGAAGCTGCGCGGGTTCAAGAACCCGTTCCGGACCGTCTACCAGGTCGTGAACCTCGACCGGCTTTCGGCCCTCTATCCCGACGGCGGCGACGTCACGGTCGAGGACCTCGTCGTCAAGGGCGCGGTCCGTGACGGTTACCCGGTCAAGGTCCTTGCGACCGGCGACCTCACCGTCAGGGTCGACGTCACGGTCGACAAGTTCTCGGCCACGGCCAAGGACAAGATCGAGGCAGCCGGCGGCTCCGTCACCGCTCGCTGAGGTCGCCCCACCCGCGACATCCGTATGCCGGATGGCCGGCAGCCCGCACCGGTGGCCCGTCACCCGGCATACCGCTGAGGCACCCCGGGACCAGCCCTTCCGCGAAGGGTGGGACACCCGGGGTGTCCTCGTCCGAGGTATTCTCTCGGGGTTGGCCTCGGTCCGCCCCGGTCACCATCACGTCCGCTCAGGTCGCGCGAGCCGCGGCAACAGGAGGATCAGTGCTCTCGGCCTTTGTGCGTGCGTTCAAGACGCCCGACCTGCGCAAGAAGCTGCTGTTCACGCTCTTGATCATCGCCGTCTACCGGCTTGGCACCGCTGTCCCGACCCCCGGGGTCGCCTACACCAAGGTGCGAGCCTGCCTCGAGGGCGCCGACCCACAGTCCGGATTCATCGGCCTGGCCAACCTGTTCAGCGGCGGCGCGCTGCTCCAGCTGTCGATCTTCGCGCTGGGGATCATGCCCTACATCACGGCGAGCATCATCGTCCAGCTGCTCACCGTCGTCATCCCGCGGTTCGAGGCCCTCAAGAAGGAGGGCCAGGCCGGCCAGACCAAGATGACGCAGTACACGCGCTACCTGACGATCGGGCTCGCGGTGCTGCAGTCGTCCACGCTGATCACCTTCGCGCGCAACCCGCAACAGATCTTCGGTCCCGGGTGCACGTCGATCCTAGACAACGACTCCATGGTGACCATCATCCTCATGGTCCTCACCCTCACCGCCGGGACGGGCCTGATCATGTGGATGGGCGAGCTGCTCACCGACCGCGGCATCGGCAACGGCATGTCCGTCCTGATCTTCACCTCGATCGCGTCCGGCTTCCCCGGTTCGCTGTGGCAGATCCAGCAGAAGGACGGCCGCTGGGACATCTTTATCGGCATCATCCTGCTCGGCTTCGTCATCATGGCGCTGGTGATCTTCGTCGAGCAGTCCCAGCGGCGGGTGCCGGTGCAGTATGCCAAGCGCCAGGTCGGGCGCCGGATGTACGGCGGCAGCTCGACCTACATCCCGCTCAAGGTCAACATGGCCGGCGTCATCCCGGTCATCTTCGCGAGCTCCCTGCTCTCGCTGCCGGCGCTCGTCGCCCAGTTCAACACGCCGCAGAACGGCCAGCCGGCGCCCGGGTGGGTGCAGTGGATCAACAACGAGCTGACGAGGGGGGAACGGCCGCTCTACATGGCGGTCTACGTCGGCCTCATCCTCTTCTTCACCTTCTTCTACGTCTCGATCACGTTCAACCCGACCGAGGTCGCCGACAACATGAAGAAGTACGGCGGCTTCATCCCCGGCATCCGCGCCGGCCGACCGACGGCGGAGTACCTCGACTACGTGCTGACCCGGATCACCGTGCCGGGCGCGATCTACCTGGCGGTCATCTCCCTCATCCCCCTCATCGCCCTCACGGCGGTCGGCGCCAACCAGAACTTCCCGTTCGGCGGCACCTCGATCCTCATCATCGTCGGGGTCGGACTCGAGACCGTGAAGCAGATCCAGGCCCAGCTGCAGCAGCGGCACTACGAAGGCTTCCTGCGGTGATGCGGCTGATCATCATGGGGCCGCCCGGGGCAGGCAAGGGCACCCAGGCCTCCAGCATCGCGGACAAGTACTCCATCCCCGCCATCTCGACCGGCGACATCTTCCGCGCCAACATCAAGAACCAGACCGACCTGGGACGTCGGGTCGAGCAGGTCCTGGCCTCGGGTGGCTACGTCCCCGACGAGGTGACCAACGAGATCGTCAAGGACCGGCTCGGCTGGCAGGACGCGACCAACGGGTTCCTCCTCGACGGCTACCCACGCACGACCGGCCAGGTCGACTTCCTCGACACCTTCCTCGCCGGCATGGGCCACCCGCTCGACGGCGTCATCGAGCTGACGGTCGACGAGGACGCCGTCGTCGACCGGCTACTCAAGCGGGCCCACGTCGAGGGCAGGGCGGATGACAGCGAAGCGGTCATCCGGGAGCGTCAGGCGATCTACCGGGCCGAGACCGCGCCGCTCATCGAGCTCTACGAGAAGCATGGCGTGCTCCTCAAGGTCGACGGCATGGGCGAGGTCGACGAGGTGGCCGCTCGGCTCATCGCGGCGATCGACGCGCACCACGGCTGATGTTCGGGCGCAGACAGACCCCGGCCAAGACGGATGAGCAGGTCCTGCTCATGCGTCGAGCGGGGCTGCTCGTGGGACAGACCCTCGAGCTCCTGCTGGGCGAGGTGAGGGCGGGGAGGACGACGCTGGACCTGGACGCCCTGGCGGAGGACTTCATCCGCGCGCACGGCGGCATCCCGAACTTCCAGCTCGAGGCGGGCTACTCCCACACGCTGTGCACCAGCGTCAACGAGGAGATCGTGCACGGCATACCGGGGGGGCGGGTCCTGAAGGAGGGCGACCTGCTCTCGATCGACTGCGGCGCCGAGGTCGACGGCTGGAACGGCGACGCGGCGGTCTCCCTCGTCGTCGGCGGCCGCGAGGCAGCGAGCGAGGCCGACCTGCGGCTTCTCGAGACGACCGAGGACTCCCTGTGGGCGGGGATGGCTGCCCTCCGCGTCGGCGACCGCCTGTATGCCGTCGGCGAGGCCGTCGAGGCGAGCATCATCGCCTCGGGCGAGCGACACGGACACGACTACGGGATCGTCGAGGAGTACGTCGGCCACGGCATCGGGCGCTCGATGCACGAGGACCCGCAGATCCCCAACTACGGGGTCCGCGACCATGGCCCGGTCGTCCGCTCGGGGTTCACCGGTGCCATCGAGCCGATGGCCACGTGGGGCTCGCCCGGCACCCGGGTCCTGGCCGACGACTGGACGGTCGTGACCCGTGACGGCTCACCCGCGGCGCACTGGGAGCACACCGTCGCGGTCACCAACGCCGGCCTGTGGGTGCTCACGGCCGTCGACGGTGGCCAGCGTCGCCTGGAAGCCGCCGGTGCGGCATACGCACCCCTCGCGGGCTGACCGGGGCAGCGCCTGCGCGAGCGGCACGGATTAGGTGTGCGCAGAGGGCTGCCGTAAGATCGTCCGTTGGGTGTCGTGTGCTCCGGCACCCATGATTTGTGCCTGAGGCCAGACAGAAGTCGCACCAGATGCTCACGAGCACGCACTCAACGGATTGACGGAGGATATGGCCAAGAAGGACGGTGTCATCGAGATCGAGGGCACGATCGTCGAGGCTCTCCCGAACGCAATGTTCCGGGTCGAGCTCTCGAACGGTCACAAGGTACTCGCCCACATCTCGGGCAAGATGCGCCAGCACTACATCCGGATTCTCCCCGAGGACCGTGTGGTGGTGGAGCTCTCGCCGTACGACCTCGACCGTGGCCGGATCGTCTTCCGCTACCGCTGACGCACGACCGAAGCACTGGGAGCACCACTCCCTCGATCCCGACCCCGCACCGGTCTCGTGTGACGCCTCGGCGGCACACCAGTCCGGCGCCTGACAGTTAAGACAGCAGGCAGATGAAGGTCCAGCCCAGCGTCAAGAAGATCTGCGACAAGTGCAAGGTGATCCGCCGAAACGGGCGGGTCATGGTGATCTGCGAGAACCTGCGCCACAAGCAGCGCCAGGGCTGAGCAGCAGGACCACGCACAGCTCGACAGTGACCCCATAACGCAGACTCTCCAGAACGCAGCAACGAGACATCGCAGCACAGCAAGCACCCGGCCCCTGAGAACTGGTCGTCGACCAGCGCAGGACGTCACCCCCGGCACGGAGGCCGGAGACCGAAGTCCCTCGGACGCGGTTCGGAACGGTGCCTGCTCCAGACCTCCGCAACCTGATCAGGAGAACAACCCATGGCACGACTTGTTGGTGTCGACCTGCCGCGCGAGAAGCGCGTCGAGGTCGCACTCACCTACATCTTCGGTGTGGGCCGGACCCGTTCCCACGCGGCGCTGAGCGCCACCGGCGTCAGCCCCGACACCCGAGTCAAGGACCTCACCGACGCTGAGCTCGTCCAGCTGCGTGACTTCCTCGAGGGCAGCTACAAGATCGAGGGCGACCTGCGCCGTGAGGTCGCCGCCGACATCCGCCGCAAGGTCGAGATCGGCTCCTACGAAGGCATCCGCCACCGTCGTGGCCTGCCGGTGCGCGGACAGCGCACCAAGACCAACGCCCGCACCCGCAAGGGCCCCAAGCGCACTGTCGCCGGCAAGAAGAAGGTTGGTAAGTAATGCCCCCGCAGAAGCGAGCGGCCGCTGGCGCCAAGAAGGTGCGCCGCAAGGAGAAGAAGAACATCGCCCACGGGCATGCTCACATCAAGAGCACCTTCAACAACACGATCATCTCGATCACCGATCCCACCGGTGCCGTGATCGCCTGGGCCTCTGCCGGCCAGGTCGGCTTCAAGGGCTCGCGCAAGTCGACCCCGTTCGCCGCGCAGATGGCCGCCGAGGCCGCCGCCCGTCGGGCGATGGAGCACGGCATGCGGCGCGTCGACGTCTTCGTCAAGGGCCCGGGCTCCGGTCGCGAGACGGCCATCCGTTCCCTCACCGCGACCGGCCTCGAGGTCGGCGCGATCAGCGACGTCACGCCCTCGCCGCACAACGGCGTCCGCCCGCCCAAGCGCCGTCGCGTCTGACCGGCCGGCCCGACAAGATCCTGTGAAGGAAGTCCGATAAACCATGGCTCGTTACACCGGCCCCATTACCAAGAAGTCGCGTCGCCTCAAGGTCGACCTCGTCGGCGGCGACAAGAACTATGACCTCCGTCCCTTCCCGCCCGGCCAGCACGGCCGTCGCCGGATCCAGGAGAAGGAGTACCTCACCCAGCTCCAGGAGAAGCAGAAGGCCCGCTTCACCTACGGCGTCATGGAGAAGCAGTTCGTCCGCTACTACAAGGAGGCGGCGTCGCGTCCCGGCAAGACCGGTGAGACGCTCCTGACCATCCTCGAGTCGCGGCTGGACAACGTCATCTACCGTGGCGGCCTGGCCCGGACCCGACGCGCCGCCCGCCAGCTGGTGACCCACGGCCACTTCATGGTCAACGGTCACCGCGTCGACGTGCCCTCCTACCGCGTCGAGCAGTACGACATCATCACGGTCCGGGACCAGTCGCGGAACACCTTCCCGATCGAGCTGGCCCGCCAGACGTTCGGCGAGCGCCCGATCCCGGCCTGGATGCACGTCTCCGAGGGCACCCTCCAGGTGCTCATCCACCAGCTGCCGAGCCGTGCCCAGATCGACACGATTCTCACGGAGCAGCTCATCGTGGAGCTCTACTCGAAGACCTGATCCCTCGGAGGGACTTCGTCCCCCGAGATCCCCCAACTACCCGCGTGGTCAGCTTTCGTCGCTGGCTGGGGGTGCTTGACCTTCCCGTATGCCGCGTCGCAGGGCGGGTGCACATCGCACCAGAGATGGCGACCCGGCATACGGGCAAGGGTTTTATCGGCTGGGCCACAGACAGAGGTGGCTCGACCACGAAGGACTTCGTCCTTCGCGTTCACGAGGCGGCAAATAGCGGTCGCCCGTGGGAAGGAACAGAACAGTGCTCATCGCACAGCGTCCAGTGCTCTCTGAAGAGGCTGTCAACGACAGCCGCTCCAGGTTCACCATCGAGCCGCTCGAGCCGGGTTTCGGCTACACGCTCGGCAACACCCTCCGTCGCACCCTGCTCTCGAGCATCCCCGGTGCGGCCGTCACCTCCATCCGCGTCGACGGTGTCCTCCACGAGTTCCAGACCATCCCGGGGTGCAAGGAGGACGTGACCGAGGTCATCCTCAACCTCAAGTCCCTCGTCGTCTCCTCGGAGCACGACGAGCCGGTCGTCATGTACCTGCGCAAGCAGGGCCCCGGCGCCGTCACGGCTGCCGACATCGCGCCTCCGGCCGGCGTGGAGGTGCACAACCCCGACCTGCACATCGCCACGCTCAACGCCAAGGGCAAGGTCGAGATGGAGCTGACCGTCGAGCGCGGTCGCGGCTATGTCTCCGCCGCCCAGAACAAGGCCGGCGACGCCGAGATCGGCCGCATCCCGGTCGACTCCATCTACAGCCCCGTCCTCGCGGTGAAGTACAACGTCGAGGCGACCCGCGTCGAGCAGCGCACCGACTTCGACAAGCTCATCCTCGACGTCGAGACGAAGAACTCCATGGCTCCTCGTGACGCCATGGCGTCCTCGGGCAAGACGCTCGTCGAGCTCTTCGGGCTCGTCCGCGAGCTCAACGTCGAGGCCGAGGGCATCGACATGGGCCCGTCGCCGACGGACGCCGCGCTCGCCGCCGACCTGGCGCTGCCGATCGAGGACCTCGACCTCACGGTCCGGTCGTACAACTGCCTCAAGCGCGAGGGCATCCACTCCGTGGGTGAGCTCGTCGGACGCAGTGAGGCCGACCTGCTCGACATCCGCAACTTCGGAGCGAAGTCGATCGACGAGGTCAAGGCCAAGCTCGTCGGCATGGGCCTAGCCCTCAAGGACAGCCCGCCCGGGTTCGACCCGAGCGCCATCGTGGACAACTACGGCGACGACTTCGACGACTTCGACGAGCTGGCCGACGACGGCCGCGCGCTCGCCGAAGACGAGCAGCTCTGACCAACCGCCCCTTCCTCAAGGAGAACGACACATGCCCACCCCCACAAAGGGTCCCCGTCTCGGTGGCGGTCCGGCTCACGAGCGGCTGATGCTGGCGAACCTCGCCACGTCGCTGTTCGAGCACGACCAGATCACGACGACCGAGACCAAGGCCAAGCGCCTGCGTCCGCTGGCCGAGCGGCTCATCACCTTCGCCAAGCGGGGTGACCTGCACTCGCGTCGTCGGGTGCTCACCGTCGTCCGGGACAAGGGTGTCGTGCACCGTCTCTTCACGGAGATCGCGCCCGACATGGATCTGCGTCAGGGCGGCTACACCCGCATCACGAAGATCGGGGCGCGCAAGGGCGACAACGCCCCCATGGCCGTGATCGAGCTCGTCCGCGAGCCGCTGTCGCCGAAGAAGGCGACCGTCAAGGAGGCCGAGGCGGCGACGCGGCGCGCCGCCAAGGACACCCAGAAGGTCCAGGACGCCCCGGCCCCGAAGGCTCCTGTCGAGGAGGTCCCCACGAGAGACGACACCCAGGTGGACGAAGCCACCGAGGCAGCCAGCCTCGTCAGCTCCGACACCGAGGCGGCGGTGGCGAAGGAGCCGCAGGACGCGCCGGCGGCGACCGAAGGTGAGTACGGCGCCGACTCGGCTGCGCCGAGCGAGGACGGCTCGGCACCGGTCGGGTTCGACATCAAGGGCAACAAGGACTCGATGAAGTACCACGAGCCCGATGGCCAGTGGTACGACCAGACGATCGCCGAGGTCTGGTTCAACACTGCCGAGGCCGCCGAGGCTGCCGGCTTCACCAGGGCCGGCGGTGAGGACGGCAGCTGAGGTCGCGCTCAGCCACTCGGCGCGCCCTGGGTTGAGGTGGGAGCGAGCTTTCGGTGACTCGGTCTGACCACCCTCAGGGGGCGCCGTCGTTCGGGGAGCTCAGGGGGCGTCGATGTCGGTGGTGCCGCCGGCTCGCCAGTAGCGGCCGGCCCGTCGCTCGAAGAAGCCCTCGTCGACGAGGTAACGGCGCAGCATGGCGACGTCCGGGAGGAAGTGGGCCAGCCGGTCGTTGACCTCCAGCTCCGGCCAGGTCTCCCCGATCGGGAAGGACTGGGCGACGTGGTCGAGGACGACGAGCCGCTTGGTGATCTTGGTAGGCATGCCGAGCAGGCTGCCGTCGGGGGCGACGAACGCCCGCAGCACGGCGTCACGGTTCTTCATGGCCTCGGCCAGTGTGGGGCGGTCCATCCCGCCACGGTAGCGTCGCAGGATGAGTGGATCAGTGTTCTTCATCGAATCCGTCAACCGCGGCCAGGAGCTCGTCGCCAACGTCGTCGAGGGCCTGACCGAGGAGGAGCTGGCCCACCGCGTGGACGCCGGCGCGAACTCCATCGCCTGGCTCATCTGGCACCTCAGCAGGGTCGAGGACGACCACGTCGCAGCGGCTGCCGAGGCGCTCGGCCGCACGAGCGGCACCGACCAGGTGTGGCTCGCTGAAGGCTTCGTTCGCCGATTCGGCCTCCCGTTCGCCGACACCGAGATCGGGTACGGCCAGAGCAGCGCCGACGTCGCGAAGGTCACCGGCCTGTCCGGGTCGCTGCTTGCGGAGTACTACGACGCCGTCCACGCCCGCACCGTCGGCTTTCTCCAGAGCCTCTCCGAGGACGACTATGACGTCGTGGTCGACGAGCGCTGGGACCCGCCGGTCACGCTCGGCGTCCGGCTCGTGAGCGTCGTCGGGGACACGACCCAGCACGTCGGTCAGGCCGCGTTCGTCCGAGGGCTCGTCGAGCGCGCTCGCTGACGACGCCGACCGTCGCACGGTATCCACGTTCACAGCCATGGCCGACCAGATGCGGATCCGTCTGGACCTTGCCTACGACGGCAGCGACTTCTCGGGCTGGGCCGCGCAGCCGGGGCTGCGAACGGTCGAGGCCGAGCTCTCCAGAGCGCTGACGACGATGCTCCGCGCCCCGCAGCCGGTGCGGCTGACGGTTGCCGGCCGCACGGACGCCGGGGTGCATGCCCGCGGACAGGTCGCCCACGCCGACGTCGACCCCCAGCTCTGGGCGCTCGTGCCCGGCCGGTCGGGCCGCTCGCCCGAGGCTGCCGCGCGGACGCGGCTGAGCGGCATACTCCCTGACGACATCTCGGTATGCCGGGTGAGCCGGGCGGCGGACGGGTTCGACGCCCGCTTCTCCGCGAGGTCACGGCACTACCTCTACCGGATCGCCGACGACGACGCGGCGCAGGACCCGCTGCGCCGGCGCGACACGGTGCAGATCAGAGGTGTGCTCGACGAGGGTGCGATGCACGAGGCGAGCCGGCAGCTGGTCGGACTGCACGACTTCGCCGCGTTCTGCAAGCGGCGCGAAGGGGCCACAACGGTCCGCACGTTGCTCGGCTACTCGTGGGCCCGGCTGCCGGACGGGGTGCTGGCCGGGACCGTCGTCGCCGACGCGTTCTGCCACTCTATGGTCCGCGCCCTGGTGGGGGCCGTGGTCGCGGTCGGGGAGGGCCGGCGGGACAGTGGCTGGCCGGCCGAGGTGCTCGGTGGCCGCAAGCGCGACGCCGGCGTCAGGGTCATGCCACCGCACGGCCTCAGCCTCGAGGAGGTGGTCTACCCCGGTGATGACGAGCTGGATGCCCGGGCGAGCGAGGCCCGCGCGCGTCGGGACATCACCGCCTGAGCCCCCGCGAGGGTGAGCGGTCGGCATGCCGGCATACCGGCTTGCGATTCGCGGCTCTGC